>Ga0074046_10001442_pt1 | contig 21478 bp, 14 predicted proteins | sample BogForMeECP23OM3_FD_94441 | JGI IMG/M metagenome (GOLD analysis project Ga0074046, IMG submission 94441) | Bog forest soil microbial communities from Calvert Island, British Columbia, Canada - Bog Forest MetaG ECP23OM3 | ecosystem: Environmental > Terrestrial > Soil > Wetlands ... | reverse complement strand
GAGATCTGCAGGTCGGTCATGGTCGGGCCGGCGTAGAACATGGGGATGCCGTGCTTCCACAGGCCGTATTTCTTCGTTTCCGGGTCGTCGCGGTAGGCGCTCTTCCAGAACATGTTGGTAGCCGACAGGTAAGCCGACACGTGGATGCCGCTCTCATGGCAGCGGGCGATTACCTTTTTCAGGTTTTCCCGGTTCTCTTCCTCATCCTTAAGCGACCAGCCGTTGCTCCAGGTGACCCATATCCAGTTGAACTCCGCCTGCTTGAGCAAGCCGAGCATTTGTTCGAAATCGCGGTCATAAATGTGGGTCAGCACGTCCTTCTCTTCGGCGCTGAACTTTTTGCCCCACCACGTCCGCTCGGCTTTCCAACTCTCGATTTGGCCGCCGTCGATCCGGATGAAACGAAAATTCCCCTGCTCGGCCCAGGGCGGCACGTCCTGCGACTTGGCGCGATACAGTTTCAGCGCAGGCTCAAAAGATTGCGCCGAACAAAGCACTAGGCAGGCGCTGACAAGACCAATCAGTCGAATGACTCTTACGATTCGGACAAGCTGCATGGTTTTCTTCCCACGAAACGCTCATGAACAGATCGCCGACAGCGCGCAATCACCCAATGGACGAAATAGCCGTTCATTGCATCCTTTCGACGCGCCATATCTCAGGACTGGTCGCGTACGGCTACATCATCCAGGTAGCGTCCAACCGCAATCTCCAGATTAAAATGCATACCTTCACGTCGCAGGATCTGCCCCAGCGGTGATCGTTGTACGACGGCCAAAACTTCGGGATTCATACCAATCAGCCACAGTTGAATGCCATCCTGACTCTGCCTCTTCGCAACTTGTGTAAACATTTTAAGCGCGGTGTACTCCATATCGAGGACTCCGCTAGCGTCAACCGCGACGACCTTCGGTTGCGTTTCCCTGACCAGCGGTTCAATCTTGTGTGCGATTTGTGCCGCATTGGCAAAGAAAATTGGACCTTCCGGCCTTAGTAGCAGAAGGCCAGGAAAACTCTCATCCTCAGGATGTTCCGGCGATTGCGGCCGAAATACATTGGTTCCGGGCTTGCGCCGCAGGACATACACCGGAGGATCGGCTATGTGGTATGCCAGTGTGACCAGGGAAACGATGATGGCCACGATGATCCCCTTTAGTGTGCCGACGAGTACGACCCCTGCGAACGCCACGATCGCCCACGAAAATTCGGTCCTGCGAATGCTAAGAATTTCACGAAACTGGATCGGTTTAATAAGTCTGAAGGAATACACAATCACCAGCGCCGCCAATGCGGATTGCGGCATCATCTCGACGAGTGGAGCGAGGAATAGGATTGTTACCAGCGCCATCGCCGCGGTTACCATTTCAGCTAATTGCGTGCGAGCTCCGGCGAGGACGTTGACCGTCGTCTGCGTTGTGCCGCCGCCGCCCGGCATTGCACCCATGAGCGCACCTCCGACATTGGCGAGTCCGGTTGCAAACAGCTCTCTGTCTGCTCGCGGCGCCGGCCCGTCATTTCGCGCGAAGGCTCGGCCGGCCGCAACCGTCTCCGTGAAGCTCATCAAGGCAATCCCTAATGCGCCGGGCCACAGCACGGATATGAACGAAAGGTCTGGCTTCACCAGCGAGGGCAATCCCGGCGGAATGTGGCCCACCAGTTCGACACCCCGATGTTGGAAATTCAAGAAGTACGCGCCCATTATCGCCGCGGCTATCGCCAGCAACGGCGCTGGCAGTTTCGGCAGGAAACGCTGCATGCTCAGCAGAAATACGATTATCGTGAGCCCGACGGCCAGAGTTGCTAAAGACGTTCTTGGAAGGGCGTGAACTATTGAGAGGACGTTCTGAACGAATGTGCCTCTTGTGAAGTGGATGCCAAGAATCTTCGGGATCTGGTCCACCATAATGACCAGCCCGATGCCGGCCCTGAAACCGACGAGCACCGGCTCGGAGATAAAGTTCGCCACGATTCCCAGGCGCAGCAGGCGCGCCAGCAAAAGTGCGGCTCCCATCAGCAGCGTCAACGTCGCCGAGGCGCTCAGCAGGGCTGCGGGATTGCCATCGGGCACGACCTGCCTCAACTGAGCGGCGGTCAGGATCGCGAGCGTTGTGGTCGTGCTGACGCTGAGCACGCGCGATGTCCCAAGCACCGCGTATATCACCATCGGCACCAGGGCGGTATAGAGGCCTACCTGCACCGGCAGCCCGGCCATCATCGCATACGCCATCGCCATGGGAATGATTACCGCGCCGGTAGTCAGCCCCGCGACGATGTCGGGCCGCCAATTCGCACGGCATGAGACCAGCCACCCTGGTAAGAGACGGAACCAACGATGCTCTGACATGTTACCGGCTTACCAAACCTGCGGAACGCTTCGCCGCTTCTGCTTTGGCTCTACGTATCCTCTCGGCTTTTGCCTTGGAGGGAGCTGGGGAGGCGTATAAGGAATCTCCTCGTACGGGATGCTGGTGAGTATGTGCGCAATGCAATTCAGGCGGGCGCGCTTTTTGTCGTCTGACGGAACGATGTACCAGGGCGACGCCACTTTATCCGTGCCCGCAAGCATTGCATCCCGGGCGCGTGAGTAGTCATACCAACGGCGGTGGGATTCCAAGTCCATGGGACTCAGCTTCCACCGCTTGGAAGGATCTTCAATTCGCGCGAGGAAGCGCTTGTGCTGTTCCTTTTCGGATACTTCGAGCCAGTACTTCAAAAGGATGATGCCCTGGCTGATCAGGAAGCCCTCGAAGATGGGACAGTCCCTGAGAAATTCCCTGTGCTCTTCCTCGGTACAAAAGCCCATTACATACTCAACACCCGCGCGGTTATACCAGCCCCGGTCGAAGATGACGACTTCACCTCCCGCGGGCAGTTGTTCAATGTAGCGCTGGGCAGGGAGCTGCGTCTTCTGCCTCTCGGTCGGCGCGGGAAGGGCTACCACGCGAAAGATGCGCGGACTGACACGCTCCAAGATGCGCTTGATCATCCCGCCTTTGCCGGCAGCGTCTCGTCCTTCGAAAATGATCACAATGCGGGCGTTGGTCGTCTTGACCCAGTCCTGGAGCTTGACCAACTCAACTTGTAGCTTGAAAATCTCGCGCTCGTACTCACTTTTGCCGATCTTCGGTTGGCCGTCGATGCCGGAGCGTTTAGTGTCGCTGTCCAGCCTTGATTTTGATTTTTTGTCGTTCTTGGATTTTTTGCTCATTGTTCTTTCTGGTTTCCTCGGTGTCGGGCGCGCCTGTTTAGAGGCCGCCCTGTATTCCTGCGGGCTGAAGTACGACCGTTTAGTCGGCCTCTTGTTGTTCAGCGACAGGGCTGCAACAGGCTCAGTCAGAAACGCTCGTCCGGGGCCTGACACTGCGCCGCCTGATCATTACCAGAGGCAACTTGAGTACCAACACCACAAAAATACTAAGTGCTTGCTATTGGTGGGCATGTGCCCGATGGTGAGAGGTCCAGCGTGCCTCAATGCGGGCTTTGTCCGAATGTGGGCACCGCATTCGGGCTTCTTAGCCCTGCTCTATCTACAGCGATCCGAAGACGGGCGTTCAACCACGGCATGGAGTGTACCTGGGCAGATCAGACACGAGCACAGAATGCTGTTTGCCACTCACGAATTATAAGAACGGTTGAAAGGGAGTAAGGTGCAGATTCGGCCTCACTGAATATTCCCAGTTTGTTCGGCACACATTTGGCACACAGACATCCCGGGAATCCCACTGAAACTGCGGACCCAGCCGGAATAGCTGTGTGCGATCGATACGGAGAGTCAGGAGACTGGGCTCGAACGCGAGTTCTGCCGTCCGTTGAATTGCCGGTACGGGACGTTCCGCATCATGCAATGATGCTTCCCGTTTCGCCGGCAACACGCGGGCACTCCCGCGTCCGCTGTCATGCCAAACGCGAGGAGAGAGAGAGAGGAGTCCAAGCGAATGCACAAATCACGAGGCTTGCAATCAGACGCCGCATGCTGGTCCGTGAACGTTAGCACATCACCGATCAGTGTGACAACAAAGCCAAAGGCCACTGCAAAATACGGCCTCCCCGCCAAACGGTCAACAAAGTATAGATTTCCGGTACGGCATGCCCCAGCAGTGTGCGCCGAATTAAGTGCGTGTTTTGAGTGCGGGCTGGCACACCGTTAGAAGACGTCCGTTGGTTCGTAGGCGGACGAAACGTCGCTCGCCAAACTTCGGTTTTTCAGGCAGCTAGGGGGAGCGACGGGTCGAGTATGACGCCTGCGAGCGAGATCGAGGCATCGATGTAATGCTGGGCAATTCCCTCCAAGGAATTGGTGAGCATTACATCGCCTGCGCCTTGAAACAGGCTGACGTCCCCGGTCACCTCGAAGACAGAACCGTCCTGTGTTTGCTTTGGTGTGAGGACGAGCTTGGTGATCCGCTTCCGTAGTTGCTCGCGGGCTATCGCGGCATCGCCAGCTAGAATGTTCGCGAACTCTTGAGACTTCCGCCGGACGAATTCCCGTATCTCTTCAGTGGTGAACTCTGGCACCTTCGGCTCAACGCCAGCATCGCGGAGACGCTGGATTTGGGCGATGCGAGATTCCACTGCAGCCAGCCTGGCAGACAAAGCAGTCGAGAAGCCATGCTTTGCAATCCCATCAACAAGATTTTCCTGCTCTTTCTTGAGAGCCGCGAGTTCCTCTTTCAGTTGGGAGTCCTGCGATGCCGCTTCGAGCGCGCGTCTCGTTTCCGCAGCCAGAGTCGCCTTGAGTTGGTCGCGGAAAGATCGGACGCGCTCTTCTTCTAAACGCGGGTCGAGTAGGTTTGTGGAGAGTGCAGCTAGCAGTTGCTGCTCCAGTTTTCGCTGGGAGATTCTTACGCTGTTCTCGCAGACGCCACGGTAGCGGTGATTGGGGCATCCGTACTGCGCGTTCGGAGGCTGGCCACCGACGATGACCATATTGGCGTTGCACAGACCACATTCCAGCAAACTGCTGAACAGGTATTGACGGCTCGCGACTGTTCGATTCATCCCGCCAAGCTGCTTCGGACCGTGCTTCTCCCGCACGCGACGATTTTGCTCGCGCGCGGACTCCCAGAGTTGATCGGAAACGATGCGTAACTCCGGCACTTCGACACGCACCCACTCGGACTCCGGTCGGGGACGTTGTTCCGTTTTTCCGGTCTCACGGTTGCGAACCGTCTTCGTGCGATTCCATACCACTACGCCGCGGTACTTTTCGTTGAGCAACATCTCACGAATTGCCGAGGGGCACCACGCACGTATCTTCCCTTTACGAGGTGGTTGCGGAGAAAGAACGCCCTCCGCGTTCAGAGCCTTAGCAACATCGGCATAGCTCGCCCCCGCCGCATACATTTCAAAGATGCGGCGGATGACAGCAGCCTCTTCAGGAATAACTTCTTGGTAGACCCCGTTGACAGCGGGGCGACCGTAATCGCCGCGGCGGGTTGGGTCTTCTACAGGAACATTTCTGTATCCATAGCACTTTCCGCCGGGCACGTAGCCTTTGCGAACACGGCCCTCCTGTCCCCGATGCACCTTATCTCGCAGCCCGAACACATATTGTTCATCCATCATCCCGTGGAGAGTAAATATCTGCCGGAATCCGGGTTGACGTGAGTCCAAACCCTGCGCGGCAAAGTGGACTGACACACCGTAGTTATCGAGAACGTCAGTCACCTTCAGTACGTCAGGCAAATATCTGCCGAGCCGGGAGGTGTCATCAATAAGAATGATGTCGAAGGGTCGGGGCTTGGTTTTCGCCAGACGAATAAGGTCGTTGAGACCGTCCCTTCCGACCATGCTTTGTCCAGTGATTTCAGAGTCAGTCCGGATGAAATCGTCGAGTACCGTCCAGCCCTTCGGCTCAGCGGCGGCGCGGCATTGACGAATCTGGTCGTCATTGGACGTCGGGCGTTGCATGTCAGACGAGTAGCGTGCGTAGACGGCGCACCGCTCGTGTGGCTGACCTGACGGCTGACTCGAATTGGAAGGCTTCTGTGGCGTAACTATCGTTCGCGGCGGGATGCTGCACCGCGACCTCCTCTACTGAGTGGTTTTGGTATTGGATTTTCGAAATTCACTGACATTGGCGGCTGCTTCAGCTCAATGCCGCGTTCTCGCAAGAATTCCTGGACCAGGCGCGGAACCAGCCACTCCTGAGTGACTGACCTCAAGGCTGTGAGGTCCGGCTGTCCAGGGGTGATCTCAAGCCTCGTATCGGTCTGTTGTCTCCTGCGAACACCGGCGCCGTTGCTCCTAGATGAAGGGGCGGGTCTCGGCTCGATCTCCTCCTTGGTGCTTCTTTTCGCTTTCATCTTTGTTTCTTCTCCAATCTTCTGACCCTGCGTTCACTACTCGCGTCAAGCCCAATGATGGTTACTGCGCGGTCCTCGATCCTCTGCGCAGACAACGCACGCACCGCCGGTCCTCACTCCGGTATCAAGGTGCCCTGGGAAGACAGTTGTCGTTCAGGTATGCCTCTGGCACGTGCATGGTACTCAGCATTGCCAGGAGTCTTGTTACTTCGACGGCTGCGGCGTCCCTGTAGTTACGCATGGTTGCCTCCATCGTTCACGAGCGCCTCGAATGGCTTCCGGACCGAGCCCTTTTCCGGACCCGGCACTTGCAGTCGCGGCAACTTGACCTTCTCCGACGCCACGGCTTTTTGCTGGCCCTCAAAGATTCTCTGGTCGCGCTCGATAGCTTCGACGTAGGTCCGGAGGTTGACGGCGGCAGCCAGCAGTTGGCGATAGAGCTTCGCATTCACAGCTTCGATCGGCTCGAAGCAGCATTCGCCGACATTGAGCTTGCCAACTTCCTGCGCGCACGAGTGAGAGTGCGACTCAACCACCTTCAATATGTAGACAAGGCGGATGAACCCTTCACAAAGGCTGCAAGTCGTGTCCGATTCAGGCCCCGCGTCATAACATTGCCCCTTGAAAAGCAAGCGTGCCCCGTCCGCAGACCGCCACCTCTGGATGCTGTTCTGGGTGGCGGCACTAGTTTTGCTGCCGGACCTACCTGCGACGTCATTGACATTCATCTGATTCGCCATAATGCCTTCCTCCCTTTTCATCCTCTTTATGTATGTGCTGGTCGCTGATCGATTGGCGGGTGGCGCCCTCGCGGGCGCCATCCCGCCAATCACATGTTTAGTCACCTTCTGCCTCCGGTCCGTCGGACGGCTCCAAGTCCACGCCTTCACCGAGCCGCGGGATCTGTAGCCCGTGAAGCTCTGGCATCGACTGTCCGGCGAGTCCCTGCAAGTCGCCGTAAAATCCGGCGGTCCCATTCATCAGCAGTTCTAGGCGGCGCTCGCGCTTCGCCCAATGCTTCGTCAAGGCACGCTTCTCCGCCTCGAGATCGTCTTGCATTGAGACGCAAGCCTCGACGATGGCTGAAACGCGATTGCGAAAGAGCGGACCGATCAGGTACTCGTACAGACGTTCCATCTTTCCGTCCTTTCCCTGTGTGACGACCTTCGCCATCGCTGCCTCGATGAGTGCATGGCGAAGTGCCTTGGCTAGCGGCAACGCGCAGCGCATCGCCGCAACCCAGACGTTTTCCAGCCGGTCGAAAGTCTCGACGCCCTTCGGCATGGCAGTCGTGACAATCGCTCCGACATTCGCGCCGGCGAGGCGCACGTCTTCGCGGTTTTTCGCGAGCCAGGTGTCGCTCCAGCTCCGCGTGCGCTTCGACTCCCACAGGATCGTCCCGCACTGCAAGCCGTTGGGACCGACGACTCTGTGCACGACGTCGCCGCCGTTGCGACCCTTCGGGACCGGCTCGATCAGGTCCGCCGGGAAGGCAGCACGCAGCATGGCTTCGAGTTCCAGTTCGAGGACCTCGCCCTGGAGCTGCTGAGAAGACTGTTCGCTTTTGCGGCGCAGCTCCTCGACCTGTTTCTTCATGTCGGAGATGATTTTTTCCTTCTCCGCCAGTTTCAGCAGGTAGCTCTGCTCTTCTTCTTTCTGTGTTGCCTCACGGATACGCAGGCGCTCTGCCTGGAGGCGACGTTCAACCTCCAATTCGAGGCGCTGCTTCTGCTCTTCGAGCAGACGGCGTTCCTTGCGAAGGGCAAATTCGGCGTTCTCTGCCTCGGCAAGCCGACCCTGTTTTTCAGCAAGTTCTTGCTCGACAGCAGAGAGGCGGTCCGCGTAAGCCGCTGCCGCTTTCTTCTCGGCAGCCTTGGTGAGTACTTCGCGCTGAGCATGGAGCTTGTGTTCGACAGCGGCGTCAATCTCGCCCTGGCGAACATCCAGCGTCTGCTGCAGGTCGTCCAGCAACTTTCGACGCTGGACGAGATCCTGCTCGTGCTTGTTCAGTGCGGTGACGCGTTCCTGCGCCTCGCGCTGAATCTTGGCACGTTCAGCATTGATGAAAGGTTGGGCAAGAGTCTCCGTGAGCGGAAACTCGACATGACAACTTGGGCAAGTGATGCTGGTCTCGTGCAACATAGCTAGCCTCCTAGTGGCTTCGGTTAGGGGCTGCTTGTTGCGCCGGACCGCCGATTGGCGGAGAATAAGATAGAGCTATATTCCGGGCTCTCAAGCAGCCTGGTTTATGGTTTGCCCCGCGTTGACGCGCGGGGCGCTTTATTTCAGAGCTTAAGTAACACTCACCTCCGCGACTGACTCCGCGGACGTTTCCACTTCAGAAGCCGCGAACAACTGTCCGTCATTCAGAACGAGCTTTTTCGGCTCCTGGTACGTCAGCCTGCAAAATACGAGATACGCGATCCGTACGTCCTCGCCGCAGTACTTCTTTATGCTCTCGATGTCGTGCTCCGCCCACCATTGGGCGACGTTCGTGCCATCGCCGGTCTTCCTTCCACAGGCTAGAACGGAGCCAAGCGCATCGAGCGTGACGCCTTTTTTGTTGCCGGTCCAGTTCGTCCAGAGCTGCAACGTGTCGATGACATCCGCTGTGTAGTACTTGCGCGTGTCAATGGTGCGGCTCGGCTGAATACCCAAAATCCAACTCCTCTGGCGTAAGAAGTTGACGTCGAAGTCCATCACGTTATGCCCGACAAACACGTCGCTTGGTCGCACCGCGTTCCAAAAACCTGAGACCAGGAGGCGCTCGTCTTCGCCGGCAAGCATGATTTCCGTCGCTACCTCACCATCGTCAATGAGCATTCCGATGCACACCACCCGCCCGCTCATGGCATCCAGCGCACCCTTCTGATCACTCGGGTCCAACGCCACCGTTTCGATGTCGAGAACCACAGTGCGGCATTCCGCCGAAGCTTGGGTGCCGCCGACCTGCTGGTTTGATTTTCGCTTGTAGTCCATAACGTTTTCCCTTTCACTCACAGTATACATCGAGCCGGTAAGAACTGGCTATAAATTGACATGTTTTGCGAAAAATCTTTGGTAACCATTGCCAACTTATTTGTATTTAGTAATTTACAAGACATGGTATATTACTTATTGTTAGTCTATAGGATGTATAGGAGTATTAATATGCGCTCTCGCAAGATAGTTCGCCTCAACGGCGTCAATCACCAAATCGACTCGGAGAAGATCACCCGGCTGGCCGCTCGTCTGGAACCAAAAGGAATCGACAAGTACTGGGTGAAGATCCAGGGCCGCAAACTACCGCCCAAACAAGTCGTGTCGGAACTTCTCAATGTTCCTCTCGTGGACTTCACCACGATGGATGCGACTCGTATCCTCGGCGCCGTAGGATTCCAAGTTCACTCAGCAGAAGACAAACCTGAACCGGTCAGAGGTCAGTCAGAAACCTTGCTGCAGGAATACTTGCGCTCCCACGGCCTCACGGACGTCGAAGTGGGCCCCGTGATCGAGAATTCCAGTAGCCGGCCCGACTACCGGTTGCACGCCGACGGATTTGAGGTGTTGTTTGATGTTGAAGAACTCGGCACGAAACCAGCAGATGGTCGTATCCGCGGCGGTGCGCACAACCCCTATGGCCCGATTCGAGAGAAGATCAGCGCAGCGAGAAGAAAGTTCAAGGACATGGAGGGGCACTGCTGCTGCCTGATCCTGGAGAACCAGGAGAAACCGAGGATCGGCCTTAACTGGCAGATCATCATGGGCGCAATGCTCAGCGACCTTGGGTTTTCCTCTCCCATCGGTCAGAGACAAGCGGAGACCATCGAGCGCTCGACCGCCGCGCCAGAGAACACAATCATCAGCGCCATCATCGTGGTTGAACGCTATCTGATCGGCGAAAAGCGATTTCGCCTTTTTGTGTACGAGAGAGAGCAAGAACTGGGGCGAGAGCTTAGCGTCGAGGAGTATTTGCAAGCGTTGGAACAGTCGGCCGGCACCGAGCGCGATCTGTCATTGAACCGGGTCCGGGTGCGTGTCCACGAAAATCCACACGCCGGAGTCCCCGTCGACCGGCGCTTATTCCTAGGACCATTCGATGAACGCTACGGTGTCGTTGACGGCCCGGAGCGCTTTGGACAAGTTTACGTCGGCAGCGGAGTCGCGGATTTTGAGAAGCTGGCTAGCACATCTAGGCTTCTTGGCAAATCACAGTTTCGGCCGGGAAAGACGTAACTCCCAGAGACGTTAACGATGCCTGCACACCTCTCGCACAACGCTCAGCCGTAAAATCCAATGAATTCTCTGCTGCCAGATGTCCGACATCCATGTAAGTCTTCTGTCAAGGAAAAACACACGTGGTCAGGCGCGCTCGCGAGAGCGCGCACTTCTCGGTCAAGATCTTCAGCTCGCATCAGTGCCTCTCGGCTGTGGTCCCTGCCTTCGCAGAACCGGACATCCATTTGCTGCCTCGGGCCGGCTTCGGCCCTCGCAGAAGATTGAGTTGGTGTTCTCTGCCAGTCCCGAAACAGTCAGTGGGGAGCCTCGGGAGAGTTCTCCGTCGCTCACTCGGACAGGGCGGGACCTGGCAGTCTGCGCGCTTTATGATCTTGAGATTTTCCTTTCGTTGCGGTTTTATGCCGCAATGCCGGCGAACTCTCGCACCGGTTCAAAGTCTCGCTGCTCGCGATCTACAGCCATGAGATATGCAACCAGCTTGCGAGCCACAGCGAGGGTTGCGCAGTTGGCATTCCCCTTCTGCCGTGCGTTTTCATATACCAAGGCCAGATCGGGATTTCCCCTGGGCGCCAACTTCGCCGCTTCGACGAGCACCCGCTGGATATGTTTGTTCCTCTGCTTGGAAATTGGTGTACGCGCTACTTTGTCGGCGGATCGTTTTTCGTCCCCGCAAAGCCCGCAGTAACTGATGGTCTGTCGGATCGATCGGAAACGTGAAATATCCCCCATCTCTAATGCCCAGCTCAGTGCTGTGACCTTGCCCACGGCAGGAATCGTCTGAAGCCGCCGTACTCTTTCCGCCGGGAGCGGATCGCGTTGGAGCGAGCGGATGATGTCTCCTTCGGTCCTTTGCAATCGCGTGATCGACTCCCGACTCAACTGCAACAGCGGACGGATACTGGCGCTCACCGCATCGGCATTCGCCAGCAACTCCGGGAAATAACCCACTTTGTGTAGCCGCTGCTTGTTGTGGCTCACTCCAGTTTCCATCAGCAAGCCGGATACGCGATTCTTCATCTGGACCATTTGCCGCACCAGCAGATGGCGATAGCGGAGCGTTCGGCGCCGCTCACGAATCTCGGTTGGCGCCATGTAGCACTCAGGAAGAAAATCGCAGCGCAGGCAATCGGCGATGTTTGCCAGCATCGATGCTGTCGTTCTTCTTTTTGGATGCGGCGATCGCACGCAACATCAGTGGATGAGCGACCTTCGCGGCGGCCGCGTGTGGCTTCGACAGCAAGTACGAGGTCGAAAAGCACATCGCCAAAATCGGCGTCCGCGCAACGATTCTCGCGCCCGTTTCCTTCATGGAGAACCTCTATTTCATAAAAGAGCAGCTCGCGAAAGGAATCTACGCGGCGGCACTCTCGCCGACAAGAGAGCTCGCGCAAGTTGCCGTCACGGACATTGGGGCGGTCGCCGTTCGCGTCCTCGAAGACGCCGGTCGCTTCACGGGCAAGCGCTTCGACCTCGCGGGAGACGAGCTCAACGGGAATGACGCCATGGCCATTCTCTCGCGCGTCACGGGGCGCCCTTTTAGCTATTACCAGGTTCCGCTCGATGTCATCCGCCAGCGCATGGGCGAGGATGCCGTCAAGATGTACGAATGGTTCGACCGCGTCGGTTTTACGGTGGATCGCGCCGCGCTCGCCGTGAGTTCCCCGACGTCGCCTTCCGCGACTTTGAGTCTTGGGCAAAGACGCAGGATTGGAGCATGCTTCATGCCTAAAGCAGTGCAGTTCGATTCGTACGGCGGCATTGACGTCCTCAAGGTGCGCGCCGTGCCCGGCCCTGTTCCGGGAGCCGGTGAGGTCCTCGTCGAGGTCAGAGCAGCCGGCATCAATCCGAGTGAGGCGGTGATCCGGAGTGGCGCGTTGCATCACCTATTTCCCGCGACGTTTCCATCCGGTCAGGGCAGCGACTTGGCGGGGGTGGTGGCCGAACTCGGTCCCCGGCGTCAGCGGTTTCGCTGTCGGCGATGAAGTAATCGGTTTCACCATGCGGCGATCCAGCGGACAAACGGTATGCACACAAGCAGAGGACGGACATCAGTGCTTTGGTAGCGCAGACGAATACGCAGGAATTGGCGAAGCTCGTGACTGACCTGAGTAATCTCCACGGGATTCTGTGGCACTGGTATCGCAATGGCGTGAAGCCTCAGATCGTCCGTCACCGTAAAACGGCTGGAGCAGACATAGTGAAAATGACGCAGAAGTTCGTTCGGTCGTAAGTGTCTGAGCAAATACACGGTTGACATGTTGACAGATTGAATCCCCAGGGTGATTTCGGCTCTTCATTACTCCATCAGCAAATTCTCAGGCGGCCAGCCTTCGTCCTTCGTTCACGGCGGATCACCGCCGGTTTGTCCGTTATCATGGACATATCAGAGTAAACATCTCAAGCGGAAATTTATTGATGCAAGTGCCGCCTGCCGCGTCCAATGGTTATGGCCAGCGTTGGGTCTTAGTCGTTTCGTAGGAAAAGAACCATGCAGCGTGTCCGAATGGGGAAAAGCACCTACCGCGACGATGCAGAGATACCGGAAAATCAAGGTCCAGGCGGTGCGAGACTAGCGGAATGTGTACCGGTACAACGAGGATCCCGAGGCGTAGTAGATTCCACTGGAGTCCATTGCGAAACCACCTGTAATGGGCTCCGGCGCCATCGCGGCCAGAGAAATACGACAGCTTTCCGTGTCGATCTGGAAGATGCTGTTTGAAGATAGGCCCCAGATCTTTCCATCCGGCCCCACGGCCACGCTGTTATAAATCGTGCCGAAGTCCAGCGGTGTGAGGTGGCTCACCGCGTGCGTGGCGGGATCGAATACGAACAGCGTTACGCCGGGGGCGCGACGGGTCCCCTGGTCTTTGGCCGGATCGACCCCCACCGGCGTTCCGCCGGCGATGCCGAAAACGCGGCCCTTCACGGCGATCAGGTCGTTGAGCGCATTCGCGCCACTCACGGGAACCGTTTCGAAAATCTTCTGCTTCGTTTTGGTGTCCCAGATAAACAGCTTGGCTTCCAGTTCGGTAGGATGGCTGCCGCCGCCGCCGATGACGGTCGTTCCTCCAACGATAACGCCCTCAGTTGCCGTCAGTGTCACCACGCTCTGGTCGTGCACCAACTGCCAGTGAGTTTCCACCGTGCCATTGGCCACGTTCCAGATGGTAAGCGGCCCTCCCAAGCTGCCATACCCCGCGACCGCCCCGATATACACCTGCCCGTCCGGTCCTTCAATCTCCGCCTGCGGACGCCATCCGTCGTTCTCACCCGCGAAATGGATCAATGCCGGGTTTCCGTCGGCGCCATCACCGGGATAGAACGGCTTGGAGGGGTCGTACGACATCAAGGGAGCCAGGCTGGAATAGCCTGCCATTAGCAGCCGGCCGTTCAGCGGCAGCAAGGCATAAACTTCACCGCCGGCCACCCGGCCTAGAATATCGAAGCTCCTGCTGCGTGCGTTGAATCGCACCAAGTCGCCCGGCAACACTCCGCTGCCGTATACCGAGCCGTCGGGGCCTAGACCCACGCGGAACAAATTCACTTCGTTGCCGCGATAGTCGAACGGCCGCTCGGTGACTGCGCCGGATTTAGGATCCGTGATGCGAACGATGTTGGTGGTGACATCCAGCGTACGACCGTCGCTGAGAGCGTTCTGGAGGACTGGCGGCGCGGCCGTGCTCCTGTCGATGGAGATGGCATTCCAACCGTCCATGCGATACCAGTCGTGGCCGGAGTATCCGTAGACCTTTCCGTCGCGTCCGCGCAACACCACCGCCTGCCCGACGGTTTGCGACTTTTCGGGAGCAATCTCGCGACGTTCGCCCGTGGAAATCCGGTACGCCGCGATATTCGCCCTGCTCGTGCCGATACCCAGGTACATGAAGCCGTCGTCGCTGCCGGCTACATAATGCGCATACTCCTCAACCGGGTCCATGCGCCCTAAGTCTTCCAGTTTGCCGGTCTTGGGGTCGTAGCGCACGAGCTTAGCGCCAGGGTAAGTCGCCCCATACAGCTTGCCGTCCGATCCAAAAGTTACCGCCCAAATATACCTTTCCGTGGCGCTGGGTCGTCCTAAGTCGACAAGCGTGTCGGCTTTCGGGTCGAGGCAATAAAAATGTGCGCCGGGGAGCGTGCCGAGATAGATCTTGCCGTCGGGTCCGGTGATGATGGTGCGCGCTCCGGTTTCTGAGGGGGCAGGATTGGGAAATACTTGGAACTGCCCGCTATCCGGGTCGACGGATACAACATCGATGGTGTGGTTGACGTACAGATAAGAGATATAGAGCCGCTGACCTCGTCCTCCGTGTCCTGGCGCCACAGTTTGACCCACGACCAAACCTAGACTTCGTAAAGTCGCCAGTTTCTCGAAATGGCCCCGTGCCGCCGTGGGAGAGGGAAGGTATCCCAGAAGCAGAGCAGTGGTTACAGCGAGGACGGCGGTAAGAAGCGCTCGCATCGATTTTCCTCGACCTTTTGCCAACCAGCTACCGGCCCTTCACGCGTAACTGATGGCTTTCAATGAACCACGATGAGTCCGGGCTCCACGAGTACGTATCCCTCGGGCCCGGAATGCTGCCCGCCAGAATGCTGAGTATAAGAGTTCGATACGTCGCAACCGTGATTTCTGTTCTGTCCTCCCAATCGTAAAGCGCTACGGAAAGACACAACCTACCACACGATGCGCAGCGCGACAGCCATGACGCGTGCGCTAGCCTCGTCGCTATAGGAACTCGATATTCCCGAATCGCTCGTGATGACGCCAACGGTGCTGGGAGCCGAAAGGTTGAGAGCCGGAGCCGACCAGTTCGGGTGGTTGAAAACGTTGTCACAATACCAGTCCAGGCGCAGTTTCGGCATGCGAGGATTCTCGGAGAACGTGATCGATTTCTCCAAGGCCGCGTGCCAGAGGTTTTCGCCCGGGCCTACCACCGTATCTCGCGGGGAGTTTCCAAGCCTCCCGCTACCGGCCGGCGGCGCTGCGAAAGCGGCGGGGTTGAACCACTGCTGGATGGTGTGAGGTGCACTGTTGGGATTGCCCACCAGGTCAGGCCGCATCGTAATCGTAGCGGGGCTAGCCGTGGCGGTATAGTACGTTCCCGTGGGATCGGGCACCGTAATCGTCGGAGTTAGAAATTGACCAGCGGTGAAAAAATTGGTGACGGTCAACTGCCACCCGCCGATGATTTTGTCCACCACGGTTGAAACATTCGGGAGCAACTGCCGCCCACGGCCCACAGGCAAAGCGTAAATCACGACGTTGGTCCAGCGCAGTTTCTCCGGGTACGGGTCTGTGGCGCGCTCGCAGGGCAAGCAGCTAAAATTCTCGGGAATCGCGACGTCGTCGCCGATCTGATGGGCCCACACAAACTCGGAATCAACTTGCAGACCCCGCTTGAAGCGTCTCGTCACACCAAGATTGAGGGCGTTATAGTTGCTGTTTGCTCCGTTTTCATAGGCGTAGATAGGGCCATACTGCGGCCATGGCCGCGGCTTGTTGATGAACAACTGGTTGTTTGCCACCGGCACGTTGATCTGGTTCTCGTATACGAGCTGCCGGCTATAGGTGCCCACTGCCGAAAGGCGGAAGCCAAAACCCCACTGCTCATGCTCCACTGTCGCATTCCACTGTTGTGAATACGGGATGCGGAGATTCGCGGGATAGTAGGCCGGCAGGCTGATCGTCGAAGGGGCGCCCGTGCCGGCGGCGGGAAACAGTTGCGGAAACGCCAGCGCCGGAGGGCTTCCGGCGGGGGTATTCGAGTACGCCGGCTCCGAAATCGTATACGGTACGCCGCCCTCGTTGGGCGCCGCGTAACTCTGCGTCAACGGCACCGCATTGTAATAGAGGCCGTACCCCGCGCGGAAAACTGTTTTGTCGCCAAAGGGACGGTAGGCAATGCCAAAACGGGGAGCGAAGTTGGTCTTACGGCTGTTCACCAGGCTCTGCGGCAGACCGGCCTGGCTGGCCGAAATTACCGGCACATAGTTGGTCGGCAGCAACGGAGAAACCTGGGAGAGCGCCGCATTCGGCACCACGATAGCGGAAAGGGCCGGATCGAATATCGATGTCCGGGAATGTTTGTCGGTAAACATGCCGGGCAATTCATACCGAATGCCCATCGTGAGCGTCAGCTTCGGCAAGATCTTCCAGGTGTCGGTGACGTAGGCTGCTTCGGACCAGCGCTGTGGCTCGATCGCTACGGGAGCAAAGGCTATAGAGGAAGTGGTCGGTACGCCAAAGAGAAAATCCGCATAAGCCAGATCGGCGTTGGTGCCGCTATATTTGGCCGTGAAGCTCTCGCTTCCGAAAAGAGCGGGGCTGGTCGACGTAATACTCCAATTGAACATTCTCTGGATTGCCACGCCAAACTTTAAGCTGTGGCCGCCATGGAAATAAGTCACCTCATCCGACAGGTGTTGCGATGGCTCAGTGGCCCGGTAGTAGTTGTAAGTCGTCGTGATACCCGTGATGCCGTTCGTGAAGGAAAAATTGGGATACCCCGGAATAGTGGCCGGCACGTTGGAGGCAAGGCCCGTCAGCCCCAGCGATTGATCGAATGCCAACCCGCTTCCAAAGTTCGGTTGATACTTCAGAACGTCGGAACCGCCGCCGAACCGAAGCTCATTGAGTAACGCCGGATTGAAAGTGTGAGTGTAGGCGACGTTGTAAAGTTTCTCCGGCCGGTAGCCTCGGGCGCTCAGGATTGCCGGGAGCGCCTGCGTGTAGGCATAGCGGCTCGAAAGGTACACCCAGGTCAGGAATAGGGAATCCTTGGGACCCAAAATCTGGTCCAAACGTATCGAGGGCATCTTGTCAACGAGTCCAGGAGCGACATTCAGCGACTCCCGGAAGTTGCCCGATGTGAAAACGTTGGTGTTTCCATAATTGGGCAAGGGGTAAAAGAAGTTCTGAATCGCGTTGGAAGCCAGGTTGATCGCGCTCTGCGGAATGATGCCGTTCGCGTAAATCGCCCCGGTGAACGGGTTCGTCACCGGGACGTTAAAGGCCGAGAAATCGCCATTGCGCATCGCCTGGGTGGGGACCGTGTCCACCAGGGTTGCCGTGATGGGGTTGTGCCAGTAGACAAAACTCAGGAAGAAGAAGGTCTTGTTTTTGCCGTTATATATTCCGGGAATATAGACCGGCCCACCGACGTTTCCCGTCACTATCTGCTTTACGCCGGTGGGGCTGGATGTCGCAAAAAAATCCCGGGCCTTGAACGCCGGACTGTTGTAGATGTCCGATACCATCCCGTGTAAGTCGTTGGTACCGGACTTGACCACAACGTTAATCTGGCCCAGTTGACCCAAATCCGCCGAGTTGTTTACGAAATCCACCTTGACTTCCTGGATGAAGTCAGTAAATGCCAGCAGGTTAACGGCGAACGATTGGCCACTTCCGCCATCGGTATCGGTTCCATCGATGGAGACTTTGTAGTCTCCCGGATGGCTACCCGCAAACGAGGGATTCGTGCCGGTCACCGTCCCATCGAGCATCGGCAAATACGGCAAATAGTTCCACGCACTCTGCGTCACTCCGTTGATGGGCAGGGTGGTGAACTCTTTCGAATCCAACGTATCGCCGATGCCGGGCGCGTCGGTTTCGATCAAGCCGGGTTGGCCCGAAACCAGCACCTCCTGTTTCACATCGCCGACCTGCAGAGACATATCTTCCCGAAGAATCTGCCGTGGAGACAGCAGGACATCCTGGAGGAGCGCTGTTCTAAATCCGGTCGCTTGGATGGATAACGTGTAGACGCCGTCTCTCAGATCCCCTAGGTTGTAAATACCCAGATCGTTGGTCTTCGCCGCGAACGTCTGATCGGTCGCGACGAACGTAGCCGTGACCGTGGCGTTGGGCACAACCGCCCCGCTGGCGTCCGTTACGGTTCCCGTGATCGTTCCGGCAATCGACTGCGCGTTTACTGGGGGCACGCAAAGAAGCAGTCCGACCAAGGCCAGACAGAACGCAAGGTTGAAATCAGGCGCGCCGAACGCGGATCGTCCAGCGAACCGATTCTTTTTCTTGAGTTCCCAATGTCGCGCCATATCGTGCTAACCTCTCCCCGCGGCGGGCTGGACCCCAACTTATCGTTCCACGCGGCTGGACGCGCCTGCCACTCTGGTCGGCGGCGACCTGTTCGTGACGCCTCCGGAGCGGGGCGCTTCCATGCATGCGCAGATTTTGACGCATCTTTCCCGAAAATGCCAGTTTTTCGAGCGGTTGATCGGAGGCCGTGGGGTCGGCCGGCATCGTCGCCGTCGCGTCCGGTCGCCTGGCGGTTTCATGTTCCGGCGGTACAGTCGGAACGGAGGTATCCTGCGCTCGCCAGAGCTCCGCGTGAAGGGTCGCTGCGGGCAGTGGCTGGGCCGGGCCGGAAACACCCCTCACCGGTGTTATACAATTTTCACGGGATATTGTGCCGACTCTAGCGCCCAATTCCGAACGTGCCCGGGCACCAGATAATTGTGCCTATGCAGGCAGAGCGGGGTACAAACGAAGGGCCGTTATCGCACTACTAGGCATCCTTCTAGCGTGCTGCCGCTATGCTCCCGCCCTGAACCCATCTCTCGACGTGAACCAATACGCGCACACCGCGTGGACTATCCGCGAAGGTTTTTTCAACGGCGCTATTCAGGCGATTGCGCAGACGCCGGACGGTTATCTCTGGCTCGGCACGGAATTCGGCCTACTTCGTTTCGACGGCGTTCGGAGCGTCCCGTGGCAGCCGCCAGCGGGTGGGCGCCTCCCCAGCGGCTCTATTCTAAGCCTGCTCGCCGCGCGCGATGGGCGTCTTTGGATTGGCACCGCTAAAGGGCTTGCCAGTTGGAAGGACGGCAAGCTGACCCGCTACCCGGAACTTAATGCACAGAGAATTTTTGCGCTCCCGCTCCTTGAGGATGGTGACGGAACGATTTGGGCCGGCGGGTATGGGATTCGGACTGGGAAACTCTGCGCGATTCACGATGGCAGCCCCCATTGCTACGGAAATGACGGCGCTCTCGGCAGCATAGTTGGCTACTTATACAAAGACAGTGGGGGCAATCTCTGGGTAGGAGCAGGGACCGGGCTGTGGCGATGGAAGCCTGGTTCTCCGAAACTCTACCCGATGCCCGGCCCGCCGCCCGGAATCAGCGACCTGATCGAAGCCGAGGACGGAGCACTCCTGATCGCCATGCGGGGCGGAATCAGACGGCTCGTTGACGGGAAATCGGAGGCCTATCCGCTCTCGGCCGGGGAGCAGCCCTCTCGTCTGCTCCGGGATCGCGATGGCGGTCTGTGGATCGGAACGCTGGACCGGGGGATCGTGCATGTGCACCAGGGCAGGACGGATCGGTTTGCGAAGTCTGACGGTCTCTCAGGTGACTTTATTGATGGCCTTTTTGAGGATCGCGAAGGTAACGTTTGGGTCGCCACCAGCGATGGCCTCGACCGCTTTCACGACGTCTCCGTCCCCACGATTTCTGTCAAGCAAGGTCTGTCGAATGCCTCCGTCGGGTCCGTCCTGGCGGCTAGGGATGGCAGCATTTGGCTTGGCACTCGCGATGGTTTGAACAGATGGAATGACGGGCAAGTTACGATCTACCGCAAGCGGAGCAGTGGATTGCCGGACGATATGGTGGGGTCCCTGTTTCAGGATGACCGCGGGCGAATCTGGGTTTCCACGTATCGCGGGGTTGCCTATTTCGAAAATGGCCGGTTTATTGCCGTCAGCGCTGTGCCCGGCGGGTTCATGCACTCCATCGCCGGAGATAGCGCGGGGAATCTCTGGATCAGCCACTCCGCTGACGGTCTCTTTCATTTGTTGGGGGGGGGTGTGGTCGAACAGATTCCTTGGGCGAAGCTGGGAAGTGGCGACCACGCTATTGCATTATTTCCTGATCCTGCGGGGGGCGGTCTATGGCTTGGATTTCGTGGCGGTGGTGTAATGTTTTTCAAGGATGGTCAGGTCCGCGCCTCTTACGCCAGCACCGGTGGGTTGGGCGAGGGTGCTGTCTTCAGCCTTCAACTCGATCGGGACAGTACGCTCTGGGCCGCAACCGAAGGCGGGCTCAGCCGGGTGAAAAACGGCCGCGTTGCGACGCTGACCAGCAAGAACGGATTGCCATGCGATGCGGTTCACTGGGTAGTGGAAGACGACGCCCATTCGTTCTGGTTGTATACCGCGTGCGGCTTGGTGCGCATTGCCCGGTCTGAGTTGGACGCGTGGGCTACCGATCCGAAACGGACGATCCAAGCCGCAGTTTTCGATACTTCGGACGGAGTCAGGAGCCGTTGGGACACGAGCGGTTACAACCCGGGTGTTGCCAAGTCCTCGGATGGAAAACTGTGGTTCCTGCCTGACGACGGCGTCAGCGTCATCGATCCGCGTTATCTTCGGTTCAACAAACTGCCGCCTCCAGTCCACATCGAGAAGATCGTCGCCGATGGCAGAACTTATGATGTGTCAGACGGTTTGCGCCTGCCCCCCCTGCCCCCGCTAGTGCGCAATCTCGCGTTTGACTTCGTGGCACTTAGCCTGGTTGCTCCGGAAAAAAATCACTACCGCTTCAAGTTGGAGGGGTGGGACCGTGACTGGAGAGACGCCGTCAATGAGTTGCGGGTGGAGTACACGAACCTGCCGCCGAAGCACTACAAGTTTCGCGTCCTTGCCTGCAACAACAGCGGCGTGTGGAACGAAGAAGGCGCAACACTGGATTTCGTGATCCCTCCGGCGTGGTACCAGACCAACTGGTTCCGTGCGGCATGCCTGGCGGTATTTCTGGCGATGGTGTGGGGAATATATGAACTGCGCGTGCGGCAACTGGCGGCGCAGTTCAATATGCGACTGGAAGAGCGGGTAGCCGAACGCACACGGGTTGCTCGCGACCTCCACGACACGCTCTTGCAGAGCTTTCAGGCACTCTTGCCAAGTCTTCAGGCCGGCATCAACATGTTAGCGGCACGTCCG
>Ga0074046_10001441_pt1 | contig 21501 bp, 14 predicted proteins | sample BogForMeECP23OM3_FD_94441 | JGI IMG/M metagenome (GOLD analysis project Ga0074046, IMG submission 94441) | Bog forest soil microbial communities from Calvert Island, British Columbia, Canada - Bog Forest MetaG ECP23OM3 | ecosystem: Environmental > Terrestrial > Soil > Wetlands ... | reverse complement strand
GTATTGCTACGACTTTCTCCCACGACTTGCATGTCTCAGGCACGCCGCCAGCGTTCGTTCTGAGCCAGGATCAAACTCTCCATTATAGCTCAGTATATCCACCGTCCGAGACGCGGCTAACGCATCATGGAACGGCAGGACTGACCGCAATTAAATCAAAGAAATCGGTCGGGCGTCAGGTCCATTCCTCGACCCCCGCCGCCGATTAAGGCATGCACTACTATTCAGTTTTCAAAGACCAACCCTTTTGGGGCGAAAGGAAACTGTACTCTCTTAATCCGGACCGTGTCAACGGGTATGTGAGGATTCGGAGGCGAAATTTCCACAGGCCGCGCCGCAAAGCGCCGCCGCAAGGCAATCTACGCATATTGACGGTCGAAGTAAAGCCCCCGACGGAGGGAAAATCGCCGCCCGCCATACGCGCTGACGCCTGCTTTGATTAGGCGAGGCATTCATACTATAATTTGCAGTTGTTCGGCCGCGTCATTTGGTCGTTTGCTTCGTTCAGGATTGGCGCGGCGCGTGGGGATTGGCGGGGACTGCACGCGAGGACATCGGGATGCGACGATTATTCAGCATGGCGGCGCTCGGCTTCGGCTTCTATTACCTCTGGAACAACACCGACATGACCACCGAGATGGTTGCGCTCGGCGCCATGGGCGTAGCGGTCGTGCTCGAGTTCATCGCCCCCGACTGATCGATTCCGCCGACCGCGGGACTCAGCGATCAACGTCGCGATTTGCGCGGACTCTGCACTGTTCCCGATACCGGCGAGGCTTCACCTTTGAGCGCGATCGGACCAGCGGGAGCCTCGCTGTATGATTCATTCTCCAGCGTGACGCTGAGCGACGGTTCTTTCTCGTGGCCGGGCGGCAAATCCACCGCAACCGTGGCAAGGCCGTCGTCGCCGACCAGAAAATCCGCGGCCCAAATAGGCGCGCCGTGTTTCGGCATCCACCAGATGCGATAAACCTCGAAGGCGCCGGTTGGCTTGAGTCCGTTCGCTTCGAGCATCGCAGCGCCCGCCGACTCGCTCATAGCGAGCCGTCCGGAGGGGAGACCGGGGCCGCCGGATTGCGCGATCGATTTGTCTTTTTCCTTATCCTTCTCGGCGGGCGTGGCCAGTTTGATAGTGCGAAGGTCTGGCGCGAAAAGGATTTTCTCAAACACCTCGCCCACGGTGGCGCGTTCGCGCTCGGAGCCGAGCTTGCGCTGCGTGACCGCCGTCTGGCGGCGTAGATCGCGGACGGTCGCATTCAGGGCCGCTACGCGGCGATTCACATAGTTGGTGCGTCGTGCGAGCGAGCCGGCGAGTTCGGATATCACGATAAGGGACGCGAGTGCGATTGCAACCGACATCCCCGCGATCGCCTGCCAGAGCCTGATGCGCAGAAGTCGCAGCGGCCGGCCGGCTGCAGGCGGTTCGCCGCGGTCGCGCCGCCCTTCTGAGCTCGGTTCCGGTTCGCCCTCTTCCATCACGACATTCTGCGTCAGGTCCAAGGATTCGATCCGACGGTATTATGCCCAATGCGCAGCGGCTTTGTTAGCCGCGTCCTTTCGGATAAAAATAAGGGCAACTATGCATCGAATTCAGGATGTCCACGTTCTCGCCGCCGAACCGCTGATCGCGCCGCATCTGCTCAAGAACGAGATGCCGGTGGACGAGGGAATTGCGCGGACCGTGGTCGAGGCGCGCGAGACCATTCGCGAAATCCTGGCCGGGCGGGACCGCAGGATGCTGTGCATCGTTGGACCATGTTCCATACACGACCCCGACGCGGCGCTCGATTATGCCCGGCGGCTGGCGAAGCTGAAGGGCGCCACCTCGGATCGGCTCTACGTGATCATGCGCGTGTACTTCGAAAAGCCGCGCACGACCGTGGGATGGAAGGGGCTCATCAACGATCCGCACATGGATGACAGCTGCGACATGCGTGAAGGATTGCGCATCGCACGCCGATTGTTGATCGAAATAAACCGGATGGGGCTCGCGGCGGGGACCGAACTGCTCGATCCGATCTCGCCGCAATATATCGCGGACCTGGTCGCGTGGGCCGCGATCGGTGCGCGCACGACCGAGTCGCAGACCCATCGCGAGATGGCCAGCGGACTCTCCATGCCGGTCGGATTCAAGAACACCACCGAAGGAAATCTGCAGGTTGCGATCAACGCGATTCAATCGGCGCGCCGGCCGCATTCCTTTCTCGGCATCACCCAGGACGGAATCTCGGCGGTGATTCGCACCTCGGGAAATCCCGATACGCACATCGTGCTTCGCGGCGGACGCAAGCCGAATTACGACGCCGCCAGTATCGAGGAATGCCGCCGGATGCTCGCGAGCGCCGCGCTGGAGCCGCGCATGATGGTGGATTGCTCGCACGCGCAGACGAGCAAGGACTTCACCAAACAGCCCGCGGTGCTGCGGACGCTGATTGACCAGGTGCGCGCCGGCAGCCGCGCGATCATGGGCGCGATGCTCGAGAGCAATCTCGAAGCGGGCAGCCAGCCGCTCAACTCCGATCGCACCAAGCTCAAGTACGGCGTGTCGGTCACCGACCCATGCATCGATTGGCCGACGACCGAGCAATGCATGCTCGACGCCGCCGGCGCACTGGGCGCCTCTGGCGCGATCGCAACCGCGAGTCACCGCGCATAGTTTCGCGAGTCGCCGCATCTCGCCAGACAGCTTCGGGAGTCAGGGCGATGGGGAAGAACAGGTGGGGGCGGAAGAAATGAAGCGGCGCGAGGCATGACTGCGAAAGAATCGAGTCAGGCGCATTCGGCGGCCGAATGGCTTACGAGCCGAACGCTCCTGATCTTTATCCTGTTCGCGATCGAGATCCTGGCTATCGATTTCTTGAAGCTCCCCGATATCATGGCGTTTGACCACTACGCCTTCTGCGACGCCGGCGCCAACCTGACGCTCCAGTATGTGACTTCGCACGGTTTAAGGCCGACGATCGATTTCGGCTACAACTACGGCCTGCTTCCAATTTTGGTCGGGCGGATCTGGTTTGGGATCGCGGGGATAACTCCAATATCACTTCAGGTGTTGATGACTGTTTGCGATTTGGTGATCGCGTGGGCAATCGCGAAAATCGTCTCACGAATACGATTTGGCGCAGTCGGTCTGGCGTTGATAGCGATCACGCTCGGATTTGCGGTGCAAGCAAGCTACCCCTCGCTCGCGCAGGCGGTCGAGGCGGTGTTACTAGTGTCCGCGCTCGCCTATCAGGCTCGCGGATCGCGTTCGAGCGCGCTCGGGTTCGCGTGTGCCGCGGTTTTTGCGAAACCCAGCATGGGGTACGTTTACTCGCTGGTGTTGCTGGTCGCGATTGTGGGTCAGCGCTGGCGTGCGCGGGCGAAGCTCGACGATTGGATCAGGGAATTAGCCCCTGCAGTGGCAACCGGCACCGCTCTTATCCTGGTGCTCGGAATCATCTATGGCCCGGTGCCACTCGTGCGGACGGTGCTCCCGATCGAGGGCATGTCCAACTATCGGGCGGTGAATTTCGGCTTTTTCACCGGTGCGGGGCGCGAGTTCTGGAATCCACACGGCCGGCCCTGGCTCTTCTACCTTGTTGATTTTTCGGGATTCTGGATAGCGGCCACGCTCTTTCTGATCTGTTCAGGCGTCGCGGCAATACTTCATCTGCTGGCGAGAGAAGACATCGCCAACCCGGAAGCGATGCGCCGCAACGAGATAATCGCGACCTGCGCCGTGCTGCACGTCGCATTCATCGCGATGTTCTTCGGCAATCAATGGTCGTGGATCTACTATGCGTACTTTCTGACCATCGGCGTCGCGGCGGCGGCCGGCGCCGGTGCAATCCAGCGTCGCGTAACGATCGGTCTATGCGTGATGGGAATAATGGCGTGGACCCATGAGTTTCGCCTGGAACGGCTATGCTGGGACAGGGGCCAGCGCGATGCGGTGACAGCCGGGCTGTGGGCGTCGTCAGATGAGCGCGAGGAGTGGAGACTGGTGCTCGATTCGATCCGTGGCAGAAAAGCGGTGGTGCTCGATCTAAAGGGAGCGGTGGAACTGATGTATCCGGAATTTGAACCGCCCGTCACTCTGTACTTGGATCCGGGATTGATCAAATCGTTTGAGATTCGGCGCAAGCTAGAGCAGCTCTCAGAGGCGCAGATGGTCGTCGTACCCGTCAATATTGGGATCGAGTCCTGTAACGGGATACCTGACGCGCCCGAGTTCAAGGCGGCGATTAAGGAATTTGAGCCTCGCATGAGGGGAAAGTTCTTCGACGTCTACCAGCGCCTCAAGGAGTAGACTCACCCGGATGCGCGAGAATCATCGAGCACCATGGATCAACGTCGTCCACTTCATCCACGGACATGAACGCTAACATACCGGGTCCGGAGCATTCGGCGAACGAATCTCTCAGGGGCCGAACGCTCTTGATCTTTATCCTGTTCGCGATCGAGATGCTGGCGATCGATTTCTTGAAGCTCCCCGATATCATGGCGTTCGACCGTTATGCCTTCTGCGACACCGGCGCGAACCTGACGCTCCAATACCTGATATCGCACGGATTAACGCCGACGGTCGATTTCGGCTATCACTACGGGCTGCTGCCCATCCTGATCGGGAGAATCTGGTTCACACTCATCGGCCGGACGCCGATCGCATACCAAGCACTGATGGTCGCGTGCGATCTTGTGATTGCATGGTCGATAGCGAGAATCACCGCCATCCTTCGATTCAGCGCGACGAGCCTCGCGCTGACGGCAATTACGCTCGGATTTGCGGTGCAGGCGACCTACCCGTCGCTCGCACACGCGGTCGAGGCAGTATTGCTTGTGTCCGCGCTCGCCTATCAGGCGCGCGGATCGCGTCCGAGCGCGCTCGCATTCACGTGTGCCGCGGTCTTTGCCAAACCCAGCATGGGGTACGTCTACTCGCTGGTGTTGCTGATCGCGATTGTGGGTCAGCGCTGGCGTGCGTGGGCGAAGCTCGACGGTTGGATCAGAGAATTTGCCCCTGCAGTGGCAACCGGTACCGCTCTTATTCTGGTCCTCGGAATCATCTATGGCCCGGTGGCACTGGTGCGGACTGTGATCCCGATCGAAGGACTAATCAATTATCGGGCGATGAATTTCGGCTTTTTCACCGGTGCGGGACGCGAGTTCTGGAATCCACACAGCATGCCCTGGCTCTTCTACCTTGTTGATTTTTCGGGATTCTGGATAGTGGGCACGCTCTTCCTGATCTGTTCAGGCGGGGCGGCGATATTTTATCTGGCGACTCGCGCCGACGATCCCGAGTTCGAGGCGCGCCGCAACGAGATAATCGCGACCTGCGCCGTACTGCACGTCGCATTCGTCACGCTGTTCTTCGGCAATCAATGGTCGTGGATCTACTATGCGTACTTTCTGACCATCGGCGTCGCGGCAGCGCCCGGCGCCAGTGCAATCCAGCGTCGCGTAACGATCGCTCTATGCGTGGTGGGAATAATGGCGTGGACCCATGAGTTTCGCCTGGATCGGCGATGGTGGAATACGCGCGAACCCGACGCGGTGACGGCGGGGCTGTGGGCGTCGTCAGATGAGCGCGACGAGTGGCAAAGAGTCCTCGATTCTGTGCACTCGCGGCGCGCGACGATGCTGGACACCAAAGGCGCCGCCGAATTGATGTTCCCCGAGTTCGAGGCGCCGGTGAGCCTCTTTCTGGACGCAGGGTTGATGAAGCCCGACGAGATTCAGCGCAAATTGACGCAAATGTCAGACGCTCAGGTGGTTGTCGTACCCGCCAACATTTGGATCGAGGCCTGTCGCGGAATCCCCGCCGCGCCCGAGTTCGAAACAGCGCTGAAGCGCTTCGAGCCGCGCATGAAGGGAAAGTTTTTCGACGTCTATCAGCGCCCGAGTTCACCAAACTCGCCTGCTTCAAGATGACCGCGCCAGCAAAAAATCATCCCGCGAGGCGAAGTCATTGCGCGGCGGGGACGGGCGGCGATCCGTACCCATGGCGCGCAGTAGCGATCTTCGGCCTGTACCTGGCGATATCGCTGATCTTTTTCGCGCGAGGATTGATAGGACATCCCGGCTACTACGTAGGGCGCGATACCGATCCGCCGCAAACGATGTGGTTCTTCAACTGGTGGCGGTTCTCGCTTGCGCATGGGCTCAACCCGTTCATCAGTGATTGGGTTTGGGCGCCCCTGGGAGTCAACGTGGCGTGGACGACTTGCGTGACGCTGCCGTCGTTGATCTCGATCCCTCTACAGCTCACCGTGGGCGAGCCCGCTACTTACAACATCATCGCGATGCCGATGCTGCCGCTGGCGGCATTCGCAGCGTTTCTGCTATGCCGGCGCGTGACGGGCGCGTTCTGGCCGTCGGTGCTGGGCGGATACATCTTCGGTTTTTCTCCCTACATGCTTGGCGAACTACTCGGACATCTTTGTCTGATCGCGGTTTTCCCGGTGCCGCTGATCGCGCTGATCGCGCTCAAGCGCCTCGACGACGAGATCTCGGCGGCGCGTTTTGCCGTGATGCTGGCCGCGCTGCTGGTCATTCAATTTTTGTGTTCGGTTGAGCTCTTCGTGACCATCACGCTGGTCGGGGGATTCTCACTGTTGCTTGCGCTTGTGCTTTTCGAGAGCGCCGCTCGCATCCGGCTCCGACGCCTGGCCGTTCCCATCGTCGGCGGATACTTGATCTCTACAGCCATACTCTCACCTTACTTTTATTACTTGCTCGCCGTCGGGCATCCGAGTGGGCCGCTCTGGCCGCCGAACAAGTATAGCGCTGATTTGATTGGATTTTTCGTGCCGTGGAACAGCATCTGGTGGGGCTCCGCAGATTTTGCGACCGCGATCACGGGCCGCTTCACAGGCACCATCATGGAGAACGGCGACTATCTTGGCGTCGTGCTGATCGTGTTCCTCGAGATATTCCGGCGCCGCTTCTGGCCGACCCCGGCCGGCAAGTTTCTCACGATTTCGTTTCTTGCAATCATCATCGCCACCATCGGCCCGACTCTGCACATTGCTGGAGTGCAGGGGCTTCCAATGCCCTGGGCCATCTTCCAACTCCTTCCCTTTATTGAGAATATCCTCCCGGTGCGGTTCATGATGTACGCGTTTCTGGTCGTGGCCGTGATGATTGCGATGTGGTTTGCGGCGGCGGCGGCGCGCCCAATTTGGAAAGTCGCGGCGGCGGCGATCATCGTGGCATCAATCGCGCCGAATCCGCACGCATCGTTCTGGGTCAGCAGGCTCGAAATCCCTTCGTTCTTCACCGATGGAAGCTACGCGAAGGAATTGTCACCGCGCGAGATCATTTTGTCGTTGCCCTGGGGGCAGCGGGGCAACAGTATGAACTGGCAAATGCGCAGCGAGATGTACTTCCGGATGGCTGGCGGATGGACGGGAGTCGCGCCGTTCGAGTTCCATCGAATGCCGGTGGCTAACTACTTTTACGGCAGTATCGATCTGCCTGAGGCTGGCGATCAGTTGAAGGCCTACATCGCCCGCTTCGGAGTGCAGGCCGTAATCGCGGACCCGAAGGAAGCAAATTTTCCGATTTGGCAGCGGACCCTTGCGTCGCTCGGAGTCGCGCCGCTAAACGAAAAAGGCGTGTGGATTTACAAAATCCCGCGCGATTCGTTCGGATCGTACGCCAAACTTCCGGCCGCGCAGGTCGAAGCGCGCGCCAACGCGCTGCGATTCGATACGATCCTCGAGGCAGCCGGAAAGTATCTCGCCGACGGACGTGATCTCTCGAAGCTTTCCGCACTTGAACTCAAACGGCTCGATCTCATTGCGCGCGACTGGCTGGTCGATGCTACGCCCCACGCCTATACCGACTGGCAAATTGCATCGGCGCCCGGCGGCCAAGTCGCCATCGTCATCGTTGGCACCTACGAGGGCGTGAGACCGTTGATAGAGCGCTACCGTGCGACGGCGTCCGAGATCGATTATCCCGCGCCGACGCGATGGACGCCCGATTCCCGTCCTCGCCTGGATGTCATCAAGCCATTGCTCGTGACTTTCGACTCCGCCCATCTGGCCGCCGCCGCGCACAGCCTGCGGGATTCGCCGCCGCCCGAACGGACGACGCCGTTTGTTGCCGGCGTGTTGTCGGGCTTGGGACCGTCGAACCCGTAGCCGAGCTGCGATCTAATCCTGGCGTTTATCCGCGCGCAGTTTTTCGCTGATCACCAGCGCGCCGAGCGCCGCAGTCCGTCGCACCGGAAATTCCGCCGGCCGCCGGATCGTCTTGTAGCGAGCGTCGAGCGCAGTCAGGCCGTTCATCAGGCGCTCGCGCGCCTGGGCCAGCGTCGGACGGGGCATGATCCGGCGGCCATGGTCGAACACGGTCTCCATCAGCTGAACCGTTTTCGCCGGGATCGGCTTAAACTCGCGCGCCACGGTAGTCGCGCCCTCGTCCACAATTCCGATCAAGTCCGCAAAGAAGGATCGGCTCGGCGCATAACCGCGGAACAACTGCTTGCGGCCCGGCGTTGACATTTTTCCAGCCGAAGTCTTGAGCCGGCCGCGATCCTTGTAATCGACGAGCTTGTAGGTGAAGTCAGCCGCCGGCGCGTCGTCGCTGACCGCGAGCGCGGTGCCGACCCCGAACGCATCGATCGGCGCACCTGCGCCGACCAGTTCCGCGATTCGGTATTCGTCGAGGTTGCCGCTCGCGACGATTGCGATTTCGCCGAGGCCGGCCTGATCGAGAATCCGCCGGGTCTTGCGGCTGAGTTCGTGGAGGTCGCCGCTGTCCAACCGCACGCCCTGGATTTTCGCGCCCGCCTCGCGAAACTTCGCGCCGACCGCGGCCGCGTTCTCTACGCCGTGCACCGTGTCGTAGGTGTCAACGAGCAGCGTGCTGAGGGTCGGGAAGCTCGAAACAAAATCGCTGAACGCGTCGCGCTCGCGATCGTGCGCCATCACGAAGCTGTGGCTCATCGTGCCGAAAACGGGAATTCCGTAGCGCTTGCCCGCGAGCACGTTGGCGGTGCCGTGAAAGCCCGCCAGGTAGCTCGAGCGCGCCGCGATAAGCGCCGCATCCGCGCCCTGCGCGCGCCGCGGACCGAAATCCACCAACCGCCTGCCGCCCGCGACGACGAAGCATCGCGCGGCCTTGGTCGCGGCGATCGAAGCGAATCCGAGTTGATTGAGCGCCAGCGTCTCGATCAGCTGGCCTTCGATCAGCGGCGCGCGGATCTCCACGATCGGTTCGCCGGCGAAATAAATCGTGCCTTCGGGAAGCGCCCGGATCGAACCGGTGAAGCGGAGCTTCGAAAGAAATTCAAGAAACTCCGGCTTGAAAAGTTGCAGCGACTCGAGATGCTCGATCGCGGCGGCGTCGAAGCGATAATCCTCGAGCGCCTCGGCCAGCCGTTCGATACCGGCTGCGACCATGAATCCGCGCCCCGGCGGCATCCGGCGCATCGCGACTTCGAACGACGCGGTATCGTTGAATCCGTGCTCGAAGAACGCCGCGCTTACTGTAAGCTCGTAGAGATCGGTGAGCAGCGCGATCTCTGCGGAGTCGAGTCGGAGATCTATAGTCATCCGCGATGTATCCTTGTCACCCGCCAGGAATGCGACCGCCGCTTCTAGCGCGGAGGCTCTGGCGGCGCGGGCGGTTTGGGCGCGGGTGGGTTCGGCGCCGGCTCCTGCACCACGCGAGTTTCGCCCAGTGGGCGCTCGCGCAGGATATCAGCCATGCGCTTGAGCTGTTGATCGACGAGATGGTTGATCGTTCCGGGCTCGTCGATCGTTCCCGCGCGCACTCCGGTCAAAGTCTCGATTCCGCGATCGATCGAATCGATCGGATAGATGTGGAATTCACCCCGCTCGATCGCGCCGGTGGTCTCCGGATCGAGCATGAGGTTCGAGACGTTGGTGCGCGGCACCAGCACGCCCTGCGTGCCCGTCAGACCGATCGCCTTGCACACGCGATAGAAGCCCTCGACCTTCTGATTGACGCCGCCAATCGCCTGCACGGTGCCGTATTGATCGACCGACCCCGTCACCGCCAGGTCCTGCCGAAGCGGCACTCCCGACAGCGCCGACAGCAGCGCGTACAGCTCGGTCGAACTGGCGCTGTCGCCGTCGATGCCCGAGTAGGATTGCTCGAAGCAGATGCTCGCCGTCATCGCGATCGGATGCTGCTGTCCGAACCGCGCGCGGATAAATCCGCTCAGGATCATGATTCCCTTGTCGTGCGTCGATCCCGACATCCGCGCCTCACGCTCGATGTTGATCACGCCCGCTTGCCCAAGCGCCACGGTCGCGGTTACGCGCGCCGGCCGCCCGAAACTGTAACCGCCGACGTCCAGCACGGCCAGCCCGTTGATCTGTCCAACGCTCGTGCCCCGAATATGAACGATGAGCGTGCCTTCCCCGATCAGCCGGCGGATTTCCTCCTCGATAAAATTGAGCCGCAGCATCCGCTCGCCAAGCGCCCGCTCGACGTGCGCGCCGGTAACCCGCTGAGCCAGTTCAATCCGCGCGAAGTACGCCGACTCGCGCGCGAGATCGTCTATCGGTTCCAGCATCGCGAGCACTCGCGATCTGTCGCCGGCCATCCGCATCCCGAATTCCACAATCTTGGCCAGTGCGCCCGCCTCGAACGGCGGCAGATTCTCCCTGCGCGCCAGCGTCCCCACGCGCGCGGCATAATGCGCCGCCGCGGCGGCGTCGGCCGCCACCGAGGGCCGCATCTCGGCCTTGACCTTGAACAGGTCCGCGAAGTCCGGCTCGTAGAAGTAAAGCAGGTTGTAAAGATCCGCGCCGCCCAGCACCACGACCTTGTTGTGAATCTCGATCGGTTCGGGCTTCAGCCCGCTCATCGAGAAAAATGGCAGCGGCTCGAAAGTCTCCAGCGTCATGCGCCCCGACTTGAGGCTGCGCTTGAGCGTTTTCCAGACGCCGGGCTCGACCACCGCATCCTCGAGATCGAAGACCAGGAAACCGCCGTGCGATTTCAGAAACGATCCGCCGATGATCCGCGTGAAGTTGGTCCCCGACCGCCCCAGCGGATCGATCCACCGCTCGATCGTCCCGAACAGGTTGCGATATGTGGGCGCATCCTCGAGCACCACCGGCGCTCCGCGCGTGGCCGAGTTATCGACCATCACGTTGACCTGGTAGTCGGACCATCGCGCGCCGTCCTCGATTGCCGCAGCGGGCCTTGGACCCTGCTCAGCCGGCGCTTCGCGGAAGCGATCGAGATTGCCGAGCATGTGCTCCGCGACTTCATTGAGGTAGGCGTCGACCGCGGGATTGTTAAAGTGATGCTTTAACTCTTCAATTGACGGCGTGATCAGCCGCGCCGCGAACGCACGCTCGATTGCGCGGATGTCGTCGATCAGCTCGCGCATTATTTCCTGCTGCCTGAGCATCAACGTGCCGAGTTCGTCCTGCAGCTCGCCCTGCACCTTCCCCAGTTGCTCGCGCTCGGCGTCAGTCTTTGCCGCCATCGCTTTGCCAAGCACTTCGGGCGACTCGGGCATCTTGCCGTCGATCAGCGGGATGAAGATCACCTGCCCGGTCGGCGCGCTCTGGATCGCGAAGCCGCGCTCGCGCGCGCGCGTCTCGAGATTTCCGAACAGTTCCTGCCCGCGCTTGTTGTACTTGTCGCGCAACGCGGCGCGCTCCTGATCGAAGTCCTCGCGCCGAAACGCTTTCGGCAACTGCTCGAGCACCAAGCCGATCAGCTCCGTCATCCGCGCGCGCAGCTCGACCCCCTGGCCCGGCTGCAGGTAGATCGCGACCGGAGATTCGGGATTTCGAAAATTGTTTACGTACACCCAATCGCCGGGCGTCGGCATCGTCGCGGCCTTTTCGCTGAGCAGGCGCAGGACCGATTCGCGCTCATGGCGCGAGCGCAGGCCGCTTACGAAAACATTGTAGCCGGCCGCGTCGATTCCGATCGCGAGCCGTATCGCGTCAAGCGCGCGGCTCTGCCCGAACAGCTCGAGGTCGCCGTCGCTGGACGCGGCGCGCTCCAGTGAAACTGCATCGAGCGGCGCCTGTCCCTTGAGTTCGGAAGCGTCAAGCTCCGCTGGCGGCGGTACGTGAGTCAGCGCGGCGCTGGCGCCGGTAGCGATGAGGTCGCCCTTGTCAGCCATATTGGTAGCGGCATTCGCAGCGCGCGATCACGAATCCTTGAGCGCGATTCGCCGCCCTTTCTTTTTCGGCAGAGTGATAACCAGCGTGCCTTCGGACCACTTCGCGGTCGAGGCTTCGCTGTCGATCGAGTCGGAGAACGCAAATGAATTCTCGAGCGTCCCGCCGAGTTTGTCCGGCACCCGAACCGCCAGCCGCTGGCCCGAGACTTCGGCCTGGATCTTTGCGGGATCGACGCCGACCGCCGCGACTCGCACTTCGTAACGATCGCCGCGGTCGATGACCTGCGCGCGTTCGAATTCAGGGGCCGGCGTTCCGCGTTTCCATCGGTCGATCAACATTTCGTCGAAGAACTCGTCGAAGGCGCGCTCGAAGTCTGCAATCCCGAATCCGCGGCTGGTAACCATACAGTTTAAGTTTCCCACGATTTTGGGCAAATTGTAATGCAGCGCTGCCGCGTCGGTCGAGTCCGCGCCCAGCCGCATCCGTCCCTTGCCACGATTGCCGTCGCGGCGTTATGGTTGCCGTGTGCCAACCTTTTCAAAAATTGTCGCCGCAACCGATTTTTCCGAAGACTCGTCCCTGGCGCTTACCTTCGCCCAGGAGCTCGCGCTCAAGTTCTCAGCCGAGATCGTGCTGGTGCATGTCGATCAACCGCTTGCGCCGGTAATGATGACCCCGGAACTGGGCCCGGCAATGGACGTTGGCGCGATGGGCCGGATTGCCGAAGAGCAGCGGATGCTCGCGCAGAAGGAGCTCGACAAGATTGCCGGCAAGCTGCGCGAGAGCGGACTCAAGGTCAAGGTTCAACTCAAGGTTGGTTCTCCGTTCATGGAAATTCTACGCGCGGCCCAGAGCGAGAACGCCGATTTGATCGTGCTCGGCACCCACGGACGCACCGGATTGGCGCACGTCCTGATGGGCAGCGTGGCCGAACGCGTTGTCCAGAAGTCGTCCTGCCCGGTGCTTACGATTCGTCATCCCGATCGCAAGTTCAAGCACCCGCTCGACAAGTAGCCGCAAAGATTAGGCGGCCGCGATCTCGCCGCTATTTGCCGGTGAACTTCGGCGCGCGCTTCTCCAAAAATGCCTTCACGCCCTCTTTGAAGTCTTGCGAACGCGACATCATCTCCATCGATGCGTCGTCGTCACGCACCGCGGTGGCGAGATCGGTGAACAGATGCTGGTAGATCATCTTCTTCGCCTGTGCGACTCCGAGCGGCGAGCATTTGTTCGCGATCCCTGACGCGATCTCGCGCGCCGTCGCCATCAGCTTGTCTTGCGCCACGACGCGACTGACCAACCCCATCTCGAGCGCCTCGTTCGCATCCACCAGCCGGCCCGTAACCGCCAACTCCATCGCCCGCGCCAGGCCGACGATTCGCGGCAGCATCCAACTGCTGCCGTGCTCGATCGCAAGCCCGCGCTGCGTGAAGATCAATCCCATCCGCGCGTTGTCCGACGCGATCCTGATGTCCTGGTACAGACAGGTGGTAAAGCCCAGGCCCACGCACGCGCCGTTGATCGCGCCAATCACCGGAGTGTTGAGCGCCAGCGGCCACGAGTACGACGTCCGGTAATCGACGCGCTGCGCGTTCAGCCATTCATCGGACGCCTCGGCCGCGCGCGCCGACGCATTTCCCGCGGCGATATTCGACAGCGCGCCCATGTCGGCGCCGGCGCAGTACGCGCGTCCCGCACCGGTGACGATTATCGCGCCGACCGACGGATCGCGCTCGGCATCCAGCATCGCGGCGCGCATCTCCGCGCCCATCTTTGGCGTCCACGCGTTGAGCTTCGCGGGCCGGTTCATCGTTACCGTGGCCACGCGATCCTTCTTGTCGTAGATGATTTCAGCGAAGTCCATTTTTTCCTCCAATGATCCCTCGCCCGTTATTTCACGGGAGAGGTTAGGCGAGGGTTCTGCGGCGCGTGCACAATCTCTCCGCGTTTGTTCCCCTTCCTCAAGGCAAGGGGTCGGTTGCGATCAAAGCACTTCCCAATCGCTAAATCTAACGGCCCGCGAATCCATTCAACCGTACTTTCATCCGCCGGCGATGGCTGTTAGTAAAGCCGTGATGTCGATGCCACGCCGGATTCAGCTTTGGGCCGATTGTTCGCGCGCGACGGCTGTCTCGATCGCACTCGCGATCGCGATGTTCGTTGCGGCGCCCTCCTATGCCGCCGCCGCGGATCGCGATACCTCCGCGTTTGGCGTCCATGGAATGGTCGTGTCGGAAAGCGAGGACGCCGCGCGCGCCGGCGTCGAGATACTCAAACACGGCGGCAACGCCGTCGATTCTGCCGTGGCCACCGCGTTGGCAGTGGGCGTCACCAATCCTGCCGCGTGCGGAATTGGCGGCGGCGGCTTCATGCTGATCTACATCGCGAAGTCCCACGCTTTCTACGCGCTCGACTATCGCGAAACCGCGCCGCTTCAAGCCCGTCCCGACCTGTACCTTCGCAACGGCAAGCCCGACGAGGAATTGGCGCGCGATGGCGTCCTGGCGGTCGGCGTGCCGGGTGAGATCGCGGGCATCGACGCCGCGCTAAGGCGCTTCGGCACCATGAAGTTTCAGCAAATCGCGGCGCCCGCGGAGAAACTCGCCGACGGCGGTTTCGCCGCGAGTCCGCATCTGGCGGACGAAATCGCACGGCTCGCTCCGAAGCTCAAAGACGATCCCGGACTGAGCCAGGTTTTCCTGAAGCCCGACGGCTCCGCCCCCAAGGCCGGCGACATGATCGTCGAAAAGAATCTCGCCGCGACGCTTAGAAATCTCGGTGACGATCCGGTCGCGAATTTCTATCACGGCGAAGTCGCAACCGCGCTCGCCGCGTTCATGAAGGCGCACCGCGGACTGATCGGCGACGCCGACCTCGCCAACTATCGTCCCGTCTGGCGCGACCCCATTCGCCGCCGCTACGAGGGCTATGAAGTCTATGCGCTACCGCCGCCGTCGTCGGGCGGCGTGGTCCTCGAGATGCTCGGGGCGCTCGAATCAGGGCATCTCCCCGGCCTCGGCGTCGACTCGCCACCGTACCTGGCGCGTTTGATCGAAGTGATGCGTCAGGGTTTTATCGATCGCGAGCAATACGCCGACCCATCTTTCGCAAGCGCCCGGATCGAGCGGCTGCTGACCGACGCCCACATTCAGGAATTGCGCGAGCGTGCTCTGCACAGAAAGTCACCGCTGCCACCGCCAGCGCCTGCGCACGATCATGGCACATCGAATCTGCTCGTCGCCGACAAGGACGGCAACGTCGTTGCGCTGACCACCACCATCAACACCGTGTTCGGCGCCAAGCTGAGCGTGCCGGCGCTCGGCATCATCCTCAACGATGAGATGGACGATTTCGCCGTCGCACCCGGCGTGCCCAACGCGTATCGCCTCGAAGGCGAGCGCGCCAATGAGGTAAGGCCCGGCAAGCGCCCGCTCTCGTCGATGACGCCGATAATCGTCACCAGAAACGGTCTGCCCGTCATGACCACCGGCGGGTCCGGCGGTCCAACCATCGTCAGCGGCGTGTTGCAGGTCGCGCTCAATATTCTTGCCTTCCATCTTGACCCCGCCAGCGCCGTCGCGGAGCCGCGAATTCACGAGCAGGCCGCGCCCGATGTCGTGGTCGTTGAAGGCGCAATGCCCGCGGCGACTCGCAGCGCGCTCGAGCAGATGGGCTACAGACTCAAGCTGGTGCCCGCGCTCGGAGCGGTCGGTGCGATCACTATCGCGCCGGCAAATTTCCGTGGCGCGTTCGATCCGCGCAAGGGCGGCGCCGCCCTTGGCTATTAGCCATCGTCCCGGCACGTTAGACTCAATCCTCGTGTCCGGGATCGCTCGCAACGATAACTCTTCGCCGGCATTCGCCCCGCCGTCGGCGCCGCGATGGCATCCGACGCCAATCGCATACGACGCCGGCGCAATCGTCGCGCTCTCACTCGCGGTCTGCCTGTTTCATCTCGGTTCATTCGGCCTCTGGGAGCCCGACGAGGCGCGCTACGCGGAGATTGCGCGCGAGATGCTGCAAAGCGGCAATCTGCTCGTACCGCATCTCAACTACGTTGCCTATGTCGAAAAACCGCCGCTGCTCTACTGGCTGACTACGCTCTCTTTCTGGATCTTCGGAGTTTCGGAATTTGCCGCGCGGCTCCCCGTCGCACTGTCGGCAATCGCCGGAATACTCGCGACCTACCTCTTTGCGCTTCGCGCGTTCGGGCGCCGCCACGCGATTCTTGCCGCCGCCATCCTCGCCACGACTCCGCTGTACGCATTGATGGCCCAAGTGCTCACGACCGACATGATGCTCACGGCGCTGGTGACGATCGCGACCTTTTCGCTTTATCTCCACTGGGAGGAAGGCGGCCGATGGTGCTGGATCGCGTACGTCGCGATGGGTTTGGCCGTGATGACCAAGGGGCCCGTGGGTGTGGCGATCCCAATTCTCGCGATGCTGCTTTGGTTGACATTGAATCGCGAACTGGGCGGCGCGATCGCGAAATTCCGCGCGATACCGGGGCTTTTGCTCACGATTCTGATCGCGGCGCCGTGGTTTGTCGCGATGACCGTACGCGCGCCGGGCTTCGCCGACTTCTACTTCGTCGGCGAGCATCTCAGGCGCGTGTTCGATTCCAACTACAGCCACAGCGAAGCGTTCTACTTCTACCTTCCGGTGCTCGCCGTCGGACTGCTGCCGTGGTCGTTGCTCGTGCCGTTCCTCACCTGGCGCGAATCCCCGCGTAACCCGGCGCGAAACTTCTGCATTGTCGCGGCGGGCGTTACCGTGGTCGCTTTCTCGTGCGCGAGTGCGAAGCTGATCCCGTACATCCTGCCGGCCGTCCCGCCCCTGGCGGTGCTGATCGCCGACGGACTCGTGTCGTGCGCATGGCCGGCCACAGACTCGCGCGCCGCGATTGCGCCGCCGGATTCCCGGATCCTCATCGAGAGCGGCCCGATGCTTGCGCTGTTGGGCGCCGGCGTGATCGTCGCAGCGATCGCGGCGGCGCAATTTCGCACTCCGTACGTGATGGCGGCGCGGCCGGCGATGTACACGATCGGCGCGATCCTGGTGGCCGGCGGCGCGGTCACGACGTCGATGTTCGTTGCGCGCCGCAATCCCGCGGGACTCGGGGCGATCGTCGTCACGCTCGCGTTGGCGTTGATTACGGGCGGATGGGCCCGGCTGGAGACCGAGCCGATGCGTTCGTACGCCGGACTCAGCCGCGCGATCGCCGCGACGGCGCCTGACGCGGCCATCATCTGTTACCATCGCTACGTTCAGTCGCTCTCGTTCTACAATCGCCGCCGCATCGTCCTGCTCGGCGGGCGCACCGAACTCGACTTCGGCTCGCGCCTGGACCCGGACGCGCGCGAGTGGTTCCTCAATAGTGACGAGCAGATGTTCAGGCGATGGGAGCAGCCGAGCCGGGTCGTGGTCGTGCTCGACGCCGGCGATCTCGCGCGAATGAAGGAGCGCTTTGGCGATTTCGACGTGATCGCAATCGAAGGAAAGAAGCGCGCAATTATCCGACGTGAAGGAATCTCGCGCCGTGGACCAATCACCTTCAACTGAGCAGGCCGCATCTACGCCCGCGGTGGCATCTGCCGACCGTCCGGCGCATCCGTATCGCGCGTTCGCAATACGGGCGGGGTTGGGCGTGGCGGTGGTTGCCGTTTTGTTAGCGCATTACGACGCGCGGCCGATTTTTCGAATCCTCAGCCGCGAGCGTCCGGACTGCTTTGCCGCAGCCGTCGTACTCTACCTCGCAGGTCAGGCGATGTGCGCGTATCGATGGCAAATCCTGGCCGCTCTGCTGAAAGTTCACGGCCGCTATCGCGAGTTTCTCGCCTACATTTTCGTGGGCATGTTCACGAATCTGTTCGTGCCGGGATTGCTCGGCGGCGATGCGGCGCGATCCGTCTATCTCGGACGGCGCGACGGTAGGATGGGCGAGGCGATCGCGTCGGTAGTTGCGGATCGCGGCGTGGGATTGATCAGCTTGTTCTGGCTGGCGGCGATCGCGGCGATGTTCCTGAACTTCGCGCCGCTCCCGCGCTCGGTCATCGCCCCGACGGTCGTGGTCGGTGCGATCGCGATGGCGGGATTTCTCGCATCGCCGCTGGTCGCGCGCCTGATTCATCTGATGCCGCGATCTGTCCGCCGCGCGGGCGGCCTGGTCGCGCCGTACCTGCATAATCCCGCGGCGCTTATCCCGGCGATCGCATTGTCAATCGTGCTGCAAATCGGGCTGGCGGTGTGCCAGTACATTCTGGCGGCCGGTCTTGGCCTGGCGGCGCCGCTCTCGCTGTTTATCCTTTGCGTTCCGATTGCGAACGTGTTTGCGAGTCTGCCGCTGACGTTGAATGGGTTGGGGATTCGCGAATCGGCCTACCTGGTGCTGTTCGGGATGGCCGGGATGCGAAAAGAGGACGCGATCGCGCTGGGGCTGTTGTGGTTTGCGGCGACGATGGTGGGCGGTCTGACAGGCGCGATCGCCTTCGTGACGACGCCAGCGCCGGGTGCGGTCGGCGACGCAGGAGCGGGAGCCACGTAGATACAAAGATTTTTTGCAGTCATAATAATATCGCTCTAGCGTTTTCGTTGCTTTCTGTGTGAATCTGTCTCCTATGAAGGGCGCAGCAGGCTCGGGTATGAAAACGAGTCTTTACCCGCGCTGCAGGGTGTTGCCGCGTACCGCTTTGCCACACCGGGTATTAGAGCGTATTATCCGTAAACTGCCTTTTGCTTCTGAGAGCGCGCGCAAGGGGCGAGCCCGATATCACGGGCTTGGGGAGAACGCCGAATGAAAACATCAAACGTCCGTTTAACGAATCGCATTCGTGTGTTCTTGTGCTGCGCGATATTGATCGCAGCGGTCGCAGGTTACCAGCAGATTGTGGGAGCGGTATCACAACCCCGCGCTCTCATCACCGAGACGATAAACGAGAGCAATTTGGTCACGCTCGTGGGCAATACGCATCCAGACGCGACGGCGGCCAACGATCGCGGCGCGGTCGCTGACAGCCTTCCGATGGAGCACCTGTGGCTCCAGTTGCGGCGCTCGCCCGAGCAGGAGCAAGCACTCGAAAAATACCTCGATGAACTCGAGGACCCCACGTCGCCAAACTACCATCGCTGGCTCAGCGCAAAGCAGTTCGGAGAACGCTACGGCCTGGCCGGACAAGACCTCGCGAAGATCACGGGATGGCTCCAATCGCACGGCTTTACCGTTAATCTGGTCTATCCCAACAACGTGATCGACTTTTCCGGGACGGCCGGCCAGGTGCGCGAGGCCTTCCACACCGAGATTCACAATCTCGAGGTGAACGGTGAGAAGCACATCGCCAACATGAGCGACCCGAGGATTCCGGCCGCGCTGGCGCCGGCGGTAGTCGGAGTCGTGTCGCTGAACAACTTCATGCCGAAGCCGATGAACCAGCCGCGCGCCGCGTACACCTTTTCCGGCTGCGGCCTGATCGCGGGGGCCGACTGTTATGCGGTGGTGCCTGCGGACCTGGCCACCATCTACAACTTGAGTCCGCTGTTCGCGGCGGGTTATTCGGGCCAGGGCCAGACGATCGTAGTCGTCGAAGACACCGACGTTTACACCACCACCGACTGGAGCAACTTCCGCACCACTTTCGGCCTTACAAGCACATACCCAAGCGGCTCTCTGACGCAGGTCCATCCGGCGCCCGGCACTGGCGGCACCTGTACCGATCCGGGCGTTACTCCCGACGATGGCGAGGCGACCATCGACGTCGAATGGGCGAGCGCCGCGGCGCCCAACGCCGCGATCGAACTGGCCTCGTGCGCCGACACCAGCAACTTCGGAGGTTTCATCGCCCTGCAAAACATTCTGAGCAACGGCGGCTCAGTCCCGGCGATCGTGAGCATCAGCTATGGCTATTCCGAGTCGAAGCTCGGCGCGTCGGCGAACTCGTACATCAGCGGCCTGTATGCGCTGGCGGTTGGCGCGGGCGTGTCGGTATTCGTGTCGTCGGGCGACCAGGGCGCGGCCAGCTCCGACTACGGCGCAAGCAATGCGACCCATGGCATAACAGTCAGCGGATACACCTCGACGCAGTATGACGTGTCGGTGGGCGGCACCGATTTCGGCGACACGCACGCGGGCACGGGCAGCACTTACTGGAACGGCTCGAACGGGACGACTTTTGGCTCAGCGAAATCTTACGTCCCGGAAATTCCCTGGAACGACTCGTGCGCCAGCGCGCTGATCGCTGACTCCGAAGGCTTCGCTCAGACCTACGGCTCGACCGGCTTCTGCAACAGCGCGACCGGCGAAAGCACTTTCCTGAATACCGGCGGGGGCAGCGGCGGCCCGAGCGGCTGCGCCAGTGGATCGGCATCGACCGGTGGCGTCGTCAGCGGGACCTGCGCGGGATACGCGAAGCCTTCATGGCAATCCGGTTTGGTCGGCAACCCGAGCGACGGCGTGCGGGACATTCCGGACGTCTCGCTATTCGCCGCCAACGGATACTGGGATCATTACTACGTGGTCTGCTTTTCAGACCCGGGCAATGGCGGACTGTCCTGCGCGGGTGCGCCGAAGACGTGGACGGGATTCGGCGGGACGTCGATCTCCTCGCCGATAATGGCCGCGATTCAAGCGCTCGTGAATCAGTATACTGGCAGCAGCCAGGGTAATCCGAATCCCAGGTACTATGCGCTGGCCAAAACCGAGTATGGCGCAAGTGGTTCGTCGTCGTGTGACTCCTCGAAGGGCAACGCCGTCGGCAGCTCGTGCATCTTTTATGACGTGACCCAAGGCGACATGGACATGCCATGCACGGGCTCGAACAATTGTTATACGCCGTCAGGCACGTATGGCGTGCTTTCCACTTCCAACTCGGCGTATCAGCCCGCGTACGGAACGCAAACCGGCTGGGATTTTGCGACCGGAATCGGGACGGTGAACGCGTATAACCTGGTGAAGGCATTCGGCCCGAGCCCGACGGCGACGCCAACCGTGACGGCTACCGCAACCGCGACTCGGACCGCAACGCCGACCGCAACCGCGACGAAGACCGCAACGCCGACTGCGACTGCGACCGGCGGCACACCGACGGCGACGGCAACTGCGACCGCGACGAAGACCGCAACGCCAACGGCGACTGCGACCGGCGGCACACCGACGGCGACGGCAACTGCGACCGCGACGAAGACCGCAACGCCGACGCCTACTGCCACGGGCGGCACTCCAACCGCGACTGCGACTGCTACCAAGACCGCAACGCCAACCGCGACGGCGACCGCGACGCCGACAGCTACCGCAACGCCGGGAGCCGGACATATCTCAGTGACCCCGAAAACGTTGAACTTGAAAGCGGCTCCGAACGCGAGCGCGTCGGGGAGCATCACGATCAGCAACACG
>Ga0074046_10001440_pt1 | contig 21501 bp, 20 predicted proteins | sample BogForMeECP23OM3_FD_94441 | JGI IMG/M metagenome (GOLD analysis project Ga0074046, IMG submission 94441) | Bog forest soil microbial communities from Calvert Island, British Columbia, Canada - Bog Forest MetaG ECP23OM3 | ecosystem: Environmental > Terrestrial > Soil > Wetlands ... | reverse complement strand
CTATGACTATCGGTATCGAGCAGTTCCGCGACCTGCACGAACTGCGTCTGGACCGGATGCTGTCGCAGCCCTTCCGGGGCCGGGTCGGTGACTACCCAATCAGTCACACGGGCCTAGATGCCGAAAGCCTCACCAAGGCTTCCCGGTAAATCGCCAGTTCAAACAAGCTGCCATCAGTCATTCGCGTTCCTTTCTCCTGAACAAAAAAACGTTTCACGTGAAACGTTTTCGCTCAAACCCCAGCGAGTAGCCTCGTTTCTCTCCCATTCTCGGAAGTTAGCCGTAATTGCGCACGCGCGGCTGACTTCGGCGGCGCGATGCGCGACAATAGCCGCGATGTCCAAAAAGAAGGACAACAATCCCTCGCGGGGCGAGCTCGTTCGCCTGACGGCGCGGTGCAAGGCTGCGGGTTGAGCCGGTAAGCTCGGTCCGGCGGACCTTTCCGCAGTCCTCGCGCGGCTCGATTTGCCGAGCCATCCTGATTTGCTCGTCGGAATCTCCACGGGCGACGACGCCGGAGTGTTCCGTCTGTCCGACGACCTCGCGATCGTCAACACCGTCGATTTTTTCACGCCGGTGGTGGACGATCCTTTCACCTACGGACAAATCTCCGCCGCCAACGCGCTGTCCGACGTCTATGCGATGGGCGGAGTGCCGCGTACCGCGCTCAACATCGTGTGCTGGCCGCAAACCGGATTGCCCGGCGAGATGCTCGCCGAAATTCTGCGCGGGGCGGCAGACAAGGCGCGCGAGGCCGGCGTCGTAATCGTCGGCGGCCACACTGTCGCCGACGAGGAAGTGAAATTCGGAATGGCTATTACTGGTGTGATCGATCCGCGGCGAATCGTGCGGAACGTCGGCGCGCAGGTCGGCGACGCGCTGGTGCTGACCAAGGCGCTCGGCACGGGAATCCTGATGACCGCGTTCAAGCGCGACGCACTCGGCGACGACGCTTACCAGGCCGCCGTCCGCTCGATGACGCAGCTCAACGCCGTGGCCGCATCCGCGATGCTGAAGTACGACGTTCACGCCGCCACCGACGTCACGGGCTTTGGCCTCGTCGGTCATGCGCTCAAGATGGCCGAGGGCAGCGGCGTTACGTTCGTGTTCGAGGAATCCGACCTGCCGCTCCTGCCGGGAGTGCTCGAGCAATGCCGCGCCCGAATGATTCCCGGCGGCGGCGAGCGCAATCGCGAGTACTACGCGCCGAGCGTCCGCATCTCCGACGAAGTTTCCGAAGAGATCGCGACGATTGCCTTCGACCCCCAGACCTCGGGCGGATTGCTGATCGCGATTCCCGACAAGCAATCGCTCGAGCTGCTTGCGGAGCTTCAGAGCAGCGGGCATCGCGAGGCCGCGATCGTCGGCCGTGTCGTCGCTCGTCGCGAACACCCGATCGAATTGGTCTGAGTCCACTACTCCCGGAGGCCCCAATGGATTTCTTCGAAGTCGTCACCTCAACGCCCACGATGCGCCGTTTCGTTGGCCGCCCGATCCCGGAGGCGGAGCTGGTGAAAATATTCGAGACCGCGAACATGGCGCCGTCGGGCTCCAACGCGCAGCCGTGGGAGTTCGTCGTCGTGCGCAATTCGAACGCGCGCCGCGAAATCCAGAAGCTGTACGAGGCGGTATGGGGGCCGTACAAGGACAGCGCGATCATCCGCGGCCGCACGTCGTTGTCGCCGCGCGCGGTCAAGGCGATCAAGACCGGCGACGAGTTCGCCGCGCAGCTCGCGATCGTGCCGGTCCATGTCGTGGTTTTTCTCGATCGGCCCAAGATGCGCGTCGAGCGCGGCACACCAGCTGACCTTTTCAATTTCGGCGCGACGTACGGATCGATCTTCCCCGCAATCGAACTGCTGATGCTCGCGGCGCGCGCGCTTGGAATCGGCACCGCGATGACCACGATGCTCACAAGCAAAGAGTCGGAGACCAAGGCGCTTCTTGGTGTGCCGGAGGAGTATCAGCTAATCGCGTTGGTGCCGATGGGATATCCGGCCGACGGTTTCAAGCGTCCGCTGCGCAAGCCGGTGTTCCCGAGAATTCATGACGGCCGCTGGGATCGTGCGTGGGCGCGAGGCGGTTGATCCTTCTTCGCCTCACCCGTTCGTCGGGAGAGGCCGACGTTCGTCTTCGAGCGGCGGGTGGGACCAAGTCTTCTGAAATTCTTTCGATCCGAAGCCGCGACGCGCAGCATGAGCCCTTGTGGGGCGAGGTTGATTCGCAGAACCCTCACCTAAACCTCTCCCCTGAAATAACGGGCGAGGGATCAGAGGCCTGCGTCGGTCACGGACGGAACAGCGTCACTCATCTCGCCGTCACTATCACGAGCGAGGATGCACGGCACGACTGTTCGCACACAGTCGTGCGCCGTGTCATCGGCAGTCGAAAGTGACCCCCCTTTCCCCGGAAATCCCCGCGCGCCCTAGCCCTTGTTGACGTTTGAGGCTTGCAAGCCCTTGGGGCCTTGCGCAACCTCGAACTCAACGCGCTCGCCCTGTTCGAGCGAGCGGAAACCCGCCCCATCGATGGCGCTGTAGTGGACGAACACTTCCTGCCCGTCCTCCATCGTGATGAAGCCGTAGCCCTTTTTCGGGCTGAACCACTTGACAGTCCCGTTAGCCATTTTCCCCCATACCTCCTGAAGGGAACCCGGCCGGAGCACCCACTCGCGGCCTGCTCCCGCCGGCGACGCCGCTTCCCCAAGCAGCGCGCGTAACGGCGGGCATATAGCACAAGACGAGGCGCTTACCAAATGGGTAAAACTCGCGAAACCGCGCCGTAATATGTTTGGCGATCGAGAAGGAGGCGATGCAGCGGCTAATATTGCCAGCGCCGAATTGGACGGGCGTGTATGTGGCAGTGGTCGGGAATCTGGCGCATTACGTCGTCGATGCCGAATTTGTCGGCACCGTACTTCGCGCGCGCGATCAGCGAAAGCGCCTCGATCATGAATGCGCGCTCATCGTCGGTGGGCAGCGTGCGATGGTCTCCCAGCACGGCCATGGGAGTGTCGCAGGAATCGCAATCCAGGATTGAAAATTTGAACGGATGAACGAAGTCGGCGTAGCGCTGGGTGTAATCACGCAGCTCGCACAGTTCGCATTTCGGCATCGCGACTAAGCCACCCCGGATTTGCGCGCAACCGGACGCATCGCGAGCCATGGACGGCTCGCGATACGTCGAGGCTCAAATTCCTACTTCGGAGACGCGGCCGCCGCGGGCGCTGCCATCGCGGGCGAAGGAGCACCCATCGCGGACGAAGGCGCAGCCATTGCGGGCGCCATCGGGGCTTCTTTGCCGCTCTTGGCATACGGCGACGACTTGGTCGCGGCCTTGGCGGCTTCCTTCGCGTGCCGCTTACAGCGATAGACGCTGGAGGTCGAGATGTTCAGGTCCTTGGCGATTTCCTTGGCATGCTTGCCGCTGTTGACCTCGTTCATCACGGCGTCGCAATCGACCTTGGCGGCATAGGCGGGCCGGGCGGTGGCCGTGAACGCGACGGTTGTCAGTAGCATGGCCGAGGCCGCCGCAAGCGCAAATTTCTTCATCGACATTTTCTTCCCCGTTCAAGTTAGGGTTGTTTGGAGCGATGCACAGTATTTCAAAATACACGCGTCATCAAAAGAGGCGCGCAAAGCTCTCCCAGAAGCTTATGGCTTCGGCTTGGCAAAGCCTGGAAAGGACGGTTGGCGTTTCTCCTGCAAGGCGGCGACGCCCTCTTTAAGATCGTCGCTGAAAAATCCCATCATCTCCATCGCTAGCGATGCGTCGAAGGCCGGGCCCGCCACGCGCAGCCAGTTGTTGAGCGAGCGTTTGGTGAATCGCACTGCCTGCTGCGGGCCGCGCGCGAGCTTGCGCGCGACTTCCATCGCCTTGCCCATCAGCTTGTCGGCGGGGACGCACAGGCTCACCAGCCCGATGCGCTCGGCCTCTTTGCCGTCGATGAAATCCGCGGTCATCAGGTAGTACTTGGCCTTGGCCATGCCGCATAGCAATGGCCATACGATCACCGCGTGATCGCCGGCCGCGACGCCGAGCCGCAAGTGTCCGTCCGTGATGCGCATCGACTCGGACGCGATGCTGATGTCCGCCATGAACGCGACCGCCAGGCCCGCGCCGACAGCGACGCCGTTGATCGCCGAGATGATCGGCTTGTCGAGATTGATCATGTTGTAGACGATGTCGCCGGCTTCCTTCCACGCCTTGCCGACGTCGAACGCGCTCGACGCCATCGCCTGGATCATCTCGAGGTCGCCACCGGCAGAGAACGCACGCCCGGCGCCGGTCACCACGATGACGTTGGTTTCGACGTCGTCGGCGATGTCAAGCCACACGCGGCTCAACTCCCAATGCAGGCGGTTGTTGGTGGCGTTGAGCACCTCGGGACGGTTGATCGTGATGAGCAGAATACCGTCGCCCTCACGCTCGAACAGGAGATGCTGGTACTCGCTATACTTCATCGTTTCACCGTCCACCCGCACAGCGGTACGCCTGGGCGGATTGCCGCTTAGCCTTTGTAAATGTCGATGACCTTGCCGAGCAGTGCGATTGCTTCGGGTTTCGGGCGCTGAAAACTATTGCGGCCGATAATCGAGCCGTAGCCGCCGCCCGCCTGAATCCCGCGGACGGTGTTCAGCAGCGATTCGTCGGTCTCCTTCGCGCCGCCCGAGAAAATGACGATTCGCCGGCCGGCGAATGCGGCCTGCATCACGTGCTGAATGCGCGCCGAGAGCGGTTCGAGCGGAATCTTTTGGGCGTCGTAAACTTTTTTGGCCTCGGCTTGTTCGATGAAAGCAGTCGGCGGCTTGACCTTGATGATATTCGCGCCGAGCTGCGCCGCGATTTGCGCCGCGTATGCGACCACGTCGAGCGCGGTCTCGCCCTGCTTGCTCACGCCGGAGCCGCGCGGGTACGACCAGATGACAAGCGGCAGGCCGTTGGCCTTGGCCTCTTCGCCAATCGCGCGCGCCTCCTCGTACATCGATTTTTCCTTCGTCGAGCCCGGGTAGATCGTGAGACCAACCCCGGCGGCGCCGAGGCGCAGCGCGTCCTTGACGCTGGCGGTCATCGAAGGCGCGGGATCTTTTTCGTCGTTGAGAACGTCGTGGCTGTTGACCTTCAGGATGAGCGGAATCTGACCGGCATACTCGGCGACTCCCGCCTCGAGCAGTCCGAGCGGCGCTGCGAACGCGTTGCATCCCGCGTCGATTGCGAGCTGAAAGTGATAGCGCGGGTCGTACGCAGGCGGATTCATGGCGAAGCTGCGCGCGGGGCCATGCTCGAAGCCTTGGTCCACGGGCAGGATGACGAATTTGCCGGTGCCCGCGAGTTTGCCGTGGTTGAGCATCCGCGACAGGTTGTTGCGCACGCTGCCGTTGTCGGAATCGTAATAGCTGAGAATCTCTCGAACTCGCTTGGTCATATACCCCTGTCTCCCGTCGGGAGTGTCATTGCAGTTTGCATTCCTATATCACAACATCGCGGCGGCGCAGTGGGCCGCACCGAGCAGTCCGGCGGCGGGATTCAGCGACACGCGGACTTCGATCCGCTTCAAAATTTCGTTCAGCCTGCCCTTGGCCAAAAATCCTTTCACGAACGCACCACTCGTCAGTGTCGGCAAAATCTTCGGCGCGATGCCTCCGCCAAGATAGACACCGCCGAGCGCCAGGACTTTTAGCGCCAGGTTGGCGGCCTCTGAACCGTAAATATCGCAAAACATGGTGAGCGCGTGAACGCATACGGGGTCGCGTCCGGCCAATGCCGCGTCGCTCACGGCGGCGGCGGGGTCGCCCTTGCCAATTTCGTCGCTCAGCCAGGCCGGTTCTTCGGCGCGGCTCTCGCGCCGCAAGAATCGATAAATGTTCCAGAGACCCGGGCCCGAGAGGACGCGCTCGTAGCTGACGTGTCCGAATTCACCGGTGAGAAATCGCAACAACTCGATCTGCTCGGCGCCATGCGGTGCGAAATCGCTGTGCCCGCCCTCGGATGCGACCGCGTAATATTTGTCGCCCTCCCAGACCAGCGCCGACTCGCCGAGCCCCGTCCCCGCGGCGACGACCGCGATGTTGCCGTGCTTGGGTGGATTTTCCGCACGGTGCAGCACCGTGAACTCGGCGGGCTTCAGATAAACCATGCCGTAGGCCGTCGCGGTCAGATCGTTAATCAGTCGAACCGGCACACCATTCAGCGCGCTCGATAGCGAGGCGCTCGAGAGTTGCCATGCGACGTTGCTGGCGTGGGTGCCGCCGTCGATGATTGGACCGGGCACGCCCATGCAGACGGAATTCACCGCCGCGCCTGGGCCAAGGAAATCCGCGCAGACGGCTTCGAGGCTGCCGAAATCCGCGGTCGCGTAGCGACGCTCGCGCACGAGTTCAAGAGTTCCCGCTGAATGCTCGAAGAGCCCGAGATGAGTTTTGGTTCCGCCGACATCGCCGGCCAGGATGAGCCCATCCATAGGAACCCCGCCAGGTTCAGCCTTCGACGTTGAACGATTCGGCCAGCGCGACTTCCTCCGCGCTGCCGATGTAGATCGGATGGCGCTCGTGGATCGCGGTCGCAGCGATGTCGAGGATTCGTTGCTTGCCGGTCGAGCCGCGTCCGCCAGCCTGCTCCGCGAGCATCGAGAGCGGAGCGAGCTCGTACATCAGACGGAGCTTGCCCTTGGCCTTGCCGCCTTCGGCAACCTCGCCGGGGTACATGTATATTCCGCCCTCGAGCAGGCATCGATGGAAATCGGCGGCGAAGGCACCGCAGTATCGAAGTGAATAGCTGGTTCGTTTGTCTTTGCGACTGGTGATATGCGCGAGAAACTTGCGCGCGCCGTCGTGCCACTTGCCGGCGTTGGCCTGGTTGACGGCATAGGTACCGCCGTGCGGCGGCATCTTCACGTTCTCTTGCCACAAAATGAACTCGCCGAGCGTGCGGTCGAGCGTGAAGATATCGACACCCGCGCCCGCGCTATATACGAGCTGAGTGGCAGGACCATATAGCACATAGCCCGCGATGACCTGCTGCGTTCCGGGGACGAGTATGTCGTCGATTCCCTTGCTGTGGCCGGGTGCGCGTTTTTTGACGGCGAAGATCGTGCCGAGCGAACCGTTTACGTCGGTGTTGGATGACCCGTCGATCGGATCATAGAGTATGCAGTAGCTATTGTCGCGGCAGTTGACTGAGTAATGATGCGGCTCGTCCATTTCCTCGGAAATGAGACTGCATACCGGGTATCCGTGCTCGAAGGCGTCGAGGAAAACCTGGTTGCCCCACTGGTCGAGCTTCTTGACTTTTTCGCCCTGCACGTTGGTCTCGCCGGTGTAGCCGAGCTCGCCGCTGAGACCCGCCGCCGCGAGCTCGCGCGTGATGCGCTTGGCGATCAGCTCGATGCGCTCCATGATGAGCGCGAGGTCCGCGACCGGAATCGCCGTCGCGGTTTTGGTCATGATATGACGCGTGAGAGTGATGCCGCCGCTCATCTCGCTGCTCCTACAAGGTCCGCCAGGTGCGCCCGTCGGCCGCGATCATCAGAGCGGCCTCGAGTGGTCCCCACGAGCCCGCCGCGTAGATGGGGGGATCCATCGGCGACTGATCCCACGCGTCGAGGATCGGTTGCACGAACGTCCACGCTTCTTCGACCGTGTCGCGGCGCATGAAGAGCGTCTGGTCGCCGACGATCACGTCGTTGAGCAGAGTCTCGTACGCTTCCGGCGTCGAAGTCACATAATGGAAATCGACTTTGACCTGCTGCAGCTTGGTCGCCGAGCCGGGAACCTTGGACATGATGTGCAGCGCGAGGCCTTCGTCGGGTTGAATTCTGATGGTCAGCATATTGGGCGCCAACGGGGCGCGTGGGTTTGCGTTATACAGGATTCGGGGCACGCTGTTGAAGTAGATCGCGATTTCGCTCGAGCGCTTGGGCAATCGCTTGCCGGTGCGCAGGTAGAACGGCACGCCGGCCCATCGCCAGTTGTCGATCCAGCATCGCAGCGCGACAAAGGATTCGACCTGCGAATCGGGTGCGATGTGCTCCTCGTCGCGGTAGGCCTTGACCGGCACGCCGCCGATTAGTCCCTCGCCGTACTGGCCGCGCACGACCCATTTCTCGATGTCCTCGTCGCCGAGCGGACGCAGCGCGCGCAGCACGTCGAGCTTCGCGTCGCGCATCGACTCGGCGCCGGTGGTGTTGGGCGGCTCGGTCGCGATCATGCAAAGCGTTTGCAGCAGGTGGCTCTGCACCATGTCGCGCAGCGCGCCGGCGTGATCGTAGTAGGCGGCGCGGGTGCCGACGCCCTCGGCCTCGGCGACGGTGATCTGCACGTGATCGACGAAGCGCGCGGTCCAAATCGGCTCGAAGATCGCGTTGGCGAAGCGCAACACCATCAGGTTCTCGACGGTTTCCTTGCCCAGGTAGTGGTCGATTCTGAAAATCTGGCTTTCGTCGAAATGGCGCGCAAGCTCGGCATTGATCTCCGACGCGCTGGCGAGATCGGACCCGATCGGCTTTTCGACCACGACGCGCGTGAACGGATGCCCCTTGCCGGGCGGATGAATCATTCCCGCCGCCGTCAATCCTTCCGAGCAGGTGTCGATGAAGGCCGGTGGAATCGCGAAGTAGTAGGCGCGATTGCCCTCGGTGCCGTACTCGGCGTCGATCGCCTCGCATCGCTTGCGCAGGTTCTGGTAGTCGGCGGCCTCGGTGAACGAGCCGCGATTGAAATGGATCAGCGGGGCAAACTTCGCCCAGTGCTCTTTCTCGACTTTGCGGCGCGAGAACTGCTCGATGCCGCTGAGCGCGAACGCACGATACTTGTCGTCGTCGAGATCCTCCATCGAGAAGCCGAGGATCGCGAACTTGTCAGGCAATTCGCCGTCGAGGGAAAGGTTGTACAGCGCGGGAATCAGCTTGCGATGGCTCAAGTCGCCAGCACCGCCGAAAATTACCACGATGCATGGATCGTAGTGATTGCGTTCCTTCACAGGATGCATGTGAGTGAGATCAACAGTCCTATTGGCAGTCACAGCCATAAATGACCCTCTCGCACTTATTCCTTAACGACACCGTGGCCGCCGAACTCGTCGCGAAGCGCGGCGAGCAATTTCTCGCCGAACGTTCCTTCGCCCTTGTCAGCGCGCGAACGAAAGCGCGTGAACAGCGCCATCGTGATCACCGGCATCGAGATGTTTTTGTCGATTGCGTCCTGCACGGCCAAGCGCCCTTCGCCCGAATCCTCGACGTAGCCGCGGATTCGCTTGAGGCCAGGATCTTTCGCGAGCGCGTCGGCCGTCAGCTCCAGCAGCCATGAGCGCACGACGCTGCCCTGCCGCCACAGGTTGGCGATCTTAAGCAGGTCGAGCTTGTAGTCCGACTTGTGCATCGCCTCGAAGCCCTCCGCGTACGCCTGCATCAGCCCGTACTCGATTCCGTTGTGGACCATCTTTACGTAATGGCCCGCGCCGTGGCCGCCGACGTGCTCGTAGCCGTCGGGAGGCGCGAGCGTTTGAAAAATCGGCTCGTAGCGTCTGAAAATTTCCACGTCGCCGCCAATCATCAGGCAGTAACCGAGCTTGAGGCCCCAGATGCCGCCGCTGGTGCCAGCATCGACGAGGTGCAGCTTCTTGCCGGCCAGCACAGCGGCGCGGCGGGCGTCGTCGTGAAAGTTGGTGTTGCCGCCGTCGATGATCGCGTCGCCGGGCTCGAGCAGTTCCGCCAGCTGGTTAATCGTGCTCTCGGTCGGCTCGCCCGCCGGCACCATCACCCACACGCCGCGCGGCGGCGCGAGCTTGGCGACCAGGTCCTTCAGCGAACTGACGCCGTCGGCGCCGAAGGTCGAGACTTCCTTGAGTTTTGCATCGTCGAGGTCGAAGGCCACGATCTGATGGTTGTCGCGGCGCAGCCGCTCGACCATGTTCATGCCCATTTTGCCGAGACCAACGAATCCGATTTCCATCGAGCGTGCTTCCTCTTGGCTGACGACGATGCGATCCGGATTTGCGGCCGCGCGGCGGAGATACGCACCCGCACACGCCTCGGCATTTGACTATCCGGCGCTCGGTCTAGGCTATTCCAACATGCCGTTTGTTCAAAGACCGCGCTGGAACCGCGCGGCTAGTGGGATTTTACATCGTCTTCGAGCATTAGATCGCGCAAGTCCTGGCGCTGGAATATCGCCGCGACCGAGCGCGTCAGCGCGACCGACAGCACCTGCCCCGGCTCGTCGTAGATGCCGGCTTCGTCCTCGGAGCCGAGGCCGAACGACCCCACCGGCGGGTCGAAGTAGGTATCGTTGCTGGTCCCGGTCCAGAACGGGACACTGAACGGCGGCTTATAGATCGAGACGTCGAGAGAGAAATCGGCCATCGTCTTCCAAACGGGACCGTACTGGCCGTTGGCGGCGCGAGCCTTCTTCACCCAGCATAGGCGAATCTTGCTCTCGAGCACGTACTCGGTGTGCCCGACGCCCGGTTTGTAGGCAACACCGGTGGACGACGACGCGCTCATGCCGGCCTCATCTGCAGACCGCCCAATCGCCTGTTGCACGATCGGGCCGAGCGGCGAGCTGTACAGACGTTCGGTAACGCTTCCTGATTGGTCGTCAACGACTCCGATCGCTGGATTGCCGTTGAGCGGCGCCGCGTCGCCAGTCACATCGCGCGCGTCGGCGGGTATCAGGATCTGAATGGTCTTTTTGGGATAACTGTTTTGGTATCCCTTGACCTGGTACGGGTAGTACTCGAGCGTCTGCATCGAGGTCGAAGGCGCCGCGGCCGTACCTCCGCCTTCGTTAACAGTCGAACATCCCGAAAGCGCCGCCATGAACGTCGAAATGATCGTGATGAGGAGCGCGATTCGGATTCTGAAGGTCGGCTGGCTCGCCACGATCCCCGCCAGCCTCCTATCGCTGCGCCGCCTGGGTCCGCTCGCGGAAGAGAAACAGCGTGCCGCCCACCTCGAGCCGATCGCCGCTCTTGAGCGCATAGCGGCCGGCCACCGGCTGCCGATTCACGAATATCTGCCCGCCGGTCGGGCTGATGATGAAATTTTTGCCCTCGCGCCGAATGATCGCATGACTGCCGAGCACCGACTGATCGCCGAACAGCCCGATATCGCTTTCCTCTGCGCGGCCGATGATCGTCACGCCTTTGAGCAGCGGATATTCGCGGCCCTCGCGCGCGTTGCGGCTCTGGCTGCGCACAACCATCAGCCAGCCGCGCTTGAGCAGCTCGCCGACCAGTCCGATGAAAAATCCAATAAGCGCGCCCAGGATGATGATCGCGATGGCTCGTCCGAACGCCTGCGGAAAAGTGGTCGTCAAGCTCTGGTAAAAGAATCCGCCGAGCGCTCCGCCGAGCACACCGCCGATCGCGCCATTGCGCCGCCGCGCCGCCGATCCCGAGGCCGATCCAACTCCGAGTCCGACCGCGATTCCAAGCATGCCCCATCCGAGGATTCGGCCGTTGAGCCCGCCCAGTACGTCGAACGCGAGTTCGCCGACGATCAATCCCAGTGCTCCGCCCGCCGCGCCGATAGCTCCGCCGACCGCGAATCTGCGCGCCGCCTGGCGCACCTGGCCGACGCTCAGCGTTTCGATCGAGGCGAGGAACGCGCTGATTAGCGCGCCGATCAGCGCGCCGAACAGGATATCGCGGCCATAGACCCAGCGGATGCCGAGGATTGGCTCCGAGAGCCCCCACGCGGCAAAGCCGCCGAGCGCCCCGGCAGCGGCATAGAAGAGAAGTTTTTCGCGGGAAACGTTACTCGCCATGTGCAATCCTCAGCATTGCGCGTGCATAGGTCAGGTTCAAGCGCCATTCGGATTCACGGGGTCAGCGCCGCGTCGTCCGGCAGGTTGAGCGGCAGCCCGCAGGTGCCGCATTGCTTCGAGAAGATTCCGAGCGGTCCGTCCCAGAAGTAATCCCCGTCGCACCGCGGGCACTTGAAGGAATACAGCTTCGTGATGTTGAGCGCACTCACGATCAACACCAGGCCGGTGCCCGAGAGCGCCCATTTGACTATGGTGAGAACCAAGTCGTTGTAGCCGATGAAGTAAGCGATCGCCGCGCCCGCGACCATCCCTACAAAAAACGCGAAGACGAAGTAGAACTGGCGTTGCGCGAGCGCCATGCTCGCCAGCGCGGCGCGATCCTCGGCGGTGATGATCGGCGGTTTCGGCGGAGGGATTCCCGCTTCTTCAAGGAGGTCCAACTGTCAGTTCACCCGCCCGCGCCGAAGTCGCGCTCTTTGTCTTAATCACTGGGTGCAGGGGTCACCCCTGCTAGTTCGCTTGGGTGTTCCAGGTGCCGCGCTCGCCCGACGGCGTCGATTCGAAAGTGCCGCTAATCTGATCGGCCCGACGCGCGCCTTCGAAGTAGTACGTCTCGGTGCCGTACGGGACCTGGAATTGTAGATGGTCGCCGCGCACGAATCCTTCGATCGGCGTCATCCCAAAGCCCGACTGATGTATCACGAGCTCGCCGTGCAGGAAGCCGTTGGGTTGCGGCCGCAGTCTCAGCTCCATCTCGGGATTGCCGCCGCTGCGAAGACCGCTGATAGTGCCGGTCGCGATCGTCGGCCCGAGCATGCTCCCCGACGACGTGCCGCCGCTCATCGTGCTGCCGATCGCGCCGCCGGCGCCGGGATAGGTCGCGTAGGGACTGCCACCTGCATCGGCGACTACGTCGAATTTCTTGGCGCCGAAATATTGCCCGTTCAAATAGAAGTTGACCGTGTACGTTCCCGGCAGGAACGCGCCACCGCGCGAGTTGCCGACGCGTCCGCTGAACGTCACCGTCTTCATGCTGGGCGACACCGGTTGAAAGTCGTTAACGCTGCCGAGCGTGCGCCCGTCCGGCCCGATATACGCCGCATCGACGCGATACTGTCCGGGCTCCAGCTTGTAGAGCCGGTTCTCGAAGCTGACCTCCCAGCCGACGAATAGCACCTTGGACACGTTGAAAGAGTCGGTCGTTCCCGACAGCGCGGTCCCGGTCTTGGTGGTGTTGAGAAAGCTGATCGCGCGAAGCTGCAGCGGCTTGGCGCGACGCTCGTCGATCATCGCGAGCCTTTCTGCCTCCTCTTTGCGTTTGCGCTCTTCTGCCTTCGCCTCCGCCGCAGCCGCGGCCTCGGCCGCCGCCGCCGCGTTCTTCGCACTCAGGTCCTGGTTAACGATGAAGCCTTCCTGGGTGAGCAGCTTGTCGTCGGAGTAGAGCGCAACTTTGTAAGTGCCTGGCGGCTTGTCGGTCATCGTCGGCATCAGCGCGACCCCGCTGAAGTCGGCGGTTTTCTGCGCGGGCCCGACAAAAACATTGGTGTCGCTCGACGCGATCTGAAGTCCGTTGGGATCGAAAAAACGCGCTTGGACTTTTTCGTCGCGCCCTTCCAGCCCCGCCAGCAGGTTCTTGAAGGTCGCGGTCCACTTCAGGTAACGCGCGTTGGTCAGATCGGTGTCGTTGAATTGCGCCTGTGGCGGCGCCAGCGCGGTGCCCTCGCGCGTCGAGAGCGCCAGCGTCAGGGCGGAAAATTCGAGCGGATTCTCACGCGCCTTGGCCAGCAACTCTTCATGCTTCCACGGCAGCCCGTCGAACAGCGGCTTGAGGCCGAGCCGCAGTTGAAGGTCAGGGCTTGAATAAAGGTACGTCCCGCCGAACGCCGCTCCCGCCAGCACCATCAGAAAGATCACGAGACTGATCGAGCGGCTGAGCCGGCCGCGCGGCTTGCGATAGGTAATCGGCTCGTCTGCGAACTCGAGTTGTTCCTGGTACTGCGACAGGCCGCCGGTTCCACTGGTCGAGGTCACGCGCCCGCTGTCGAACGAGAGTCCGCGCCCGTAGAGCATCATATCGCGGAATTCCTGGATGCGCCCCGGCCGCCCGTCCATTTCGTAGGCGAGGGCGGCGTCGATAGCACCTGCCAGGTTGCTCGACACGCCCGGGCGAAGGTCGCGCACGGGCGGAAAACTGAACGGCGGAAATTTTTCGGGATCGCGCCCGGTCAGCACGTAATGCAGCGTCGCGCCGAGCGAGTAGATGTCGCTGCGCGGATCGACCAGCCCCTGGTACTGCTCGGGCGGTGCGAAGCCGAGCGTGCCGATCATCGTGCCCTTGCGCGCCGCCTTGAACAGCCGCGCGATTCCGAAGTCCACCAGCACGACCCGCCCGTTCGAATTGAGCATCACGTTGGACGGCTTCATGTCGCGGTAGATTATCGGCGGCATCAGCCCGTGCAGGTACGCGAGCACGTCGCAAAGCTGGCGCGCGATGTCGATCACAAGCCCCTCGGGAAGAGGCTCGCCGCGCGCGGCAAGTTCTTCCTCGAGGTTGCGCCCCTCGACGTACTCCATCACCAGGTAATGGCGATTGGCGAGCTCGAAGCGGTCGGTGATCGCGGGAATCGCCTGATGCTTCAGTTGGGCGAGCGTGTCGGCCTCGCGCGCGAAATATTCGTTGGCCTCGATCCGCTGCGCCTGGTCGATAAAGTGATCGACCATCTCCTTGATCGCGCACGAACGATTCGCCAGGCGCTGGTCGTGCGCTAGGTACACCATCCCCATTCCGCCGCCGCCGAGCAGCCGCTGGATTTGGTAGCGGCCCTGCAGCACAGTGCCCGCGTCGAGCGGTCCCGTGTTCGGCTGCGATGCGTCTTTGGGCGAGGTTGCCATCGTTAATCAGTTAAAAACCGGCGCGGCGGTCGCGGCTAGCTTGCATAGACTACGATCACTGAAATGTTGTCGGTACCGCCGCCGGCGTTGGCCGCGACGATCAATTCGCGCGCCGCGTCGAACGGATCGGCGTTGCGCCCCAGGATGTCGCGGATCTCGTTGTCCATAACGTGCGCCGTCAGCCCGTCGCTGCACAGCATCAACTTGTCTCCGCGCTTCAGCTTGAGCGCGAGTGCCTCCGCGCCCGCCGGTCCACTCTGGCGTGCGCCGAGCGAGCGCGTGATCACGTTCTTGTGCTCGTGCGTATGCGCTTCCTCGGCGGTTATCTGCCCGATTTCGACCAGCCGCTGCACGAGTGAATGATCCTTCGTCACCTGGCGAAGCGTCGAGCCTTCCATAAGATATCCACGGCTGTCTCCAACCCATGCCACTGCGGCGTCCATGGGCGTGACCAATGCGCAGACACCGGTCGAACCCATTCCACGCGACTCCGGATGGCTCGCCACATAGTCAATAATTTTGGAATTCGCTTCCTCGAGCGCGGCTGTCAGCATATCCGCTCCGTTGGCAGCATCTTTACCTGCGGTTTCGAGCCGCGACTCAATGTAACTCCGAATCGTTTCGACGGCAATTGCGGAAGCGACTTCGCCCGCCTCCGCACCGCCCATCCCGTCGGCCACGACGTATAAATGACTCTGCGCCGGCTCGACCAACGACTCGCGGATGTACTCGACCGCCAGCACCGCGTCCTCATTATGCTCGCGCACGCGGCCTAGGTCGGTCATCGCCGCCGCGCGCAGCCGGATAGTCGAGCCGAGCGCAATCAGCTCGGCCTTGAACTCGTCAATCGTCGGCCAGCGGTCGGCGGGACTGAAAGCGATCGCGCGGCGAATCGCTTTCTCCAACCGCGGCGTGACGACGTGCGGCGGATAGAACTGCACCGGTCCCGCTTCTTCGCGCCAGCTCTCGCTCGGAATCCGCGCGCCCGTGAGCCACGTGTAGAGAATCGCGCCGGCCGAAAAAATATCCGCGCGCTTGTCAACTTTTTTGCCGCGATAAATCTCGGGCGCCGTGTAACCGTCGTTGAAGATCGGCTCGGTCTGAAGCTCGTTGTCGTTGCTGACGTAGTCCAGCCCCGTCAGCTTGAGGCGGCCGTCCTTAGCGAAGGCAACCGATTCGGGGCAGATGTCGTTAAGCCGTAACGCCCGGCGATGCACAAACGAAATTGCCTGGCAGACCTGCACGGCGGACGCGATCGCTTCCGGCTCACTCATCTTATGTAAATCGCGGCGCAGCGGCTTAAGTTCCTCGTCGGCGTAAACCAAGTACACGCGCCCGTTCTCGGCGAAACCTTCGGTAGCGCGCTGAAACGCGGGATGACTGATCGTCTGCGACAGCGCGAGCACGCGTCCGAAAACCTCGCCTAGATCTTCGCCGCCCGCCAGCGACTCATTGTCGTGCGCGCCATCGGCACCGTCGGGATTTTGCTGAGTTTCGGCTACGACCGCCGCTTCCGCCGCTTCGCTCTCTTCGTCTGGAGATGCATTCTCCGCAGCCTCGGCCAACACGGCTGCAGTGGGACTAGCTTCGGTCTCGACCGACGACTGTGCCCCTTCCGCCGACGCGTCCGCGCTAGCCGACACCGCCACTGGCGCACTGGATGCGTGCGGCGGCGGCGCCGGCGATGCGGCACCGTTGGTTTGCGCAACCTGCGGTCTCAGCTCGGCAGTCTTCGCGCCCGGTCCGTTAGGATCTTCGACACGAGCAGCTTGCGGCTTCGGCGTCTCGGCGACTGGTGTTTCCTCGACAACCTCCTCTGCCGGCTCCGGTCCCAGCCGCTCGCGCAATGCGATCGATTCCGTCTTGCCGTCGCGGACGCGTTTCGCGCGATAGCGATTTTCAATCGAAGTCTGACTCGTCAGCGCGACTATCTCGATCCCGCCCTTCAACGACGCGCCGGCCACCAGCGGCGTCGGCCGCGTTGGCGTCGACTGCGATACCGATGAAGCCGCGTTGGACAGCCCCCGGCCGCATCGATCGCAGAACTTGGCGCCGTCGGGCGCCTCTTGGCCGCATTCTGGACACGTGATCATGCGCCGCTAGCCTCTCCGAAACTGCAATATAGCACCACCAAGCACCACTTGGTCGCGATCCTTCAATTTGTAGAGTTGGTCGCGACCGAGCTTGCCGCGCCCCGCGACATAGGTGCCGTTAAGACTGCCGAGATCGCGGATGAAATAGTCCGCGCCGCGCAGCACGATCTCCGCATGACGCCGCGACACGCGATCGCCGCCGTGCGCGAGTTTCTTCAGATCGATGTCGAGCTTATCAGAGGCGTCCTGCGATCGTCCGATCACAGTGCGCATCCCGAAAATACCGAACTCGATTTCGTCGCCGCGCGAAACCAGCTTCGCCGGCGCCGCGGATATATCGGCGGCACCGTTCGTGTTGTGCTGGAACAGTCCGGCCGATCCTAAGCCAGTCGAGATCGGCGGCGAATAGCTGGGTGACGAATACGTGCGCGACCCCGTCCGCGATTTCGTGTCCGCATCCCCCGAGTCGCCGGTCGAGCCGAGTCGCGCCCCGTAGGACGACGCGGCCACCGCAGGCTTGAGCTCCTTCGTCTTCGCCGTCGATGACGGATTCGGCGCCACGCTCGACGCCGATGACATCCGCGCTTTGAGCCGTCGTTCGCTGAGGCGCCGCTCGATCATGCTGCGCGCCTTGCCGCCGAGCTCGATCGCCTTCTTGATTTGCGGCCCGACGATTTTCGCTGCCGTGCCTCCGTCCGTTGCGGCACCGCCGCTCTTGATTTTTTCCGCGACCGGCTCGCTCAGCACGATCGTCGGCATCGTGGACGCTGCCGGCTTGGATGACACTGCCAACTTCCACGGCGTCGACGGCCGCGATGGCGCAGGAAGAGGCGCGCTACTCAGCACCACCGTCGATTGCGTGGACATCGGACTTGGCGTGGCCGCAAGTCCCGCGCTTCCACCGAGCTCTCCCGACCGCTTCTCAGGTGGTGGCTCCGGCAGCGCGCGCTTCATCTCTTTTGCCGACGCCGGCCGCCTGGTCGCATCCTGCTCGAGCGCCCGCATCACGGTGTCCGCGGTCTTGATCGAAACTTCGGGCGCGAGCGCGCGCACCGGAGGAAAGCTGAACGGCGGCTCGAGCTGCGGATCGCGCCCGGTCAGCAGATGATGCATCGTGGCGGCGAGCGAATATAAGTCCGAGCGCGGCTCGACCTTGCCCATGTACTGCTCGGGCGGCGCGTAGCCGACCGAACCGATTTGCGTGCCGCGGCCGCCGGGCGGCAGGAAGCGCGCGATCCCGAAATCGATCAGCATCGCGCGGCCGTCCTTGTCGATCATGATATTGCCGGGCTTGAGGTCGCGATAAATTATCGGCGGCTTCTGCCCGTGGAGGAAATCGAGCACGTCGAGCATCTGCCGCGCCCATCGCAGCACCTTGTCCTCGGCGACTTTGCCCCTGGGCCCCAGCTTGTCGAGCACGTGCTGCAAATCGCCGCCCGCGACAAACTCCATCACCAGGTAGTGCCGCGAGTTCTCGGCGAAGTGATCGATTAGCGTGGGTATCCCAGGATGAGAAAGGCGCGCGAGCACGTTGGCCTCGCGCGTGAAATCCTCGATTGCTTTTTTCTCCTGGATTCCGTCGCCGACGACCATCTCCTTGACCGCGACCGGACGGTTCGCCAGCCGCGTATCGTTGGACAGGTACACGCGGCCCATCCCGCCGACGCCAAGCACCTTCTTGACGCGGTAACGACCGTCGAGAAGATGGCCCTCGGTGAGTGCCTCACCCGCATTCATGGCTTTGTCTATAACCCCCCTTCAACTTCCGCGCTCGCGCGTACTGCCGGGCGCGAATGGAGGGAAAGGCGGCTCAAGAGATCGGTTCTACCACCAGCTTTAAAAATGTTTTCCCGATGATCACTTCGTCACCCGATTTGATCTCGGCGGGACTGCCCGGCGAGAGGCGCGGCTGACGATTCACATAGGTGCCGTTGAGACTGCCAATGTCCTCGATCGTAATCTTGCCGCCGTCGATTCGAATCAACGCATGCTTGCGTGAGATCTTCGCTTCGGGATCGTCGGCGTCGAGATCGACTTCCGGAAACGAGCCTGTCTCCGGATCCCATCTGCCGATCAGATTGTTGCCGTCTTCGAGCGGGAATTCCTGGCCCTTGCGTCCGCCGCGAACCACAGACAGTTTTGCCTTGAACGGCACGCCTGCCGCAGCCGCCGTCGCGGGCGCGCTCTCAGGAGCCGCTTCCGGTTTGATCTCACCAGTCGGCGCCTCCGACTTGGGTACTTCAGCGCTCGGAGCCTCGGCCGCCGGCGCAGCCTCGGTACTTTCAGCAGGAGCTGCGGCGGGAGCTGCTTCAGGAGCCGCGGCGGCTGGAGCTGCGGCGGGAGCAGAGGTGCCGGCCGCGAGCTTCGCGCCACATCCGTCGCAGTAGTCAAGTCCGTCCATGTTTTCGTAGCCGCATTCGCCGCATTTGATCATGGTCTAAGCCCTCGCAAGTGAGTTCGAAGTGTCGGTCCCGTGCCGTTCACCAAATGAGTTCAATTTCCGTCTTTGTTCTGAAATTCCTTCAACGCTTCCGGATCGAGCATCTGGGTCTTGCGCACGACCGCCTGCGCCTGGAGCAGCGTGGTCTTGGCCGCTTTGGTCTGCAGCGTTTGCGTCTTCTTGATCTGATCGATCAGACCCGACAGCGCCTGCGTCGCCTTGACGTTGCCCATCCGCTGCGTGCCTTGCAGCGCATTGCCGAGCAGGCGCGTCGCGCGATCGACGTTGCCCGCCTTCAGCTCCTCTTCCGCCTTCGCCTGCAGCTTCGCAATCGAGACCTGGTCCACCAGGTTCATCACACGCCCGTTGCGCTTGCTGGTCAGCGTGCGGTCGAGCGTGTAGTCGACGGTCAGATCGCACGCCACGGTGTTTTCAGCACCACCCGGCACTTCATAATGGAAAGTACTCTGCAAAATTCTGACCTGCCCCGGTTTGCGCGGCGGCAGCACCAGCGTCAGCAGCACCGAACCGGGCACGCCGGCCTGGAGGTCGCCAATCTCGTAGCCGATTTTGCGATCCTCGCCGACCAGCGGCGTGCCGAGCACGTAGATTTCCGGCGAGGCGCGAAACGCCTCGCGCACCTGCACGCCTTGCGACAGCGTCACCTCGATTCGCCCGTTGCGCAGGCTGACCGAGCGCAGGCCCTCGAGCTCGTCTTCGAAGATACCGGGAATCTCTGCGGGGTCGCCGATGAAATGATATTTGCCGTTGGAGTCCTGCGCGAGGCGCTGCAGGAGTTTCTCGTTGAACTCGACGCCGACGCCCATCGTCGAGAACGAAATCTCGCCGCGATTTTTCTCGACCAGATCGATACACGCCGTCTCTTCGTAGGTCTGGCCGTCGGTGAGCACCAGCACGCGATTGAGGCGATCGGAACTCAGATTTTTCTTGACCTCGTCGATCGCCGCGCGCATCCCGAGCGCCATCTGTGTGCCGCCGCCGATTTCGAGCAGGTCTATATCGTCGATCGCCCGTTTGACCGCGGACTTGTCGCGCGCCGCCTCGGGCGTAATTATCACCGTCGCCTTGTCGGCGAACGCCACTATCGAGACCTTGTCGTCCGCCGTCAGGTTGTCGGCGAGAAATTTGACCGCGTCGACGACGAATTCCAGGCGCCGCTCATCGTACATCGACCCCGAGCGATCTATCACCACGCCAAGATTGAGCGGCAGCCGGCTGCCGCCGCCAACGCCACCAGCGCCCCGGGCGACAGCCTCGAGCAACACGTAGAGAACGAAGTTTTCCGCGCTGGACAGCACATGTTCGCTGCTCGCCAGCGCCTCGAAGCTAAGCGGATCGGCCATTCGTCAATCTCCCAACAGTAATTGTAGATTCAAGTTGCGCGCGTTGGCAACCGACCTGTTACAATACGAACCGCACACGGGTAAACCAAGCCCCTCGGTAGCGATACCGTAACTATTAGGACGTTGCCCAGTTAATCCAGATACAGCGTTCGGCCGAGAGAGAATGCCCATGCGCAATGCACCCAGCCACATCCGCCATGGCGTCGGCAGCGTCCGCCCCTACCTATACGGCCGCTTGGATATGCTCGAACTGGTCAAGCGGGCCTTCGGCGCGGTGGAACTTGAACATCTCCCGGTTGGTAAGGGCGCCCACGTGGAGGCGAAGATCGGCGATTCGATGGTCGTGATGGAAGTCAGCGACCCACCCCATCCCCACGGAACGACCGCCTCGATCTATGTGTACGTCGAGGACGTCGACGCCGCTTACGCCCGCGCGCTGGCGGCCGGCGCAACACCGATTGCCGTCCCCGAAAACAAGCCCTACCAGGAACGCGCCGCCGGCATTAAGGACTCCTTCGGCAACATTTGGTGGATAGCAACTTATACGGGATGAAAACGCTCCCCCCAACCTCTCCTTGTCCGCCGGACGGGAAGAGATTGGGAGCTGGGCTCTCTCGGCTTCGCTCGTTCTTTTGAAACTACGCGCGGCTCGGAGTGCTTGCGGCGAGGGCGAGCGCATCTTCACGCTGGTCGAGGACGAGTGACTTGTAGGCGAGCGCGGGGCCGGCGAGCGCCGTCGTCGCTAAAGCGACCAGCAGCATATCCACGATTCCCCTGGCGACCGAGGTGAGGCCGGGCGGGTGATATCCCATGAACCACTCGAAAACTCTGCGGACGACGTAGAAGGGCGCGTACGAGAGAACGATGACGGCGGCGAGCCGCTCGAGATTTCCCGCGGTTTGCTTCCATGCGGCGGAAATTCCCGCATACCTGCCGACGACGATCGCGGG
>Ga0074046_10001439_pt1 | contig 21519 bp, 18 predicted proteins | sample BogForMeECP23OM3_FD_94441 | JGI IMG/M metagenome (GOLD analysis project Ga0074046, IMG submission 94441) | Bog forest soil microbial communities from Calvert Island, British Columbia, Canada - Bog Forest MetaG ECP23OM3 | ecosystem: Environmental > Terrestrial > Soil > Wetlands ... | reverse complement strand
TGGGCGGGGCTCGTCAAAGGCTTCGGGCCGAAGTCGGACAAGTCGCTGCCCCTGCGCGCCCACAGCCAGACGTCGGGCTGGTCGCTGACCGCGCAGGATCCGTTCAACAACGTGATTCGCACCCAGATCGAGGCGATGGCGGCGACGCAAGGGCACACGCAGTCGCTGCACACCAACGCGCTCGACGAGGCGTTGGCGCTGCCCACGCCCTTCTCGGCCCGCATCGCGCGCAACACCCAGCTCTTCCTGATCGAGGAGAGCGGCACGACCCGCGTCATCGATCCGTGGGGCGGCTCCTATTACGTCGAGCGCCTAACCGCCGAACTCGCGGCCAAGGCGCAGAGCCACATCGACGAGATCGAGACGCTCGGCGGCATGGCGAAGGCGATCGAGCAGGGCCTGCCCAAGCGTCGCATCGAGGAGGCGGCCGCGCGCACGCAGGCGCGCATCGACTCGGGCCGGCAGACGGTGATCGGCGTCAACGCCTTCGCGCCGACGGTCGAGCGCGAGCTCAACGTGCTCAAGGTCGACGCCGCGAGCGTGCGCGCGACGCAGATCGAGAAGCTGAAGCGCCTGCGCGCCGAACGCGACGAAGGAAAGACGCAGGCCGCCCTGGCGGCGCTGACCGAGGGCGCGCGCGGCAAGGCCAATCTCCTGCAGCTGTCGGTCGAAGCGGCGCGCGCAAAGGCGACCGTCGGCGAGATATCGCTCGCGATGGAGAAGGCCTTCGGCCGCCACGTCGCGGAAATCCGCGCCATCTCCGGCGTCTATCTCGCCGAGGCGGGCCCCGCCGCCGAGGCGAACGAGCGGGTGATGGCGATGACCCGCGCCTTTGCCGAGAACGAGGGAAGCCGCCCGCGCATCCTGGTCGCCAAGATGGGACAGGACGGGCACGATCGCGGCCAGAAGATCATCGCCTCGGCATTCGCCGACCTCGGATTCGACGTCAAGATCGGGCCGCTGTTCGCGACGCCCGAGGAGGTCGCGGCGCTCGCGGCCGAGAGCAAGGCCCATATCGTCGGCGTCTCGTCGCTCGCGGCGGGGCATCTCGCGCTGGTGCCGGCGCTGAAGAGCGCGCTCGGCAAGGTCGGCCTGGGCGAGGCGATGATCGTGATCGGCGGCGTCATTCCGGAACAGGATTTCGCGCCGCTGCGCGCCGCCGGCGCCGACGTGATCTTCCCGCCCGGGACGATGATCGCCGAAGCCGCGCAAAGCCTGATCGAACGACTCAACGAGCGGCTGGGCTACAGCCAGCGCGCTCCGGCCTAGCGGGCGTCAACGCCGCTCGTCCCTGTCCCGCTTTCCCGGAATGGCGCGACCGGCTCCTTCGTCCTGCGCGATGACGCAACGGCGCCTGCCTCGAATCGAAACGTTTCCGCCTGACGCCAACGGCGCCGGATTTGCGGCCGCCTATGCGGGACTCGCGCGGGCGAGGAACGTGAGGCGCGCCATGAACGACGTGATTGTCGAGATCGTCACCCAGGTGATTGTCCACGCGCAAACGATGTTGGACGACGGCGCTTACGATTGGCCGGCCACGCGGGCCGCGCTCGAGAGAATCCTGGCCGACCTCGAGGCGCGATCGCTCGGCCACCCGGACCTTCGGCGGCTGCGCCGGTTCGTCTGGCTTGGCGATGAGGCATGGAAAGTCGGTCAGGGCGAGACAAAATGACGCTGGCGCGGCCGAGTCTTTCGAAGAACTCGCGTTTTCCTCGCGGCAGAGCGAGACTCTTGGGCCACTCCCTTGACTCGCTGCGGCGACTGCAGAACAATTTCTTTTACTTGGCAAACATCATCGCGTCCGCACCGGTCCGGTCTGTCTACCAGACGCGACCGGACGGCGGCATGGAGCGCGAACGCGGACTCGCGCAACGGCCGCTCGACGCGCCGGTCCTGTTGCCCAGTTGATCGGGGAGGGGCGTTCTCGATGTCGACTGCGAATGGGCGAAGCGCGCGCGTCCGGAAGTTCGTCACCCGTCGCGGGGCGGAGCTGTGTTTCACCGAACTCGGGTTCGGCGGCGGGCCGCTCGGCAACCTGTATCGGCCGATGACCGAAAAGGAAGCGCGGGTCATGCTCGAGACGGTTTGGGCCTGCGGCTGCCGCTATTTCGACACTGCGCCGCTCTACGGCCTCGGGCTTTCGGAAACGCGGCTGAACGGATTGCTGCGCCCGAAGCCGCGCGATTCCTATTTGATTTCGACCAAGGTCGGCCGGCTGCTCGACGTCTGCGAGCCGCGGGAGCGTTCTCTGCCGAACGCGTTCTTCGAAACGCCGTCTCGCCGCGAGCGATTCGACTACACCTACGACGGCGTCATGCGGTCGCTCGAATTCTCCTTAGAGCGTCTCGGGCTCGACGCCATCGACATCGTTTTCGTCCATGACATCGACATTGCCGCCCACGGCGGCGGGGAAGCGTCCAATTCGCGTCTCGCCGATTTCATGAAAGGCGGATACCGCGCGCTCGACGAGCTGCGCGCTTGCCGGGCGATCAGGGCGATCGGAGCCGGCGTCAACGGGTGGGAGGCAGCCGAGCAGTTCGCGCGCGGGGGCGAATTCGACATTTTTCTGATCGCCGGGCGCTACACGCTGCTCGACCAGGACGCGCTGACGAACCTTCTGCCGCTCTGTGCGGAAATGGGCATCGGCGTCGTGGTCGGCTGCCCGTTCAACTCGGGGATTCTTGCAACGGGCGTGAAGGCCGACGCTCATTACGACTACGGGCCGCCGCCCGACGGGATCAAGAAGCGCGTGCGCCGGATCCAGCAGGTCTGCAAGTCTTTCAAGGTGAAGCTGGCGGAAGCTGCGCTCCGCTTTCCGTTTGGACATCCGGCGGTCGTCAGCGTCATCCCCGGCGCCCAGCGCGCGAGCGAAGCGAAACGCAACGCGGATATGATGAGCGTGAAAATTCCGCCCGCACTTTGGCGGACGCTCAAGGACGAAAAACTGATCCGCGCGGACGCGCCCGCTCCCCGCTGAGCCTTTCCGCGCCGTCAGAAGAGGCCATGGATTTCGCCGTCGACCACGCGGATCCGTTCCGCCGCGGGGCTCCGCGGAAGACCCGGCATCGTGCGGACGTCGCCCATCAGGACGACGACGAACCCGGCGCCGGCGCGCAGGCGCGCGTCGCGCGCGGTCGGCGTAAATCCGCTCGGCGCGCCGCGGAGGGCCGGATTGTCGGAGAACGAATATTGCGTCTTGGCGACGCAGATCGGCAGGTTTCCCCAGCCGGCGGCCTCGAGGTCGCGGAATTGCGCGCGCGCTGAATCGTAGGCGGCGACGTCGTCCGCGCCGTAGATTTCGCGCGCGATCATGCGGGTCTTTTCCCATAGGCTCATCGCGTCGGGATAAAGCGGGCGGAAGTCGGCTGCCCCGCGGTCGGCGAGCGCGGCGACAGCGTGCGCCAGATGTTCGCAGCCCGTGCTGCCTCGGGCCCAATGCTCGCAGACGAAGGCCTTGACGCCGAATTCGGCCGCGACCGCGCTCGTGACGAAATCGAGTTCTGCGTCGGTGTCGGCAGCGAAGCGGTTGACGGCGACCGCGACCGGCGCGCCGAACTTGCGCAGGTTGACGATATGGCGCGCCAGATTGGCGAATCCCGCTTTCAGTGCGGGAAGCGAGTCCGCGCCGAGCGGGTCCTTGGCGACCCCGCCGTGCATCTTGAGCGCGCGCACGGTGGCGACGATCACCGTCGCGGCGGGCTTCAGCCCGGCTATGCGGCACTTGATGTCGAAGAATTTCTCCGCGCCGAGGTCGGCGCCGAAGCCGGCTTCGGTCACGACGTAGTCGCCGAGCTTGAGCGCGGCGCGCGTCGCGACGACGGAATTGCAGCCGTGGGCGATGTTGGCGAACGGGCCGCCGTGCACGAGCGCCGGCGATCCTTCGAGCGTCTGCACGAGATTCGGTTTGAGCGCGTCCTTGAGCAGCGCGGTCATCGCTCCTTCGCCCCTGATCTCGGCCGCCGTCACCGGCTGCTTGTCGCGCCTGTAGCCGACGATCATCCGGCCGAGCCGCGCCTCGAGATCGTCGAGATCGGCCGCGAGGCAGAACGCCGCCATGGTCTCGGACGCGACCGTGATGTCGAACCCGTCCTCGCGCGCAAAGCCGTTGCCCGGGCCGCCGAGACCGGCGACCGTCTCGCGCAGCGCGCGGTCGTTCAGGTCGAGCGCCCGGCGCCAGACGACGCGGCGCTGGTCGATGCCGAGCCCATTGCCCCAGTACATATGGTTGTCGACCATCGAGGCCAGGAGATTGTTGGCGGTCGTGATGGCGTGGAAGTCGCCGGTGAAATGAAGATTGATCGCGTCCATCGGCACGACCTGGGCGTAGCCGCCGCCGGCGGCGCCGCCCTTCATTCCGAAGCATGGGGCGAGCGAGGGCTCGCGCAGGCAGACGACTGTCTTTCTGCCGATGCGGCTCAGTGCGTCGCCGAGGCCGATGGTGATTGTCGTCTTGCCTTCGCCCGCCGGCGTCGGGGTGATCGCGGTGACGAGGATCAGTTTCCGTCGGGACGGTTTGCGAGGCGGGAAAGAAACGGGGTCTCGAGCTTGGCGATGAGGCGGCCGTAGGGATAGAGCGCGTCCTCGGGGACCCCGATCTTGGCGGCGATTTCGGCGACCGGCCGCAAATGCGCGGCGCGCGCGATTTCGATATCAGAAAGCATTTGCCCTCGTTCGACTCGGGGCCCCCAGTCGAGCCGAAGGCGCGCGCACCAATCGTCCCGCCTACGAGGAATTGCAAGCTCGAAACGTGTGCGCCTTTGTGCGAATATTCAACAGGGAGGCGGACCCAGAATGTGGTACCGACAAACGATGTCGGCGCTCCCGCTCATTCTTGTCAGCACCGCGGCCTTCCTCGGCCTGGCGATCATCGGGGAGGGCGGCGCGAGCCGATTCTTTTCGCATCCGCCGTTGATCGCGCTGACCCTCGTCACCGTCGCGCTCGCCGCGGCGGCGCTTTTCACCGAGGGACACATTGGGTCGGGCGTGCGCGAGAACCGCGAGAACCGCTGGGTGATCGGCGCATTCGCCGTTCTCGGCTTTGCCGACGCATATGTGCCGGCTTTCACCGACCGAATCGACTTTCTGACGTTCGGCGGAGAGGGCGTGCGTTGGTCCGGCGTTGCGACTTATGCGATCGGCGGGGTTCTCAGGCTCGCGCCGGTGTTCGTGCTCGGCCGACGCTTCAGCGGTTTGGTCGCGATCCAGCCGGGCCATCGCCTCGTCACGACCGGAATCTACGGCCTCATCCGCCATCCGAGCTACCTCGGTCTCTTGGTCACCGTCCTCGGCTGGGGCCTCGCGTTCCGCGCCGGCGTCGGCGTCGTCATCGCCGCGTTGATGCTGCCCGTCGTCATCGCCCGCATCGAGTCGGAGGAGCGGCTCCTCAATGAGACGTTCGGCGCCGAATACGAATCCTACCGCGCGCGCACCTGGCGTCTCATTCCTTACGTCTACTGAGCTTGTCGAAAGGTTGCCTCGGAACGGCGCATCCCCTAAACGTCCGCTCGCTCCGCCGCGCCCACGGAACCATTCCATGATCCGCTCCGCCCTCATGACCGTGATGACCAACGCCGTGATCAAGGCGGGGCGCGCGCTGAAGCGCGACTTCGGCGAGATCGAGCAGCTGCAGGTGTCGATGAAAGGTCCGGGCGATTTCGTCAGTCTCGCCGACAAGCGCTCGGAAAAAACGCTCTACGAAGAACTCTCCAAGGCGCGGCCCGGCTATGGCTTTGTGATGGAGGAAAGCGGGCGGGTCGAGGGAACCGACAAGAGCCACACCTGGCACATCGATCCGCTCGACGCGACGACCAACTTCCTGCACGCCATTCCGATCTTCGCCATCTCGGTCGCGCTCGAGCGCGAAGGGCAGATCGTCGCCGGCGTGATCTACAACCCGGCCGACGACGACATGTACGTGACGGAGAAGGGTCAGGGGGCCTTCGGCGGCAATCGTCGCTTGCGCGTCGCCGCCCGAGCCGAATTGTCGCAGGCGCTTTTCGGCTGCGGCATTCCCCATCTCGGCAAGGCGGCGCAGCATCCCCGCTTCAAGGCCGAGCTCGCGGCGGTGATGGCGCGCGTGGTCAACGTGAGAAGGCTCGGTTGCGCTTCGCTCGACCTGGCTTACGTCGCAGCGGGCCGGTTCGACGCCTTCTGGGAGCGGGGCCTGAACTCCTGGGACATCGCAGCCGGCGCGTTGCTGGTTCGCGAGGGTGGCGGCTTCGTCACCGGCTGCGACGGCGAAGCCAACTTCCTCGAGACGGGGTCGATCTGCTGCGGAAACGAGGTCATGCACCGCGACCTTTTGGCGCTCCTAAAGAGCGTCGCTTGACGCGGGTTTTCTGCTACCGTTGAAGACCGAATCGATTCGGCATGACTTTGGAAGGCGGGTAAACAGGGGTATGGTCTCGCGGCCTTGCAACGCGCCGAGATGAGCGCGTTGGGACTTTTTCTAATCGGCGTCGTTGCGCTGCTCGCGCTCGCCATCGCGGGCGCACTCGGGGCGCGCGAGCCCTTCGGACGATCGCTTGTCTATGGCGGTTCGTTGGCGGTCTCGACGTCCATGCTGACGCTCGCGCTCGTCGAACTCCTGGGCGGCGCGAACGGCGGCGCGCTTGTCCTGCCGCTCGGCCTGCCGTGGATCGGAGCGCACTTCCGCGTCGACGCGCTGTCGTCGTTCTTTCTCGTCATCGTCAATCTCGGCGCGGCGACGGCGAGCCTCTACGGCCTCGGCTACGGCCGGACCAGGCGCGCGCCGGAGCGGGTGTTGCCGTTCTTCCCGGCATTTCTCGCCGCCATGAATCTGGTCCTCGTCGCCGACGACGCCTATGCGTTTCTCCTGTCCTGGGAGTTCATGTCGCTCGCCTCCTGGGCGCTGGTGATGGCGCATCATCGCGAGGACGACAACGCGCGCGCCGGCTACGTCTACCTCTTGATGGCGAGCTTCGGCACGCTCGCGCTGTTGCTCGCCTTCGCCTTGCTGGCCGGCGCCGCCGGCGGCTACGCCTTCGACGCCATGCGGGCGGCGAGCCCGTCGGCCGGCGTCGCCGGCCTCGCCTTCATGCTGGCCCTGATCGGCGCGGGGTCGAAGGCGGGGATCGTGCCGCTGCACGTCTGGCTGCCGCTCGCCCATCCCGCGGCGCCGAGCCATGTCTCCGCGCTCATGAGCGGGGTCATGACGAAGGTCGCCGTCTACGGCTTCGTCCGGATCGTTCTCGAGCTGGCGGGACCGGCGGCCTGGTGGTGGAGCGTTCCGGTTCTGGCGGTCGGCGCCGCGACCGCCCTGCTCGGCGTGATTTACGCCTTGATGCAACACGACCTCAAGCGCTTGCTGGCTTACCACACGGTCGAAAACATCGGCATCATCTATATCGGACTCGGCCTCGCGTTGGGGTTCAAGGTGTTCGGCATGCCGGCGGCCGCCGCATTGGCCCTGACGGCGGGCCTGCTGCATGCATTCAACCATTCCCTGTTCAAGAGCCTGCTGTTCTTCGGCGCCGGCGCCGTGTTGTCGGCGACCGGAGAACGCGACATGGACCACCTCGGCGGCCTCATTCACAACATGCCCCGAACGGCCTTCGTCTTCCTCGTCGGTTGCGTCGCTATCTCGGCGTTGCCGCCGTTCAACGGCTTCGTCTCCGAATGGCTGACATTTCAAGCCATATTGTTGAGCCCGGAGTTTCCGTCCTGGGTGCTGAAGATATTGGCGCCCGCGGTCGGGGCAGTGCTGGCGCTGTCGGCTGCGCTCGCCGCCGCCTGCTTCTGCAAGGCGTTCGGCATAACCTTCCTCGGACGGCCTCGAACCGACGCGGCCGAGCGCGCGCGAGAGGCCGACCGCTTCGCGCTCGCGACAATGGCGATTCTGGCGACGCTGTGCCTTCTCGCCGGCGTCTTTCCGGGCCAGGCGATTGACGCTGTCAGCCCTGCGACGCAAGTCGCGATCGGCGCCCATATGCCGACCCAGTCGTCGATCGCCTGGCTGTCGATCGCGCCGGTCGCCGAGAGCCGAAGCTCGTACAACGGGCTCCTGGTGTTCCTGTTCATCGTCATTTCGGCCAGTCTGGCGGCAAGCTTCATTCACCGCTTCGCCTCCGCTGCGCTGCGGCGCGGCCCTGCGTGGGATTGCGGCTTCCCCGATCCGTCGCCCGCGACGCAATATTCGGCGGAGAGCTTCGCACAGCCGATCCGGCGGGTGTTCGGCGCCGTCGCGTTCGTCGCGCGCGAGCGCGTCGACATGCCGGCGCCCGGCGAATCGCGGCCTGCGCGGTTCGATCTTGAGCTCAGCGACAGGATCTGGGACATTGTTTACCAACCGCTGGTCGGGTTCGTCGAGCGCGCCTCGCTGAGGCTGAACCGCCTGCAGTTCCTCACTATTCGCCAATACCTTGGCGTCGTCTTCGGCGCGTTGGTCACGCTGCTGGTCGTGCTCGCGTCATGGCCATGATCGTCGATCTCGTCTTCCAGCTCCTGCAGATGACGCTCGTCATCGCCGTCGCCCCGCTGTTGACCGGCCTCGTCCGCGTGACGAAGGCGCGCCTCACGCGGCGGCGAGGGCCGCCGCTCCTGCAGCCCTATCGCGATCTCGTCCGCCTCGCCCGCAAGGAGGCGGTCGTCGCCGACGCGGCTTCGTGGCTCTACCGCTTCGTGCCCTATCTCGTGTTCGCCGCGACCTGGGTCGCCGCCGCCCTGGTGCCGACATTCGCGACGGGGCTCCTGTTTTCCTGGTCGGCCGATCTCATCGCCATCATTGCGCTCCTGGGCGCGGCCCGATTTTTCCTCGCGCTCGCCGGGCTCGACATCGGCACGAGCTTCGGCGGGCTCGGGTCGAGCCGCGAGGCGCTTTTCGGCGCGCTTGCCGAGCCGGCGATGATCGTGATCGTCTTCACGCTGGCGCTGGTTGCGGGCTCGACTCAACTGTCGACCGTCGTCGCCCACATGGTGTCGAGCAATGTCGGCTTGCGCGTTTCGCTCGGCATGGCGCTGGTTGCGCTCATTATCGTGGCGCTGGCCGAGAACGGGCGCATTCCGGTCGACAATCCGGCGACCCACCTCGAACTTACCATGGTGCACGAGGCGATGATTCTCGAATATTCGGGCCGGCATCTGGCGGTGATTGAGCTCGCGGCGATGCTGAAGCTCGTGCTCTACGTCTCGCTGACTATTTGCGTGTTCGCCCCTTGGGGGATCGCAATCGCAGACGCGAGCGTCGCGGACCGTCTGCTCGGCGCCTTTGCCTATGTCGCCAAGCTCATGATCGGGGGGGTCGCGCTCGGCGCATTCGAGACGAGCATCGCCAAGATGCGCGTCTTTCGCGTGCCCGATTTCGTCGGCGCCGCCTTGATGCTCGGCTTTCTCGGCGCGTTGCTGTTGTTCGTCTCGAGGACCCTGAAATGAAGGGCCTCGCCTTCGACGTCTCCCATCTCCTAGCCGGCGGCTTGGTGCTGATCAGCTTCATGCTGCTCTATCAAGACCGCCTTTATGCGCTGCTCAACGTCTTCGCGCTGCAGGCCGTGGTGCTGTCGCTTTCCGTGGCGTGGCAGGCTTACGTTCAGGACGCCGATCACCTGTACGTCACCGCCCTGATCGCGCTCGCCTTCAAGGCGATCGTCATTCCTGTCGCTCTTCATCGAATCATCGCTGAGCTCGGCATCCAGCGCGATGTCGAGAATGTGGTCGGGGTCGGCCCGACAATGCTGGTGGGATTGGCGCTGGTCGCGCTGTCGGAAGTCGTCATGCTCCGCATCGCCAGCGAGGCCGATGCGCTGGCGCGCGAGGATCTCGCCTTCGCATTGTCGGTCGTGCTGCTCGGCATGCTCATGATGGTGGTGCGGCGCAACGCGGTCTCGATGGTCGTCGGCTTCATGTCGCTGGAGAACGGGCTCATCCTTGCCGCAACCGCGGCCAAGGGCATGCCGCTGGTGGTCGAGGTTTCGGTCGCCTTTTCGGTGCTGGTGGCGCTGGTGGTGATCGGCGTCTTCCTCTTCCGCATAGCCGAGCGGTTCGAGACGGTCGACGCGAACGCGCTCGACCGCTTTCGGGGAGATCGGCGATGACCGGCTGGCCCAACGCCGCATTCGTCATTCTCGCGCTGCCCGCGGCGACCGCGGCCCTGCTCTCCGCCCTGCCGTCCTATCGGCTCTCGGCGGCGCTGAATGTGGCGTCCGCCTTCGTCACGTTCCTCGCGTCGATCTCTCTGTTCGCCGCGGCGCCGGCGCCGAACGCCTATATTCTCGTCGACGACCTCAACGTCGTCTTCATCGTGCTCAACACCTTCGTCGGCTTCACCGCGAGCGTGTTCAGCGCGACCTACATCGCGCATGAGATCGAGACCGGCCGGCTGACGCCGACGCATCTGCGCTTCTATCACGCGATGTACCAGTTCCTGCTGTTCTCGATGAACCTCGCCCTGATCGCCAACAACATCGGGCTTATGTGGGTGGCGATCGAGCTCGCCACCCTGACGACGGTCCTGATGGTCGGCGTCTACCGCACGCCGGAGGCGATCGAGGCGGCGTGGAAATACTTCATCCTCGGCAGCGTCGGCATCGCGCTGGCGTTGTTCGGCACGATCCTGGTCTACATGGCCGCCCGGCCGGTGGTCGGCGAAGGCGTCCAGGGCATGCTGTGGACGAGCCTCATCCGGAGCGTGGCGGATTTCGATCCATCGCTGCTCGATCTCGCTTTCGTCTTTCTGCTACTCGGCTACGGCACGAAGGTGGGCCTCGCGCCGCTGCACGCGTGGCTGCCCGACGCGCATGCCGAAGGCCCGACGCCGATCTCCGCCGTGCTGTCCGGCCTCCTGCTCAATGTCGCGCTCTACGCCGTGCTTCGCTTCAAGCTCCTGCTCGACGCCAACGCCCGCGCGCTGGCGCCCGGACCTCTGATGGCGACGCTCGGGCTGATCTCGATCGTCTTCGCCGCCTTCATGCTTTACCGGCGCCGCGACGTGAAGCGCCTGTTCGCCTATTCCTCGATCGAGCACATGGGCGTCATCGTGTTCGCTTTCGGGATCGGCGGACCGCTCGCCAACTTCGCCGCGCTCCTGCACATGGCCATGCACAGCCTGACAAAGTCGGCGATCTTCTACACCGTCGGTCAGATCGCCCAGGTGAAGGGGTCGCAGCAGATCGCCGACATTCGCGGCCTCACCGTCTCCAACCCCTTGCTCGGCTGGAGCCTCGTCTTTGGCGTCTTCGCCATCGTCGGCATGCCGCCGATGGGGGTGTTCATGAGCGAGTTCCTCATCGTCAGCTCGACTTTCGAGCGCGCGCCCTGGCTCGCGCTGCTGTTGGCCTTCGGCCTTCTCGTCGCGCTCGGCGCCCTCGTCCTGCGCATGCAGGGCATGGCGTTCGGCGCGCCGACCGGCTCGACCGCGGCGGCCAAGTCCTCCTCCTTGCCGATCCTCGCCCATTTCGCCCTGGTGCTGATCGCGGGCGTCTATCTGCCGCCCCCGCTCGTGACGTGGTTCCAGCACGTCGCGGAACTGTTGCGCTGAGAGCCGGACCCATGAGCGGGCAAACGCCGATCATTCTCAAGGGCGAGGCCGCCTGGCGCGAGGCCGCGCGACGGCTGGCCGCGCGCGAATCTGCGCTTGTCAGCCTGTGGGGCGACGGGGGCCGCATGCGGGCGGCGCTGAGGGAGTCGGACGGCGCGCTGGCCGTCGTCGACATCGCCTGCGAGGACGGCGCGTTTCCCTCCGTGGCGGCGTTTCATCCTCCGGCGAGCCGGCTCGAGCGGGCGGCTTGCGACCTTTTCGGCTTCGTCGCGATCGGAGCCTCCGACGACCGGCGCTGGCTCGATCACGGCCGATGGCCTCTGCGTCATCCGCTCGGACGCGTGCAAGCCCACGACGGCGCGCCGGACGCATATTCCTTCCTCGAGGCCGAGGGTCCTGGCCTGCATCAGATCCCGGTCGGGCCGGTCCATGCGGGCGTCATCGAGCCCGGCCACTTCCGCTTCCATGCCGGCGGCGAGGCGGTGGTGCGGCTCGAGGAGCGGCTGGGCTATGTGCACAAGGGCGTCGACGCCCTCATGCGCGGCGCCAGCCTCGAGCGCGCCGGCGTCCTGACGGCGCGGGTCAGCGGCGACTCGACGGTCGCCTATGGCGTCGCTTTCGCCCGCGCGGTCGAGGCGGCGCTCGGGGTCGAGCCGCCGGCGCGCGCGCACGAGCTTCGCGGCGTGATGGCCGAACTCGAGCGGATCGCCAACCACCTCGGCGACATCGGCGCGATCTGCAACGACGCCGCCTTCGCCCTGATGCACGCCCACTGCGGAATCTTACGCGAGCGCACCCTGCGAGCCGCCAAAGCCGCCTTCGGCCATCGGCTGATGATGGACGCGGTCGCTCCCGGCGGCGTCGCGGTCGACCTCGCCCCCGATGGCGCCGAGGCGATCCTTGCGCTTACGCGCGACGTGCGGAAGACCTTTCCGAAGCTTGTCCAGCTCTACGACAACACCGCCTCCCTGCAGGACCGGACGGTCGGAACCGGCGTCCTGAAGGCCGAGCTCGCGCGCCTATACGCGGCAGGAGGCGTGATCGGGCGCGCCTCGGGCCGCGATTTCGACGCGCGCCGCGACCATCCCTATCCGCCTTACGACAGTCTCGCCTTCAAGGTCCCGACGCGGCGCGCGGGCGACGTCAACGCGCGCATCTGGGTGCGGATCGAAGAGGTCGGCGTGAGCCTCGATTTGGTCGAGACGATGCTCGCGCGCCTGCCCGGAGGGACGGTCCGCGCTGCGCTGCCCGCGCCGGGCGCAGCGAGTGAGGGTTTCGCGCTGGTCGAGGCGTTCCGCGGCGACGTGTTCGCCCATGTGCGCCTCGCCGTGGACGGGACGGTCGCGCGCTGCCATCTGCGCGACGCGTCCTGGTTCCAATGGCCGCTTCTCGAGGCGGCGATCGAGGGAAACATCGTCGCCGACTTCCCCTTGTGCAATAAGTCGTTCAACTGCTCCTACTCGGGATGCGACCTCTAAGATGCGCAACACGCTGCTGCAGGGCCTCCGGCCGCCGGTGACGGAAGCTGCGCCAGGGCACGACGACCCGGAGCTCGCCGCGCTCGCGGCGTCGGTCACCGAAGCCGCCGAGCGGGCGCTCGGGCGCAGTCTCGCGATCCGGCATGTCGACGCCGGCTCCTGCAACGGCTGCGAGCTCGAGATCCACGCGCTCGGCAACGCCTTCTACGATCTCGAACGGTTCGGCTTCCGTTTCGTCGCCTCGCCGCGGCACGCCGACGTGCTCCTGGTGACCGGGCCGGTGACCCACAACATGCGCGAGGCGCTCAAGCGAACCTATGACGCGACGCCCGCGCCCAAATGGGTCGTCGCGTCCGGCGCCTGCGCGGCGGACGGCGGCGTCTTCGCCGGCAGCTACGCGGTCGCCGGGGGAGTCTCGAGCGTCGTTCCGGTCGATCTCGTCATTCCCGGCTGTCCGCCGAGCCCGGCGACGCTGCTCAAGGGCTTGCTGGCGCTGATGAGGGGCGGGTCGCGATAGATCCGCTGCACGAGTTTCCAACGCGCGCCGGAGCGGTCAGTGAAACGTTCGTGAAACGCCCCGAAGATCTTCCTTTCATTCCGTCTTTGACCGCGACTCGTGGTTTCTCAGCGCGTTCCGCCGGAAGCCCGGTGTCCGCCCGAAGCAGGCGTCGATTGAGGCGCCAGCAGAATATCGCGAAGGGTGGAAAAGCGTCATTCGACGACGGCGGCGCAACGGCAAGGCCAAGAGACCCACTCCCGGTCTCCAAACTGGCGCTGGTCACAGCGCCGAACGGCGGGCCCGAGCTCGGGCTTCCCGAGTGTCAGGGTTTTGCTCGGCGCGACCCACCAAGCCGTGCGCGCTGCTGGCGCTCGGGGCAGGCCTCGCTCTGTCGCTTCACCAGCAGGAAAGACCCTGACCTCGCAGCTCACGCAGATGCCATTCTCGTCGAGCAGCTTCTCGTAAGGAGAGGATAAAGTTGAGAGAGCCTTCGCCGATGGACTCGACAGCTACTCATATTACATCGGGCCACGATACGGAGCCTTTGGCTGACTATGCCAGCGCCCTCAACACTTTGATCTCTCAGTTGATAGCTAATGGTTCATCGATGCGGCGGATTTTCTCGTATCGATGCGGCGGTCGATCTCTTCAACCATGCTGGCGACTTTGACGTTTGGTTGCGCCCTGCTGAACAGAAAGCCCTGCACCTCGGTGCACCCCTGGCTGACGAGATAGTCGAACTGATCGAGGCTCTCGACGCCTTCGGCCGTCGTGCAAAGACCGAGGCTTCCTCCCAAGCCGATGGCGGCTCGCACGATCGCTCGGCTTTCGGTGTGTTTGAGCATTTCCCGAATGAAAGACTGATCGATCTTGATCTTGTCGAACTGGAACGCGCGAAGGTAACCCAAGCCGGAATACCCGGTCCCGAAATCGTCGAGCGCAATCCGCGCGCCGAGCTCGCGCAGCCGGCCGAGGATGAACATGTTCTGTGCGCTGTTTCGCAAGACGACGCTTTCAGTGATTTCGAGCTCGAGACGCTCGGCCAGCAATCCGGACGCGCTGAGCGCCCTGAAGACGACAGTGATAAGGTTCGTGCTTCGGAACTGAACTGGCGAGAGATTGATCGCGACGCGCAGTTCGCCCGACCATCGCGCGGCGTCGGCGCAGGCCCGACTCAAGGCCCATTCGCCGATCGGGACGATGAGGCCGGTTTCTTCGGCCAGTGGGATGAATTCGCTCGGAGGGACGAAGCCGCGCGTTGGATGGTTCCAGCGCATCAGCGCTTCGAAGCCCGTGACGCGGCGCTCCCTGAGCCCGACGATCGGCTGGTAATAGAGCTGAAAGTCGCCGTGCTCCGCCGCCCGGCGCAGATCGAGCTCCAGGCTTCGACGCAGCTTCGCCTGATCGGCCATCGTCGCCTCGAAGAAGCGGTAGACCCCGCGTCCGTCGGCCTTCGCCCTGTACATCGCGAGATCGGCTCGTTTCAAGAGGGTCGCCGAATCGCTGTCTCCGGCCTCGAGCACGGAGATGCCAACGCTCGCGCCGACGAAGATCTGATGGCCGCCGACGCAGTTGCAGCCGTCGACGGCGGAGATGATCGCCTGCGCGAGCGTCGCGGCGGTCGTGTGAACGTCCTTGGAAACGTGAACGACCGCGAACTCGTCGCCGCCGAGTCGGGAGCAGAAATCGCTTGTCCCGACGACGTTCGTCATGCGAGCCGCAACCTCCTTGAGGAGCTCGTCGCCGACCGCGTGCCCGAGGGCGTCGTTGACGTTCTTGAAGCCGTCGAGATCGATGAACAGAAGGCTCAGCTCGGAACCCGAGTCCCGCGCGAATTGCCGCGCCGCATTCAGTCTCTCGTCAAAGGCGAAACGGTTGGGCAGACCCGTCAGCATGTCGTGATGCGCGAGATGCGCGATCTGCTTTTCCAGCGCGACGCGCTGCTCGAGGTGGGTCATCGCGTTGACGAGCGATTCGTTGGCTCTGCGAATCGCGGCCTCGGCCCGGCGACGCGCGACCTGATTGTTCACACGCGCCAGCACGATGGAAAGGTCGACGGGTTTCGTGACGTAGTCGTTGGCGCCCGCCTTCAGGGCTTCGACGATGTCTTCCGACTGGGTCTTGGCCGTGACCATGATGACGGGCAATTGCGACGCCGAAAATGTCTGGCGAATCCGGCGCAGAACCCCCATTCCGTCCATGTCAGGCATCATCACGTCGAGGAGCACGACGTCAAACGGCTGCTCCTGAATCAGCCTCAGCGCCTCCTGGCCGCAATCGGCTTCGATGATCTCGAAACCGCGCCTGACGAACCGGCGCGAAAGCACCGCGCGATTGTCCGCGATATCGTCGACGATCAGGAGTCTCGCGGCCGAAAGCTCGCGCTCATCCGGCCCGGCCGCTGGGTTGACGGCGCGAAACTCCAGCTCCGCGCGACGGCGTGACACCTGGTTGTTCACCCGCGCCAGCGTGGTCGAAAAATCCACAGGCATCGTCACATAGTCGTTGGCGCCGGCCTTCATCGCTTCAATGACATCCTCCGCCCGGGTGTCGGGGGTGACCATGATCACGGGCAGAAGGGAAGCCGGGAATTTCTCGCGAATCCGGCGCAGGACCTCCGTTCCGCTCATGTCCGGCATCGCCACGTCGAGGAGCACGACGTCGAATGTCTGCTCACGAACGAGCCTCAGCGCCTCGACACCGCGATCGGCCTCGACGGTCGCGAACCCACGCGCCGCAAATCGGCGCGACAACGCCGCGCGACTATCCGCGACATCGTCGACGATAAGGAGTCTCGCGACCGGAAGGCGCCTCGCGTCCGCCGCCTCTGGCGCCGTCAGCGTCGGGTGAGCGAAGGGCCTCATGGGGTTTCCTCTTTCGGCATGTCACGCTGCGGCGCCGATCGGCGCCACGGCGTCGCGGGGCTCCGCGGTCGGGCCGGCGCCGGCGTTCAGGATTGCTGGAACGCGAATGGTGAAACGTGAGCCGAGGCCAAGCTCGCTGTCGGCGAATATGTTCCCTCCCATCATCATGCAGAGCTTCTGGCTCAGCGCGAGACCCAGGCCAGTGCCTTTGCGCTTGCGCGCCTCGACGGAATTCACCTGCTTATAGTCCTGGAAGATGGTCTTCAGATCGTCTCGAGAGATGCCGATTCCGGTGTCGCGCACCTCGATCTCGATCCAGTCGCCGGACCCGATGCGCAAACGGCGGGCGGTGAGCTCGACGACGCCGTTGGAGGTGAACTTCGCGGCGTTGCTCATGAGGTTGAGCGCCGCCTGACGCAAGCGCAACTGGTCGGAGGTCATGCGCCCGACATTGGGATCGACGCGCGTCAGCAGCCTGTTGCCGTTGGATTTCGCCAGAGGCGCCGCCGTCGCCGCAACGTCCTCGATCAGGCGCGCGACCGCGAAATCGCTGATCTGCAGCTCCATCTCGTCAGCCTCGATCCGGCTGATGTCGAGGATGTCGGTGACGAGCGACAGCAGATGCTTGCCGGCCGCGGTGATTCTCGAGAGATCCTCGGCTCGCCGAGCCTCGCTGGAGAGATCCGCGTCTTCCTGCAGAATTTCGCCGTAGCCGATGACAGCGTTCAACGGCGTTCGCAGTTCGTGGCTCATTTTGGCGAGAAAGATCGACTTCTCGCGGCTCGCCCTCTCCGCCTTGTCCCGCGCCTCGGCGAGCTGTTCCGCCGTCTGGCGATGTTGCCGGGCCTCGCGCTCGAGGGCCGATTCGGACGTCAGGAGCCGCGCATAGTAGATCGCGAGCCAGGCCATATAGAGGGTCGCGCCGGCGACGGACACGATGCCGACGTCGGACATCTGCTCCATCGGCACACAGTTGGGTAGATCGCCGGCCGCCAACCAGATCGCGATGAAAGCCGCGACGTTCACGATGAAGATCGCCAATACGGTCAGGGGCCGGTCGCTGAGGTAGAAGAAGCCGTTGGCGAGCGCGATCAGCAACCACGCCAGGAAGGGCGAGCTCACTCCGCCGTAGTTGTAGACCCCGAACAAAGTCACCGCGATCACCGTCTGAGTCGAGGCGATCGCGACCAGCGGGAGATTTCCAGTCGCCCGCAGCACGGGGAGAAGCAGCCAGAAGCTTGCGATTCCGACCGCGATCACGGGGACGTGGAGTCCCGGGGAGGGGTCGGTCATGAAGAGGAAGGCGACGATCGACGCGCCGCTCGCCGGTCCGAGGAGATGGGTGAACACGAAGGTTCGGGCGCGTCCGAGATCGGACCTGCTGCGCCTCGACCGTTCGGGGATGAACCAGTCTATCAGGCTTAACGCTTTGGAGAGCATGAATTTGCGTCTCGGCGGGGCGGTCTGAGAGTCGTCGACAATGGGGACGGCGGGTGATCATAATATTGAAAACAGGCAGACAGCCCGCCGTTACTTTGCGTCAGCTAGTCTGTTATCTCGGAATATGGTTAATAAAATCTCACATCACATCATATTCTCAAACTAAGAACATGGAACACAATCACATTACAGTAATCTACCACCAGGCGGCTTATATCGACGTTAATCTACGCGGAGTACGAACACGGTGACTCGAATTGTGACTCGCAGATGTCGTTCAACGCCGCTCTCACAGCCGTAACCGACTGGTTCATTCCAAACGAACTGCTGGCCGATCGGGAGATGCGAACCCGGGCGCGCATGTTCCTGATCAGCCATCTGTTCGGCCCGATCCTCGGCAACGTCATTCCCGGCTATCTGCTATGGCTGGACCCGAAAGACGCGGGGACGCTCGCCGTTCTCGGCGGCTCGATTTGCAGTTTTTGGGCCTATCCGTTCGCGCTCAAATACTCAGGCCGCTACGCTCCTCTGTGTTTCGCCTCGATTCAGAATCTTCTGTTCGCGATCTTGTGGGGTTGCTTTTTCTACGGAGGTCTTTCCTCGCCGTTTCTGCCCTGGCTGGTCACAGTTCCGCTTCTCGCCTTCTTTTATCTCGGTGCGAGCGTCAGGAACGTCGTCACGATCCTGATGCAGATAACGACGAGCCTCTCGATTTTTATTGCGCTGTTCGCCCTCGGCGGTCAATTCCCGCGCACGATTCCTCTCGCCGATATGCAGGGCATCGGGCTGATATCGATCATCAGCGCGTCGATCTACGTTTCGATGATGGCGCTCTTCTACGCACGCATTCTGGCCTCGCAGGGCGAATTCGAAAAGGAGGTGCGCAAGCATCTCGAGACCGCGAGCCAGTTGCGCGCGGCGGTGTCCGAGGCCGAGCGAGCGAGCGCGGCGAAGGCGGACTTCCTCGCGAAGACGAGCCATGAGCTCAGGACGCCGCTGAACGCCATCATCGGTTACAGCCAGATGCTGCTCGAGGATACCGATCCCAAGTTCGACCCGCAGGGCGTCGACGATCTCAACCGGATCCATGACGCGGGCCTTCATCTTCTCCGCCTCGTCAATTCGATCCTCGACCTGTCGAAAATCGAAGCCGGCAAGATGGAAGTCTTTGTCGAGCGGGTCGATGTCGCGGCTCTGCTGCGACAGGTCGCCGACCGCTGGGCCGGCGCCCGCCGGATCGAAGGGCGCAGGATTTCGCTGCGGATCGAAGGCGCGGCCGGTCAGATCGAGGCCGACGCGGCGAAGCTTGAACAGGTCCTCGACGCGCTGATCGACAACGCCGTCTGCCACGCGCCGGAGGGCGACGTGGAGGTCGTCGCCCGCGCGCCGGAGTCGGGGGCGGCGAGCGAAGTCGTGGAGATTTCGGTGGCCGACAGGGGGCCGGGCATCGCAGAGGCGGTCGTGCCTGCGCTGTTCGAGACCTTCAACAGCCGGGACGACGTCAGCGCGAGCAAATACGGCGGCGCGGGCCTCGGCCTGCCGCTTTGCCATCGGCTTTGCGGCCTCATGGGCGCCTCGCTGTCCGTGCGGACCAGTCCGCGTGTCGGTACGACGGTCGTCGTCGCGCTGCCCCGCCGCCGACACGAAGCGAGTTGCGGGGAACCCGCCGCCGCCGCTTTCCCCGAAGCCGCGTGACAGGAAAAGGCCATGCCGCGCATCCTGCTAGTCGAAGACAACGAGTTCAACCGCGATATGCTCAGTCGGCGACTGACGCGCGCGGGATACGAGGTCGTTTGCGCCGAGGACGGCCCGCACGGCGTGCGAATGGCGGGCGAGACGAAGCCCGATCTCGTGCTGATGGACGTTGCGCTGGGCGCTATGGACGGCTGGGAAGCGACACAGCTCATCCACGCGAACGCAGCGCTCCGCGCCACGCCGGTCATTGCCATCACGGCGCATGCGCTCGACAGGGATCGTCGTCGCAGCGTCGAGGTCGGCTGTTGCGACTTCGACACCAAGCCAATCGATTTCTCGCGTCTCGTCGGGAAGATCGAACGCCATCTTTCGCCTACCCGGAAGCTCGTCGCGGGGTTCGCGAGCGATTCATGAGAGGCCATGATGCAAAGCATCTACAAATCCGCGCTTCCATCGACATTGATCGGCAGTCTGCGCGAATACCGGGTTGTCGAGGGGTCCGATCTGCTCAAGCGCATCGAGGGTTTCCAAAAGTGGCAGTTCCAGCGGTTCCAGGAAGGATTCTGGCCCTATTCCCGCGCAACTGACGCGGGCCCGCGGACCGCCTTAGCGGCTTCCGACGACCTGGGGCGCAAGACGCAGGGCGTGAATTTCGGCTCGCAGGACTATCTCAGCCTGTCCGCCCATCCAGCAATCCGCCAGGCGGCCCATGAGGCGATTGAACGTTATGGCGTTCACAGCGCGGGATCGCCCGCGTTCATCGGCAACACCACGCATTCGATCGCCCTCGAGCGCAAGATCTCCGAGTTCCTGCGCATGGAGCGGACGGTTTTGTTTCCGACCGGCTTCGCGGCTGGTTTCGGCGCGATCAAGGGGCTCGTGCGCTCGAGCGACCACATCGTGATGGATTCTCTCGCGCATGCCTGCCTGCAGGAAGGAGCGGCGGCGGCGACCAGAAATGTCTATCTGTTCCGGCATCTCGAAACGGAAGCGGCCCGTCGCTGGCTGGCGGAGATCCGCGCCAAGGACAGGACGAACGGCGTCCTTGTCGTCACGGAGGGCCTGTTCTCGATGGAGTCCGACACGCCGGACATCGCCGCGCTCGCCGAACTCTGCCACGAATATGACGCGACCCTGATGGTCGACGTGGCGCACGATCTCGGCTGCATTGGCGAGGACGGTCGAGGTCACATTGGCTTGCAAAAGATGCTCGGCAAAGTCGACATCGTCATGGGCAGTTTCTCAAAGACGTTTGCATCCAATGGCGGCTTTGTCGCCACGCCCTCGCGCGGCGCTCAGCAATATCTTCGTTACTTCAGCACGCCGACCACCTTTTCAAATGCGTTGTCGCCGATCCAAGCCGCCGTTGTCCTGAAGGCCTTTGAGATCGTTGAATCGCAGGAAGGACGCCAGCGGCGCGACGCGCTCATGCAGAACATACTTTCGCTGCGAGGGAAATTGATCGCCTCTGGAATGGAAGTCTACGGCAATCCCTCGGCGATTGTCGCCGTCAAGATGGGCACCGAGGCGCTCGCTCGTCTGGTCAGCCGACAGTTGTCGCATAGGGGTCTCGTCGCCAACCTCGTCGAATTCCCGGCCGTGCCCAAAGGGGCCGCGCGATTCCGACTCCAGGTCATGGCGAACCACGACGAAGAGCAGGTCGTCGAGGCCGCCGAGATTATCCAGAACGCTTACCGAGCCGCGGGCGCCGAGCTCGAAGTGATTGTGAATTTGGAGCATCGCGCGGTCGCCTGACGCGAACCGCGCCAGCGAGTCATCATCGCAACGCCGGCCCTTGACTGACCTTTCGATCGCGGCAGATAAATAGCATGGGAGCCGCAACGCACGTGCGTTTGCCCTCCTTCGAGGGAAAGCCACAATCAGAATGCTTTCGAAGTTCCGTTCTTGCGCCGGCGTCGGTCGGACGATGGGCAAGCCGGAACTTCTGCTTCGGTGAAGGGTTTCGGGCGCCGGCCCTTTTTGACGGTGGGAGTGGGCCCGGGGCCGGCGCTCGAAAGCCTGCTACGAAAATAGAATAGCTGGCGAAAACGA
>Ga0074046_10001438_pt1 | contig 21529 bp, 18 predicted proteins | sample BogForMeECP23OM3_FD_94441 | JGI IMG/M metagenome (GOLD analysis project Ga0074046, IMG submission 94441) | Bog forest soil microbial communities from Calvert Island, British Columbia, Canada - Bog Forest MetaG ECP23OM3 | ecosystem: Environmental > Terrestrial > Soil > Wetlands ... | reverse complement strand
GCCGTGCTCGTCCTCGACGAGGCCACGTCGCTGCTCGACATCCCGAGCGAGCGGCTGGTGCAGGCCGCGCTGCGCACCGTGCTGGCCGGCCGGACCGCGGTCATCATCGCGCACCGGCTGTCCACGGTGGCGATCGCCGACCGGGTCCTCGTCCTGGATCACGGGCGGATCACCGAGGACGGCCCGCCCGGCGAGCTGATGTCCGGCGACGGCGAATACGCCGCGCTGCACTCAAGCTGGGCCGCCAGCCTCGCCTAGGCCGCCAGCCTCGCCTAGAAGGAGGCAGCAAGGGTCGCCGGGGACGATGATGCCTGTCTCGTAAGCCAGGATCACGGCCTGCACCCGGTCACGGAGGCCGAGCTTGGCCAGCAGGTTGCCCACGTGCGTCTTGACCGTCGCCTCGCTGACGAACAGGGCGGCCGCGGCGGGGCTCTCACGGGCGCAGGTACATCAGATCACGGCCGACGCGGACCTGGACGCCCTGGATGCCGCGCTGGGAGAGCTGCGGGCCGCGGGCTGGCCCGCACCGGAAGACCCCGGCGGGGATGACGATGCCGAGCTGGACGGGCGCGACCTGATCTGCGACCGCCTGTTCGATGAGGTGGGCTGGCTGCGCCAGTGCGCCGGCTGGCTGACCCACCTGCATACCAGGGAGCTCCCCCCGGCGGTCAACTTGCGCCCCGACGACGATCATCCCGACCGAGCGCACGTCGTGGCCGACCTGCCCCGGGTGGCCGCGATCTTGCAGCGGATCGCCGCCGACGTCGATGAGCTGGCCCGCGCCCGCCGCGTGGCCGACCTCGGCGCGGCGGCTGCGCTCCCTGACCGGCGGGCCGAACGGCGGCGCCGGGTAGCCGAGCCGGACTTAGGCAGGAAAACCAGCTCGACAGCCTCGGCATCATGGTCAACGTCATCGTCCTCTGGCGTACGTGGGCATCCCATGTGACGGCCGCGGTAATCGGACCGCCCGTTCTCTTCCCAGATAGCCACGGGAGCCTCCTGGGGTGATCTGGGATGGGCGATGGGAATGACGCGTCAGGCAGCGCGCGGTTCGTTCCCTTCAGCGCAACATAGACTTTCGCTACCTAATGGGATACCCCTCACACCGGCTCCGCCATGGCTTCCAGGCAGCGGTGTACGAGCGGGATGGCGGCCGCGCCGTCTCCCACCGCGGAGGCGACCCGTTTGATCGATCCCTGCCGCACATCGCCGGCCGCGAACACCCCGGGCAGGCTGGTCTCGAGCGGCAGTGGCGGGCGGTCGAGGCGCCAGCGGCCACCGCCGTCGCCAAGTAGGTCCGGCCCGGTGAGGATGAAGCCCCACTGGTCACGCGCGACGCTGTCGCCGAGCCATTCCGCCCGTGGCTGCGAGCCGATGAGGACGAACAAGGCGTCGGCAGGGACATTCCGGCGCGTCCCGGATTCTCTGTCCTTCAGCACCAGCGATTCCAGGTGATCGGTGCCTGTGCCGCCGACCACCTCGACGCGGTAGGTGACGCCCACGTTCGGCGCGGCATTGATCTCGCGGATGAGGTAGTCGGACATGCTGTCGGCCAGCGACTCGCCCCGCACCAGGACCGTCACCTGATCAGCCCACCTGGCCAGGTCCATCGCGGCCTGCCCGGCGGAGTTGCCGCCGCCGGCGATGAACACATTCCGCCCGCGCATGGCCGGTGCCTCGCTGACGCCAGCGCCGTAGAAGACCCCCCGGCCCTTCAGCTTCTCCAGGGTCGGGACATCAAGTCGGCGGTAGCTGGCGCCGGTCGTGATGACGACGGTTCGCGCCGCCAGCGCGGTACCGTCGGACAGCCGCAGCCGGTAGTGGCCGTTCTCGCTCGACAGGCCCTGGACCTGGCGCATGTACACGAATGTGGCGCCGAATAGCCGGGCCTGCTGCCAGGCCTCCCATGCCAGCGTGGCGCCGCTGACGCCCTGGGAGAACCCGGGGAAGTTGCGGATCATCGAACTGGTTCCCGCCTGACCGCCGATGGCCTCCCGTTCCACGACCACAGTCCGCAGGCCTTCGGAGGACGCGTGGACCGCGGCGGCGAGTCCGGCCGGGCCCGCGCCGAGCACCGCCACGTCGAACACCTCCCCGGCAGGGATCGGTGTCACGAGCCCGAACGCGTCGGCGATCTCCAGGTTCGACGGGTTGACCAGCACTGACCGCTCCTCCCCGAACCGGAGGACGACGACCGGCAGGTCCGGTGACACCAGGCCGAGCTCATCGAGTAGCTGCCGGCCGCGCCCGGAGGCGGCGTCATAAAAGCCGATCGGGATCCCGTTCCTGGAGAAGCCGTCCCGCAGCTCCTGAGACCGCGCGGACCATCGCTCGCCTATTACCCACACCGCCTCGAAGCCGCCGCCGCGCCGCCTGGCCCATTCGCTCAGGAACCCGGTGATCGCGCGGTGGAAGTCCTCGTCGGGGGTCTGCACAGGGTGTGTCACCCAGTGATCGATCTTGCCCATAGCGACGGCGTCGAACAGAGGGCGTGCGGCTTCGAACTCCAGCTCCCCCCAGCGAACGGCGGCCACGCGTGATGCCGTCGGGTCGACGGCACGGATGGCGGCCAGCACCTCGATGCCATCCGGGTCTTGCGTACCGACCCCGCCGATGACCAGCGCAACTGGCGTGCCAGCGGCCAGCAGTTCCCTGATCCGGGATTCCAGCTCGGCGGGCTGATCGCAGACGACGATGTGGTAATCCGCGCCATATCGCTTGCGCAACTCCTGGCTGAGGACCTCACGGGCAGCAGTGTCGCGGCAGGTGACGACGATCGCCGCCTTGCGGCTTGTCGTCCCGCCGCGCACCGGCTCCCGGCTCCCCAGCGCCGCGGCCTGGCCGGCCGGAAACTGATTGTCTGCCATCTCCCCTCCCTGTCCTGTTACCGCCGGGGACCAGCGCGGGACGCCGCGCGCGGGCCCGGGGTCATGGGGCACCCCCGGTGCCGGTGTCGCCGGGGGCGGGCAGGTGACCGCCGGCCAGCCGGTACCCGTCCGGGGTGAGCACCCAGGTCTGCCCGGCGCGGGTGGCCCCAGCGCCGCGAGCGTGACCGTGCTGGTCAGACCGGGAAGTTGCGATGACGTCGTCGTAGCGCTGCTGGGCGTCGGCGAGGGCGAGGCGGGAGTAGATCTCCACCCGCTCGCCCACAGAGCCATCAACCTCGGCGGTCCGGGGCGGAGCCTGGTGCCGGGTCGCGGGCTTGATGCGGGGCTTCATGCCGGATAGGAGCCGGGTGACGCGGAACCGCCGGACCAGTGCCTCGTACAGGCCGAGGGTCGCCGCGAAGGACATGATGACCAGCACCGCGTACTTGGCGGGGATCGGCGCGGGCCAGCGGACGATGAGCCACGCGGCCGCCACGATGACCGGCTCGTGCAGCAGGTAGAAGGGCAGCACCGCTTCGTTCGCGTACCGGGCGGCCCGGAGCCATCGCGGCCGGGGCGCCGCCAGGGGCGGGCCGGCCGTGTCCGGCGGCTGGCCGCCCCGCCGCGCGGCCACTGACCCGGCGAACCCCATGATCGCCGCGGTCCACGCCCAGCCGGCCAGGCCCTGCAGCGCGCTCCAGCCCGCCGGCACGCCGGTGAGACCGGCGGCCGATCCGCTCAGTGCACCCGCCCAGGCCACCAGCGCCACGGTCGCCGCGCAGGCAACCGCCAGGGCCGGCCAGCGCGAGCGCCGCAGCGCGGCCTCGAACCGGGAGTCGCAGGCGATCAGGAACCCGTACAGGAACGGGAACACATATGTCACGCGTTCCCAGCCGCCGGTGTTGACATCCGGGCCGAACACCGCCTCGACCGCCATCAGGGGGATCGCGGCTGCCCACACCATGACGCCGCCGTGGCGTTCGGCGAAACCAGCCAGACGGCCGATCAGCGGCCTGCCCCGCGGGCCCCGCAGATAGGCAAACAGCGGCAGCAGCGCGAGTGTGAACAGCAGCAGAACATACAGGAACCACAGGTGCGCGGGGTCAAAGGTGACGCCGCCCGATGTCCACGACCCGCGCGGCAGCAGCCCGGCGGCGATCGCGGGAACGTTCACGAAGCTGAGCCAGAACCGCCAGTACGACTGGTGAAAGGCGGGCTGGGTGAGCCTTTCAAGATAGAACATCGGCGGGACCAGCACCGCCAGGCCGGCCGCGAACGGGATTCCCAGCCGGGCCAGCCGCTCGCGGGCGAATGCCGCCGCGGGGCGGGTGCGCATCGCATACTGTGCGCCCATCCCTGAGATCAGGAACAGCAGCGGCATTCCCCACAGCGACCCCCACAGCAGGAAGACGGTGAACCCGGCGCTGGGCCGCGGGTCCGTCACGAACCAGGACGTACCGGCGGCGAACACCACGGCGGAGTGGAAGACCACCAGCCCGGCCACCACGAACGCGCGCATCACGTCGAATTCCGGGCGCCGACCGGCGGGACGGCCGGGCAACGACCGGCCAGCGGCCGTACCTGCAGTGGCAGGCGCGGTCACAGGGCCATCTGACTCATCACGGTCCCTGGCAGGCACCCGCATCACCACTCCACGGCGGACGGCCCGCCAGCCTGAACCCGGCCCCGGGAGCAGCAGCCGACGGCGCAGCCGGATCTGGGCGCCGAGAGCAGAGGCGGCAACGCGATGCGGCACCGTGTGGGCCGGCGCGATCAGCGAGCCGGGCAGGGAGACCGCGGGCGATCCGGCCTGCATCGACCCTGAAGCTGACCCCGTCCGCGGCGGCGAGGCCTCCGCGCCCGGCGGCTGCGGCGGTGGGCCAGGCCAGGGGCGGATCCTGGCCGCGAACAAGGCCAGCCGTGACCGCCCGGTCGCGACCAGGTCCCGGAACACCCCGGCCTGCAGGTCACCGGCGCCCATGGTCGCGCCAGTCAGCACCGCGGCGACCGCGCCGAGCATCGAGAGCATGTAGGCCGCGTTGGCCAGGTTGGCCAGGTTGGACAGGCCGCCCGCCGGCCCGTACTTGGCCGGGTCCTGCGCGTGCAGCAGGGCCAGCACGGCGCCCGCGGCCGCGATGGCCCCGGCCGTCAGCATCACGGCCAGCGCCACCAGGCCGCGGCGCTTGCGGACCTTCAAGAACTCGGCGCTCACCAGCTGCCACGCTGTCCGTGCCCGCGGCCACGTGGCGCGGTTGGCCCGGTCGATCGTGATAATGCTCATGCCGCCACCTCCTCCTGCAGCTTGTGGGTGATCTGGAGGAACCGCTCCTCCAGGGTGGCCGCGGGCAGGTCCAGCCGCCAGACATCCATGCCCGCCTCGACTAGACGCCGATCGATGTGGGCTGCGGCTGACCGTGCCTGGTCACCTGCGACCGGGCCGAGCGTGACCCGGATCTGCTGCCCATCCCGGGACGCGGAGCGGTCGAGCAGGTGGGAGGACAGCATCACGGTGCGCCCCTCCGCCACCAGCGCCCGGACCATCAGCCGGAACTCGGCGATCCCGGCCGGGTCCAGCCCGTTGGTCGGCTCGTCCAGGATCAGCAGCGCCGGGTCGGCGAGCAGGCAGCGGGCCACCCTCAGCCGCTGCCGCATGCCGGCGGAATACCGGGCCACCCGCTCCCCGGCCCGCTCGCGCAGCCCGGCCCGCTCCAGCGCCGCCTCGATCCGGCCCCGGGCCGCGGCCTCGCGGGCCGCGGCGTTGATCCGCAGGTTCTCCCGCCCGGTCAGGTGGTCCAGGAACCGGGGCTCCTCAGCCACCGCCCCCACCCGCCGCAGCGCAACCGAGCGCTCGGCCGGGACCGGATGGCCCAGCAGCCGCATCAACCCCGCGGTCGGCCTGGTCAGCCCGAGCAGCATCCTGATCAGCGTGGTCTTCCCGGTGCCGTTGGGCCCCAGGTAACCGAACGCGGCACCGGCCGGGACCAGCAGGTCCACCCGGTCCACCACCGTGCGGTCACCAAACCGCTTGGTCAGCCCGGACGTCTGTATCGCATAGCCGCCCGGCATCATGTCCGATCCTGCTTTCATGAGCCCTCTCCTTTGGCGAGTGGCATCCGGTCAACGGGGCCCGAGACGGGGGCGGTGTGCTGGTCATGGCGTGCCCCCGGTGCCGGAACGTCCGGGGCGGGCAGGTGGCTGCCGGCCAGCCGGGGCCCGTCGAGGGTGAGAACCCAGGTCAGTGGCCCAGTTTGTGGCACGGCGGCCCGGTTTGCCTGCCACCAGGCCTCCCACATCGTTATCTGCTCGGCGCGGGTGGGCCCCAGCGCCGCGGCGCCGCGGCGGACGGCCCCCACAGGCCCGGGAACCGGCCGCGGGTGTGCTGGCTAGTTGTCATCACGATCACCCTGGGAGACGCTGGGGCTCGCTGCGGCCAGACCCGGCGAAGCCGGGGGTGCCACCGGAGCGGCCGCCGGGGCACGGCGGACGAAACCGATCGCCACCAGGGTTGCGGCCAGAGCGAGGGCGCCGGTGACGGCGAACGCTTCGTGGAACCCGCCGGTCAGCGCCGCCGCGGCCGGGTGGCCGGAGTGCAGCAGGCTGGCGGTGCGGGCGGCTGCGATGGTGGTGGTGACCGCCAGGCCGACGGCCCCGCCGATCTGCTGGCTGGTGTTGATCAGCCCCGAGGCCAGGCCCGCGTCGGCTGGCCTGACGCCGGTCACCGAGGCGACGAGGTCGCCGACGAAGGCAAGGCCGAGCGCGGCGCCCACGATCACGAACCCGGGCAGCAGGTGCGCGGTGTAGCTGCCGGCCGCGGGCAGCCGGGTGAACAGCACCTGGGCGGCGGCGAACCCGGCCAGCCCGGCGGCCAGCACCAGCCTGGCGCCGGCCCGGGTGACCAGGTGCTGGGCCAGCCCGGAGGAGAGGACGATACCGGCCGCGATGACCAGGAACGCCAGCCCGGCCCTGATCGGCGAGTAGCCCAGCACCTGCTGCATGTACAGCGACAAGAACACGAACATCGGGAACATCAGCCCGCCCAGCAGCAGCCCGGCCACGTTCGCCGCCAGCACGGTCCGGTTCCGGAAAAACGACAGCGGCAGCAGCGGCGCCGCCGACCGGGCCTCGACCAGCGTGAACACGGCGAGCAGCGCGGCCGCGCCGGCCAGTAGCCCGGCCGTGGTGGCCGACCCCCAGCCATGGCCGGAGGCGGTGACCACCGCGTACACCAGCAGCGACAGGCCACCGGTCACGGTGACCGCGCCGGCCACGTCGAACCGGCGGTGGCCCATGCCGGCGCGGCTTTCCGGCAGCAGCGGCCGGGCACCCGCGACGATCAGCGCCCCGACCGGGAGGCTGACGAAGAAGATCCACCGCCAGGACAGCCAGGTGGTCAGCATCCCGCCGGCCAGCACGCCGATCGCGCCGCCGGCCCCGCTGACCGCCCCGAACGCGCCGAGCGCCTTGGTGCGCTCCGGGCCCTCCGGGAACATCGCCAGGATCAGCGCCAGCGCCGCCGGCGCCATCATCGCCGCGCCCAGGCCCTCAGCAGCGCGGGCGGCGACCAGCATGCCCGCCGAGCCGGCCAGCCCGCAGGCCAGCGAGCCAGCGGAGAACACCGCGGCCCCGGCGATCAGGATCGCCCGCCGGCTCAGCAGGTCGGCCAGCCGCCCGCCGAGCAGCAAGAACCCGCCGAACGCCAGCGCATAGGCGCTGATCACCCACTGCAGCCCGGCCGGCGAAAAGCCCAGCCCCCGCTGAATCGCTGGCAGCGCCAGGGTCACGATCGACACATCGATCACCACCAGCAGCTGGGCCAGCAAGATCAGCCCCAGCGCCAGCCCCCGGTGGCGGGCCCTGCCGCCTCCGGCGGGCCCGCCGGCGGGCCGGGTCGCCGGCGCGGCCGCGGCGTGAACGGTGTTGCTCATCGCATTCCCTCCAGTTTCTTTCTGGCCGCGCCGGTTCACGGCGCGGTCTTGTTGCTGAACTGACGAAGCCCCCAGCCCGGGTACCGGCACCCTTCACCGTGTTCCACGAGCGAGCGGGCCCGTTTCCGACACCCCGGCGGCCTGATTTCCTACAGCGGGCAATTGCCCGGTTCCCGGCGGCCGGTCTCACCCGAAGGCGCCAACGGGAACCCCGGACCGGTTCAATCTCCAGACGCGACACCATTGAACTGTAACACCGGTGTCGGACGGTTGACAACCGGTATCCGGTTATACTGGTGTCGTGCCTGATGAACCCGGGACCACGGCCGTCCCCCCAGCTCTGGTTACCCTCCAGGATTTCCTCAACACGCTGGACGAGCGCAGCTTCACCGTGCGCGGGACCCGGCACCCAGGCGGTGACGAGCTGGCGACCGCGGCCGCGCTGGCCGGGTGGCTGGCCGGGCGGGGACTGATCCCCGCCGGGACGCAGCCCACCGACGCGGACCTAGCCGCGGCGCACCGCCTGCGGGACGCGCTGCGCGGAGCGCTTGCCGCCCGGGCCAACTCCGGCTGGGACGGGCGGGCCGGGGCCAACGGGGCGCTGGCCGGCCTGACACTGCGGGTCGAGCTCGGCGCGGACGGCACGCCATGCCTGTCTCCCGTGGCAGGCACCGGGGTGCCGGCCGCGCTGGCCCGGCTGGCAGCCACCGCGGCCCTCGCGGAGGCGGACGGCAGCTGGCAGCGGCTGAAGACCTGCGCCGCCCCGGACTGCCGGTGGGTGTTCTATGACACCTCCCGCAGCGGCGCGGGCCGATGGTGCTCGATGCGGGTCTGCGGCAACCGTGACAAGACCCGCGCCTACCGGCAGCGCCACCGAGGATGGCGCGGCCGCGACGCCACTCAGCCGCCACGAGCGACCGGAAGGGGTAGCCGAAGTGCCGGATGAGCTCGCCGTCGGCGGGTGTGACCCAGGGAGCCAGCCGCTGCCAGCATCTGTCGGCCTGCTGCGCCTCCTCCGGGTCCTGGCCGGGCAGGAGGCAGAACTCCCAGCGGGCGTGCTTCCAGCCCAGCCGGCGCATCAGGAAGCGGGGCTGGGCGGGGTCGAAGACCAGCGCCAGGTCCGGCATGCCGGGGATCTCTGCCTCCGGGTCGTGCGGCCGGTAATCGATGACGAGCGTTTCGGACTGGTGGCCCAGCTCTACCCAGTCGATGCCGGCGGCCTGGCGGACGAAGCTATTGGCCCCGTCGGCACCGACGACGTAGCGGGCCCGGACGGTCCGGGTCAGCCCCGTGTCACGCTCCTCGACCGTCAGCTCGACGTGGTCCTCGTGCTGGTCGAGGTGGACCGCTTCCCAGCCCTGGTTCAGTTCCACGGTCGGCTGGGAGCGCACCGCCCGGTCGAGTGCGTCCTCCAGGTCGGGCTGGTAGACCAGCGGGCGCAGGTCCCATCCCGACTCGCCTTTGTGGTTCCAGTCGAGATGGGCAAGCGTCTTGCCTGCCGCGTTGAGGAAGTCAAAGCCCCGGGCCGGGTAGGTGCGGGCCTCGAACTCGCCGGCGACCTCGAGCGACTGCAAGATGCGCATGATCTCGTGGTCCACGCCGCCGACGCGCGGCAGCCCGTAGAGCCCGGCCTGGCGCTCGAACACCGCTATCCGGTGCCCGCGGCGCCCGAGCAGCGCGGCCATCGCCTGGCCGACCGGGCCGTAGCCGACTTGCACGACATCGAAGGTTTCCATGCCAACGAGACTGCAACGGGCACACGGTTCGTGTCGTCCCCCGCGCCAGTGAAAACAACTGAGCGGCTGGCGGCCCGAGACAACCCCTCAGCCGCGGTCCTCACTGTCCCAGTGAGAATAGGAACGACAGTCACCGGGTAGCGAGGGTAGTGAGGATGTCGGCACTAGCTTGTCGCCGCTGGCACCAGCCCGGCCGGGCCGGGGCCGGCATCGCATGAGCGCGGCTATCGCCGAGCGGACCGGTGTGAGGGCTGCCGTGCGCCAGCTGCTCGACCGCGCCGCGGACGGGCAAGGTGGCGTGCTGTTCATCGTCGGTGATGCCGGGTTGGGCAAGACCACGATGCTGGAGTACGCGCTGAGCGTGGCCGAGGGGCGCTTCCGGTTTGCCGTCGGCCGAGGCGACCGGGTGGAGGCAACCCTGCCCTTCGGTCTGATCGGCCAGGTGCTGGAACCGCTCTCCGATTCCAGACATCAGGGTCGCGCACCTGGCGCGTCGGACCTGCGGGCCGAGGACAGGTTCTACGACATACTCCGGCGCTTCCGGGAGGCAGCCGTCCAGCCGCTGCTGCTCGCCTTGGACGACCTGCACTGGGCCGACCCCGACTCCCGCACCGCCGTGCATCTCCTGTGCCGGCGCCTCGCCCCTCTCCCGCTGGCGATGATCGCCACCGCCCGCCCGTGGCCTGCCGAAGCCCTGGAGTCGGCGCAGGAGCTGGCCGCCCAGGGGCTGGCCGCCGTCGAGCGGCTCCGCCCGCTCAGCCCGGGCGCGGCCGGGGCGCTGCTCCTCGCCGCCGCCGGGAGGCCACTTGAGGATGCCGTGGCCGAACGCGCGCTGGGACTGTGCTGCGGCAACCCGCTGCTTCTGCGCCACATGGGTGCAGGCCTGCGCCGGGGCGAGGACCTGCGGGAGGTGCAGACGGTCTTCCCGATCGCGCGCTTCGCCGGCGTGGGCGAGCTCGGGCAGCTCTACCTGCAGGCGGCCAGCGTCCTCGGCAACCGGTTCCGGGCAGTGACCGCCGAGGAGATCGGCGCTCTCTCGCCAGACGAGATCCACCGTGTTCTTCCCGGCCTGTTTAAGTCCGGCCTGCTACGTGACGGCGGCGAGGGATGGACAGAGTTCACCCACGCCCTGGTCCGGCAGGCCGTCTACGAAGACCTGGTGCCGCCGCTGCGCAGGCGCCTGCACGAGGCAGCCTTCCGGGCCCTGGTCCGCAGCGGCGCCCATCCAGCCGAGGCCGCCGAGCACGCCATCACCGCCCGCCTGGTCGGTGATCCCGAGGCGGTGGCTACGCTGGCCAGGGCGGGACGCGAGGCGCTCGGGGCAGGCGGTGTGCGCACCGCCCGCCGCCACCTGGAGGCCGCCTGTGAACTGGCCGGCGACGCCGCCACCCCCGATCTGCTCCTGGACCTCGGCAGGGCCCAGATTGCGGACGGCGCCGCTCAGGCTGCGATCGGCGTTCACCAACGGCTCCTGCTGCGCCCGGAGCTGGACGAGGCGGCACGAATCACGGCGCTGGGTCAGCTAGCCCGGGCATCGTTCATCGGCGGACAGGTGGGGCTCGCCGAGACCTGCTTCGAAAACGCCGTGGGCCTGGCCGAGGAAAGCCACCGCGATCTCGCGCTCCAGGCCCTGCTCGACCACGCCTTCTTCAGGCTGGTCGATGGCCCGGGGCCCCCGCTGCCGCTGCTCGAGCGAGCCCGGTGGCTGGCAGCCAGGCCGCCAGCACCGCTGGGAGCCTGCGCCGAGGCGGCCTGGGGCGGCATGGCCTATCTGTGCGGCGACGGGCGAGGCCTCGCCGTAGCCGAGAAAGCCGCCGAGAGCGCCGGGTTCAAGCCCACCCCGGCCGCGGGTGGCGTGCACTGGGCCTGGGACCCGGTCATCATCTACGCTCAGCTCTGCACCTGGACGGAGCGGTTCGCCAAGGCGGAGCGACTGTTCCGTGAGGTCCTGGAGAGGGCCGAACGGCTCGGTGAGCCGATGCTGATCGCCAATGCCTCCTTCACCTGGATGGACTGCCTGTGCCGCCAGGGTCGGCTGGAGGACGCCCTCGGCGTATCTGACCAGCACGTGGAGCTGGCGGAGCTGGTGCCGTTCATACTCCCGCTGTCAGCCGCCTACCGGGCGATGGTGCTGGTGCAGATGGGCCGCCTGGACGAGGCCTCGGGCTGGCTCGAGCGGCTGGAGTCGTTGCCGGCCGGAGGCCGAAGGCTGTACCTGGTCGAGGGCACCCGCCTCCGGCTGCGCGGGGCGATCGCGCTGCGTACCGGTGATCTAGCTCTGGCCTGCCGGTGCTTTACGGAACTTGAGCAACAGGCTGTCGCCTGGGGTCTGCTCGACCCCTGCCAGATCCCGTGGGCGGGGGACGCTGTCGACGCCTACCTGGCCAGCGGGTGCGAGGCTGACGCCCGGCGGGTCATCGCATCGCTGGAGTCCCGGGCCGAAGCGACGCCAAGCCGGTGGCCGGAGCTGATCGCAGCTCTCGGCCGGGCGATCCTAGCGGAACGGTCAGGCGACCGGGCCCTGGCCGAGGACATGTTCGCCTCAGCGCTTGGTCTGGAGACCGGGATGCCGTTGGCGCGGGCCCAGACGCTGACCGCGTACGGTGCCTTCCTGAACCGCGGCGGCGCCACGTCTCGTGCTCGCCCACTGCTGGCGGAGGCGGTGCGCATCGCCGAGGCTTGCGGGGCCGAGTGGCACGCGAGCCGGGCGCGCGCGGAGTGGCAGCGGGCCGGCGGGCGCCGTCGTGCCCGAGGGCCAGACGAGCTCAGCCCGCAGGAGACGGCCGTGGCCCGGCTCGCCCGGGCGGGTCGCACCAATCGTGAGATCGCCCAGCAGCTCCACCTTTCGGTGAACACCGTCCAGACCCACCTGGCCCACGTCTACCAGAAGCTCGGCGTCCGTAGCCGCTGGGAGCTGAAGGCGCGGGACGACTTTCGTAGCTGAAAGTGCGGGAATGGGAGAGCGGGACAAAGTGGGGAGGCTACGCAGCGAGCGGCATTGGGTCCAGTGTCCGGCGGAGGCCGGGGTACCAGCGGTGGAAGTCGTCGGCGAGCTGGTCATTGAGGACGCGGGCGCGGACCTGGAGCAGGAGGTGGGCGCCGCGGGGTGTCCAACGCATCTGCTGTTTCTTTACCATGCGCTTGCTGATGACAGGTTGACCGCGGATTCGGTGAACGCGGTGGAGATGGCCTCGCCAGCGCGGTGGCGTTCCCCGTAGTTGGGGATCCGCCCGGCGTTGGCGCGGATGTAGCGTCGAACTCGCGGACCGCCTTGAGCGGGACTGTAATCTCAACGGTGTAACTCCCGAGACGGAGGAGACACCAGATGACTGACGTGACACAGGAGCGGGACCAGGCCGGGGCGGAGCTGTCGGCGGCCGATGAGCAAGTGCTGCGCGAGCTCACTGAGCGGGCCCGCACCGGCGGGCTGAAGCTGACCGGCGAGGGCGGGCTGCTGGGCCGCCTGACCAAGATGGTGATCGAGGGCGCCCTGGAAGGCGAGCTGGACGATCACCTGGGCTATGCCAAGCACGATCCTGAAGGCCGCGATGGCGGGAATTCCCGCAATGGCCACCGGGCCAAGACGGTGATCACCGACACCGGGCCGGTACTACAGTCCCGGTTTGTTACATGGCGTCCTCCTTTCTGCCGTCTGCGGGTTACGGGGGGTGGGCAGCTGCTTTGAGGCGGGCTTGGTAGTGGTGCCAGCGGGCGCGTGCCTGGTGGCGGTGTCTCCATCGTGACCAGGCGTAGCCGGCCTCGCGGGCGGCACGGGTCATGGGCGTGGCGGCGAGGCGGGCCAGGCGGCGGGCCTCGGGGACGCTGACCTTGACCATGCCGGGATCGGCGGGCGGCCGGTCGGCGGGGGTGGCGGGCAGCTTGCCGGTGTCGCGCCAGGCCGAGGGCTGGCCGGCCCGGCCGGCGGCAAGGGTGCCGTCTGGCGGCGGGGCCGGGGCGGGGCGGGCGGCGGCGACAGCCAGCAGCGCCTGAGCGCACATGGACAGCACGGTGTGGCGGCAGAAGGAGCACCACAGCCTCACCTGGTGCTGGTACGTCATCACCGAGGCGGGCATCGCCGATGTGGAGCGGTGGCTGGCCGAGCCGGCCCCGCCGGAGCCGGACCTGCAGAGCGAGCTGTTCGCCAAGGTGGTGCTCGCCCTGATGCTCGGCCGGCCGGCCGACGGCTACCTGGACGCCCAGCGGGCGGCACACCTGCAGCGGATGCGCGAGCTCACCGAACTCAAGCGGCGCGGCGATCCCCTCGACGTGCTGCTCGCCGACCACATGATCTACCGCCTGGAGGCTGACCTGCGATGGATCGACCACACCGCGGCCCGGCTGGACCTGTTCTCGCGAGCGGTACGCCGGTGACCGCAGACCCGGGAACTGCGAAGATCATCGAGGCGCGGGACCTGTTCCTTTCGTTCGGCGAAACGCCGGCGCTGCGCGGCGCCTCGCTGACAGTCCGGCAGGGCGAGATCGTCGCGGTCATGGGGCCGAGCGGATCGGGCAAGTCCACCTTGCTGCACTGCCTGGCGGGCATCCTGGTCCCCGGGGAGGGGCAGGTCTGGTTCGGCGGGCAGCGGCTGGACACCCTGGGCGACGACCGGCGCAGCACGCTGCGCCGGGACCGGTTCGGGTTCGTGTTCCAGTCCGGTCAGCTGGTCCCCGAGCTGACCGCGGAAGAGAACGTCGCCCTGCCCCTGCTGCTGTCCGGCACCCGCCGCGGCCCGGCGATGACGGCGGCCAGGACGTGGTTCGGCACGCTCGGCCTGGACGGGCTTGAGCACCGAAGGTCCGGGGAGCTGTCCGGCGGGCAGGCACAGCGCGTTGCGCTGGGCCGCGGCCTAGTCGCCGGTCCTGAGGTGCTGTTCGCTGACGAGCCAACCGGGTCGCTGGACTCGGTGTCCGGCGAGCTGGTGATGGACCTGCTCACCGCCGCCGCCCGCGAGCACGGCACCACCGTCATCCTGGTCACCCACGACGCCCGGGTCGCCGCCTACGCCGACCGCGAGGTTGTCGTCAGGGACGGCACGGTCAGCACGCTCACCGGGGCCACGCCGTGATCGGGCTCGGGCTGCGGCTGGTGCTCAGCGGCGGCCGCGAGGCCGTCACCCGGCTGGTCGTCCTGGCCGTCGCGGTCGGCCTCGGCGTTGGCCTGCTGCTGACCGCCGTGGCCGCGACCAACGCGGTCACCAGCTGGAACAACCGCCACGCATGGTTCTATACCGGCACGGCGTCCGTGCCCGCCGGCCCGGCGGCGCCGGGCATCGCCCCGCTGTGGTGGCACCCTAGCGGTGGCACCTTCAACGGCCAGCCCATCAGCCGCTTCGACGTGGCCGCCACCGGTACCTCGTCACTGGTGCCGCCGAGCATCCCCCGTGACCCGGGACCGGGCCAGTACTACGCCTCGCCCGCGTTCGCCGTGCTGCTGCGTAGCACCCCGGCAAACCAGCTCGCCGGCCGGTACCCCGGCCGCCTGGCCGGCACGATCGGCGACGCCGCGCTGCCGTCCCCGGACTCGCTGGTCATCATCATCGGGCACACCCCGGCACAGCTGGCGGACACGCCCGGCAGCGTGCAGGTGACGTCGATCGCCGCAGCGGTGCCGGGCGGCGACGACCGGCTGAACCCCAAGGGGCTGGACTACAGACGGCCCGACGCGGCAGGCGGGGCGAGCTCCGTCGACCTCATCCTGTCCGTCGTGGCGCTGGCCGTACTGGCCCCGGTGCTGATCTTCATCGCCACCGCGACCCGGCTGTCGGCCGCCCGCCGTGAGGAGCGGTTCGCGGCGATGCGCCTGGCCGGTGCGACCCGCAGGCAGGTCTCCCTGCTCGCCGCCGTGGAATCAACGGTTGCTGGGCTCTTGGGGGTGGCGGCCGGCTTCGGGATCTTCTTCCTGCTGCGCATCCCGGTCGCGGGCATCCCGTTCATCGGCCAGCCGTTCTTCCCCGCCGAGCTGTCGCTCAGCCTGCTGGATATCCTTGCGGTCGCGGTCGGTGTGCCCGTGGCCGCCGCCGTGGCGGCCCGGCTGGCGCTGCGCCGGGTGCACATCTCGCCGCTGGGCGTCGCCCGCCGGGCGACGCCGAGGCCGCCGCGGGCCTGGCGGGCGCTGCCGTTGCTGGTCGGCCTCGCCGAGCTCGGCTTCTGGACCGTGCACGGCCACCCGGCCTCCATACCCGGGCAGGTCCAGGCGTTCGTGTCCAGCTTCCTGCTCATCATCGTCGGCCTGGTCATCGCCGGCCCGTGGCTCACCATGACCGTGGCGAGGCTCATGGCCCGGCGGACAAGCCGCCCCGGCACGCTGATCGCCGCCCGCCGCCTCGCCGACGACCCGAGGGCCGCGTTCCGCGCCGTCAGCGGCCTGGTGCTCGCCCTGTTCATCACCACCGTGGCCGTGGTGGCCATCACCACACAGGACGCCAAGAACCTCACGCGGTGGAACACCGCCGCGGCCGCGGGCGTGGTGACGGACCAGCTGGCGGGCCAGTCGTCCTTCTCTGCGTCCCAGGGAACCCCGGAGCCGGCCGCGTCCGCCGCGCCGCTTGCGGCCCGGCTGGGCGGGATTCCCGGCGTCCAGGGGGTGATCGTGGTCCGCGCGGCCCCGGGGCTGACCATCCCCGCGACGCTGCTCGGCGGCGCCTCCTTCCCCGGCAGCGGCCCGGTCCCGGCAGGCGTGGTCTCATGCGCAGCTCGCGACAGCTTCCGCCGTCCTTGGCCACTGCCCGGCCGGGGCGACAACGGCGGCGTTCCCGGTAGACCTGGCCGACGCCCTGTTCGGCCAGGACCTCGCCGGGATCACCTGGCCGGCCGCGAACGTCCCGGCCCCGCGGCTGGACAGCCTCGCAGTGGACGCCATCAACGTGGCGACGAACGGCGCCGTGCCAGCGGTCGAACAGGCCAGGACGGTGCTGGAGAACGCACGCGCGTATCCCAGCGCCAGCGCGCCGTCCACCCTCGGCGACCTGATCAGGCAGGACAATTCCACCAACAACGACTACCAGCAGCTCGCAAACGCGGTGATCCTGGTCAGCCTGCCGATCGCCGGCTGCACGCTCGCCGCGGGCATCGCGGCCGGGCTCGCCGACCGCAAGCGGCCGTTCAGCCTGCTGCGGCTCACCGGTGCCCGGCTCGCCATGCTGCGCCGCGTCGTCGCCCTGGAAAGCGCCGTCCCGCTGCTCGCCGTCGCCGCCGTCGCGATCGGCACCGGCTTCGGTGCCGCCGCGATGTTCGCCTCCGAGGCGCAGCAGCACCCGATGGTGGCGCCCGGTGCCGCGTACTACCTCCTCACCGCAGGCGGGATCCTGGCGTCGCTCGGCATCATCGCGGCCACCTTCCCGCTGCTGGCACGCATCACCGGACCCGAGGTCGCGAGAAACGAATGAACCTGCTTCCCCGCATTTTAAATCGGTCCTCCGAACGGGTTCCTGCTTCGCGCTACGGCTTCCTGGCTACGGCACCATTGGTGCCGGCCCCATAAGGACGGTCCCCGGGAGGGCACTTGCGACGCTCTCCCGGGGACCTCTCTACCAGGCGTACTGTGCCGGCTGCGGGGCGACCTACCCCGGCCCCCCGGCCCCGCGGACCTGGTCGAGCACGTCCCCGAGCTCGCCGAGTGACGCCGACGGGGCCGTCTCCAGCCGTTCGGATGGCTTGCGCAGCACCCCGAGGAGCCGGCGCAGCTCGGTCAGGGCCAGCCGGGCCGTGTCGCCGATGATCTCCACCGAGCGCCGGGCTTCGGCGGGCCGGCCGGGCAGCAGCGATGTGGCCGCCTCCGCCTGGACCGCGATCAGGCTGACGTGATGGGCCACCACGTCGTGCAGTTCGCGGGCGATCCGGGTCCGTTCGCGCTCCGCGGCCTGCGAGGACTGGCGGTCGAGCTCCGCTTCGGCGCGGTCGGCCCGGCTCTGGGCGGCCCGGATGCTGGCCCGCTTGGCCTGGCTGAGCAGGCCCGCCGCCGCGGCGGTGAGGAAGATCGTGACCTGAAAGATCGTGTCGTACGGCTGGGCGTGACCGGGCGAGGCCTCCGAGACCGCGATGCCCGCCGCCACCAGCACGCAGGCGGCCAAGCGCCAGACCGGGCCGCGGCGGTCGATAATGGTGTAGAACGCGATTGCGGGCCCGAGCGGGAACGGCGCGAACCCGAAGCCGATCTTGTCGTAGGCGATCCGGGCGGCCCCGATGACCAGGCCGACCCCTACGGGCCTGGACCGGCGCCAGGTGAGCGGGATGCCCTGGGCGGCGACAAGCGCGAGGGCCAGCCACAGCGGGTGCAGCTGGGCCCGGTACGGCAGCAGCGAGACCACGTTGACCGCGGCCAGGGCGACGCCCAGGCCCAGGTCCTGGACCGAACCCGAACTCGCACCTGAGCCCGCGTCTGCGCCCGTGCTCGCACCTGCACCCGTGCTCGCGTCGAGGGCGGTACGGCCGCCCTGGCCCGGGATCGCGCTGATCGCCGCGGCCGCGGTGGCCGTCGAGATGGCGGTCAGCGCCCGGTACGGCTACGTCCGCGACGAGCTGTACTTCCTCTCGGCCGGGCAGCACCTGGCGTTCGGCTACGTCGACCAGCCGCCGCTGACCCCGCTGCTGGCTCGGATCTCGGCGGCGGTCACCGGCAACACGCTGGTGGGCCTGCGGATCCTGCCGGCGCTGGCGCTGGCCACGCTCGTGGTGATGACGGCCGCGATGAGTCGGCGGCTCGGCGCGGGCCGGACCGGCCAGCTACTCGCCGCGCTCGCCGCCGCGACCTGCGCGGAGTACCTCGGCACCATGCACGAGCTGACCACCACGCCGCCTGACCTGGTGTTCTGGGCGGTCACGCTGCTCCTCGTCATGCAGCTCCTGGCCAGCCAGGACCAACGCTGGTGGGTGGCCGTCGGCGGCTGCGTAGGGGTAGCCAGCGAGGCCAAGTGGAACATCGGCTTCCTGGTGGCCGCGCTGGCGGCCGGCTTGGCGTGCACCGAGGCCCGCCGCCTGCTGCGCAGCCGCTACCTGCTGATCGGCGCCCTGATCGCCGCGGCGCTGGCGGCGCCCGACGTCGTCTGGCAGGCGACGCACGGCTGGCCCGGCCTGGACGTGTTCCGCGCGCTGCAAACCGAGGCCGGGCACAACCGGGCCGTCTACTGGCCCGGGCAGATCGTCTATACCGGCGTGGTGCTGACCCCGGTTTGGGTGGCCGGCGCCATCTGGTCGCTGCGCAGCGCCGCGGCCCGACGCTTCCGGCCGGTGGCGATCGCCTGCGTGGCGGTGATCGCGCTGCAGTTCGTCCTGGGCGGCAAGGCGTACTACCCGGGTGCCGCGTTCACGTTCTTGCTCGCGGCCGGCTGCGTTCCGCTCGAGCGCCGCCTGGCGGCCGGGCCACGGGCCCGTCGGACGCAGCACGGCCGGCGGACGCAGCGGGGCCGCGCCTGGCCGGGCCGACTGGTTGCGCCCGCGGTCCTGGCCGGCGCGGCCATGGTGGCCGGCGCGGTCCTGGCCGCGCCGGTGGCGCTCTCGGTCCTGCCGGCCCGGGCCCTGCACACCGTGCTGTTGCAGAAGATCAACTACGACCTCGCCGAGACGATCGGCTGGCCGAAGCTGGTGGCGCTGATCGCGCAGGAGTACGGCTCGCTGCCGGCCGCCCAGCGGCGGCGGACGACCATCCTGGCCGACAACTACGGCGAGGCGGGAGCGCCGGTCTTCATCGCCACCGGCCTGAAATCATCCTGGGCGCAGGCCTGGCCAGCGTTCCGCAACTACTCCTGACCCAGCCCGGCCCGCCTGTACGCCTGGCACAGCTTCACCCGCCGTACAGGCGGGCCGACCGGACGCGTACCCTAGGTGGTCATGAGACCTGGGGTCATGCGCCGGCCGAAGCCGAGCAGTGAGGCGGAGCAGCAGTACAAGGCCGACCTGGCGCTCGCCGAGCGCCGAGCGGAGTTTCTCGAAGCCGCTCGTGAGGCGGAGGACCGGCTCAGGCAGGCGCAGGCCCGGCACGCCCCCGTCACGGAGATACACCGCCTCGCGGAAGAGTTCGACGCCGCGCTCACCGCGGCGGTGCGGGCCGCCTACGCCGCGCGGCGCGCGGCTATCGGGCCGCTCGGCTACGACGACCGCATCTACCGGCGCAAGGCGATGGCCAAGCCGCACGTGCATGCCCTCACAGCCGAAGCCGAGCACTTGCTCACGCTGCGCGAGACCCACCGCCTGAACGGCATCCCGGCCGTCCCATTCGAGCCGGCCGTCTAGCGTCTCCCTGCCGCCCCTCGCGTCTCGTTCCGCCCGCGGGGTTCGTCGTCTCATCCTGGTCGGCAGCCCTCCTGGCTGGCCAACCCGGCGGGCATTTACCGGCTCTGGGCGAGGCTGGGGGTCGCACGCTACGGTCGGCCCGCAACGATGATGCCGACAAGTTCTCCGCGCGAGCCCATCGCCGGGGCCCCGCGTAATCAAATTCTAAGGTTTTCGCGGTGAACCATCGGGCGGGCGTCGACGTCTCCAGTTGTAGGAGCGATCAAGCTGCGGCGAGATCACCCAAGGGGGGCGTATGGGCAGCAATCGATTGTTGCATTTGAGCGTGTCGCTTGCGCGACGCGGCTCGAGGGGGCACAGTTGGTCTAGGCCAATGTTTTGCTCAACACGGCACCTAAAAACAGCAAGTAACAACTAGTAGTCATAAAGTGTCCGCAGGTAACTGGCGGAAAGCTACAGATGGCGATCGCGAAAACGATCAGCATGAGCCATGTGAACGCTACCAGTAGCTGCGGCACACTAAAATAAATCGAGAATACGCACGATGAAACAGCCAGGAGGCACTGATATGTGCCCACACACGCCGCCCTGTCCGGCTCCCTCAGCTCCGGACCGGGAAGCGGCGCACACCGTCGTCAGCCACCCTGAGCAGGGCTGGAGCCTGCTCTGCAACGGCGTCGTGATCTTCGAAGACACCGGGGAACTACTACCTGATGGCGCGTCCATAGCGCCGCACCGGCCCACCGACCTCGCCGCCTTTGACCGGCCGGTAGGCGTAGCCCACGGATACGGCGGGCAGGCCCCAGCGGCCTGATCCGTCCCGGGCATCTCGCGGATCGTGCGGGATGCCTGGTCTAGCTACTCTGTTAACTCTTTTTTAACCGCTAGCCGCGCGCGCCCGGCCACCAGCCGCAGGCGCCGATCACAGTACGGTGGGCAGCCACTCGGTGACAGCGGCGACGATCGCCGCGCGGTGACCTTTCAGGGCATGCGTCTCCCCCGGCACGACGACCACCCGGCCCGCATCCTGAGCGTCAGGAATCCCGAACGGGTCACGTTCCCCGTTTACCACGAGCACCATGGCTCCTCCCCCGCGCGCCGCGTGCAGTTCCGCGACCCGGGACGCGCCGGTGGGCGAGCACCGCGACGAGCGCCCGGGCGGGCACAGCGGGAACGCCAGTGCGATCACGGCCTGGGCGCCCACCGCCGCGGCGGTGCGGCAGGCCACGCGCGCGCCGTTACTCCGACCACCCTGGATAAGCGGCGCATCGGGCGCCAGAGATCGTAGCGCCGCCACGATCTCGACCCAGGCAGCATCCTGGCGCACGGCCGAACCGGGGGCGCGGGCACCCCTGACCCGGTACGGCTGGATGACACGCGCCACCATCCCGCCTAGCAGCAACCCGGCATCACGGGCCGCCAGCAGATCGGGCGCCTCGACGCCGCCGCCGGCACCGTGGGTGAGCACGAGCAAGAACCGCGCCGTCGCGCCGTCGCCATCAAGCTCAGCCCGCGCAACACCGCCCCCGGTCATGATCTCCACGGACCCATTGTCCTCACCCATGGGGACGACCAGCGAGAAGACCGGCTCCGCCGCGCATGAAACTCTAGCGGATGGGTCGGGGAGCTAGACGTCGAGGAATTTCTTGAGGTACTGGCCGGTGTAGCTGTCTCCGATGGTGGCGATGTGCTCGGGCGGGCCGGCCGCCACCACCGTGCCGCCGCCCGCGCCGCCCTCGGGACCCAGGTCGATCACCCAGTCCGCGGTCTTGAT
>Ga0074046_10001437_pt1 | contig 21545 bp, 17 predicted proteins | sample BogForMeECP23OM3_FD_94441 | JGI IMG/M metagenome (GOLD analysis project Ga0074046, IMG submission 94441) | Bog forest soil microbial communities from Calvert Island, British Columbia, Canada - Bog Forest MetaG ECP23OM3 | ecosystem: Environmental > Terrestrial > Soil > Wetlands ... | reverse complement strand
CTGATGCGGGTCGCGTGGCTGATGCGGGTCGCGTGGCTGATGCGGGTCGCGTGGCTGATGCGGGTCGCGTGGCTGATGCGGGTCGCGTGGCTGATGCGGGCGACCCTCGGGCGCTGGCCGCCGGGGCGGGGACGGACCGGCTCGCCGACGGCGAGGACCACACGATCGGCGAGATTACCGGCGCCTACGCCGAGCAGGTGTCGTTCGTCCAGTCGGAGGGGGTGCAGGTGATCCTGATGGCCAGCCGCGCACTGGCCGCCCGCGCCCGCGGGCCCCGGGACTACCTGGAGGTGTACGGCGAGCTGCTCAAGCAGGCGGACCAACCGGTGATCCTGCACTGGCTGGGCGAGGCCTTCGACCCGGCGCTGCGCGGCTACTGGGGCAGCCTTGACTTCGACGCGGCCGCCGGCACTGTGCTCGAGCTGATCGAGCGGGCCGGCGGGCAGGTGGACGGCATCAAGCTGTCGGTGCTCGACCCGGTCCAGGAGGTGGCGCTGCGGCGCCGGCTGCCGGCCGGGATCCGGCTCTACACCGGGGACGACTTCCACTACGCCCAGCTGATCCGCGGGGATGCGGATGGTTTTCATAGTGACGCCCTGCTCGGGGCGTTCGCCGCGATCACCGCCCCGGCCGCCGCGGCGCTGGCGGCCCTGGACGTCGGCGACGTGGCGGGGTACGACGCGGCCATGGAGCCGACGGTCCCGCTCAGCAGAGCGATCTTCGAGCCACCGACCTACCACTACAAAGTCGGCGTGGCCTTCCTGGCCTGGCTGAACGGCCTGCAGCCGCACTTCGCGATGCTGGCCGGACTGCAGCGCAGGCGGCCGGCCAGACACCTGATCCGGGTGTTCGAGCTGGCCGCGGCCGCGCGGGCGCTGACCCAGCCGGACCTGGCCGTCGAGCGGATGACGGCGTGGCTCGCCCGGCTAGCCGACCCGGAGCGCGCATGACCGGCCTGGGGACACCTATGACCGGCCCGGGGAATGGTGTCGGTGGGCCCCTGGGTACGCAAGAAGGTACCCAGGGGCCCACCGACGCCAGTCGCGGGAAGCGATCGGCGGCGATCGGGCTGGGCGGGCAGGCCGGGCCGGAAGGGGCGATCGGGCTGGAACGGCTGTCGCTGAACCAGGCTACGGTCAAGTACCTCAGCCTGGCCGAAGCCGTCGCGCTGTGCGCGCGGCACGACATCCCGGCTATCGGGCTGTGGCGGGACCGGGTCGCGGAGGTCGGGCTGGCCGAGGCGGCGGCGGCGGTCCGCGCGGCCGGGCTGCAGGTCTCCAGCCTGTGCCGGGGCGGCTTCTTCACCCGGGCCGCCCCGGAGGACCCCGACGGGCGGCGAGCCGTGCGGGCCGACAACCTGGCAGCCATCGCCGAGGCGGCTGAACTCGGCACGGACACGCTGGTCCTGGTCGGCGGCGGCCTGGTGCCCGGCCGGCGGGACCTCGGCCTGGCCCGGCGCATGATCGCGGACGCGATCGGCGAGCTCGTGCCCGAGGCCCAGCGGCTCGGGGTCCGACTCGGCATCGAGGCGCTGCACCCGATGTTCTGCGCCGACCGGTGCGTGATCTCCAGCCTGGGCGAGGCGGTGGACCTGGCGCTGCGGTTTCCCGCCGACGCCGTGGGCGTGGTGGTGGACACCTACCACGTCTGGTGGGACGCGCGGCTGACCGACGAGATCGCCCGGGCCGGCTCCGCCGGACGGCGGATCGTCAGCTACCAGGTGTGCGACTGGATCCTGCCGCTGCCGCAGGACACCCTGCTCGGCCGCGGCCACCTCGGGGACGGCGTGATCGACTTCGGGCCCATCTCGGCGGGCGTGACGGCGGCCGGCTACGACGGCTACGTCGAGGTGGAGATCTTCAACGCCGAGGTCTGGGAGACGCCGCCGGACCAGACCGCGGCGACCGTACGGGAGCGCTTCGCCGCGGTGCTCGGCGGGCGCTGACCGGTGCGGCGATCATGGGCGGTGGCGGCCGCCACTCTCAGTTACCGCACTCGGTGGAGTCCGCCAGCATCCTTGCCTTCGCCCGTAACGTGAAGGTCACATACGGTTTACGCGGATGCTGCGAGCCGTGGTTAGTTTGGACCCTGCGAGGGCCGGTTAGAGGAAAGGCGCCGGGAGATACCGCTCCAGCGAAGGCGGGTGAAGAGCCATGAGCACATCACGTACTACTGTGACGGCGGCGGATTCGCTCGCCCGGCCGCACGAGCGGCAGCCGGCCTACTGCGAGCACGCCCGTTCGTACAACCGTGACACCGGCGCGTTCCAGCCTTACCGCCGCGCGGTCGTCGACGCGCTCCCGCTCTACCCCGGGCAGGTAGTCCTCGACGTGGGATGCGGTACCGGGCTGTGCTGCGGTTTGCTGCGGGACAAGGTGGGCTCGCGGGGAGCCGTCGTCGGCATCGAGGAGTCGCCCGAGATGGTGGCGGTGGCGCGCGAGCACATCGCATCCGAAGGGTGGCGTAACGTCACGGTCGTGCAGTCCTCGGCGGAGGATGCCCAGATCGCGCTGACCGCAGATGCCGCTCTGTTCTGCGCCGTCCACGACATCATGCAGTCTCCCTGCGCGCTGTCGAACGTCCTGACCAAGCTGCGCCCGGGGGCATGGGCCGCGGCCGGCGGCGGCAAGTGGGCCGCACCGATAATGGTGGCCGCCAACCTGATGACCAAGATGCTTCACGCTCCGTACGTGCGCAGCTTCGGCGGATTTGACCGGCCCTGGCAACATCTGAAGCAGCTGGTCGAGGACGTTAGCGTCCGTGAGATGGCGTTCGGCAACGGATACGTGATGACCGGCCGTATGCCGACGCAGCCTGGCCTGAGCGCCTGACCGTAGGAAGCTGCGCCTTCGGACGCTGCGCCTCAGGAAGCTGCGCCTTCGGACGCTGCGCCTCAGGAAGCTGCGCCTTCGGACGCTGCGCCTCAGGAAGCTGCGCCTTCGGACGCTGCGCCTTAGGAAACTGCGCCTCGTGTATCAACGTCGCAACGATTCGCCGTTTGCGTCAGTCCGCGAGCATATTCACCAGTAACACGGGGGAAACATTCAATTATCAGGGCCCTTCGGCCCTGTCAGCGCTGCGCGAAGTCGGTACATATGGTCCGATAACGTGCTCGGTCCCTGGCCGGGCACGATCTCGATGGCCGTCGCTTGACTGGCATCGCGGAAGAGTGAGGAGCGTGCGGCAGGTGCTTGGAGAGGCAACCGCTCCGCTGACCCGCCTGGTCGAGCTGCCAGGCCGCGGGGTCACGCGGGTTTGGGAGTGCGCCGGCCCGCCCGGCGCCGAGACTCTCATGCTCATCCACGGGGTGACGTTCACGGCCGAACTGAACTGGGCGAAAGTCTTCGCGCCGCTGTCGCGTCATTACCGGGTCATCGCCATGGACCTGCGAGGCCACGGCGACGGGATCAAGGTCGGCTCGCGGTTCCGGCTCGAGGATTGCGCGGACGACATCGCCGCGCTGGCCAAGGTCCTCGGTATCAGCAGCTTCGTCGCCGTGGGTTACTCCATGGGCGGGATGATCGCCCAGCTGCTATACCAGCGGCACGCTCCGCTGCTGTCCGGCCTGGTGTTGTGCGCCACCGCACGTAACGTCCTGGGATCACCGCTGGAGAAGCTGGCAGCGCTAGCGCTGCCGACAGCGGTCGTCGCCATCCAGTGGAACCCGCTGCTGCAGCCAGTGAGCGCCGAGTTCTTCGGCATGACGCTCCTGGGCTCCGTCGAGGACCCGGCCACCGCCAGGTGGGCTCGCGCTCAGTTGAGGCGGACCACCCTCGCCACCGCCATCGCGGCCGTCCAGGCCGTCAGCGAGTTCACGTCGCACACCTGGATCGGCGAGGTCGATGTCCCCACCGCGGTGGTGGTCACGACCCGGGACCGCATCGTGCCGACGAGCCGTCAGCTGAAGCTGGCCCGGGCGATCCCAGGCACGTCAGTCTACAAAGTGGACGCCGATCACGCGGTGTGCACCACCGCGCCGCAGGTGTTCGTCCCGGCGCTGCTGCAGGCCTGCTGGTCGGTACAGACGCGCCACGCCTTGGCGAAGCCGGCCTCGTAAGCGCTGGACACGGCACCGGAGAGGTCCCCCGCATCGCCTCTCCGATGCCGTGTTCTCCCCACCTGACATAACGGAGGGGACTAGCCCGGCCCTGATACACATCCGGCCGCGGAATCTTGAGTTGAATCGGGGGATGGACCACATGCTGCCGTCGGAGGAGGACGCGGACCTCCCGGAGTTCTGCCGGGTGCTCGGCGTGCCGGGGCTGGCCGATATCCATACCCATTTCCTGCCGCCGCGGATGCTACGCCGGGTGTGGGAGTACTTCGATGCGGCCGGGCCGCTGGTCGGCGTGAGCTGGCCGATCCGTTACAAGTGGAGCGATGAGGAGCGGGTGGCGCACCTGCGGTCTATGGGCGTGCGGATGTTCAGCGCGCTGGCCTACGCCCACCGGCCGGACATGGCCGCCGGCCTGAACACCTGGACGCTGGCGTTCGCCCGGGCCAACCCGGGGTGCCTGCCGTCGGCGACGTTCTATCCCGAGCCCGGGGTGGCGGGCTACGTGCGCCAGGCGCTGGACGCGGGCGCGCGTATCTTCAAGGTGCACCTGCAGGTCGGCGGCTTTGCGCCGGATGACCAGCTGCTCGATGAGGTGTGGGGCCTGCTCGCCGAGGCGGGGTTGCCGGTCGTCGTGCACGCCGGACATGCTCCCGTCGGAACCGATTACACCAGACCAGGACCGTTCGGTTCCCTGCTGGGCCGGTACCCGCACCTGACCGCCATCGTGGCCCACAGGGGTGCGCCGGACTACGAGGCGTTCCTGCGGCTGGCGGCCAACCATGAGCGGGTGGCCCTGGACACCACGATGATCTTCACCGACTTCTTCGACAAGGTGGCCCCGTTCCCGGCCGCGGCCCTGCCGCTGGCGCGCGACCTCGGGCTGGCCGGGAAGATCCTGCTCGGCAGCGATTTCCCGAACATCCCCTACCCCTACAGGGTTTCTGTCCACGATGCTGGATTGCTTCCAGCAGTCGCACCACGCGTCACCTTGCTCACCACGACCGTGATGGCGGGCTGTTACCTCCCCATTAAATGCTCTGGGTGGGCATAGGCTGACTCTTGTCGGCGGGCGCCGCTGACGTGGGAGTGGGACTACGCGGGACGGCGGCTAGCATCGTGATCCGCAGCACTCAGCCCGAACCGTCCGCGCTGCAGATCATCCGGACCAGCACCCAGCTGAGGCCGGTAGCGCTAGTCCCAGAGATCTGGCTGTACCAAGCGAGCGAACCGATCGGCGTGTGGCAGCGCACGGAGACGGCGGCCGGTCGAACTGGTCTGGACCCGCCATTCTGGGCGTTCGCCTGGGCGGGCGGCCAGGCGCTGGCCCGCTACCTGCTCGACCACCCCGAGGCGGTCAGAGACCGGCACGTGATCGATATGGCCTCCGGCTCCGGGCTGGTGGCCATTGCGGCAGCTAGGGCAGGAGCGGCGGCCGTGACCGCCTATGACGTTGATCCGCTCGCGGCCGCCGCCATCACGGTCAACGCCGGCGCCAACGGCGCGGCGGTCCTGGCGGTCTGCGCGGACATCCTGGACACCGATGCCACTGGCTCCCCGGAGGTTGACGTGATGCTGGTCGCCGACGCCTTCTACGAACGGAATCTGGCCGACCGGGTCATGCGGTTCGTTGCGCGGGGCCACGCGCGCGGGGCCGATGTCCTGGCGGGCGACTTCGGGCGGGCGTATCTGCCGCAGGACCGGCTGAGAGCGCTGGCCGCATACGACGTTCCCGGCCTAGCCGGGCTGGAAGACAGCGACATCAAGCGCACGACCATCTGGGCGCTCGCCTGAGGCGGAGGCTGTGGCTCCGTTCTGGTTTCGGGGGCGGGCGGCGGGGTCAGGGAAGGGCTAGGATGACGGGCTGGGCGCGCGGGGGGACCAGGACGGTGGCGGGGGCGGCGGATTCGCGGACCAGGGTGGTGAAGTCGCCGCCAGCCTGAACCCAGACTGGCCGTACCAGGTGACCGAGGCGAATCGCCCAGCCCGTTCGGTAGAAAGGTTGCTCATGGTGGTCAACGGTCGTCGCTGAGAATGGGCTCGGGCAGGGTGCCCGCGTTGTGCTCGAGCAGGCGCCAGCGGCCGTGCCGGCGGCCGAGCACCGACCAGGAGCAGTTGGACAGCGGACCGAGCACGCCGTACAGGTCGTCGGGCATGCCGAGCAGCCTCGACATGCCCAGCCGCAGCGCCGCGCCATGGCTGACCACCACGGCCAGCCCGGTCGGCGTGTCCGGCTCGGCGGCCCCTCCGTCAGCCAGCATGGCGGCGATGCGGTTGAGCGCGCCGGCCACCCGTTCGGCGACCACGCGGCTCGGCTCGCCGTCGGGCGGGTTCCAAGACGCGTGCTCGGCCGGGTAGCGGGCGCGGATCTCGGTGTCGGTCAGTCCTTCCCAGCAGCCGCCGTGCCGCTCCCGCAGGTCCTTGTCGAGCGTCACCTCGAGCCCGGTCAGCCGGGCCAGCGCGGCGGCGGTGCCCGTCGCACGGCTCAGGTCGGAGGAGACGATCAGGTCCGGGTGCAGCCCGGCCAGCAGCCTCGCGGCCCGGTTGGCCTGGGCGTGCCCCGTCTCGTCGAGCGGAATGTCACTTTGTCCCTGGAAGCGCCGCTCGGCGTTCCAGGCCGTCTGGCCGTGCCGCCACAGCACCAGCCGCGTGGGGTCGCTCAGCGGGTCCTCCCCGGATTGACCACCAGCTCGGGTAGCGGGATCTGCGGGCAGTCCTTCCAGATCCGCTCGAGGGCGTAGTACGTGCGCTCCTCGGAGTGCTGCACGTGGATCACCACGTCGAGGTAGTCCAGGAGCACCCAGCGGCCCTCCCGCTCGCCCTCGCGGCGGACCAGCCCGGCGCCCGCCTGGCGCATCCGCAGCTCGATCTCGTCGACGATGGCCCTGACCTGCCGGTCGTTAGACGCCGAGCACAGCAGGAACGCGTCGGTGATGACTAGCTGGTCGCTCACGTCGTAGGCGATTATGCCGTCCGCCAGCTTGTCCGCCGCGGCCAGCGCGGCGGTCTCCACAAGCTCGACGGCCCTCGGTGTGGCTGTCACGAGTGCTTGCCGGCCTCCTTAGGTCGTCTTCTACTCTCTCATGCGGGGGTGTCATTCGCCTTTGCGTACAGGTGGCGCTTGGCGATGTACTGCACCACCCCGTCCGGAACCAGGTACCAGACCGGCTCGCCCGCCTCGACCCGGGCGCGGCACTCGGTCGAGGAGATGGCCAGCGCCGGGATCTCCACCAGGCTGACCTTCCCGTCCGGCAGGCCCGCTCCCGACAGCCGGTGTCCTGGCCTCGTACAGCCTACAAAATGCGCCAGGGTGAACAGTTCGTCCACGTCGTGCCAGGTGAGCATCTTGGCCAGCGCGTCGGCGCCGGTGATGAAGTACAGCTCGTCGTCCGGCCCGGCGGCGGCGCGCAGATCGCGCAGCGTGTCGATGGTGTAGGTGGGCCCGGGCCGGTCGATGTCCACCCGGCTGACGCTGAACTTGGGGTTCGACGCGGTCGCGATCACCGTCATCAGGTACCGGTCCTCGGCCGGCGAGACCTGGCGGGAGTCCTTCTGGTAGGGCTGGCCGGTCGGCACGAAGACGACCTCGTCCAGCGCGAAGTCGTGCGCGACCTCGCTCGCGGCGACCAGGTGGCCGTGGTGGATGGGGTCGAACGTGCCGCCCATCACTCCGATCCGGCGCATGGCTAGTGAGCCCTCATGCCGTCGTATCGTACCGGTCTCGCTCCGGCTGGTCCCGGCCTAACTGGCCGGCGCGGGGGTTTACGATACGAGATATGACTTCAGTGCCTGATCGCGCGCGAGTCCGCCTCACCGGCATCTCGTCCCGCGCCTATGAGCATCCCGCCGACCGCTCGGCGCTGGTCGCGCTGCGCAAGCTCAGCGGGTTCGACACGCTTTTGCGCAAGCTGTTCGGCCTGTTCAACGAGCGGGCCTTCCGGCTTACCTACCTGGCGGGCAGCGTCCGGGCCTCCGAGCGTCAGTTCCCCCAGATCTACGAGCTGGTCAGGGACGGTTCCTACATCCTGGACCTGCCCGAGGTGCCCGAGGTGTACGTGACCCAGAATCCGCTGGTGAACGCGATGGCACTGGGCCGGGACAAGCCGTTCATCGTGATCACCACCGGCATGGTCAACCTGTACGACCCGGAGGAGCTCCGCTGGGTAGTCGGGCACGAGCTCGGGCACATCCTGTCCGGGCACGTGGTCTACCGCACCATGCTGCTGATCCTGCTCCAGCTGGCCGCGCGGGTCGCCTTCCTGCCGATCACCCTCGGCCTCGGGGCCATCATCTGGGGGCTGGAGGAGTGGTTCCGCAAGTCCGAGCTGTCCTGCGACCGGGCCGGGCTGCTGGCCGGGCAGGACGTGGACGCGGCCCGGCGGGCGCTGATGAAGCTGGCCGGCGGCGCGCAGCTGTCCGAGCTGAACCCGGACGCGTTCCGCGAGCAGGCGTACGAGTACGACGCGGTGCCCGACCTGCGGGACAGCATCCTGAAGATCCTGCAGCTGCAGGGGAACACCCACCCGTTCGCGGTGGTCAGGTTCGCCGAGCTCGACTACTGGGCCACGCACGGCGAGTACGAGCGCATCCTGGGCGGCGACTACCCGCGCCGGGACACCGACAGCAGCGCCTCGGTCGGCGAGGAGATCAGGAACGCGGCCAAGTCCTACCAGGACTCGTGGAACCGTTCCCAGGACCCGCTGATCGGGATCTTCCGCGGGGTGGCCGAAGGCGCGGCGCGGGCCGGCGGCGGGCTCTTCGACCGGCTGCAAAACCGCCCGGGCGGCCCCGGTGGTAACAGCGGCGGCGACAACTAGAGGATGACCAGGTCGTCGCGGTGCACGACCTCGCGCTCGTATTCCTGGCCTAGCTTGCTCGCCAGCCACCTGGTCGAGCGGCCCATCAGGCCGGGGATCTCGGCGGCGTCGTAGTTCACCAGGCCGCGCGCGACGACGTTACCGTCCTCATCACGCAGGTTGACAGGGTCGCCAGCGTCGAAGGTCCCCTCGACGCCGGTGATGCCGGCCGGCAGCAGGCTGGCTCGCCTGTTGACGACAGCCTCCACCGCGCCCCGGTCCAGGCGCAGGCTGCCGCGGGCCACCGCGGCGTGCTTCAGCCAGAGCAGCCTGGTCGCGGGGCGGCGGCCGCGGGCTGCGGCGAAATAGGTGCCGGTCGGCGCGCCGCTCAGCGCGGCCGCGGCACTGGCGGCGTCGGCGACCACGGTCGGGATGCCGGCCGCCGACGCGATCATCGCGGCTTCCACCTTGGTGGCCATGCCGCCGATGCCTTGTTTCTGGCCCGCCTGGCTGCCCCCCTGGCCGGCCTTGGCGCCCCGGCCCAGCCGGATCCCGTCCAGGTCGGCTCGTTCGCGAATCTCGGTGATCCGCTGCGCCTCGCCGCGGCGCGGGTCGCCGTCGTACAGGCCGTCCACGTCGGAGAGCAGGACGAGCGCGCCGGCCCGGGTGACGTGCGCGACCAGCGCGGCCAGCCGGTCGTTGTCGCCGAACCTGATCTCGTCGGTGGCCACGGTGTCGTTCTCGTTGACCACCGGTAGCACGCCCAGCTCCAGCAGCCGGTCCAGGGTGCGCTGGGCGTTGCGGTAGTGGGTCCGGCGCATCAGGTCATCGGCGGACAGCAGGACCTGGCCGGTCCGGATGCCGTACCGACCGAAGGCAGCCGTGTACCTGGCGATGAGCAGGCCCTGGCCGACGCTGGCCGCCGCCTGCTGGGTGGCCAGGTCCCGGGGGCGCCGGGACAGCCCGAGCGGGACCAGGCCGGACGCGATCGCCCCGGAGGAGACCAGGACAAGCTGGGTGTTGTCCCGCCAGCGGGCCGCCAGGGCGGCGGCCAGGGCCGCGATCGCCTCGTCGGCGATCTCGCCGTCCGCCGTGGTCAGCGACGAGGAGCCCACTTTGACCACGACCCTGGGCGCCGTGGCGATGTCCGGCCGCTGCGCCTGGGCCTGGGTAGCGGCCTCGGTCGTGGCGGCGGGCCCGGTTTCCGGCGCGGTCGTCACGGTAACAGCCGGGGGTCGGTGCCGCGGGGGCCGAGGCGCTGCTTGTGCTTACCGTGCCTGGCGTGCGCGCTGGCGCCGCTGCTCATCGGGGCGGCGGGGTCCCAGTCGAACACCACGGCGTCGTCCGGGTCGCCGATGAGGACTTCCGCGCCTGGTTCGGCGCCCGCCTCGGCGAGGGCCTCCTCCACGCCCAGGCGGGCCAGCCGGTCGGCCAGGTAACCGACCGCCTCGTCGTTGCCGAAGTCGGTCTGCCTGACCCAGCGCTGCGGCTTCTCGCCCGTGATGAGGAAGCTGTCGCCGATCCTGACCACCTCGAAGCCCGGCTCGTCGGCGGCCTGCACCTTGACCTTGACCCGGACCCGCTCGGCGGGCTGCTCGGCGGGCCGGGCGGCGCGGTCCGCGGCGACCAGCGCCGCCATCGCGAAGCCCAGCTGACGCAGGCCCTCGCCGGTGGCGGCGGAGATCTCGAAGACCTGGTAGCCGCGCGCCTCGAACTCGGGCCGCATCTGCTCGGCCCGCTCGCGGGCCGCCGGCACGTCGATCTTGTTCAGCGCGATCAGCCGCGGCCTGGTGAGGAGTTCAGCCCCACCCGCCTCCCCACCCCCCTTCATCTCGCCGTAGGCGGCCAGTTCATTTTCGATCGCGGCCAGGTCGGCGGCCGGGTCACGGCCCGGTTCCTCGGTCGCGCAATCGATGACGTGGACCAGGCTGGAGCAGCGCTCCACGTGCCGGAGGAAGTGGTGGCCCAGCCCCTTGCCCCGGCTGGCGCCCGGGATCAGGCCCGGCACGTCGGCCACGACGAACTGGACGTCGCCGGCCTCGACCACGCCGAGGTTCGGGATCAAGGTGGTGAACGGGTAGTCGGCGATCTTCGGCCGGGCCGCGGACATCGCCGCGATCAGGGAGGACTTGCCCGCGTTGGGGAAGCCGACCAGCCCGACGTCGGCCACCGTCTTCAGCTCGAGGATGAGGTCGCGCTGCTGGCCCGGCTCGCCCTTGAGGGCGAACCCGGGCGCCTTACGCCGCGGCGAGGCCAGCGCGGCGTTGCCCAGGCCGCCCCGGCCGCCCGCGGCGGCGACGAACCGGGTGCCGACGCCGATCAGGTCGGCGAGCACCTCGCCGTCGGCGGTTTTGACCTCGGTCCCGTTCGGCACCGCGATGACCAGGTCCGCGCCATCGGCGCCGGTGCGATTCGAGCCCTCGCCCTGACGGCCGTTCCCCGCCCGGCGCACCGGGCGACGGTGGAAGTCGAGCAGGGTGGCCGCGCTCGCGTCTACCTCGAGGATCACGTCACCGCCGCGGCCCCCGTTACCCCCGTCCGGGCCGCCGAGCGGCTTGAACTTCTCCCGGTGAATCGAGGCGCAGCCGTTCCCGCCGTGGCCGGCCTGCACCCGCAGCGTGACCCGGTCGGCGAACTCCGCCACGATGTTCCTCTCTCTTTATGCACGAGAAAGGCGGGCCAGGTTGTCGCCCGGCCCGCCTTGCATCCTGCCTGCGTCCCCTCGGCGGGCCTACGCCGGGGGCTCGGCCGGGACGGGCTCGGCCCGGACGGGCTCGGCCGGGACGGGCTCGGCCGGGACGGGCTCGGCCGGGACGGGCTCGGCCGGGACGACGTTCACGGCCCTGCGGCCGTGGCGCATACCGAACTGAACCGTCCCGCCGACCAGCGCGAACAGCGTGTCATCGCCGCCGCGGCCGACGCCCTCGCCGGGGTGGAAGTGGGTGCCGCGCTGGCGGACGATGATCTCGCCCGCGTTCACGACCTGGCCGCCGTAACGCTTGACGCCGAGGCGCTGGGCCTTCGAGTCGCGGCCGTTGCGGCTGGATGACGCGCCCTTCTTGTGTGCCATCTCAGTCCTCCTCCGCCTTCGCGCTGGTGGTCTCGGCGCCGGTGGCCTTAGCTTCAGTGCTCTTGGCCCCGGCGTTCTTGGCGTCGGTGCCGATGCTGGTGATCCGGACCTGGCTGTACCGCTGCCGGTGGCCCAGACGCCGCCGGTAGCCGGTCTTGTTCCGGTAGTGGATCATGTTGATCTTGGGACCTGCCGCGTCACCGACGATGTCCGCCGTGACCTGGTAGCGGCCGACCTCGGCGGGGTCGCTGATGACCCGGTCGCCGTCTACCACCAGCAGGGCCGGGAGCGTAACGCTCTCACCGACCTCGCCAGGCAGCTTGTCGACGGTGACGACCTCGTCCAGCGCGACCTTTTCCTGCCTGCCGCCGCAGCGCACAATCGCGTACACCCGAGAACTCTCTCTTTCCTTGCGCTTTCCTAGCGTGCCTCGGAACTCCGGTGTCACCACGGCGGGCTCGCTTGAACGTGCACACGGGGCCCGCACAGCGGGCAACTCCCGACCGCTAAGGCTACCAGACCTGAGCGGCTACACGAACCCGGCCCGTTCGGCCTCTTGATTGTCGCCTCGACGACCCGCTGTCCCTTTTGCCGGGTTTATCGCGGAATTTTGAGGCTCCACGGAACATTTGGGGGCCTATAGCCCCCCAAATGTTCCGCTGAGCCCGGAATTTCCAAGATCGAGTTCCTGGGTCTGGGGTGCTGTGGAGTGACGTGCCACTTCGGACTGGCGGCGCATGAAGCACGTAATACGAGCTTCAGGCGGCGCCGTCCTGGGCTTCTGGTACGGCTGCGGCTTCGGCTACCTCAGGTGCTGATGCCGCTGGGGCGGCTGGGGTGTCAGAGGCGGTTGAGGCTACGGGGACCACGGCGCCAGAGGGCCTGCGGCGACGGCGGCGGCCGGAGCGGGCCGACTCAGCCGGGGCGGCCGGCACCTGGGTGCCTGGCGCCTCGCCGTTGTCCTGAGGGTTGGCCGCCTGGGCGTGGTCCTGAGTGCTCTCGGCCTGGGCGTCTTTCGGGCGGCCGTTGGCCGGCGGGCCGTCCGGGGCGCTGGCATCGGCCGGGGCGCTGGCATCGGCCGGGGCGCTGGCATCGGCCGGGGCGCTGGCATCGGCCGGGGCGCTGGCATCGGCCGGAGCAGCCTCGAGGGGACGGGCGCGGGCGGCGGCCGCGGCTACGGCCGCGGGCCCGGAACCCCGGCCGCCGTTGCCTGCCCCGCCATGGCTGGCACCGCCACGGCCGTGCGTGTGGTGCGCGGCCTGGCTGTCGGCGTCCGGGTCGTAGGTGAGGATGACGCCGCGGCCGTTGCAGCACTCGCACGGCGTGGAGAAGGCCTCGAGCAGGCCGGCGCCCACCCGCTTCCTGGTCATCTGGACCAGACCGAGCGACGTCACCTCGGCGACCTGGTGCTTGGTCCGGTCCCGGGCCAGGCATTCGAGCAGCCTGCGCAGCACCAGTTCCCGGTTGCTCTCGAGCACCATGTCGATGAAGTCGATGACCACGATGCCGCCCACGTCGCGCAGCCTGAGCTGGCGGACGATCTCCTCGGCGGCCTCGAGGTTGTTCCGGGTGACGGTCTCCTCCAGGTTGCCACCCTGCCCGGTGAACTTGCCCGTGTTGACGTCGATGACCGTCATCGCCTCGGTCTTGTCGATGACGAGCGACCCTCCGCTCGGCAGCCAGACCTTGCGCTCGAGCGCCTTGGCCAGCTGCTCGTCGATGCGGTACTCGGCGAACGCGTCCCGGTCGCCCTGCCAGCGGCTCAGCCGGCTGGCCAGGTGCGGGGCGACGTACTTGACGTACTCGTCCACCACGTCCCAGGCCTCGTCGCCCGACACCACGAGCTTGCCGAAGTCCTCGTTGAACACGTCCCTGATCACGCGGATGGTCAGGTCGGGCTCGCTGTAGAGCAGCGCGGGAGCGCTGGCCGTCTTGGCCTTCTTATCGATCGCCTCCCACTGGGCGGCGAGCCGGGCGACGTCCCGGGCCAGCTCCTCCTCGGCCGCCCCCTCGGCCGCGGTGCGCACGATGACGCCGGCGTTCTCGGGCATCACCTTCTTCAGGATCTGCTTGAGCCGGTTCCGTTCGGTGTCGGGCAGCTTGCGGCTGATGCCGGTCATGGATGCGCCGGGCACGTAGACCAGGTAGCGGCCGGGCAGGCTGACCTGGCTGGTCAGCCGGGCGCCCTTGTGGCCGACCGGGTCCTTGGTGACCTGCACGATCACCGATTGGCCCGGCTTGAGCGCCGACTCGATCCGCTTGGGCTGGCCCTCCAGCCCGCTGACGTCGAAGTTCACCTCGCCGGCGTAGAGCACCGCGTTGCGGCCCTTGCCGACGTCGACGAAGGCGGCCTCCATCGACGGCAGCACGTTCTGGACCTTGCCCAGGTAGACGTTGCCGACGTAAGACTGATGGCTAGACCGGTTCACGTAGTGCTCGACCAGCACGCCGTCTTCGAGCACGGCGATCTGGGTGCGGTCCTTGCGCTGGCGGACCACCATGGAGCGCTCGACCGACTCGCGGCGGGCGAGGAACTCCGACTCGGTGATGATCGGCGGGCGGCGACGGCCGGTCTCCCGGCCCTCGCGGCGCCGCTGCTTCTTGGCCTCGAGCCTGGTGGAGCCCTTGACCGACCGCACGTCGTCACTGCCGTTCGGCTCGCGGACGTGCACGACGGTGTCCGGCGGGTCGTCCGGAGTCAGCGAGTCCGGCCCGGCCACGCCGTCGGCCGAACCGCGGCGGCGCTTGCGGCGGCGCCGGCGCGCACTGCCGCCCTCGGCGTCGTCCTCGGCCGGGCCGCTGGCGCCGGCGTCCCCGTTGCCGTCCCCGGATCCAGCCGGCGCCGACGTGTCGCCGACGGCGGACGGGCCCGCGGACGTGTCTGCACCGTCCCTGGCCGCGCTGGTCCGGCGGCTGCGCGTACGGGACGACGATCGCCTGGCCCCCTGGGCCTCCGGCTGGCCGTCGCCGTTCGCCGCGCCCGGCTGTGCGCCTTGACCCGGCTGAGCGTCCTGGGTTCCCTCGCCAGCCTGCGTATCCGGCTGGCCGTCGCCGGCGTCCGCCTCGCCGTTCCTCCCCCGGCTGCGGCTCGGCCGCCGCCTGCGGCGGCGGCCCGCACCCGTGCCGTCGTCATCGTCGCCGGGGCCACCGGTCACGTCAGCGTTTCCGCTGGTCCCGGCGGGAGCCGGGGAACTGGCCGCCGGACCCGGCGGGGCGGGCTCGGGCCGAACGGGCTCGGGCCGCGCCGGCGGCGGCTGGAACACCACCGGCGGCGGCTGGAACACCGCCGCGGGCACGGCCTGGTTCAGTTCGTCAGAACCGTGCCCACCCGGGTTGTCATTGAATTCTCTGTCGTACAGCTCGCTCTCGAGCATTCGGGCAATCTCCAGTCAGGCTCCCGGGCGCGCGGTACCGCGGCGTTCCGCTAACTGGCGGCATTCCGCGACGCACCCGCACACCGCACGGGAGCACGTTGTAAACGGAGGTCCAGGCGGAGCCGCGCTGGCGGTCCTGGGTCCGCGCGATTACCGCGCGAGCCCGACAGCACCGAACCTCGTAACCTATCCCTGTCTTGTCGGGTACGGCTCCCTGGCACCACCGCATCGCCGTCATGACCCCTTCTCCCCGGTCAGCAGGGCCTCCCCGGCCAGCCGGGCCCGCGGGCCCTGCGCCAGCCGGGTGGTCATGGGCGGCGAAGAGGGAACGATGCCGGCCTGTTCGCGCAGCGCGGTCAAGACATCCTCGGGCCGCACGGCAGGCGCCGTATGTAGAACAACCATTCGAAGAATGGCACAATCTTCGTAGCCTGTCACGGCGGCGCGCTGGCCGCCGTCAGGATCAGCCGCGGTCGGTCCCATCTGGACAACGTCCATCTCGACCACGGCCGCGCGGGCATCCAGCCGCCGGACGCCCTTGTCCGTGAGGCGCTCCACCGGCGCCTCGCCGAGGGTGAGAAAACCCGCGACGGCTCGCTGCGCCGCCGCCAGTCCCACGCCCGGTAGAACCACTCGCCACTGCGACGCCTCCAGATGGCCGAAGGCGCCGGAGGGCGACGCGCCGGAGCCCGCGGACGGTCTTCCGTCGACAGCATTCTCCGTTACGTCGATCACATCAATCCCATCAGGCAGTGCCGCGTCAAGCCGCTGGCACACCTGCGTCTCATCCTGCCGGGCGGTCAGCGCGAGGCTCAGGTACTCAGCCTCGCTCGCCACACCGGTCGGAGCACCGCCCGCATAGGAAATCTTCGGATGCGGCGTGAACCCGGCAGAATAAGCGATCGGCAGACCTGCCCTGCGCACTCCCCGCTCGAAGGCGCGCGCCACGTCCCTGTGGCTGGCGAAACGCATCTTTCCACGCTTAGCATACCGGACCACCAGATGCTGCACCGCAGGCCTGGTGGGTGCCGGTTCCGCCACGCTACCTCCCGCCCACGACGGGAAGCAGCCGCCTCCCGTCAAGGCGCTCTCCCGTCGGGCCTACCTGGATCTCGGTACCCATGGCGGGACAAACCCCGCATTCATAACACGGAGTCCAGCGGCAATCTTCCACCTCAGCCGCGCCCTCGGGAGCTATGGAATCCTGCCAGTCCTGCCACAGCCAGTCGCGGTCAAGACCCGCGTCCAGGTGATCCCAGGGGAGCACCTCGCTGTAATCACGTTCGCGTGTAGTATACCATGCAAGGTCTACTGGCTCGCCGACCAGGGCCGTCTCGGCGCACCGCTGCCAGCGCTCGAACGAGAAGTGCTCGCTCCACCCGTCGAACCGCGCGCCGTCCCGCCACGCCGCCAGGATCACGCCGCCCACCCGGCGGTCACCGCGGGAGAGCAGGCCCTCGATAAGGCCGGGCTGCCCGTCGTGATAGCGGTACCCGATCGCCTTGCCGTAGCCGCGGTCCGCGCGCAGCGCGCCGCCGAGCGCGCGCAGCCTGGTGTCCACCACCTCCGGCGGGCACTGCGCCGCCCACTGGAACGGCGTGTGCGGCTTGGGCACGAAGCCGCCGATCGACACCGTGCACCTGATGTCGCGCCGCCCGGACGCCTCCCGGCCGGCCGCGATCACCCGGCGCGCCAGCTGGGCGATGGCCAGCACGTCGGCGTCCGTCTCGGTCGGCAGCCCGCACATGAAGTACAGCTTCACCTGCCGCCAGCCGCTGGCGTAGGCGGTCGTGACGGTGCGCAGCAGGTCCTCTTCGGTGACCATCTTGTTGATCACCTTGCGCAGCCGCTCGGACCCGCCCTCCGGGGCGAACGTCAGCCCGGACCTGCGCCCGTTCCGGCTCAGCTCGTCGGCGAGGGTCACGTTGAAGGCATCTACCCGGGTGGACGGCAGCGACAGCCCGACGTTGGTCCCCTCGTAGCAGTCGGCCAGGTCGACCGCGATCTCGTTGATCTCGCTGTGGTCGGCGCTGGACAGCGAGAGCAGCCCGACCTCGTCGAAGCCGCTGGCTTTGACGCCGGTGGCGACCATCGAGCCGATCGTGGTGATGGACCGCTCCCGCACCGGCCTGGTGATCATCCCGGCCTGGCAGAACCGGCAGCCGCGGGTGCAGCCGCGGAAGATCTCCACGCTGTACCGCTCGTGCACGGTCTCCGCGACCGGCACGATGGGCTGGCGCGGGTAGGGCCACGCGTCCAGGTCCATCACGGTACATTTCGAAACTGTGGACGGCACGCCCGGCCTATTCGGAACTACTTTTGAAATCTTGCCGTCGGAGTGGTACGCTACGTCGTAGAAACGAGGTACATAGGCGATGGCTGACAGCCGGAGCAGCAGGCCGTCCCGCCCGTCTGGCTGCCCGGCCTGCTTCCAGTCGCGAATCAGGTCCGTGATCGCGAGCACGGCCTGCTCGCCGTCGCCGAGGACCACCACGTCCAGGAAGTCCGCCACCGGTTCGGGGTTGAACGCGGCGTGGCCTCCGGCGATCACCAGCGGATGGTCTAGGGTCCGTCCGGAGGAGTAAAGCGGAATGCCCGCCAGGTCGAGCACGGTCAGGAGGTTCGTGTACGCCATCTCGGTGGCGAAGCTCACCCCGAGCACGTCGAAGGCGCCGACCGGCCGGTGCGCCTCCAGGGTGAACTGGGGCACGCCGTTCTCGCGCATCAGCGCCTCGAGGTCGGGCCACACCGTGTACGTGCGCTCGGCGAGCACGCCCGCGCGCTCGTTCAGCACCTCGTAGAGGATCTGGACGCCCTGGTTGGGCAGCCCGACTTCGTAGGCGTCCGGGTAGCACAGCGCCCACCGGACATCCGCGCTGTCCCAGTCCTTGATGACCGAGCCCACCTCGCCGCCGACGTACTGGATGGGCTTGCGCACGCGTGGCAGCAGCGGCTCAAGCGCTGAGTACACCGATTCGACAGGCATCAGACCAGAGTAGCCGAACGGGCTGGGCTGACAGCCCTGCGCAACCAGGGGCGGACCTAGGTGATCGCTCCGCCCGTGGCTCGAGGCCGTCCGGACAGCGCGTCACTTGAAGACCGTGCGGCGGCGGTGGACGGACTGGAGCAGGCCGATCGCGATCATGTCGGCGAAGACGGCGGAGCCGCCGTAGGAGACGAAAGGCAGCGGGAGGCCGGTGATCGGCATGATGCCGATCGTCATGCCGATGTTCACGAAGGACTGGAAGGCGAACCACATCGCGATGCCGGACGCCACCAGCAGGCCGAACAGGTCGTCCGCCCGGGTGGCGATCCGCAGCGCCCGGATGATCACCACGCCGAGCAGGAAGACGATCACGCTGGTACCGACGAAGCCGAGTTCCTCGCCGGCCACGGTGAAGATGAAGTCGGTCTGCTGGGACGGGACGAAGTTACCCGCCACCAGCTGGCCGTGGAACAGGCCCTGGCCGAACATCCCGCCGGAGCCGACCGCGATCTTGGCCTGGGCCGCGTTGTAGCCGGCGCCGGCCAGGTCGGCGGACGGGTGCAGGAAGGAGGTGAACCGGGTGAGCTGGTAGGACTTCAGCAGGTGCAGGCCGCCGGCCGCGGCGATCGTCACGCCTACCAGGGCCGCGAGCGCCGCGATGATGCGCAGCCGAAGGCCGGACAGCACGATCATGGTCGCGGTGACCACGACGAGCACCAGCGCCACGCCCAGGGCCGGCTCGATCACCACCAGGCCGATCAGCGGGGCAGCGCAAGCCAGCGCGGTGAGCAGCGAGCGGACGCCGGGGGGACCGGAGATCCCGGGATGGGCCTGGCTGAAGATGGTCGCCATCCCCAGGATCAGCGCGACCTTCGCGAACTCCGACGGCTCGACCTGGAAGCCGCCGGGCAGGGAGATCCATGCGTGCGCGCCGTTGATGTCGGAGCCGACCGGGCTGAGTACGGCCAGCAGGGCGAGCACGGTCGCGCCGTAGAAGAACGGCACCCAGGTCCGTAGCTGCCTGGTGTCGACGAGGCTGACCCCGGCCATCAGCACCAGCCCGATCACCACGTTGAGCAGCTGCTTCTTCAGGTAAGTGCGCGGGTCCGCACCGGCCGCGAGCAGGCTGGGCTGGGTGGCGGACCAGACGAGCAGGGTGCCGATCGCGCTCAGCCCGAGCACGACCACGACCAGCAGCCAGTCCATGTGCCGGAGCGGGGAGTTCCTGGCGAACGCCCGGGCCAGCAGGGACCGCGGGCGGCGCGCGGAAAACACCCCCGGCCTGGTCAGACCCCGCGCGGTGTAGCTCGTGGTTCGGCCCAGCATCACTTCTCCCTGGTGTAGCCGGCCGGCGCGGTGATCGTCCCGGTTGAGGAGATCCGCGGCGGCGAGGACGGCACCTGGCCGCCGGGCACCGCCGCCTGGTGCCCCTCGAGGCCGTAGATGCCGTCCCAGATCTGCCGGACCGCGGGCGCCGCCACGTCGGCGCCGTAACCGGAGTCGGGGACCATGACGAGGACCACGTACTTCGGGTTGTCACACGGCGCGAACGAGGCGAACACCGAGGTCGCGTTCTTGCCGAACAGCTGGGCGGTACCCGTCTTGCCCGCCACGCAGACCTGGTTGAGCGGGAAGCCGCCGAAGGCGCCGGCCGCGGTGCCCTGGGTCACCACGCCGGCCAGCGCGCTGCGGATGTAGGACAGCGTGTACCCGGATACGGGCAGGTGGCGGACGACGGGCGGGTTGATCTGCTGGACCACCTGGCCGGTGACCGGCGAGACCAGCGCCTCGCCGATCCGCGGGCTGTACAGCGTGCCGCCGTTGGCCAGCGCCGCGTAGCCGTCGGCGAGCTGGAGCGGGGTGACCGTCACGTAGCCCTGGCCGATCGCGGCGATGGCGGCCTGACCCGGCTCCCAGACCCACCCGCTCTGGCAGTCCTGGTATTCGATCTGCTGCACGTAGCTGCCGTACTCGCGGCCGTTCTTGCACCAGTCCTGGCCGGTGTAGGCGTTGTCCTTCCACAGGTAGTACAGCCACTGCCTGGTCGGAATGGTGCCGGTGGACTCGGCGGGCAGGTCAATGCCGGTGTCCTGCCCGAAGCCCCAGGCCAGCTCCATCTGCTGCATCTTCTGCACCGGCGCGTTCGGCGACTTCACCGAGTTGGCCTTCACGTTGTCGCTGAGGTACATGTCGTAGCCGAGGTTGTAGTACACGGTGTCACAGGACTGGATGAGCGCCGTGGCGAGCGTCATGGCGCCGAGGCTCGGCTCGCCGTCGTTGGCGAAGGTCTGGTTGCCGATGGTGACCGAGCCGGGGCAGTTGTACAGGCCGTTCAGCGGGTACCCGTCGGCCACCGCGGCGGCGGTCGAGGTGACCTTGAAGGTGGAGCCGGGCGCGTACTCGCCCTGGGCGGTCCAGTTGATGATCGGCTCCCCGTCGGCGGTGCCGAACAGCGCGTTGAACTCCTGCTGGGAGATGCCGCCGGTCCACACGCTCGGGTTGTAGTCCGGGTAGCTGGCCATGGCCACCACCCGGCCGGTGGTCGTCATCACGATCGCGGCGCCCTGGTTGGCGTTGTTCCCGGCCGCCCGCGACCGGGCGATGGCCCCGTTGAGCGCGTTGGCGGCGTCGGCCTGGATCTGGGCGTTGAGGCTGGTCACAAGGTCGTCGCCGTTGACCGGCGGGGTCTGGCGGACGGTGCCGGTGACGTCCCCCGCGGCGTTGACAGAGACCGTCTGGGTCCCGGCCTGGCCGCGGAGCGGGCTGTCGTACTGGGCCTCCAGGCCGGCCTGCCCGACCAGGTCCACGCCGGAGAAGCCGGTCACCGGCAAGTGCCGGCTGGCGATCTCCTGCGGGGTGATCGGCTGCAGGTAGCCGAGCACCTGAGCCGGGTTGGCCCCGTACGGCTGCGGGTAGCTGATCACCGGCTGGACCTGCGCGGTCACCCCGGGGAACTGCTTCTGCTCCTCCATCACCTGCAGCGCCACCTGGGCGGAGACGTTCTGGTCCACCGGGATCGGCTGGTAGGGCGAGCCGGCCCAGCAGGGCTGCGGGACACCCACGGCGCACAGCCGTGTTTTCTCGGTCAGCAGCTGGTAGGACATGCCGAGCAGCGGGGCCAGCCGGTGCAGTACTGGCGCGGCGCCGCCGGGCTGCTGGGACAGGTTCATCATGTCCACCGAGACGACCAGGGCGGTCTGGTTGGTCACCAGCCGGTTCCCCACGTCGTCCAGGATCTGGCCGCGGACCGCGGGCACGATCACGT
>Ga0074046_10001435_pt1 | contig 21554 bp, 22 predicted proteins | sample BogForMeECP23OM3_FD_94441 | JGI IMG/M metagenome (GOLD analysis project Ga0074046, IMG submission 94441) | Bog forest soil microbial communities from Calvert Island, British Columbia, Canada - Bog Forest MetaG ECP23OM3 | ecosystem: Environmental > Terrestrial > Soil > Wetlands ... | reverse complement strand
GCGCGGGCAGAAAACTCCAGTGTCCATCTTCAAGATTGACACCAACTACAACGTGAAGCCATTTATCAGCGACCTGATGAACGCCACCTCGATTGCCTTCGACCGCGAAGGCGAGATGTACGTTTCTTCGCGCCATGACGAGGCGGTGTACAAAGTAGCGCCCAACGGAACCATGTCAACTTATGCGGAAGGCATGGGGATCGCCACCGGCATTGCCTTCGATCGCGAGGAGAACCTCTACGTCGGCGACCGCAGCGGAACCATTTTCAAAATCGCCCGCGACCGCCAGATTTTTGTATTCGCGACGCTGGAGGCGAGCGTTTCCGCCTATCACATCGCCTTCGGTCTCCACGGCGATATGTTCGTTACCGGCCCCAGCACTTCCAGTTTCGACTGCGTCTATAAAGTCGACCCCCACGGAACCGTGTCCGTGTTCTACCGCGGGCTGGGACGTCCGCAGGGCTTGGCGCTTGATGTCGAGGGTAATGTTTATGTTGCCGCCTCGCTCGCCGGAAAGCGCGGCATTGTGAAAATTACTCCCCAAGGCAAGGCCAACCTCGAAGTCTCCGGCCATGGGCTGGTCGGACTGGCTTTCGCTCCGGGCAAGTCAGCGATTCTCGCCACCAACAGCGCCGTCTATCACATTTCCTGGAATATTCAGGGACTGCCGCTGCCGCCAGAGCAGTAGTTAAGGTTTCAGCCCGTCAGCCACTCGATCCAAAGTGTCATCCTGAGCGAAGCCGAAGGGACCCCTGCAATCTTTCCGACGGAGCAGGAGCGTCCACCAACAGCCTCTACCGACTACCGGCCACCGCCGCGTAGGGATAAGGAAACAACTCTTCTTCGTGTTCGCGCAGTTTCTGAATCCAGGCCTGAATTCCCTGTTGCGCACTCCCAGACAAAGGGAAGAACTCAAAACCGAAGCGCGCTTCACCGCAGTGGCGGACCGTCGCCAGCATTTCGATCGGGGCGCCTGGCAACGACAGCGTGATAATCACCGTTTCGCCCACCCGTGGCGCGCCGCAGACCAGTGCCGCCATCCCTCGCGTGCTGATGTCAAGGCTCATACCGCGAGTATCCACCGGCCCATAGCGCAAGAAGCGTTGCAGCCTGACTGGGATGCTCGCAACATAGCGTTGCTCCCGCCGGCGGACGTTGTATTTCCGAAAAGGGGCCAAACTCCCCCGGCTGTCGACATACATATCGCTCTCCTTCCGCCACCTGAACCACTTCGCGCCCGTCTACAGGCAGGCGCGTATCGCGCCCAACAACTCCTCGTTGTCGGCCGGTTTCTGGAAGAAGGCAATCGCGCCTGCTTCGAGGGTACGTTTTTCATTAGCCTCGGGATCGCGCGCTGTAAGAACAATCACCGGGATGCCCGCAAGCGCCGGATACTCATGCAGGTTCTTCAGCACCGCGAATCCGTCACCCGCCGGCAGCCCGAGATCGAGAATGATCAACTGGGGACGTTCCTTTTGCGCCATGGCGATGGCGGAGTAACCGTCGCAAACATTCACTGTATCGAAATGATTTGCTCGCAAGCGCAGACTCAGGGCCTGTCGCAGATCGGGATCGTCATCCACCACCATGATCTTCGCTCGATTCCGGGCAAGTCCCCCTTTGCCACTCTCAGTACGCATGTTCCTGGTTCTCCTTTTCGCTGCAGTTGGATCCGCTACAAAGGCCCCGCTGAATGATCTCGGCGACGCAATCGGCAACACTCCAGATTTGTTGTTCCAGGGTCATCGCGTCCGACGCCGCCGGGACTGGAATCGGCTCGGCTGTCACCTGAAGAGTGCCGCCCGCCTTCAGCTGCGGCAGCGCGCCAACCTGGCCGCGGATTCGCTCCATCATGACGCTGACCCTCCCCATGTCGGTGGAGGCGACCACAAAAAGCGTTTCAACCGGACCGCTCGTCGCCAGGGGTGGAAGTACCAGATCTTTGTCCAGGTAGACGCACCGCCGCAACAGGTCCAGACAACGAGCGCAGGTCTCTTTCCAGCTTCCGCGCAGTGATTTGGACAAAGGAGTCAGTTCCACCCGCACCAGCACCAAGGCCTCCCGCAAACGTCCCTGGTCAACGATCACCGGAAGCAAAAGCTTGGCCAGGGAATAGAGCGGCAAGGTGAACGAAAAGGTGCTGCCGCTTCCCTGCTGGCTTGCAACCCACATCCTCCCGCCGTGGAGAGCCACAATTTCCTTGGCAATGAACAGCCCCAGGCCGAGTCCGGCCCGGTTACCGTCCACCGCGTTGGGATCCTGGTAGAGACGTTCAAAAACCAGAGGCAACGACTCTTGCGGCATGCCGCGGCCAGTGTCGCTGACGGAGATATACACCGAGGCCGGGTCCGTTTCCACCATCGAGGCTTTCACCATCACCGATCCCTCAGGCGGAGTGAACTTGATTCCGTTGTCGATCAGGTTGATGAGAACTTCAAGGGCGCGGTCGGGATCGGCATAGACAAGAGGGATGGTCTGGTCCACTCCGACTTCAAGGCCGACGTGTTTTTCGGCGGCGGCCGGCCGCATCATCGCGACCGCCTGCCGAATCAGTTCCCCAATATCGATGCAACGTGGTTCCACGCGCAGTTTCCCGCTATCGGCGCGCGTGGCTTCCAGCAAGTCGCGAATCATGGCGTGCAACTGGTTCACACTCTTGAGGACGGTTTTCAGGTGGCTGGTTTGGTCCGGCGCCATAGGACCCGCCAACCCATCCAGCAGCAGCGTGACGTACTGGTGAATACAGGTAAGCGGGGTCCGCAACTCATGCGAAACGTGAGACAGAAAGCGGTTCTTGAATTCCACTTGCTGCTGGCGGCTGATTTCGAGCGAGCGCAGCAGTCCCTGCCGTTCCACCGCGTAGCGCAGCGCACGCTCCAGTTGTTTGCTGGTGACGTCACCCTTGACCAGGTAGTCCTGAACCCCCTGGTGGACGGCCTTCATGGCCATCACCTCATCATCCTGCCCCGACAGAATCACCACCGGAACATTCGGCGCCTTCTGCCGGATCCGGCGAAAGGTTTCCGCGCCGTGGCTGTCGGGAAGGTTCAGGTCGAGCAGCACCAGCGCCGGGGTTTCCACATCCAGGCACGCCAGAGCGTCGGAAAGCCGGGGGACGCAGTTCACGTGCACATCGGACTTGCTTTCCACCAGGCGCAGGCGTACCAGATCCGCGTCTCCGGGGTTGTCTTCAATCAGCAAAACGTGAGCAGGTTCGTGTTCCATTGTTTCTATTTTTCCTCTCGTGGCAGGCTCGCCGAGCCAAACCAGAATTCTTCAATCGCTTGCACCGCCAAAAAATAGTCATTCAGATTTCCAGGTTTGCTGACATAGCAGTTCGCGCCCAGGTCGTAACTGCGCGTGATATCCAGCATCGAGCGCGAAGTGCTGAACACCACCACCGGAATGGTGCGCAGGCTAGTGTCGGCTTTAGCCTCCGCCAACACGGCTCGACCGTCTTTCTTGGGCAGATTCAGATCCAGGATCACCAGGTCCGGGCGAACCGTATTCGCATACGGACCAGCACGACGCAGAAAGGCCATCGCCGCCTCGCCGTCCGCCACGTCGCTGATGCAGCTCTGATGCCTGCCCCCCGCCAACGCCTCCCGCGCTAGTACGACGTCGGCGGGGTTGTCATCCACGAGAAGGACCTGAGGCAATGTTGTCATCGCTCGGGCTCCCCCCTTCTCGTTTTCAGGGTAGCGACCGGCAGGCAGATCGCCACGACGATGCCGTCGCGCAGCATAGATCTCCGCATGGACATAACTATCGGCACTGCGCAAACGCCCTTGAACTCTAAAGACAGCGCAGCTCTCGCCAGAGAACCGACGGAAAGCGCTATTGGGACATGTCCATACAGACGTACGTGGGAAGGAAGGCTAGTGTGGGGACGGGCGCCCCGCCCGTCCAGGTTTGCGTAGGGACGGCCGCCCCCGGCTGTCCAAGCCGAGCGCAGTTCGGCAGCCGCTAGGGGCAAAGCAACTCAGGGCAACTTCGTGGAGGGGAACAAAAACTCAGGATTCGTATCGGAGTTCGTATCAGGGTATCGCTTTAGCGATACCATAAGCCTTCCAAAGCGGCCGTCGGCCTGTTACTTCTTGTACTCGGTGGGTTGCGGACCCTTCTCCAAAGTCTGCCGGTCCCAGATCATGCCTTCGCGGTTGTAGCTAGCAAGTTCGAAATCTTGGGTAAGCTCAAGCGCGTCCACCGGACAAGCATCCTCGCAAAGCCCACAGAACATGCAACGGCTAAGATCGTAGGTAAAGTTCGTGAGCTCCTTACGGCGGGTCTTTTCATTGCGCTCGCTGGAGACCACGATCAGGTTCTCGGGACAAGCCAAAGCGCACAGGTCGCAGGCAATGCAGAGAGTCTCGTCAGTGTCCGGATTCACGTTCAGCCGAGGCGCGCCCCGGTAGCGCTCAGCGACCTGCGGCCGCTCCAAAGGATACTGCTCGGTATAGATTTCCCTGGGGTCCTGATACCGGAAGGTCACGCCCAGTCCCTGAATCAGGTCCACCAAGAACACTTTCCGTAAGACTTCAGTCATTCCCATAACCCGCATAGAATACCACTGACGGGAAACAGTCGGGTGTGAGATGAATCACAGAAGAGTGGAAAACGCTGCGGGACCCTCCGACGAACTTCGCTCCGACGAGCTCTGGATGGAAGAAGCCCTGCGCTGCGCCCAGCGCGCCCTGGAGGCCGGCGAAGTGCCGGTAGGAGCAGTAGTAGTGTGCGCCGGGCGGATAGTCGGACGAGGCTGGAATCAAAATCTCACCAACAACGATCCCACCGCCCACGCCGAAATCGTGGCCCTGCGCGAGGCAGGACGAAACGCCGGTAACCACCGTCTGGGCGACTGCGAACTGTTTGTTACAATTGAGCCGTGTCCCATGTGCGCGGGAGCGGCCGTTCATGCCCGCCTCCGCCGCCTGGTGTACGGAGCCGACGACCCGAAAGCCGGAGCCGTCCGTTCGATTCTGCAGGTGGCAAACCACCCCGCCCTGAATCATAAGATGGAGATAAGGGAAGGCGTGCTAGCCGGAAGAGCAGCAGAATTGCTGCAAGAGTTTTTCAGAAAGCGTCGTTAAATAAAGGTTTTACTGGCAACTGGGTACTGAGTACTGGGTACTGACAACGGAGAGGTGCGTGAGCGGTTGAAACGATCCGCCTCGAAAGCGGACATACCTTAACGGGTATCGTGGGTTCAAATCCCACCCTCTCCGCCATATCTTCAACTAGTTACCATCGTCCGTGTGCGTGGAGGCTGCACGCACTCCGCAATTCCGCAAAAACGCGACTCCAACATCCCTTGGGAGTGCTAGAATCAGTGCCTGACCCAAGACCATGGTTTTACTAGTGTGAGGAACTCGCCCGTGGCAGCTTCCCTCCAAACCCCGTTTGACACTGTCGAGGACGCCCACGAATATGTGCGGCTTTTAGGCGAGGCCATCGCCGAAGCCAAACGCGAGATCGAAGCCGACCTCGCCATTGCTGCGAAGGCCAAGTCGGAACGCCGGTTACAGGCTCTGCAACTTGTGCAATTCCAGTTAGATAAACTCGAACACCATCTGAAAACCAGCAGCCGCCTGCTCAACGACTTGCGCACGTTGCGACGCCTTCTACTGGAGGAACGGTTCGAGTTCACCCCCAACGGCAAAGATTCCGCCGCCTAGCAGCCTGTGAAAAAATCCGCCTTGCACTTGATTTTGGGTGGCGCAGCGCTTCAGCGCTGCGGTAAGTACATTGTTTTGAATCCGGCTTTAGCCGCCGAGGCCACGGCCCTTGCTCGGAAACGACTTCTTTTCACCTGCTAGGTGACGCCCATAATTCAAGCAGGATCGCGCTCTCGCTTCACGCTCTCAATTTTTCCGCAAACTTCTTTTCCAGCTTAGCCAGCTTCGGCGAAATCACGAACATACAATAAGGCTGGCGCGAATTTTCGTTGTAGTAATTCTGGTGGTATCCCTCAGCCGCGTGGAATTCCTCGGCCGGCTCAACCGCGGTCACAATCGGTTCCGGGAACACTTTGGCCGCTGTCATTTCCGCAATCACATCTTCAGCAATCCGCTGTTGCTCTTCATCGGCATACAAGATCACGGAACGATACTGCTCGCCGGCATCGTTCCCCTGCCGGTTCAGCGTGGTCGCATCGTGCACCGCGAAGAACACGTCCAGCAGTTCGCGATAGTTGATCAGGTCGGGATCGAAGCTGACGCGCACCACTTCCACATGTCCGGTATCGCCGTTGCACACCTCGCGATACGTAGCCTGGTCGGCGCGTCCGCCCATGTAACCGGACTCGACGTGGGTCACGCCCGTCAGTCGCTGAAAAACAGCTTCAATACACCAGAAGCATCCGCCGCCGAAAACCGCTGTTTGCTCTTTGGCCATAACCGTTAGATGCGAGAGCGAGCCGGAAGTTCCGTTCCTGCGAAGCCGCTCTACTGCACCTCCAGTGACACCACATCGCCTTCCCCATCCTGACGTTGGCGATAATTGAGCGCCACACTCTTGTTTTTCCAGTCGCAGGAAAACTCATCCGCTCCGATCAGAACCAGGTGCTTGCGGTCGCCCACGTGCATCTTCAGAGATCGCCCTCCGGATACAACGTTCAGCACCGCTTGTGGCGCAGCCGAGCAATCCACCGCAGCCAGTTTGCCCTTGATAAAACGGACCGGCCCTGAAGGTGGCGCCTGCACTCGGAGGTCAGACTCACTTGTCTTTTCTGGATTACCTGTTTTATCGCGCGCGGTTGCGGCTCGGATTTCAACTTGCATCCCAAGAGCATTCGACATCTCTTTGAATTTCTCTGCCTGCTCCAACCCCTCCCTGGCACGGCTTGCCACCTGGGCGTTCGCGCTGCCGCTGAGGGCGCGCAACAGTGCAATAGCCTCGTCCGCTTTGCGATTCGCCAGGTAAATGTTGGCAAGATTCAATTGATACATCTCATTTCTCGGCGACAATTCCACCGCTTTCCTCATCGTCGTGAGCCCTTTTTCTGGCTCGCCGGAAACCGCCTGCGCGTAGCCCAGCAGTGAATACGCGTCGGCCAGTTGTGGATCCAGCGCGATGGCAATTTCCAGTTCCTTTTTTATCTCGTCCGACTTGGCGCCATCCGTGAGTCCTCCCGCCCGGTTCATCATCAGCGCGTTGTAATAATGTACGCGAGGATCTTTGCGGTCGCGCTCCGCAGCCCGCCCGAAGAATTCTCCGGCATGTTCAAAGTCCTGCCGCTGCAGATAGACATATCCAGCTCCGCGGAGCGCCGAGGCATTGTTGGGATCCGCCTCCAGCACCTCCTGACATTCTCTGAGCGCCCGGTCCTGGTGGTCGTGCGAGTGGGCATCAATGTCGGCCAACACGGCGTGGGCATCCGCCAAGCTGACAGGCGTCGCGCTAAACTGCGCGGCCACAATGCCGGAAGGGGTGGACACCGGATAGTATTTGAATCTCCCGCTGCTCAAGTAATTGCGCAGAATGTTATCGAACTGCTCCGGCGTCATCCCAAAAGCCTGCTGCATCGCCTGCTCAACCGTCTTCTTCTGGTTGCGCAGCGCGTCGAAATAGTCTGCCAGTTTCAGCATCAGCTGATTGTCATAAAGATAGTGGACTACCAGGCTGGCCTCCGCATAAAACACGCTGCGATGGTCTCCGCTCTCGTTATAGGTCTTCGAATACTGCTGCACGCGAAACAGATCGGCGACTCGCATCATTCCGTCTTGTTGCAGGATGCGATAGGTATCCTCGGGAATTTTGCCGACACGGGCTTCTTTGTTGTCGACCTCGATGCTCGCAAAATACTCGGCGAACCCTTCCTCGAACCAGGGATCGGTGCGAAACGACAAATTGCCGTCCATCAATCGGTGCGCATATTCGTGGAAGACCACGGCCCAGGGTTTGTCGACCGACATATCGAGCATGATGAAGCTGCGATCTTCCCCGCCCTGGAACAGTCCAGCCAATTCGGTGGGCTTCCCGTTGAAGATCGGTGCCACTTGCCGGATTTCCTTGCTGCTGCGGAAGGCCACAATTTGCAGGGGGACCGACAGATTTACGTGGGCCTTGGTCATCAGCGTTCCGAACACGGAACGCATCTGCTCGAAGTGGAGTGCAACATCCCGGCCTCGCTTCTCGCCGGCATCGGTAATCACCGAAAAGTTCGGCGACTTGACTTCCACCCACTGTGGCTCGCCGGCAAAACTCTGGCGCGGCCACAGAGCCAGACACCCCAGCGCGAAGCACACTTTGAGGAATCGCATGACCGCCCCCGAATAACAGCGGTAGGAACAGCGATGGTACCGCACAATGCGGCCGAGCGAATCACTATTTTATGACGGGAAATCGCAGGAAGCGTATCTTACAGGCGACTCACTAACATCAGAGAGCTGAGTTACACAGAAACGGTGAAAGAAGTCTCGGTCCGCGTAACCGGCCGGTAAAGCGTATCGCGTTCGATCGGTTCGCGCCCGGCCTCGGTTATCAAGCGCACCAGGTCGTGCCGCCGCAAACCCTGAGGAGTGGTCGCCCCCGCATCGTGGTAAATCTTTTCCTCGACCACGGTGCCGTCAATATCATCGGCGCCAAAGCGCAGGGAGATCTGCGCGATCTTCGGCGTCATCATCTGCCAGTAAGACTTGATGTGCGCAAAGTTATCAAGCACCAGCCGGCTCACCGCAATCTGCTTGATGTCGTCCATGCCAGTGGTAGTAAAAAGATGCTGCAGCGGAGTGTTCGCCGGATGAAAGGCGAGCGGAATAAATGTCTGGAAGCCGCCGGTCTCATCCTGCAAGGCGCGCAACTTGAGCAGGTGATCGACCCGGTCTTCGTCATTTTCGATGTGGCCGTAGAGCATGGTGGCATTCGATTTCAGCCCGATCTGGTGGGCCAGTCGCGCCGTATCGAGCCATTGGTCGCCATCAATCTTGTGATCGCAGATAATGTGCCGCACCCGGTCAGCAAAAATTTCGGCGCCGCCGCCGGGCAGCGAGTCCACGCCCGCCTCTTTCATTTTTTCGAGCGTCTCGCGGATAGTAAGCTTCGACCGCTTCGCCAGGTACGCAACTTCCACCATGGTGAAGGCCTTCATGTGGACTTCCGGAAAGCGCTCTTTCAATCCCGAAACAAGGTCGAGAAAATATTGGAACGGCAGATCGGGATGAAGCCCCCCGACAATATGAAACTCCGTAATCGCCTCGGAGTAGCCGGAAGCCGCCGTCTGAAAGGCTTCTTCAAGCGCCATGGTGTAAGCGCCCGGAGTATCTTTCTTGCGCCCAAAAGCGCACAACCGGCAAGCCGCCACGCAAACATTCGTCGGATTGATATGCCGGTTGACGTTGAAGTACGCCTTGTCGCCATGCATCCGCTCCCGAACCCAGTTGGCCAGCCAGCCCACGGCCAGGATGTCACCCGTCCCGTAAAGAGCAAGCGCATCGCCCTCGTTCAGGCGCTCGCCGGCAAGGACTTTATCCTTGATCGAGAGCAGACGAGGGTCGTCAGTCTGGAATGCGTGCGCGTTCGCCATCCATTTAATAATAACCCAGTAGTCGCGAGGGATCACATTGGTTTGTGACGTCGCGCTCGCTCGTTCCACCTCGTAGAGACGGCTTGCCCCGTCTCCTCTGGACGCGGGTGGAGACGCGGCAAGCCGCGTCTCTACCGCCGGATCATCCGGTCAGCAGCCACAAATAGAAAGAACACCACCGAAATCACCCCGTTCATGGTGAAGAACGCGGCGTTCAGCTTGCTCAGGTCGTCGTGGCGAACCAGCGTGTGTTCATAGAGCAAAAGCGCAGCTACAGCAATCACTCCCGCAACCGCCAGCTTGCCGAGTCCAAACACAACGACCAGCGCGACCAGCAGCCCAAGCATCAAGATGTGAAACAGGCGGGCGACGACGAGCGCATTCCTGATTCCTAGATGCCGCGGCACGGAGTGCAAGTCATGACTGCGGTCGTAATCATGATCCTGGCAAGCGTAGATCACGTCGAATCCCCCGACCCAGAACGTTACCGCGGCGGTAAGCAGCAAAATGCGCGGATCGAGCGCGCCACGAACCGCGATCCAGGCGGCAGCCGGAGCAATGCCGAGAGCGAATCCAAGAAACAGATGCGACCAGCGCGTGAATCGCTTGGCGTAGGAATACAGAAGGATCACCGCCAGCGCCACCGGCGAAAGCGCCAGCGTCATGCGGTTCAATTGGGAAGCAGCGAGAATAAAAATTCCGCATGAGACCAGAACGAACGCACTGACAAACGACGGCGTCAGCAGGCCGACCGGCAGAGCGCGAGTCGCGGTGCGGGGATTGGCCGCGTCAATCGAAGCGTCGGCCAGGCGATTGAAGGCCATAGCGGCCGAGCGCGCCGAGACCATGGCGACCACGATCCACGCCAGTTGCCGCCACGCCGGCAGCCCGCCGGCGGCCAGCATGGCTCCGCAGAGCGCAAATGGGAGCGCGAAGATCGAGTGCTCCCACTTGATCATCTCCAGCGTAATTCTCAAATTTCGGAAGAAAGCCACCGGGCAATTGTAAAGCAGTGAATGCTGGTTACAGAATGAAGATCGGCCATTGAACCGCAGAGCGCGCCGAGTCCGCTGAGGATTCCAGAAGGGAAACAGTCAACCGTTCTCTCGGCGTTCTCGGCGTACTCAGCGGTTAAAGATTTTGGTCTTCGTCCATTGTTCCCTCCACCAGCGGCACAAACCGGCAGCCTTCCAGAATATTCACCTCGGACTGTCCGCCGACTTAGCGGATCAATTGCAGTTCCTGGCTGAAGGAAGGCCCGACTGGCAACATCATGCGTCCGCCGTCGCGCAACTGAGCAAACAGTACCGGCGGCATCTCGGCGGTTGCGGCAGAAACAAGGATGGCATCGAACGGCGCATACTCTGCCCAACCCTGGCTGCCATCGCCAACTCTGATCTTCACGTTGCGATAATTCAGCCGACGCAGCGTGCTCTCCGCCAAGGCCGCCAGCGGCGCGTGACGCTCCACCGAATACACCTCGGCCGAGAGCAGCGAAAGCAACCCAGTGACGTAGCCGGAACCAGTGCCGACTTCGAGGACACGATCGGCAGCTTGAAGCGCAAGGTGCTCGAGCATGGCAGCCACGATGTAAGGCTGCGAAATGGTTTGCCCTTCGCCGATGGGCAGCGGATGGTCTTCGTAAGCGTCCTGCCGGAACGACTCCGGCACAAATTCGTGTCGCGGCACGCTGCGCATAGCGTCCAGCACTCGAAGATCGCGGATGCCGCGCTCGGCGAGTTGTCTTCGAACCATCTCTTCGCGCCGTCGCTGTAAAGAATCGCGTTGGAAGGGCAAGCCCATGGCTTCTCGAATCACGTGGGGACGGACGCATTCGTCCGTCCGGCCCGGCGAAGCCGGGCAGATTATCCGCATCGTCAATACGGCCCGATGATTCCGCCAATGCTGCGGGTGGTGGGAAGCGCTGGCCGCGCCGTCTTTTCCTGCGCTTCGATCATGTCTAGATACTTGTAGGCTGATCCCGTATTGAAGAGCACGACCGTGTCTTCGGCGCGGAAAAAGCCCGAGGCAAGCAGCTTCCGGTAGGCAACCAGTGATGCCGCGCCTTCAGGCGCGGCGAACACGCCTTCCATGCTGGCCCAGTGCCGCATGGCCGCGAGAATTTCCTCGTCGGTAGCCTCGACCGCAGTGCCGTGACTTTTTTTCAGGATGTCGAGAATCAGGTAGTCGCCATACGCCTTAGGCACCCGCAAACCGGCAGCAAAGGTCGCGGCCCCGACCCACATTTCCGAAGCGCTCTTCCCTGCTTCCAATGCAGCGACAATCGGCGCGCAGCCCGCCGCCTGCACCGTAATCATCTTCGGACGCTCGCTCCCTATCCAGCCCAGCTCCTCCATCTCATCGAAAGCCTTCCACATCCCAATCAAGCCCACGCCGCCGCCGGTCGGATAGATGATGCCTTGCGGAAGCTTCCAGCCGAGTTGTTCGGCAACCTCGTAGCCCATCGTCTTCTTGCCTTCGACGCGGAACGGCTCTTTAAGGGTCGAAACATCGAACCAGCCTTCTTTGTCCTTACGTTCGGCCACCAGGCGACCGCAGTCGCTGATCAGGCCATCGACTAGAGTGACATGAGCGCCGTAGTAATCGCATTCCATGCGATTCGCCATGGGCACATCTTTAGGCATGAAGATGTAGGCCTCAAGGTCCGCCGCTGCCGCATACGCCGCCAGCGCGCCACCAGCATTTCCGGCAGAAGGCGCGGCCAATTTTTTCAATCCGTAATGCCGAGCCATGGTCACAGCGGCCGACATGCCGCGCGCTTTGAACGATCCGGTAGGATTCAGTCCTTCGTCCTTGATGAAGACATTCGGATGCTCACGGCTGGCAAGCATGGGCGTGAATCCCTCGCCCAGCGTGACCGGCTTGGCATCCGGGAGAACTTCGGCGTAACGCCACATGCTGGCCACGCGGCCTGATAAATCTCCGCGCCGCAACTTCCCTTCCAGGCTGGCGAGATCGTAGCGGACGTAAAGTACTCCGCCATCTTTGGGGCAGACATTCTGCGGGCGGTCGGCAGAGAGATGCTCTCCGCAGCGAGTGCATTCGAGGTAAGCAATTCGCATCGGTGGAAGGATAGCACCTTGGCTGTTAACCCTTAGCCCCAGCCCTGATCGGACCGTTGGAAATCATCTCGTGCGTCAACTGAGAATTGCCTTCGCATTTGCGATGAGTGAGGGCCGGACCACGGTGCCTATCTCCAGAGGCCATAGAGATAGGGCGTGATTAAGCTGATGAAGAAGAAGTAGTAGAAGAACGTGGCGACCGTGGTGAAGATCACAGACGAAAACTTGGGCTGAAGCCCGGTCTGCTTGATGGCCTCATAAGCCAGGACAAGAGTAACCATGTAAATCAGCCCGGAGAGCACGATCCAAAGGAGTCCCATTGGGCGATTGATGTAAATCTGACGGTAGGAAGAGAGGATCAAAGGGCTGGAAAGCGTATTCAGAATTGGGATGGCGAGCAGAGCGACCAGAAAGGTGAACGCGCGGCGCGCAGGCCGCTTCAGCAGAGCGCAAATCAGAAGGGCATAGGGCACTTCGGAGAGGATGAAGGGAGGAAGCAACATGGGGGTCCAGTTGCGGGGTAACAACGGGCGAGACGCGACTTGGAAAAAAGTGATGGCGCTGACTGCTACCTGCGCTGCCAGGGCGAGGACGAGGCGGTCGACGGCTTTGCGTGCACCAGGCGAAAAATGGAGCTGGACGGACGGCAATGTCGGTGAAGGCGCGGCGGGCATAGCGCTGGCCGCAGCGCTGGCGACCCCGGGGGCGGTGGCAATGGGTTGCGGACCGACCGCCGCCCATACGATCCCTGCGGCCAACTTACGGATAACGAGGACTCCGACGGTGACGATCACGACGGTAGCCAGGATGGCACCGACGAAGGCACTGGCAGCTTGCGGGCGGAAAGTCATCGCAGGCTCTGTCAGCCCACCCCTAATTACGATGACCCATGCAATCACAAGCGGCCAATAGCAGGCAAAAATGACAAGGATGACCGTGGCGACGATGCCGAGGATGCGAAGCGCGTTGGCGGCCAAGCGTTCCATGAATTGGATTACGCCTTTCTTTTCTGTCTGCCGAAGTGGCCTACAACCCAACACTGCCACTCACGCTGGCAATCTTTTCAGCATCTCACTTGCCCGCCGAAACCACGGCCGCTCCCGCCGGCGCAGGTAACCGGGCATGGTGGGTTTCTTATCGAGCACTTTCTGCGCCCACTCACGGGCTTCGGCGTTGCGTCCCTCGGAGGCCAACAGATCCGCGAAATTCAGGTACGTTTCCGACAAGGTCGAGGTGATCGTTACCTGGCGAAAGAGCGTCTCCGCTTTTTCTTTTTGTCCGGTTTGCGCGTAGGCGTGGGCGAGCAATCCAGCGGCGCGTAGAAAATCGTAGTCGGGGTCTTTCGCGACCACTCGCTCCAAGTCGGGCAACGCGGCTGCGGCGTCGCCTAACTGGATGGCGCAAACCCCGCGCCGGTAAAAGGGGTCGGGCGTATCGGCGCGGGCAGCAATAGCTTTGTCGAATGCGGCTCGCGCCAATTGAAGCTTGCCGTCGTCCATGTAAAGATCGCCGAGTTCTTCATAGTTTCCAGCCGACGGATTATCGTGAATCGCAGCTTCCAGTTCCGCAATGCGCTTGCGCCGCGGAAACACTTTGAAGGACTGTCCAACTAGTCCGATGTCGGGCAAAGCCTCGACGAAAAGATAAATAATCGCCCCCAGCGGGCCGAGAAATAAAATGACGAAGAACCAATAGTTATCCGGACGTCGCCGGATGAAGTGGACGATGGCCAGTCCCTGCAGGATGATGCCCCACGGATATAGAAGGTGGCTTAGAAGTCCCATATTCGGCCTAGCGTGAGATTACACATTTGTGGAAGATGGAGAAAGTGACTGTCGGGGAGCAAGGAGCCAGGATGTCGATCCAGACCGATCAGAAACAGAACAGAAACGACGAGCAGCAGATTCTGGCTCTGCACGAAGCCGGAGACCGGGCCCTGATGACCGCCGATCTCGCCGTGCTGTCGCGCATTTTCGCCGACGATTACGTGCAGTACAACGAGGCCGGCAAGGCTTTCACCAAGCAGGACGTGCTGAACAATTTTCGGACGGGGGCAATTCGCTATCCGTCGATAGTTTCCACCAGCCGCAAGATTCGCGTATTCGGCGACACCGCGGTCGTGCATGGCTCGGAGTCCGACGAGGTCGAAGCCAACGGAAAACGGTCCGCAGTGCGCTACGTTTACCTCGACGTGCTGCGGAAACGCGATGGCGAGTGGAAGCTGGTAGCGTCGCAGTTGGCGCGGCCGTTAGCGTAAGAATGCCCGCGATATGAATGTCATCCTGAGCGAAGCGAAGGACCTCTGCACCGTGGCGCGATCAAATGCATAGGTCCTTCGCTTCGCTCAGGATGACAGTGTAGTTTCATTCCGCGAATTTAGGATGCACTCTAGCCTTCGTCCGTCCGCAGCCGGTTCTGCCAGTGCGACCACAGGAACCAGACGATCCCGCCCAGTAGCAAGACTCCAATGATCGCGTCGAACTTATGGAAGTACTTGCCCAGCGAGCGCCAGTTCTCGCCAAGTTTCATGCCAAAGTAGGCCAGCATGAAACACCAGGGCCACGATCCTAGAAATGTGTAGATATGGAATTTAGCGCGCGGCATGCGGGCAATTCCGGCAGGCAGCGCGATAAATGTCCGGATCACCGGCAGCAGGCGCGCAATGAACACGGCCATATATCCCCAGCGCTGAAAAAAGCGGTCCGCCCAATCAAGTTCGCGGCGGCCCATCAGGATCCAGCGTCCGTAACGTTCAACCAGCGGACGTCCGCCGTAGCATCCGATTTCGTAGGCAACAAGCGAGCCCAGATTGCATCCGATGGCGCCAGCCGTGGCCGCCCAGACCAGGTTCATCCTGCCGGTGTAAACCAGGTAGCCGGCGAAGGGCATGATGAGTTCAGAAGGCAGCGGAATGCACGCCGACTCAATCGCCATGAGCAGCACAATCCCGGCATAACCGGTTGTAGCCACGATGGAATTGATGAAGACAAACAGGATGGTGAGGATTTTCTCGGTCATGATGATCGGGATTTGCTTCTCAATCACCCGATGACCCGATGGTCAGATCACCCGATGCCGTTCAGAACGCCCCTTCCTGCGTGAAGCTGAAGCCGGGCAAGGTTACCCCAGCCGCCGACTTCGTGACCTTCACCTTCACCACAGGCGCGTCGGGCGCGGTGACCTCGGCGGGTCGGAGCACCGCATATTGCGTGAACACTTCGGTATATACCTTGGTGACGAGATGATCCTGGCCCGTTGTATCCTGGCGCCAGACTTGTCCGAGTTGAACGCTCTTTACGGCCACAGGTTTTTCCTTTGGTTGTCCAAGCTTTGTTCTCAGACTACTCACCCGCCTGCCAAACCGTCAATTGCAGCCGAGTTACCTTGGTCGGATGGGCTGCCGCCAGTCCGCCGCTTTGTTACCATGGACCCGCTGTTCGGCAACGTTCAGGAGAAAACCAATGCCCCGCGGAAATGTGCCACGTCAACCCAGCCGCAGCGGACGACACGAAGGCGTCCGCCACCAGAGGAATCCGCTGTTGAAAACAAGTACTCCTCGGGTTTTGTCGAAGAGCGCGAAAGCCCCCGCAGCCAAGCCTTCCGCTCCGAAGAGCGCTTCGCCCAGAAAAACATCCGCATCGGGCTACAATCCGCTGGCCCCGGAGCGCATCCGTAAAATTATCGCCGGTCTCGACCAACTTTATCCCAACGTCACTTGCGCTCTCACCCACCGCAGCGCGTGGGAATTGCTGGTGGCGACGATTCTTTCCGCCCAATCTACTGACGTGCGCGTGAACATGGTCACGCCCGGCCTCTTCGGGAAATATCCGACCGTGCAGGATTTCGCTGCTCTTGAACCCGAGCAGTTACAGCCCGACATCTACTCCACCGGATTTTTCCGCAACAAGTCGAAATCGGTAGTGGGCGCGGCGCGCAAGGTGGTAGCGGATTTTGGTGGGAAGGTGCCCGACACCATGGAGGAGTTGCTGACCCTTCCCGGAGTAGCACGCAAGACAGCGAACGTCGTGCTGGGAACATGGTTCAAGAAGAATGAAGGAGTCGTCGTCGATACGCATGTGACCCGAATTTCGCGCCGATTGGAACTGACCAAGCAGGAAGACGCGAAGAAAATCGAAGAGGATCTGATGCGCATCGTCCCACGCGAGCGCTGGACAGACTTTTCTCACGAGGTGATCTGGCACGGGAGGAAGTTGTGCGTGGCGCGCGGTCCGAAGTGTGCCGATTGCGCGCTGGAGAAGCTCTGCCACGCCGCCGACAAGACTTGGTCCACGGTGGAGATTCATCCCTGGGCACAAGGCTAGATTTCCTTGTGTGGGGACGGCCGCCCGTCCAAGCCGAGGGCAGCTCGGCTGCTTTCCTTAGCCGCCGGTGTAGAACATTTCGACAACCGTGCAATCGTCATTGAGCGGTGTCCCTCCGCAGAAATTGGCGACGGCAGTGAAGACGTCTTCCATCGAACTGCTTTTCCCTGCCACCAGTTCGAGCCGTTCACTGTCGAACATATCTCCGCGGGCATTCTCAGCTTCGGTGACGCCGTCGGTCACCAGGATCATCCGGTCCCCCGGCCTCAGTTGGCAGCGGTCGCTCGAGTACGTCGCATCCGCCAGCAGGCCCACGGGCAAGTTGCCGTGGGATGGCCGCAGCACCTCGTTGCCGCAGATCCACACTGGGGGCACGTGTCCGCAGTTGACATATTCCAGATCGCCGTCGCTGCGCAGGCGCGTAATGATCATGGTCGCGTATTTCTCACCGATGTGCTTGTAGGTGAAAAAGCGATTGACGGCGTCGACAATCTCCACCAGCGGCATGCCGGAAATAAGTTGCGAGTAGACCATGCCCTGGAGAATGGAAGCCAGCAGCGCGGCCGAGACTCCTTTGCCGCTGACGTCGGCCAGGACCACGGCCAGGCCTTGCGGCGTGTTCACAGCTTCGAAGAAATCGCCTCCAATTTCCTTACAAGACAGGTTGCGTCCGTTGACCCGCGCAAAAGGAACTTCGGGCAGGGTCACTGCCAGCAGGCGCTGCTGAATGGTGGCCGCGATTGACAGTTCCTGCTGATAACGCCGCCCGGCTTCTTCAGCCTGCACCAGACGCGCATTCTCGATCAACTGGGCCGCCTCCATCGCGATCGCCCGCAGAATATCGTGGCTGACGCTGGTGATATCCCGGGAAGCGAAGCGCGAATCGACGTATAGCGCGCCCATCACTTCTCCACCGGCGGGTTGCTCGGCGCGGCTGGCTTGCACCAGTGGCTTGCGCAACGGCATGCAGATCACAGTTCGCAGGTCGAAGGCAACGATGCTCTTCCTCTCCTTTACATCGAGCTCCTTACTGGTGTCGGTGACCAGGTATTCGGAGTTCGAGGTCAACGCCCCGTCGAGCACCGATCTGGAAATGGTCTTGTCGTCGAGCAGCGGCTCGCCTTTCGAGTTGCGGCCGGCGGCGAGGGTCAGGCTCCCGTCAGCATCGCGTAGGAAGATATACCCGCGTTCGGCGCGCGTCAGCTTCAGCGTAGCCTCCAGCAGCGTGACCAGAATTTCATCGAGCACGCCGATCGTGTTCAGCTTGCGCGCCGCTTCCATGAACAGCGTGAGTTTTTCCAGGTCGCTGGCCTCCGGCGCAATCTGGATGCCCGAGATCTGGCTGAGGAACTCTCGTGCCGTGTTCGAGGTTGTCTGCAGCGGATGGAAAATCAGATAAGCAATATCGCGCGCGCCAAACTCCAGGCGGTCGTTGCGCTGCAGTTTGTGGCGGTCTACCTTCTCGCCGTTGACGAAGGTCCCGTGCTTGCTCCCCAGATCGACGACAAAAAACTCGCCGTTTTCTGAAACGATCGTGGCATGCTCGCGCGACACGCGCGGGTCGGCGATCACCAGGTCGCGATCCACCTTGCGGCCCACCGTGTAGGGCGTGTGATTCAGCGACAATGTTTGCTGATCATTCCCCTGTACGAAGATCGCGATGGGAAAAATGCTGGATATGCCCGAATGCGACGTTGCCGACATGTACCCTGAACTCTCCTGCGGCCGTCATGCCAATACAGCAGCCAGTACCCGACATGGGCTCAAAGCATTCTACGACGAGCCCGGCCCTGACGGTGTAGTAAAAGTCCTCTGATAAGGATGAACCAGCATCAGGGCAACTACCGCCATGGGGGTCTGGAGCACGGTCCAGAAAGGAATTGCCCAGCCTCGTTCGACCAGTTCTGGTCGCAAGAGAAAGGAAAGCCCCGCCAGCCCAATACACGCTATCCACGGCCACACGACCAGGCTCGCCGTGAACACAGAAAGGGCGCGGTTAGCGACGCTTCCCTGCCAGATCGCCCCCCCCTCCTTAAGCATGATCAGCAACGCCGGCATCAAAAGCACCTGATTGTAGGGGCCGTAGGTAGGCACGATCAGGACCGTGGTGGCCAGCACCAGGCTCAGTGTGCCCGCAAAAGCGTTGGTCTTCGCCGCCTGCCGGCGGTCGCGCCAGCAGGCACCTATCATGACCGCGAACCCCAGGAATTCGAGGGCCCGGCTCCACGGTGCGCCCATCAGTTCGTCCATTACCGACATTTCCCCGGTGTAGCTCCGGTATTCGCGAATCGCCTGCCAGAAACGGGAAACCCAATGCGGAAGGTACCACTCCGAGGCCGCCCACAGCATGGCCATGGTGAGCAGGAATGACGCGGCCCAGCGGTAGCGCCGGCGCCAGTCGGCCAGTGTCCAGATCAGCAGCCAGAGCAGCAATAGCCAGACCAGTTGCGGCTTGATGGTGGCCAAAGCCAGCGCAACACCGGCGGCAATGGGGCGGTCCGCCACAAGGAGCGCCAGCGCGACCGCCACCAGCGCAGCCACCAGAAGCGTCATCTGCTCGAGCTTGAGCCCCTGCGTGACGGGCAGGCTGCCGATGGTAAAGATGGCCAGGCTCGCCTGCACCCACATCGGCGCCGGCCAGCCCACCACCCGCAGCCACAGCGGAATACTCACAACCGTGAGCCCCAGCAGGACCCAGAAGAATCCCTTGCGCACGACCTCAAACGGAAGACGGATGGTGGGCGCCACAAAGAAGACGACATAAACCGGATAGTAGAATCCCTGCTGGTAATTTCGACCTCCAGGCCGGTCCGGATCCAGCGGACGGCCGAAGAATCCGATTTGAGCCTCGCGCGTGACTTCAGGGCTGTAAGGGTCTCGGCCATGCAGCAGCAGTTCCCGCGCCCCGAGCCAACGAGGATAGAGGTCGGAAAGATTTCCGCGCGGCCGCCCGTGGGCAGCGGCATCGGAGATCTGGTACGGAATCAGCACACGGCTGGCGTAAATCCACATACCCGTCAAGCAGAGCGCGGCGGCGAGTAGCAGACAGAACCGATGGTGGGGAAGGCTAGGTCTCATCGCGCAATTGGGGAACCCTGGATACTGGAGGGCTCCCGTGAACCTGTCTCGGAATACTTCCTGAATATCTCAGCCGTCGCAAGCAAGAACATGATCAGAATCGGAATGACAGCGTAAACGTAAACATGCCAGGCCAGCATGATCACATGCAATGGCGGCAGGAACAGAACTCCCTGACTGCTCAGCAGGGTGAGTCTAGCCCATCGCGGGATTCCGGTGTGCTCCGCCAGATATTGCGAGAACAGTCCGATGGGAAGAAGTACGATGCACAAGTCGGAGGGACTTAAGTGATAGCTGACAAGGATTGCCGCCAAAGCGAAGTTCCCGAACGCCAAATTTGTGGTATCACCGGAGTTCAGGTTGCTGTTCCTGAAACTTCTCCACGCATACCAGACCAGCAAGACTGAACCAATCCAAATAAAAGCCAGACGAACCGCTGCGTACGGTATGACCCCCGAAACGCTGACCAAGCCTCGGATATTCGCCATCGCTGCGGGGTGAATATTTGCCAGCGGCAGACTGCTCAACGTCATCAGGAAGCGAGGATATGCGGTCAGAAAGGCCCATCCCGAAATACTCACTGAAATCAGGAGGAACGTGACGAAGATGGAGGCAAATCCACCGACCAGCCCTTTTCTCCTCAGCGATGCGACCAATACGATTAAAGTAAGAACTATATGGAACTTGAAGAGACCACAGCCCAGCCAACACCCCGCCGCGAAGTTGCGGTCCCGTCTCAGTTCAACCAGTGCCAGCGTCATAAACAGGAGCAGCAGCAGAGAATCCTGTCCTTGCAGAAAGGCGATCAACACCGGCGGAAACAGGAAAAACAGAGGCAGCAAGACGCGCCAGTCGAAACGTTTGTAGACATGCCGTTGAAACAAGATCGCGGTGTAGGCCAGAACCCCAGCGTTAAGAAGGCACCATATCAAATAGCCCGTGCGCATTGACCCGAGGCAGATTGGCAGGAAGAGCAGCGTTTCAAATGGAGGGTGGATGTAGTATTCCCCGATGCGTCCGGCATAGCGAACCTGGAATTGCTGTTGCACGTGGAAATCGTAAAGTTGATGCCCATATCCTTCGCGTACCATCCGAGCGGCGGCATAGCGGTCCGGGAAATCGGTTCCCTTGGCTCTTTCTTCAATATCATGGGCGAAATAGTAAACAATGCCGGCTAGCATCAGAAGAAGCAGCACGTTCTGGGCAAACCGCGCCCACCTGTTCGACCACGCAATCGCAGACGCCTCCGGGACCACCGCTTCTCGATTTGGAGATTCTAGTTTCACTTTGAATGCGGCAATACTGCCCACAGTGAGCCTTGAGTTTGCTGCTCATCACTGCTGACCTGGGATTCTAGCGCTCCGCCGGAAAAAGCACGAAAGGGTTACCGGAATCCAACTGGAACAGTTTCGAGTTTGGGGTATGATCGCTCAGCGTGAAAGCGAACCGTCTTTCTCTATCCAACATGTTCGCGGTGGTGTTGCTGTTTGGATTGTTCGCCATGACGGCGCGCAACGCCCTCGATCCCGACCTCTGGTGGCATCTGCG
>Ga0074046_10001434_pt1 | contig 21558 bp, 20 predicted proteins | sample BogForMeECP23OM3_FD_94441 | JGI IMG/M metagenome (GOLD analysis project Ga0074046, IMG submission 94441) | Bog forest soil microbial communities from Calvert Island, British Columbia, Canada - Bog Forest MetaG ECP23OM3 | ecosystem: Environmental > Terrestrial > Soil > Wetlands ... | reverse complement strand
GTTGACGCTACCGCTGACGATATTGGCCGTGCGCAACGCAAAGAGCGTGTTCATTACGGTTCCCGGTGAAATGCTGGGGCCATGGCCGATGTTGCTCACGTCACTCGGGGCTCTTGGTCCCTTTTGCCTGCTCTCGGGCGGGGCGTTCTCAGTGGGCAGTCGCCTGCTAGCGCAAGAGACCGCATCTGCGCCGGCGAGCGCCACGGGAACTGTGTATCTTCTCGAAGCAATCGGCTCCGGCATCGGGGGACTGATCGCCAGTCTGGTGCTGGTGCGTCAGTACACATCCTTCCAAGTCGCGTTCGTCGTCGGAATGTTGAACTTGGTGGCGGCCGCCAGCCTGACTGTCCACAAGCCGAGGTGGCGGAAGATCGCATACGCCGCGGTGATCGGGGTGTTTGTCGCCGGAGTGCTTCCGTTCGGCGCACCATGGATGGCGAAGCTATCCCTTGTTCGGCTTTGGCACGGATTTCATTTGCTGGAAAGCCGCAATTCGGCCTACGGAAATCTGGCGGTGGTGGAGACGGAGAGCAGCCGTACGCTGCTGGAGAACGGTCTGGTGCTGTTCACCGTGCCCGATCCCCAGGCCGCGGAGGAGTCCGTGCATTACGCGCTGCTGCAGCATTCCGCGCCGCGCAGCGTGCTGCTGATCGGCGGCGGCCTGTATGGAAGCGTGGCTGAGGCGCTCAAGCATCCGACGGTGGAACGAGTGGATGTGGTAGAACTCGATCCCATGATTTTCGAATTCGGGCGGAAGTACTTCGCCGGCACCCTGGCAAGCTTGCGACACGACCCGCGGGTGCACGTTCATATCGACGACGGCCGTTTGCTCCTGAAGAGCACTCCCAAGAAGTTTGACGTTATCATCCTGAATCTACCGGAACCCCAGACTGCGCAGATCAACCGCTTTTACACGGTTGAGTTTTTCAGCGAGGCTGCCGCGAGGTTGAATCCCGGAGGTGTTCTGTCGTTCCAGCTCGTGGCCTCGGAGGACTACATCACGGACACACTGGCGAATTTTCTGCGGTGCATCAACCGCAGCTTGCGCGAGGTGTTTCCTCAGGTGAGCACAATTCCCGGGGAACGAGTGCACTTTTTTGCCAGCAAAGAAGGAGGCGCGCTTACCGACCAGGCCGACGAACTGCTGCGACGGTTGAAGTCGCGTCACCTGGAAACGACTTATGTACGCGAGTATTATCTGCCGTTTCGTATGTCGCCGGACCGCATGGCGCAACTGGCGGAGCAGATCCGGCCAACGCCCAGGACCCCGGTGAACCACGATTTCGCTCCGATCGCGTATTACTTCGACGTGGCGTTGTGGAGCACGCAGTTCAACGGGCGCTATCGCGAAATCTTCGCGAGCATGGCGCGCGTCAAGTTTTCCTGGATCGTGGCAGGAGTTAGTGCGCTGCTGGGAGGTTTGATTTTACTGATTGTTGCGTCGAGGCGATGCCAGTGCCAACGGTCGGCCGTCGCAGCTTGTGTTGGCGCCATGGGATTTACGGTGTTGGCGCTCGAAGTTCTGCTTCTACTGGGCTTCCAGGCGATTTACGGATACGTCTACCAGCAGTTGGCGCTACTGGTCGCGGCGGTGATGATGGGCATGGCGCTGGGCAGTTGGCTGGGCCTGCGAAGGATCGGGCAGGATAAGGGCGCAGTGCAACGTGTCTCGCTTCGAGTGGTGGCGTCGATTCAAGCTGCGGCAGGGTTGGCTCCCGTACTGCTGTATGGGTTCTTCGTGTGGGGCGCACGCAGCAGCAGTCGGGGCGAACTTCTCATCGTAGGCGATGTCTTGTTTCCGGCGGTTGCGGTGTTTTGCGGGATTCTGGGAGGTTACCAATTTCCGCTGGCGAGCAACCTGTTTTTCGCCGGAGAGAACAACGAGCTGCGGAACACCGGGACTCTTTACGCCATCGATCTTGTGGGCGCGTGCATCGGCGCGATCATCTTGAGCACCTACCTTGTGCCCGTTTTTGGATTCCTGAAAACAGCGACGCTGATTCTGGTTCTGAACCTGGGGACAGCGCTGCTGGCTTTCACGGTCGCCTCAGGGGAGGAGAGGCGTCCGGCGTAGAGGTTTGAAGCGGTTTGCCCTCGCCGAAGACCAAGGCAGTAAACAGAAAGATGTCGGTGTCATCGTCCTTCCATCCGTTAGAGGGCAGGCCGGCCTTCTTTGCGGCCTGTTCGAGGAAAGTCTTGCGGTCCCACCCGAACTCGACCGGTACTTGTGGTAGCAGCACGCCCTCATGCTTGCCCTTCTTCAGCAGAAGGCCATGCTGACCGACTTGTATCTCCTTCACATCGAGCACACGCCGCAAAGGAGACAGGACCGAGACTTCGTATTGCAATTCTCCTAACTCCGCCGCCGTGATGGGAGGAAAACGGGGATCGCGCGATGCCGCGAACGCCGCCACATCCCGCACGGTTTGAATCAGCGGCTCCAGGGGAGCGATGTATCCAAGGCACCCGCGGAGATCTCCGTTCTTATTGATGGTGACGAAAGCGCCGCGGTCCTGCTGCAGTGCCGGCGATGCGGCTGCAGGTATGAATTGCTTGTGCTCGCGGACTGCGGTCTCTGCCGACTTGCGCGCCACGCTCAGGAGTTCCTGCTTCTCTTTCGGCGTGAGCGAGAACGGAGGAGCCGCGTAGGTTTTTGCCGTGGACTTATAGACAGCAAAGGCGCTGTAGCCCACTACGCGCGAGCGATCTCCGGTGACGTCGCCGGAGTTGGCATACTTCAGCAATTCGGCGCGGTTAGCACCCAGGCGCTCGGCTGCCATCATCGCGGCGACGATGGGGCCGCCACCGCATGCCTCCCATACACGCGATTGCAAGTTGCGCGAGAGATCGTAATAGTCCCACCCTTCGATGGCGTGCAGAGTGTTGTGGTCGATGGTCGATGCCTCGTCATAGGGGTGATAATGCGAGAGATCTGAACTGGCAACGATGAGCGTGTCGGAGTTGCCGATCAACTTGGCGAGCGCGATGCCGAGTGCGCGACTGGCCTCGTAGCTCTGATCGCCCATGATGACGGGAACCAGTTGGAACTGTCCAAGTGTCCGCTGCAGGAACGGAAGCTGGACTTCGATGGAATGCTCGGACTGTTGCCCTGAGCGTTCGTGCCCGCGGGCCGACAAGTGGATCGAGTTGCTTTGAGCGGCCAACCTGGCAGCGAAGACCTTGTCCACGGGAATGCTGCCCAAGGGCGTGACATAGGCGTCGCCGTCATACACCGAGGAGAAGGGAAAGGCTTCGTAGTGAGAAGGAGCGATGATGACCACGCGCTGAAACTTGCGTCCCTTGAGCGCCGCGTAGCTGAAGGCGGCCACGCCACCAGAGTATGGGTATCCGGCATGGGGCGCGATTAAGGCGATGAGCGGATCACTGGTGGGCGACACCTGCGCTTTGGCGAGAAATCCGTCGACCATGGTCCTCAGTTCGCCGGGATTGGCAGGATAGAACGCTCCTGCAACGCCCGGCTGTCGGACTTTCCCTTGCGAGCTTCCCGGAGCGCTGGCGGTCAACAGGAAAGCCACCACCAATGCAACGCAGAAGCTCCTTTGCCCAATCGTCACGTTCAGCTCCACACGCCCGGGATGGGGTTCTGGCAGTTCTGGCACTTACCTTTGCGTAGGTTCATCTGCTTCACGGTGAACCCCGCGCGTTCGATGACAATCTTGTGGCACTTCGGACAGTATGTGTTTTCCGCGGGATGGCCCGGGACGTTTCCAATGTAGACGTAGTGCAGCCCTTCGGCGTCGGCGACGGCCTTGGCGCGCTCCAGAGTTTCGACCGGAGTCGGCGGCAAGTTCTTCAGCAGGTAGAGCGGCGTAAAGCGCGTGAAATGGATCGGCACGTCGGGCCCGAGTTCGGCTTTGATCCAGCGTGACATGTCGCGGATTTCATTGTCGCGGTCGTTCAACGTTGGCACCGTGAGGTACACAATTTCCAGCCATCGGCCCTGCCTGCGGAGGAGGATCAGGTTGTCCAGAATCGGCTGCAGTTGGCCGTTTACCACGTTGCGATAGTAATCCTCCGAGAAAGCCTTGAGGTCGATTTTGATGGCATCGGCGCGCTGGCAAACCCGCTTCAGCGGCGCCTGCTGGATGAACCCATTGGTCACGACCACACTCTTGAGACCCGCATCCCGCGCGGCTTCGGCCGCGTCCGTCACGTACTCGTTGTAGATGGTGGGTTCGTTGTAAGTGAACGAAACGACTGGACAACGATTCGTTCCGGCCAGCGACGCGAGTTGCTTGGGGGGCAAATATTGTGCGGGCAAATCCTCCGGCTTGGCTTGCGAGATTTCCCAGTTCTGACAGAACTTGCAGTTCACGTTGCATCCCGCCGTCGCGACGGAAAAGGCCATATGTCCGGGAAGAAAATGAAAAAACGGCTTTTTCTCGATGGGGTCGATGTGAGCGCTGACAATCCGTGAGTGGACCAACGTGTAGTAGGTTCCGTTGCGGTTCTCGCGCACCCGGCAATAGCCGCGGCTGCCCTGCGCAACCACACACTCGCGCGGACACAGTTTGCAGCGGACTGTTTTATCGGACAGCTTCTCGTAGAACCGCGCCTCGACCCGGTAGCGGGAATCGTCCTCGACTGGCGTTCCCCAGGTTCCGATGGGGAGCGAGAGGCAGTTCCGCGTGAGCGCCATGGCGCAGGCCGCGGCACAGGGAAAGGCCAGCGTCTTCAGGAACAGACGCCGGTCCGGCGATTGGTGGAGCAGATCAAGCGTCGAAGGCAGAAGTGACGGTGCTGGCAGGGCATCGATGCGTGCTTCGCACTCTGGAAAAACGCGGCACGGGAGCGCGTCGGAGCGACCGGAGGTATTGGCCGGATAGGGCATAAAACACCCCCCGCTTATTACCGATACCACCGCGGGAAGAAATTTGCAGTGACGCAGCGCACGATGGACAGTGGAGATTAGCCATCCCCAAAGGGCATCGAAGGCTCCCAATCATCGAGGCACGTCAACGAGAACGGACGGCCCTGGCCTAATCTCGAGAAAGTGACCTGCGGTTCCAAAACGAGGTGCTGGTGGTTTTGCATGGCGGCTGACCTCCGCCCTAAGCTGCACAGAATTCTCGTTAGGGACAAATCGAAAACAGCTCCGTTCTCAGGTTTGGCGAGCCACGGCATTGAACTTCTCTATGTCGTCGGTGTAGAATTTGCATGCAGAAGATCGGGTACACAAACGGGTACAAGATTGGTGGCTTTTTCCGTAAACGTCTGTAAGAAATTGGTTTAGCATTTGATCTCTGGCAGACCGTTCGACTCTATCGTAAGTCAATGATCCTAAAGCGGAAGTGGTGAAATTGGCAGACACACCATCTTGAGGGGGTGGCGCCGAAAGGCATGGGGGTTCAAGTCCCCCCTTCCGCACCATCGTTCACCCCGCGTCCTGGCAGCGTACCGAGAGTGAGATTTTAGATTCCGGGGGGAAGTTCTGTGTACCGCAAGTAATCGCCCGCAGTGAGTGTTGAGATATCTATGATTTATCTGATTACTACCATCCACGTACTGGTTTGTGCCTTCCTCATTATCGTCGTGCTGTTGCAGCACGGGCAGAGCGCCGACATCGCGGCCGCCTTTGGCGGCGCCGGCAGCCAGACCGCTTTCGGCACCCGCACGGCGGGTACTGTGCTGAGCCGCGCGACCACGTACGCCGCCATCGCGTTCATGTTGACTTCGATCACGTTGTCGGTGATGGCCACACGCCGCGGCGTCAGCAGTGGATCGGTGCTGGGTAACACGAAATCCGCGCCCGCGCAGAAAGCTCCGGCGCCAGCTCCGTCGCCCGCAACGCCCCAGCGCTAGCGCTACGCTCGTTCACTGCCAGATTCAGCCTCCATCTCGCACGGAGGCCTTTCGCTTTACCCTGCGGAATCGCCCGCCGCCGGCTCGTCGTCAACCAGATACACCAGCGCCTCCTCGCGGGTCTCAAAGGTGGGAATCTCTCTCCCGGAAAACGTGCGCACCGAATCGTAGAGCGTCTTGTCGAGGTTCTGGGTCAGCACCCAGGCCGACTTCTTCAAGTGCGGCCGGTCAAACACGGCGGCCAGCTTCAGGTGTTCGACGGTTTCTTTCGTAAAAATGGAGTGGCTGAAATCGGCCAGCAGCAGCACAGAGCCCAGCGGTTCTTTCGTCACATGTCTGGGGACGTCGTCGATGACCGCGGCCAGCTCCTCCGGCGTGCAGTCGCTGCAGTCCGCCAGAAGAACCTGATGATTGCGAAACGTCAGGAACAAGATGCGGTCCATGGGCTGCTCCCGTAGGTCGATCGAAGAATCGAGCCCACCCGAATCAGAGGATGGGAAACTTTACCGCAGACCATCTTCCCACACAAGACGGAACCGACGCTTTCGCGCTGCCGACCTGTTCGTGGTAGGTTGAGACCATGATCCACGAGATCGTTCCCGTTGGTCCGCTGCAATGCAACTGCTCCATCCTAGGAGATGAGAATTCGCGCGAGGCCATGGTCATTGACCCCGGAGACAACGTCGAACAGGTGCTGGCCATTCTGCAGCGCCATGGGCTCACGGTGAAGCAGATCGTCATCACCCACGCTCACATCGATCATATTGGCGGGGCCGCCAAGCTCAAGCGCATCACCGGCGCGCCCGTGCTGCTCAACGCCAACGATCAGGCCCTGCTGAAGATGCTCGACGTGCAGGCTTCCTGGCTGGGCATGCGTCCACCGGAAAACACTGCCATCGATGCCAGCCTTACCACCGGCGACAAACTTCACACCGGCACACTGGTTGCTGACGTGTTGCACACGCCCGGTCACACCGAAGGCAGTGTCTGCCTGTATTTCGCAGCGGAGAAAAAACTCATCGCCGGCGACACGCTCTTTGCCGGCTCCATTGGCCGCACCGACCTGCCCGGAGGCTCCTACAAGAAAATCATGGAGTCTCTGCATGGCCCGGTTCTGGCACTGCCGGACGAAACCATCGTAGTCCCGGGACACGGTCCCCTGACCACCATCGGCGACGAGCGCGAAACCAATCCATTTCTGGCGGGATAAGCGCGGAACACGTGGCTGGATTAGAATAGAAGACAACTTCTCAAAGCCCTGAGACGCAATCATCCGTGCCCTTCACCCTTTCGCATGCCGCGGCCGCACTGCCCTTCCGGAGGTTCAAGCCGGTCTGGCCTGCACTGGTAATCGGCACCTTCGCGCCCGATCTGCAATATTTCATATGGATTTCAGATGAAGACCGCAGCGGCCATCATTTCCCCGCGGTAGTCTTCTTGACCTTGCCTCTAGCGCTTGTGGCGCTCTGGTTGTTTGAGTGGGTGGTCAAGGGCCCGGCCATCGAACTGCTGCCCAGCGGTGTGCAGCGCCGGTTGCAGGACAAAGTCGAACCACTTTCCTTCGGAGGCTGGAAACAATTAGTCTCCATCATTCTCTGGATTGCGGTGGGCATCTTCACCCACCTCGTGTGGGACCAATTCACCCACAGCCATACCCGCGCCACCATGATCTGGGACGTGCTGAACACACAGGTATCGGTGGCTTTTCTTCACCCCATGGCGCTGACGAAGGTCTTGCAGTATTTGAGTACGATCCTTGGCCTACTGGCTTTGGCGGCATGGCTCGCCGCCTGGTATCTCCGGACTTTTCCCGTGCCCAAGGCGGCGGTGCGCGAGTTTTCACCGTTCGTGAAATTCGCGCTGGTTTCCATCATGATCGTAATCGCGCTGTTTGCGGGATATGCTTACGCTGTCTTCCTGCTGTCGGGCCACGAGGAGCCGATCAGTCGTAGCTACCTGGCTGCGACCCTTTTCGAGTCTGTCACTCTTGTGTTGTGTATTGAGCTACTGCTCTACGGCGCTGCGCTGACGGTCTCGGTCCGCTCCCGGCGCCTCCGCGCGCCACAACTCGAAGAAACCATTCGTTAGGTCCATGCCTCTGTCCGCGCGAAACGAGCGAATCCGTAGCCGCTAGATCATGATGATCATGTCACTCAGGCGCGTGGGGTATTTGTTCAGGATTTCCCCGCCGGTCTTGCCCACAATCACCGTATCCGAGTGCCGGAAGCCTCCCCAGTTGGGATCGTAAACACCTGGCTCGCAACTGAAGGTCATGCCCACCTTCAGCACGGTCTTGTCTCCGTCGGCGATCCACGGCGCTTCATGGCCCTCCAGGCCGATGCCGTGGCCGGTGCGGTGTTTCAGGAACTGCGCGAACCCAGCCTTGCGGATCTGGTCGAGGCTCATCGCATCCACTTCCTCGGCCACCATTCCTTCCTTCATGTTGGCTGCAGCCGAGTCGTGAGCCGCCAGCATGGCGTCAAACAACTGTTTCGCATGATCGCTGGGAGGGCCCACCGAAAACGCGCGCTCGCATTCTACGTTATAGCCGCCCACCATGGCGCCGTAGCTCAGGATGAGCGCATCGCCCTTCTTCAGAAGGTCCTTGCTGGGAACGGCATGCGGGAAAGCCGACCGCGTGCCGAACGGCACCAGCCCGCCGAAAGGCGGCTCGATCCCCACGCCCACCACACTGGTCAACTCCTTCGACATCTTGTCGGCCACTGCGTCGGCTGTGGCCTTCAGGATCTGGTCTTCTGTGACGCTGCCATTGGCTTCGATGTACGCCCGGCCGGACTGAACGGTGTAATCAGCAAAGTAGGTGGCGCGGCGCATGACGCCGATCTCGCCTGCGTCCTTCACCCAGCGCATTTGTTCGACGATATCGCCTGCATCGACCAGCTTGGCCTTGGGCGCGCCCAGCTGCATTTGCTCCCGCTTTGATGGCGTGCACTCCTCGATGCCAATCGTTCCCCCGCCCAAACCGCGAGCGTTAACCCGCTCGAAGATCCAGCGCACCCGGTTCACTGGCCCGGGATAGTCGAAGTACACTTCAACGTCCTTCACCCACCACAGCTTCACCTGGTCCGACTCCAGTGCAGGAACAAACAACGCCGGATCGCCGGACGCTGGAATCAGCACGGCCAGCGGACGCTCTGTCGGCAGGTGAAAGTAGCCGGTGGTGTAGACCACGTTGTGGGCGTTGAGCAGCACCAGGGCGTTCAGGTTGCGCTCGGCCATCTTCGCTTGCACCTGCTTGATCTTGCTCTGATACCACGCTGGCGGCAGCCGGTCAGGCCCGGGAGGGGCCGGATAATTCGCCGCCACTTCCAGCACGTGCGTGTTGCCAAATGAACGGGCCGACGTGGTGATGGTCAGCGCGGCTGCTCCAGCCGTGGTCTGCAGAAATCTACGGCGTGATGGGGTCATGGACACGGCCTCTCCTGAAAGCGAAACATCTTAGCATGGAGGAGATTGGCTTCGGTCCAAAGGCAACCTAGTAAGTGGAATCGCGGGTGGAGCATTGCTTAAGTGGTGCATTGACGGCTTCAGTAGCTCCACCTCTGAAGCGGTGCTCCACCCTTGCGAATGTACTTAAGAACTGGCTCCTGGCCGGATGCGCGTCCCCTGACCTAAGCACGCTGCGCACGATCAAACTTTGCGGCACAACCAGCACCAGCAAGTACGACAAAATCGTTCCTGCAATTACGCCTACGGCCCCGATGCGTTGCACCAGCGCGATCGACATTGCCAGGTTTACCGCCGCCGCCACCACCGACAACACTCCCTGTTCTCGCGTGCGATTCACCGCTGCCAGCAGGCACGACTCCGCTGTCATGCATCCGCTGATGAGCGCCCAAAGCGCCATCGCAGCCAGCAGCGCCGTGGAAGGCACCGCCGCTTCACCTGCCCACCAGCGAATCGCCGGCTTTCCGAACGCAACCAACAAAATCACACACCCTAGATTGAGCGCCAGCGTTCCCCGCATCATCCAGCGAAAGGCCCGTCCCATCCACGCGTAATCGCCGCGTGCGTATGCCTCGGCATACGCCGGCCACAGTGCGGGAAACACCAGCGACTGAGCAACCGCCGTCAGTCCCACGAGTCTCCAGGTTACGTTGTAAGGCGTAACCTGCGCTGCCCCGAGGTAGTGGCTCACTACCACATTGTCAGAGCTGAACACCACTGCTCCGGCGATCTGAATCAGGAAGAAACCCGAGCCCGAGCTCAGCAACTCGCCCGCAACCCGCCGATCCAATAGTGGCAGCCGTGGCCACAGCCACGGTTTGCGCCATACCAGGGTTCCCACCAGCGCCGCGAGGTTACATATCGTCACGCCCCCGACTGAAATCAGGAACAACATCGGCATGGACACTCGGAGCGCGATGCCGGTCAGCAGTCCTACCAGGTTGGCCACCGCACCCGTTGCAATGACAGCGTTGCTGAGATGAACTTCCTGGTACCCTGCGAAAATCCTGCTCCCCAGTGATGCTGGAAGTCCCACCAGCATCAGCCCGGCAGCCACCGCCACGGTTGCTGCCAATTCGCCGCGCGGTACGCTGGCCGCCACATTGAATAGCGCTATCCAGTTGATGCGCGGCCATGCCAACGCCAGCACCAGGCCTGCAACGCACGCGGCCGACGCCGTCAGCGCCAGCGCATTCGTCGTGTAGCGTGTGGCGTATTCTCGATCCCCCACAGCGTAGGAGTGAGCGATGAGGTTCGTCAGCGTGCTGGCGATACCCAGGTCGAGCAGATTCAGAAATACGACCGTGCTAGCAATCGTCGCCCATACCCCGAAGCGTTCCGGCCCGAGGTAGCGCACCGCCAAGGGCAACGACACCAGCGTGAGCAGCGACGAGAGAACCCTGGCCAGCGCCCCCGAAGAAACCGCCACGGCGATACGTCCTCCCCGACTTCGCCACCAGCCGAGCTCAAGGGTCATCAGGACAGCCCCGCAGCCGCGACGGGCAGGGTCTCGTCCGCAAGGCGAGCTTCGCCGCTCAACTTGATTCGCGGACGAACCTCCGTTGGCAACTGCCTGGGAAGCAGCTCCAACGCAGCGGCCACCACCCTGTCTACGTTCACCCGCCTGATGCAGTGCGCCTCCGCCGAGCGGCACGAGGTTACGCATTCGCCCTCACCAGTCAATGGCTGCACCACTCGAGACAGTGCACAACGCGGCCCAAACCGCGCCGGGCTGTTGGCATGGTTAGGATCCCCACTCGCGGGGTGCCGTGAGACCACCACCGTCGGGCAGTCCATCGCTGCCGCCAGATGGGCCGTCCCGGTGTCATTGCCCACAAACAGGTCGCAGCGCTCCAGCACCGCGCAAACTGCTCGCAGGGGAAGTCCACTGAGAATGTACGGCCGCTCTGCCAGCATCACCGAAAGCTCCGACGCCTCCGCATCCTCTGCGCCCGAACAAACGATCACCGGCTGTACGATTCGCGGCTGGTTCAGCCGCGCGACGCACTCCGCGTATCGCTGCAACGGCCATTTGCGGCCAGCCACTCGCCCGCCGATCCCAATTGCGACCAGCACCTTGCGCCGGTCGTGGTGCTTCAGCAGCTCGGCGGCGAACAAGCGATCGTTCTCCGTAAGCTGTATGTCCAGTCTGCGGCATTCGACTCTTCCTCCCAGCGCCTCGACGATGGCGAGGTTGCGGTCAATCTCATGTTCCAGCGGCCCCGGCGGCACAACCACATCGAACCCTGCATTGAACCAGCGATTGAACTTCCGCTTCGCCGCCGTCACCCGCGAGCTGTGCCCGACCCGAGTGCCCGCGTTCGTAAGCACGCACAGCAGGGTTGCGAGGCTCTCATCCACGTCCCAGCGCGGGGAAACTGCCAGGTCAAATTGGCGGTGCCTCAGCTCCGTCCAGTAGAACCACAGGGCCGACGCCAGCCTTCGCGCGCGAGCGTGAAGCCATTTCGCCTTCAACTCGTGCATCGGCAGAATTTCGTCCACGTTTCGGTTCGTGGTCAGGATCGATTTGTACTCCGGCGCCACCACCACCGTGCAGCGCGCGTATGGATACCGACGCTTCAGTTCACGAAAAAGCGGCGTGGTCAAAACCAGGTCACCCAACTGATCGAGCCGAAACACAATGATGCTGCGCGGTGCAGCCGCTTCCGTCGTAGCCCTGGGAGTGCGCGCCAAATACCTGCGCCAGAAAATTGCGAGCCACGTCGGAACCGTCACGGAAATCAGCATCGCAGTCACGGTCACGCCTCCGCCACGACGCGTCCGCCCGAGCGCGCGATGAGTCGCGTCGTACTGCATCCAGCCACCAGCGGAACCAGTTCCAGCCGGCCTCCCCAGCCGCGCACCTCACCAGCGCCGACCACATTGTTTTCGGTGTAATCTCCTCCCTTCACCAGCACGTCAGGCCGCAGCGCCTCCACCAGCCGCAGCGGCGTGGCATCGTCGAATACGATCACGGCATCCACCGCCGCGAGCGCAGCCACAATTCTCGCCCGGTCCTGTTCCCGTACGAGCGGACGCCCCGGTCCCTTGAGCATGCGCACGGAGCGGTCGCTGTTCACCGCCACGATCAGCCGGTCACCCATGCGCCGCGCCTTCTCCAGCAGCGTGATATGCCCCATGTGCAGCAGGTCGAAGCAGCCATTGGTGAACACGATCTGCGATCCTTGCGAGCGCCAGCCTGCCACTCGCGTCAGTAACCCCTCCAGCGGCATGACTTTTTCGTCCGACCCGGGTTGGAATTCCTGCCCCAGAGCTCCCAGCAACTCTTCGCGCTGGATTGGCACAGTACCGACCTTGCCGATCACCACGCCCGCAGCTGCGTTTGCCAGACGAACCGCCGCCTCGATTGAAACTCCCGCCCCCACCGCCGCAGCAACCACAGCCACGACCGTATCGCCCGCGCCCGAGACGTCGAACACCTGGCGCGCTGCCGCCGGAACATGGCAGCGCGATTCTTGCCGCAAGATGGTGATGCCCTTCTCGCTCAGCGTTACCAGCATGTATTGCAGATTCAGAGCGGCCACCATCGACTGCCCCGCCGCCAGCAGCCACTTCAGGTCGCTGGCCGACTCGCCTGTCGCGGCCGCCAGTTCCTTTGCGTTGGGGCAAATTGTGGTCGCTCCGTGATAGCGTCCAAAGTCGCGTCCCTTGGGATCGACCACCACCGGTACGCGCAGCCGCCGCGCTTCGTCGATGATGCTCCGACACACCCGCTCGCTCAGCACTCCTTTGGCATAGTCCGAGAGCACCACGACCGACGCACCCGGCAGGTTCTCCGTCGCGCAACGAATTAAGCTGTCCGCAGCGCCATTAAAGTCGGCGCGCTTCGGCTCGCTATCCATGCGCAGTAGTTGCTGGTGCCCGGCCAGCACGCGCAACTTCGATGTGGTCGGCACTCCCTGACAGGCGACGATTGAGCACTTCACCCCGGCCTCGCGCAACAGCGACTCCAGCACGTCTTGGTCGTCGTCGCCCCCGCCGAAACCCACGACGGTCACTTGCGCGCCCAGGCCCGCCAGGTTCATGGCAACGTTGGCGGCTCCGCCCGGCTGCTCGCTGCGCCTTGCGGTGCGCAGCACGGGCACCGGAGCCTCCGGAGAAATGCGCTCCACTTCGCCCCACACGTATTTGTCGAGCATAAGATCGCCGACCACCAGCACTTTGGGGTGGCCGAACCCGTTTGCCACCACTTCCATCAATTCCGACACGTTCGCCGTCATCCCACGTTCCTCCGCACGTCCACCGCGTTGGAGATGCACGTCGCCAGCTCGACCCAGTCACACACCATGTGGCCGCACAGCATGTAGGCTTCCTGGATACGCGCCGTGTCGCTCGAGGGAATGCGCAGCCAGACACTGGCAGCCCCACCCATCCGGCCGCCGTGCTCGCCTGTGATGGCGACTGTGAAGGCGCCGATCTGCCGGGCGCGCTCCAGCGCAACGGCGACATTACGACTGTTCCCCGAGGTCGAGATTCCCACGAACACGTCACCAGGCTGGCACAGCGCCTCCACCTGCCGCGCGAAAACGTCGTGAAATCCGTAATCGTTGGCGATGCCGATCACCGCGGCCGCGTTTTCGGTGAGCGCGATCGATGCCAGCGCCGCCCGGTCGCGGCGATAGCGGCCTACCAGCTCCGCTGACAGATGTTGTGCGTCGGAGGCGCTACCACCGTTACCGCACCATAGAATTTTGTTGCCCTTGAGCAATGCCTGGGTCATGCGGCCCGCGACTTCTTCCAGACGCGGCCGCAGTCCGTCCAACTGCTGCACCAGAGCCAGGTGCTGCGACGTGGCTTCGGAAAACAAGCTCTCCAGATTTAAGGAAGACAGCATTCAGCCCTCTATACACGTAGAGTAGGAGGGTCGTGCTGCCACAAGGGAGTCAACTACTTTATGCAATTATAAAAGGCGTGCACGCCGGGATCGCCAATCCATTCGTCAATATTTCGTGCGTTTTCCTAGATCGGGAAGGAATCATGGCTCACAAGGCATTCTCGCGGCCGGCGTCGTTCTGCAGACACAGGAGTCGCGACGCACGCGGTCTGCGGCCGTGAAAGCAAAAGTCACACCTGCAGGGGAAACCTTGCTAGCACAGCGGTGATTCTTCCACGGGTCGGCGCCCGGGTCCCTACCGTTCGGGGCGGAGACCCTGCCGATCGCATCTGTCAGGGTTTCAGCGTCACGTAGCGATCCCAACATCGACCGGGCTGATGGCTGCATTGCTTTTCTCCCTGATCAGCATCCTTTCCCGCAGGCTCTGATAGATTGGCGGCGACTTCAGCAGCATGGCCACCAACATGGCGCCTAAGGCCGCTCCCAGCATGCCCAGCGTCAGGTCGCCGCGGCCGGTCATCTCAATCGCCAGCACAATCCCCGTCAGCGGAGCACGCACGCTGGCTGCAAATAGCGCAACCATGCCGACTATAGCGAAGTCGACATTGGAAGCCACAGCGGTGGGATTCAGGTAGTGCACCACTCCGCCGAATCCTGCTCCGAACGACGCCCCCACCAGCAACAATGGCGCAAACATTCCGCCCGGAGTCCCGGCCGCATAGGACCACGGTCCCAACAGGAACCTCACCAGAAAAACCAATCCCAGGGCGTGCAGGGGGACTTTGTTCGACAGGATCGACTGCGTCAGTGTGTCGCCGCTGCCTACCAGCGCTGGTGCGAAAAACGCCACCAGCCCAACAACGGCGCCGATCAATGCGGCGCGTGCCACCGCCGGATACCTGGCAAACCTCTCCGTTAGATCCAGCAGTCTCAGCGAAAGCGCGTTATAGGCCGCTCCCGCCACCCCGAGCAAACCGCCCAGCAACAGGAAGAACCAATCGATGGGGCCACCCGGTGCGTTTCCAGGAAGAACAAAGAACACGTACTGATTGCCAATCATCCAGCGCATTACGCCGACCGCAAACGTGGCCGCACTGAGCGTCGCTACCAGCAGCCACGGCGTAAAGCTGTTGGTCAGCTCCTCAAACACAAACACCGAGCCACCGACCGGAGCATTGAACGCCACCGCCAGACCCGCGCCTGCACCCGCTGCGAGTACGACTCGCTCATCGTCCTTCTCCCGTACGAACCATGGCGCGATGATGTACCCGATCGACGCGCCCATCTGTACCGTCGGCCCTTCGCGCCCCAGCGCCATTCCCGAGCCAAGCGACAGCAGCCCGCCGAAAAACTTCACCGGAAGCACCATATCGCTCCCCGGCTCGATCTCGCCAGCCATGATGGCTTCCACGCGATGTATGCCGCTGCCCGACGCCTCCGGCGCGAGCTTGAGCACGAGGAGGCGTGACATCGCGACGGCGGCTGCAGCCACCAGAACGGGCACGACCCAACCTATGTACGGTTTACCGTGCGAGAGAAAAACCATCCTGTCGCGAAGCTGTTCTGCCTGTGCGAGACACCACCGGAACGAGCCGCCGACCACACCCGTCACCGCACCAACGATCACGCTGGCCGTGGTCATTCGAATCAGGCGTGCGTCCCAAATTTTCATGAGGGTAACGAAGGCGCGGCTGGCAGCAAAACCGCCGCGTCTCACGCATCTTCACAGAAGCACGACACGAGTTCAAGGGAAATGGAATCGCCGTTCGATGATTGAGTCTGGATTTATTAGAATTTACAGCTGCAGAAGATGTGGATGCCCCATCCTGTGCGCCTCTCACCTGCGCGCGGAGGGTGGGAGCTGCGATCGTCTGCACCGTTCCCTAACCACTGACCACCGCCTTCACGCCCCCGCCGCCTTAAACGTCCGCGAGATGAGTTCCTGGGCCTCGGTCTGCAATCGCCGCAGGTGCTCCTCGCCGGCAAAGCTCTCGGCGTAAATTTTGTACACGTCTTCGGTGCCCGACGGCCTCGCCGCAAACCAGCCTCGCGCCGTCACCACCTTCAACCCGCCAAGCGGCGCACCATTTCCCGGAGCCGTCGTCAGCATGGCTTCAATCTTGTCACCCGCAAGTCCAGTCTCATTCACGTCGCTGGGCGACAATTTCGCCAGCACGGCTTTCTGCGCCGGGTTCGCCGGCGCATCGATGCGTTCATACACCGGATCGCCGAACTGCGCCGTTAACTCGCCATAGAGTTGGCCTGGATCCTTGCCGGTGCGCGAAAGCATCTCTGCCGCCAGCAGCCCCATGATCAGCCCGTCCTTGTCGGTGGTCCACACGGTGCCGTCGAGCCGCAAGAACGACGCCCCCGCGCTCTCTTCGCCGCCGAAGCCCAAGGAGCCGTCCAGCAGCCCTTCCACAAACCACTTGAAGCCGACGGGGACCTCCACTAGCTTCCGTCCCAGGCTCTTGGCGACAAAATCGATCATGCTGCTGCTGACCAATGTCTTGCCCACCCCTGCATTGGCACTCCATCCCGGCCGATTGCGAAAGAGGTAGTTGATAGCGACTGCGAGATAGTGATTGGGATTCAGCAATCCCACGCTCGCCACCACGCCATGCCGATCGGCATCGGTATCGCAGGCAAACGCCACCTGGTACTTCTTGCGGAGCGCAATCAATCCAGCCCCCACGTAGGGAGACGAGCAGTCCATGCGGATCTTCCCGTCCCAATCCACATGCATGAAGCGGAACGTCGGATCGACTGTGTCGTCCACCACGTCCATCGTTAACCCGTACTTCTGGGCGATGCGCCCCCAGTACGCCACCGACGCGCCGCCCAGCGGATCAGCCCCGAGTTTCGGGCGGGCCGCGCGAATCGGGTCAAAGTCGATGATCGACCCCAGGTCATTCACATACGACGAAAGAAAATCGTAGCGATGCGTGTTGGCTGAGGCCAGCGCCGCGTCGTAGGCTGTGCGCCGCACCTCTTTCATGCCGTCAGCCAGGATGGCGTTGGCGCGGTCCTGAATCCAATTGGTGGCTGTCGTGTCGGCCGGACCGCCCGTCGGAGGGTTGTACTTAAAGCCGCCGTCGTCCGGCGGATTGTGTGACGGGGTGATCACGATACCGTCCGCGAGGCCGGCCTTTCGCCCACGGTTGTACGTCAGGATCGCATGCGAGAGTGCCGGCGTCGGCGTGTACGCCAGTTCGGTATCCACCATCACCTCGACACCGTTTGCCGACAGCACCTCAATCGCGGTCTTGAAGGCCGGCTCACTCAGCGCGTGCGTGTCCTTGGCCAGAAACAGCGGCCCACTGGTGCCCTCGGCTTTGCGGTATTCGCAGATAGCCTGCGAGATAGCGAGAATATGGTCCTCGTTGAACGATTTCTGGAACGACGAACCACGGTGTCCCGAGGTGCCGAATGCCACTCGTTGTGCCGGGATCGAGACGTCGGGCTTCTCCTCGTAATACGCGGCGATGAGTTGCGGAATGTTGACTAACATATCGGGAGTAGCGAGCTTACCAGCGCGAGGATCGATCGGCATAGCGCCCCATTTTCGCACACGCTGGTTTCAATCGAGTGAAGACGTCGAAATGCGTACATTTTTTCGAAACTCGAAACCATCGACTAGCCACAAACCGACCAGCCACCGCTTCCTCACCCCGGCGCATTCACGCCACTCAGGAAGCCGCCCAAATGCGCGGTCACCGCAACCGCAAGCGCGGCCACCAGTTCAATCGGCAGTCGGTACTTCGGCAGCGACTCCGCCTTCCGGCTGCCCCGGAAATGCATCCACCAAACCAGCCAGATCAAGCAGCTCGACACCACCCCCAGCACCAAATGCTGCAGGAGAATTCCCTTGAGCTTATGGCCTTCCAGTTGCCACTGCCACGCCAGCAGCCCGGTGACCACGACCGGCACCGTGGCCACAGCGGCAATCGTCAGGTTGTAGCGCGCAACCGTCGCCAGCACAGGCTTTTTTGTCCACTGCGCGGCAAAGTCGAAGCCCACGGCCGTCAGAAACAGCGCGATGGGAAAGTGCACCAGCACAACGTGTTGCGCGTGCTTGGCCAGCAGGACGGTCTGTGGATCGAACGGATTGACCATGGCGCACCCCTCACTGCACCACGACTTTGCCCGTCATCTTGGGATGAATCGAGCAAAAGTACCCGTACGTCCCGGGCTTGGTGAACGTATATGAGTATTGATCGTCGGTGTCCAGCGCTTTGGATCCGAATTTCTGGTCGTCGCTCACTACCGTGTGCGGAATGTCATCGCGGTTGGTCCACCGCACGGTCGTGCCCGCTGGTACCGTAATCGTCGCCGGCGTAAAACTGAAGTTGTCGATCTTGACTTCGACCGTCGCAGGCTTGGCGTCCTGCGTCGCCGCAGACGCATTCTGCCCCCGGCTCGCAACCTGGAAGGCCAATAGAATTGCCAACACCACTACATAAAGCTTGGACTTCATACGCATTCTCACTTTCGATATCTTCCAAACACTTGGTCATCCGCGGGCGGCGAGAAAGATTGCCGTCCAAGTCGAGGGACCTGTTTTTCTAGACACTGGCCACTGGCCACTAGCCACTGGCCACTTTCGTCACCCCAGCGTCTCATCCGTCACCGCCAGCGCATGTTTCCCCTGCACGAAGTTCACGTCGGTAATCCCCAGCACGGTTCGCAGCTTGTCCTCTGGGACCTTCATCGGCCCCGGCGACGGCGCCTCTCCCGGCTTCGGCTGCGGGAACGCCGTTGACATCGCGGTGTGAAACATCACGTTGCCCTCCACCTTTTGCATGGTCTGATGAATGTGTCCATTCAGCACGGTCACCGAACCAAATTTTTTCAGGTACCCCAATGCTTGCGCGCTGTCGTCGGTGCCCCATCCCCATTCCGGATACACGCTCCACAGCGGAATATGCGCGAACACCACGACGGGCGTGCTCTTTGACAGATGCTTCACGTCTTTCTCCATCCACTCCAGTTGCTCTGCACCGAGGCTCCCGAGTCCGCCCGCCTTCAGGTTCATCACGTTTACGAGCCCGACAAAGTGCACGCCGTTCTTGTCAAAGCTGTACCATCCTGCGCCTTGCGATCCCTTGCCGTAGCGCTCACGGTACTGCTTGCCTTCATCGTTGAGCACATCGTGTTCGCCCGGCACGAAGAACGCGTCCTTCACCTTGGCGCTCTTCAGCACCTGGTCCACCATGTCGAACTCGTTCGCCTTCGAAAGGTGGCTGATGTCGCCGGTGTGCAGCAGGAACTCTGGGGCCGCCGGCAGTGCATTGATCTTGCCGATGGCCGCCTGCAACGTGGCTACGACGTCAGGATTCGCGGGCTTGGCGAATCCCATGTGGCTGTCGCTGATCTGCACAAAGCTCAGTTCGCCTTTCAGGTTCCGCTTGCTTTTCCCGCCCAGTCCGCCCAACGCGTACGAGCGCAGCACCCCGCCCTGCATTACGCAGAACGCTCCGGTGCCGGCCCATGCCATGCACCTCAGAAATCCTCGGCGGTCAATACCGTCGTGGTTATGGTCATACTGGATTACGTCCTTCGCGCCGGCTAACACTAAGGATCGCCCGTTCGATTCGCTCATCGCTCACCTCCTGTGCCTGCAATCTGTCTAACTTTCCGATGCCGCATTTATTCCCCGCAATCTATCGCGACCCCTGAAAATTGAGATAATGAGCGCCCGCGGGAATAAATCCCGCAGGTCGGCAGTTGTTAAGGTGGAGGAGTGGGCCCAACGAGTGCCAGTCACGAGGAATTCGAGCGGCTGGCTATGCCGCTGCTCGATGCGCTCTTCAACTTCGCGCGCTGGCTCTCGCACGACCAGAGCGAAGCGGAGGACCTCGTCCAAGAGACATTCGCCAAGGGCCTGCGCGGCTTCGATTCGTTCGCACCGGGGACCGATTTTCGTGCCTGGATGTTCCGGATCTTGCGCAATACGTTTCTCACGTCGCGTACCGGGCTGCAGGCGAAGCTGACTGTGCCCCTCGATGCCGAGGACGAAGCGCCCGTGGCCGTGACCTGGGAGAACCCTGAGACGCTCGCGCTCGCCTCGGCCACCCGCGACGCATTGCAGGCCGCGCTTGACGAGCTACCTGTCGTCTATCGCGAGGTCATCCTGCTCTGCGATGTGGAGGAGATGAAGTACCAGGAAATCGCCGAAGTTTTATCGGTTCCGATCGGCACCGTGATGTCGCGCCTGTCGCGTGGCCGCAAGCTACTGCGCCAAATGCTCGCAAGCGAACGTGGCCTTTCGGCGGCTCGTGGAAAGTCGGACCAACGAAAATGAGTTGTATGGAATGGCAGAACCGGATCGAGGCCTATGTTGACGCAGAACTGCCTCCGCACGAGATGGAGTCGTTCCGGGCGCACGCTGCCACGTGCACGGAGTGCGCTTCTTCTGCCCTCGCCTTGATGGAAGCAAAGGGCGCACTGCGCCGCGCCGGCCGTCGTTACGTGGCCTCGTCCGAGCTTCGCACGCGCGTCCTGGCTGCGACCGCCCGGCAAACCCGCACGACTACTAAAGAATCGACTGACGCTGGCATGCTGCCTCGCAAGTCGAACGTCTTAGCCTGGCCTCGATGGGCCATGGCCGCCGCCGCACTGCTTCTTTTCGCAGCAGGATTGTTCTTCTTCGCCAACCGCTACCAGCGTCCGAGTTCACTCGCCGAATTTGCTGACCTTCACGTCGCCACACTCGCCAGTGCCAATCCGGTCGAAGTGGTCTCTACCGACCGCCACACGGTGAAGCCCTGGTTTCAGGGACGTATCCCCTTCACCTTCGATTTGCCTGACCTGCAGGGCTCGCCCTTCACCCTCACCGGCGGGCGCGTCGCTTACTTCCACCAGGAGCCCGGCGCGCACCTCATCTTCGCCTATCAACGTCACTTCATCTCAGCTTTCATCTTTCGCGACACGCCTCAACTTGCGATCTCGCAGTCGACATTTTCCGACCGCGGCACGTCGTTCAACCTTCAAACCTGGACGCAGGACGGCCTCCGCTACGTACTGGTCAGCGACCTCAACGCGGCCACGTTGCAACAACTGGCCAATCTGCTTCAGCACCGTCAGTGAATTGGGAACGTACGCGCGTCGGCAGTCGCAGGACATCGAGAGCTGATCACCCACCAGAATTTATCAGTGCGACCGAGACATGGGGATCACGGTGAAGCCGAAACCCTAAAATCTCCGTGTCCTCCGTGCCTCCGTGGTGAATCCCTCCCAGCGGATACAGGAATTTCTAAATCGCCCTAAGGGTAGTGCCGTGCTCCAGAGCCTGTTACGAAACTCAGCGTGGTCGTGCGACGGTGGAAGAGGAGCGGCCAAATCCAGTGCCGCAGGCACGGAACAATCGTAGCCCGGCACGAAGCCGAAGGCGAAGTGCCGGGTAGAGTGGG
>Ga0074046_10001432_pt1 | contig 21574 bp, 18 predicted proteins | sample BogForMeECP23OM3_FD_94441 | JGI IMG/M metagenome (GOLD analysis project Ga0074046, IMG submission 94441) | Bog forest soil microbial communities from Calvert Island, British Columbia, Canada - Bog Forest MetaG ECP23OM3 | ecosystem: Environmental > Terrestrial > Soil > Wetlands ... | reverse complement strand
GAAAACCGCGCCGCACTCGCCCGCCACGTTGTCCATCGCCGTCCCCCGCGAATCGATTCAGAGGATCGGCACAGATTCAGCGTTTCAGCGATTTGTCACGTACTCCTTCACCCGATTGCCCTGTCCCGTCATGCTCCCGGACTATCGGCTCCCATCGAAACGGCATACACACCGTTTTTTGGGCGGCACGTCCGTGCGGGGGGCGATCGAATGGGGTCTGGCGAGGGGCGCTCAGCGGCGCGGACTTTCCACATCGAGATGATAAAGCCGTCCCACTACGATGACGACGGCTACGTCATCCAATGGTGGAAAGCCTCGATTCCGTCGAACTCGCTCGCCAGCCTGTATGCGATCGTGCAGGACGCGGCGCAGCGGCGGGTGCTCGGCGACGACGTCGCGCTGACCTTCGACGGCTGGGACGAATGCAACACCGTCATCTCGGAGCGGCGCGTCGCCAGCGCGATCGAGCGCGCCGGGGCCGGGGTCGTCTTCCTCGTCGGCGTGCAGTCCAACCAGTTTCCTCGCGCGATGGACCTTGCCCGCGCGTTCCGCGCCTACGGCCTCGGCGTCGTCATCGGCGGCTTCCATGTCAGCGGCTGCCTGTCGATGCTCGACAAACTGCCCCCCGATCTGCAGGAGGCGCTCGATCTCGGGATCACGCTCTACGCCGGCGAGGCCGAGGGGCATCTCGACACCCTGTTCCAGGACGCGTACGCGGGACGGCTGAAGCCGATCTACAACTTCCTCAGCGACCTGCCGGGGCTGCAGGGCGCTGCGACACCCTACCTGCCGCCGGAGCGGCTGCAGCGCTACTCGCCGCCGATCGGTTCGTTCGACGCCGGGCGCGGCTGCCCGTTCCAGTGCAGCTTCTGCACGATCATCAACGTGCAGGGCCGGAAATCACGCTACCGCACCGCCGACGACATCGAGCGGGTGCTGCGCGAGCATCTGGCGAAGGGCGTGACCCGGTTCCTCATCAGCGACGACGATTTCGCACGAAATCGTCACTGGGAGGAGATCCTCGATCGCATGATCGAGCTGCGCGAGCGGGAGAACATACCGTTCACCTTCCTCATCCAGGTCGACGCGCTCGCCTACCGGATTCCGAACTTCATCGAGAAGTGCCGCCGCGCCGGATGCCTGCGCGTGTTCATCGGGCTGGAAACCATCAACGCCGCCAACCTGGTGCACGCCAAGAAGCGGCAGAACAAGATCGGCGAATACCGGCGGATGCTGCAGGCGTGGCGGGCGGCCGGCATCATCACCTTCTGCGGCTACATCCTCGGCTTCCCCGAGGACACCGCCGCCTCGATCGAGCACGACATCGAGGTTCTCAAGCGCGAGCTGCCGGTCGATTGCCTGGAGTTCTTCGTGCTGACGCCGCTGCCCGGGTCGGAGGACCACCAGAAGCTGCATCGCGCGGGCATCGCGATGGACCCCGACATGAACAAGTACGACCTGGAGCACGTCTGCACGGCGCACGGGCGGATGACGCAGGACGAGTGGCAGGGCATCTACCAGCGCGCCTGGACGCAATACTACAGCATGGCGCACATCGAGACGCTGCTGCGCCGCGCGATCGCCGACGGGATCGCGGCCAAGCGGCTGATGCTCAGCATCGCCGTCTTCCGCGGCATGCCGCTGATCGAGCATGTGCATCCGCTGCAGGGCGGCTACCTGCGCAAGAAGGTGCGCCGCTCGCGTCGGCCGGGATCGCCGCCCGACAGCGCGCTGCTGTTCTACATCGGGCACTGGACCGGAACGGTCGTGAAGATCGGGCGGCTGGCCGCCCTCGTGTGGCGGGTGAACAAGATCCGGCGCCGCGCGCTGCGCGAACACGCGCTCGAACCCTACACCGATATCGCTATCGCGAAGCTGCCGCCGGAGACGGAGAGCCAGCTCGAGATGATGCAGGCCCGGACGGTCCACGAGATGGAGCCGGCCGACTGACGGCAGCCGCTCAAAGCCCCGCGAGATAGTTCTCCAGGGCGACGAGGTCCGCCTCGGACGTCGCGCGGACGAAAGCCGCCATCCCCGGATTGTTCGCGCGTGCGCCGGTGCGGAAATCGGCCAGCGTCTTCGCGAGGTAGGCCTCGTTCTGGCCGGCCACGCGCGGCACTGTGCCGTCGCCCTGGAACCGGTCCGAATGGCAGGCCGGGCAGCCGATCGACGCGCTTGTCGTCTTGGCCGCCCTCGCGTCGGCCTCGCTGGCCGCCGGCTGGCCGGTGTCCGGCCACGGCTTGGCGGCGAAAAAGGCGGCCAGGGCCAGCATGTCGTCGCGCTCCAGCCCGGCCACCATGCGCGACATGATCTCGTTGCTGCGCGCGCCCGACTTGAAGTCGCGCAGCTGCAGATAGAGGTAGCCCTCCTGCTGGCCCCAGATGATCGGGATGTCCTTGCTGACCGGCACGCCGCGCTGGCCGTGGCACGCGCCGCACAGTGCCGCCTTGTCCTCGACGGGATCGGCCGAGGCCGCCGACACCGCGCCGATCACTATTGCAACAAGGCCCGCCCCCAGGGCGCCGGATCGCCGTCTCACCGCTGTCGCTGCCTCACCGTCGCCGCCCGGCAAAAGGAAGGCGGGCCCGTGCCCGCCTTCCGGTCACGCGCACGCCGAACGTAAGCCCGTTCAGTCGAGCGTAAAGGCGATGATCGAATTGCCGCGCTTGTAGTCGAGCTGCGCGTTCCCGCCGGCGCCGACCACGATATACTGCTTGCCCTCGACGGAGTAGGACGACGGCGGGGCGTTGACGCCGGCGCCGGCCTGGAACGACCACAGCATCGCCCCAGACTCGGAATCGTACGCCTTGAACAGGCCGTTGGCCTCGCCGGTGAACACCAGCCCGCCGGCGGTCGCCAGGATGCCGCCGATCATCGGCTGCGCCGTCCTGACCTGCCAGCGGATCTTGCCGGTGTTGTAGTCCACCGCGGTCACGTTGCCCCACTGTTCCTCGGTCGGGATCACCTTGAACGCGCCGCCGAGCCACAGCTTGCCGGCCACCCGCGATTCGGTCGCGACCTGGTACGTCATCGGCTGGTGCAGGTTGATCGCGTAGGCGAGGCCGAGATACGGGTTGACCGCCATCGGCGACCACTCGACGCCGCCGTTGGCGCCCGGCAGCATGCGTGCGCCGTCCTTGGTCGGCAGCGTGTACATGTTCTCCTGCGGCACCATCGCCTCGGAATAGCGGATCAGGCTGCAGTCCTTGGCGTCGTGCACGTACACGAAGCCGGTCTTGCCGGCGTGCAGCAGGCCCTTGGTCGGCTTGCCGTCGCGGCCGAGCACCGTGGTGATGACCACCGGCGACACCGCATCCAGATCCCACACGTCGTGCGGGATGTACTGCAGGTGGCAGACGTATTTGCCGGTATCCAGGTCGAGCGACACGAGCGAGTCGGTGTACAGGTTGTCCCCAGGACGCACCGCGCCATACAGGTCGGGCGAGGGATTGCCGACGACGAAGTAGATCCGGCGCGTCTCGAGATCGACGGCCGGGTTCTGCCACACGCCGCCGCCGAGCGTCTTGAACGGATCGCCGCCGGCCGCGAGCGCGGCCTTCTCGGCGGCGATGTCGCGGTGCAGATCGTTCCCCGTGGCGTCCTTGGTCGCCCACGTGCCGACCGAGTTGTCGGGGATGGTGTCGAAGTTCCAGATCAGCTTGCCGGTCTTGGCGTCGTAGGCGCGCACGAAGCCGCGGATGCCGTACTCGCCGCCGTTCGTGCCGATCAGCACTTTGCCGTCGACGACGGTCGGCGCCATCGTCTCGCTGTAGCCTTGCTCCGGATCGGCGAGCTGCGTGGTCCAGACCGGCGCGCCGGTCTTGGCGTCGAGGGCAACGAGATGCTAGTCCAGCGTCGCCACGTACACCATGTTGCCGGCCACCGCGACGCCGCGGTTGTTCGGGCCGCAGCAGAACGTGGTGATCGGCCCCAGCTTCGGCTTGTAGTGCCAGATCTCCGCGCCGGTGCGCGCGTCGATCGCGTACACGTGGCTGAACGCGGTCGTCGCGTACATCACGCCGTTGACGACGATCGGCGTCGTCTCCAGCGTGTCCTTCACCTCGGTCTGGAAGATCCACGCCGGGCGCAGGCGGGCGACGTTCGACGCGTTGATCTGGGGATTCGGATAGTAGCGCTGCTGCGTGTAGTCCCCGTTGGTGTGCAGGAAGTTCTGGCTGTCGCTCGCCGCCCGGTTCAGCATGTCCTGGCTGACGTTTGACAGGTTGCCATAGAGGGTGGCGGGCTTGGTCTCCTGCGCATGGGCGGCGGCCGCGAACAGGGCCCCGGAACACAGCAGAGCGGTCAAGAACGTCTTCACGGCGCTTCCCCCAAGCTGTTTGGCCGACCCCTGATCTAGGCTCGGCAGTTGGGGGAGCATTGAACCGATTCACGGGCGGGTCAATCGCTTCCGCTACGCTCGGTCAACAATGCGGCCGTGCGGGCCGGCGCGAGACCGTGACGCAACGATGACGGTCAGGCCGCAACCGGGCCGATCGTAACGCCCGAAACCGTCTGCCGCTGCGGGCTTACGCAGCGGGTCGCGCGAACGGCGCGAACACCCGCGCGAGCACCTCGTAGATCGGCCGCTTGAACGGCACGGCGAGCGACGGCAGCTCGGCCAGTTCAGCCCATCGCCACGCGTCGAATTCGGGATCGGGGTCGGCGTCCAGGCGGATGTCGTCGTCGCTGCCCAGGAAGCGCAGCGCGAACCAGCGCTGTCGCTGGCCCCGGTAGCGGCCGCCGAGCGCACGGCCGAGCAGTTCGGGCGGCAGGTCGTAGGTCAGCCACTCGTCGTGCTCGGCGAGGATTTCGGCGGCGTCCGTGCCGATCTCCTCGGCGAGTTCGCGCAGCACGGCGCGGGCCGGGTCCTCGTGCGGATCGATGCCGCCTTGCGGCAACTGCCAGCCGCCGGCCGCGCCCTCGGCGTTCGGCAGGTCGGCGCGCCGCGCGACGAAGACGTGACCGTCACGGTTGAACAGCGCCGCGCCGACATTGGGGCGGTACGGCAGGTCCGTCACTGCGTGCTCCGTGGCGGGTTCGCCGTCACCGCGGTCGGGACCGTCCCGGCCGGGGCCAGCATCATCGCGCTGGCCGGCGCCAGCGCGATGCCGCGATCCTGCAGGCCGTTCGCCCAGATCTGCACGCGCTGCAGCGTGACCGGCCGCACCGCTCCGGCCAGCCCCAGCGCGCTGCCCTTTTCGCGCGCGATCTGCTCGAGGAGCGTCAGCTTGGCGTCGATCTCGGTGCGCACCGGTGGCTCGTCGATCACCACGTCGACCGAGCGGTTCCATATCCACGGCAACGGCTCCGCGCCGGGGCGCGGGTCGATGTAGAACAGGCCGCGGGCGGCGAGGACGCGCAGCATCGCGTCGAACGGGCCCTTGTCGTTGGCGAAGCGCTCGCCCCGCAGGGTGCTGAGCGCGCCAGTGGTGCCGGCGTAGCCCGCGATGCGGCCGAGCGCCCAGTCCAGCCGCGCGGTGTTCACCGACGCCGTTCCGCCGGTCAGCAAGGCGTGGTCGCCGGCGTCGTTCTGCGGGTAGCCCTGCGGCTCCAGCGGCAGCGACAGCAGGAACTCGTGGCCGCCGGTGCGCGCCAGGTCGAGCAGCCGGTCCGGATGGGTCGAATACGGCGAGAACGCCAGCGTCACGCCGCCGGGCAGAAGCCGGATCGCCTCGTAGCTGTCGCCCTCGCTGGTGCCGAGGCCGGCGAAGACGAGTCCCACGCGGGGGCGGCGGTTGCTGCTGTCGAAGCCGCGCGCATAGGCCTGCATCGGCGCGCGCCCGTCCGCCGAGATCATCGGCAGCATGGCGACCGCGTCGTCGGGCGAGCGTTGCAGGAGCGCCGGATCGGGCGCCGCGATCGGGCCGGGGCGATCGCTGCCGGGCCGGATCGGGGCCTGAACCGGAGGCTGCGGCGGCGGCACGGTCGCCGGGGTTGTCGCCGGCGGTGTTGCCGGAGTTGCCGCTTGCGTTGTTGCCGCCGTTGCTGCGGGCGCCGGTGGCGTCGGCGCTGGCATCTGCGTCGGCGTGGGTGTCGCCACCGCGGCAGCCTGCGGCGGCGGCTGTGCGGTCTCCGCGGATGCGGCGGCCTGCGGAGCGGCCGCCGGCGGCGCCGCGGCGGGCTGGGTCGGCGCTGCCGGCGGGGCCTCGGCCGGCGGCGTGGCCGGCACCGTCTGGGTGAAGGCGCTCGCCGGTGCCGCCGCCTCCGGCGGTGGCGCGGCGGCGACGTGCGGTCGCGGCGGACCGAGCGTCTGCAACACGATCGCGCCGCCTACCACGACGGCGATCACGACGACCCAGAATGCGTAGAGCAGCCGGACCAGTGTCCGCCGTGCGCCGCTCCCGTTCATGCCCCCCCTGTTCCGGCCGTGGAGGCCGTCAGTCTGCCGACGCCCTCCGGAGTCCCGCCATCGACCGTGCGATCACCAGCGCCTGCTGGAGCTGGAAATCGGTCTCGGGCTTGGCCGGGTCGAAGGTCGGCCAGCCCTCGGGCGGTTTGCCCGGGATGTCCTTGACGATCGGCGGCAGGTCGGTGCGCGGCGGCGGCGGCTGTTGCGTCGTGCCGCCCTGGTTGGTCAGCGTGTGGTTCAGGTCCGCCTCGCGCTCCGGCCCGAAATGCGGCGTGTCGGTGCGGCTCTCCTCGACCTTCACGTCGGGCGAGATGCCGAGGCCCTGGATCGAGCGGCCCGACGGCGTGTAGTAGCGCGCCGTCGTCAGCCGCATCGCGCCGTTGCCGGGTAGCGGAATGACCGTCTGCACCGAGCCCTTGCCGAAGCTGCGGGTGCCGACCACCACCGCGCGGTGGTGGTCCTGCAAGGCGCCGGCGACGATCTCGCTGGCCGAGGCCGAGCCGTTGTTGATCAGCAGCACGATCGGCAGGCCGTCGGCGATGTCGTTGCCCTTGGCGTTCCAGCGCTGGCTGTCCTCGGGGTGGCGCGCGCGCGTGGACACGATCTCGCCCTGCGACAGGAAGTCGTCGCTCACCGCGACCGCCTGGTCGAGCAGGCCGCCCGGGTTGTTGCGCAGGTCGAGCACGATCGCCCTCAGCTTGTCGCCCGACGCCTGCTTGAGCCTGCGCAGCGCCGCCTTCAGGCCGCTGTCGGTTTCCTCGTTGAAGCTGGTCAGGCGGATGTAGGCGATGTCGCCCTGCTCCAGGTGATCCTTGACCACCTGGATGTGGATGATCTCGCGCTGCATCGTCAGCTCGAGCGGCTTGTCGCTGCCTTCGCGCCGGATGGTCAGCGCGATCCTGCTGTTCGGCGGGCCGCGCATGCGGTCGACCGCCTCGTTCAGCGTCAGGCCCTGCACGGTCTTGCCGTCCAGCGCCACGATCAGGTCGCCCGCCTTGACGCCCGCGCGGCTGGCCGGGGTGTCGTCGATCGGGCTTATGACCTTGATGTAGCCGTTGTCCTGCGTGACCTCGATGCCGAGGCCGCCGAACTCGCCGCGGGTCTGCACCTGCATGTCGCGGAAGGCGCGCGCGTTCATGTAGTTGCTGTGCGGGTCGAGCCCGGTGAGCATGCCGTTGATCGCGTTCTCGATCAGGTCGCGGTCGTTGACCGGCTCGACGTATTCGCCGCGCACCCGTTCGAACACGTCGCCGAACAGCGTCAGCAGCCGGTAGGTGTCGGCCCGGTCGCTGTCCTGCGCGAAGGCCGCCGCCACGCCGAGATGCCGGCCCATCCAGCTGCCGGCGGGGCCCACCGCATAGGGCGCGGCCACCCCGGCCAGGAACACCGCACCGAGCAGCAGGCGTTTGCGCGAGCGCAGGATCCCGCGCTGCGGGTTGGAAGTCGAAGGCATCATCCAGATTTCCTCTCGCGCCCGCGGCGCAGCTCAAGCTTCTGCAAACGGCTCAACAATCGGGTCAGTATGCCCTGCCGTCCATAGCGGATTTTCTTAATGTGGCGAGAGGTTTTCAGCCCTGCGCCCGCAGGTAGGGGGCGGGGTCGACCGGCTGCTCGCCCCTTCGCAGCTCGAAATACAGCGTCGGGCGCCCCGCGGAAGGCTCGGCGCGCGGGTTCCAGTCGGGCATTTCGCCCACCGGCTCGCCGGCGGCGAGCGCCGCACCCGGCTGCACATCCAGGCGTTGCATGCCTGCCAGCACCACGTGCACGCCGCCGCCGCAGTCCAGGATGACGAGCTGGCCGTAGCTGCGGAACGGGGCGGCGAACACCGCCCGCCCGGCGCAGGGGGCGACGACCCGGGCGAGGGGGGCCGCCCGCCAGGAGATCCCCGTCGCCGCCCCGGCCGGGGTGGCGTCGCCCCAGTGGCTGACGATGCTGCCCGCGACCGGCGCGGTGAACAGGCCCGCGGCCGGCCGGGCCGCCGCCTCCTGGGTGCGCCCGGCGTCGTGGCGGTCGGGTTCATGACGGTCGGGGTGGTCGACCTGGGTCAGCACGCCCTGCAGGGTCCCGGCCTTGGCGGCATCGTCGGCGGCGCGGCGCGCCGCGGCGGCGGCGGCGTTCTCGGCGGCGGTGCGGGTGCTCGCGGCCTCGGCGAGCTGCCGGTCGAGGTCGGCCGCGAGCCGCGCCTGCGCCGACTGGGCCTGCGCGAGGCGTGGCGCCTCGGCCTGCTCGGCGCGCGTGAGGTCGGCGATCCGCGCCTCCTCGGCGCGCAGGGCGGCGGCGTCGCGCTCCAGCCCGGCGGCGAGGCCGCGCAGCACGAGCACGGCGCGCAGCGCCCGGTCGGCCGGCTGGGGGACGGCGAGCATGGTCTCGGCCGGATACAGCGACACCCGCTCGATCAGCGGCAGCAGCGGCGCCATCTCGGCCGAGCGCGCCGCCAGCGCCGCCTCGGCCGCCGCGCGGTCGCGGACCCGGGCGGCGATCCGTTCGGCCGAGGCGTCGGTGGCGATCTCGGCCTGGCGCAGGCGGGCGGCGGCGGCGACGCGCTGCTCGGCCAGCGCGTGTTCCTGGGCGGCGGCCGCCTTCGCCGCGGCGGCCTTGCTGGCTGCGTCGTTGGCGGCGCGGTCCCGCTCGGCCTGCGCGGCCCGGTGCCCGGCGGGGTCCGGGTCGGGCGTGCGATGCCGCTCGGCCGCCTGCACGCAGACGGCCGGGACCAGCAGCACGGCAGCGACGGCCAGCGCCCGCATGGGCTCGGTGCTAGGCGGCGCTTCGTGGGCGGGGCAAGCGCCACGGCCCGAGGGAGACGTCGCCGGGCCGGCATCGGCCTGATGGCTGCGCCTGCGCCGTTTGGTGCGCCCCGGCCGGCGTTGGTCGGGCGGCCCTCCGTCGCCTGGCTCGCGCTCCTCGGGATGAGGGATTTCGGGCGCGGGTTGGGCCGGGGTGGCGCGTCTTGGGAACGGAATGCACCAGCGGCCGGCGCCGATTTTGATCCCGGTATCCGTGGCGTGCGGGTGCGGAAGCGTGCGCCCTGGCGTGGGCGCGGCTGCTGCGGCGGGCTCCGGTTCGGCCGCGCGATGGAGGCGTGCGCGCCGGGTTTTCCGTCCGACATCGTTCCGGTCGCGCGACAGCGCGAGGTCGCGTTTGTGGTCGCGGCGCTTCTGGGTGTCATGCCGCAGCTTGCGGACGTGGGCGTGGACGAGTTTGGCCTCCGCCTCGCGGCGGCCGACGATGAACCACGGGGCGGGCCAGGCGGCGCGCCTGGCACGCCATCGCGCCCAGCCGAGGGATTGCAGGATGGCGGGCGGCGGGGCGGCGGCCGGCCGGTCGGCGCGATGGGCACGGCGTTGCGCCTGGTATTGGCCGCGCGCGGCGAGCAGCCGGACGGCCGCGCGGGTGGCGCGCCGGTGGAGCCGGCATTCGGCCTTCCAGTCGCCGCGGCGGGCGTCCAGCAGGAGCTTGCGGGCATCGGCGCAGCTCTCGCACCGGTACTGCTCGCCGCGTCGCTCGCACCAGGCGTGTGCGTCGCGATGACCGCTCGGCCGTTTGAACAGGCGGCTGGCGACGGGGCGGTCCCGGCAGAACGCATCCTGCACGATCTCGACGCGGAAGATGCGTTCGCGATCGTGCGCCTTGATGTCGGGTTCGGGGGCTGGCGGGGGCTGGTTTGGGTGGCCGCGTCCCGGGCGCGTACGGGGTGGCGTGGGCGAGGCCCTGATAGAGTCGGACGAGACGGGCGGGCAGCCAGCGCAGGACGCGTCCGGGGCAATCGGCGGGGTATTCGGCGGCGCCGGGCTGCCTGCGGCGTCCGGTGCGGGTGGTCGGGCCCGGATGCGGATCGGCCGGGGCCGGCGGTGCGGCCGGGGCGGGCGGTGCGACGGGCGCGGACGCGGTTTTGAGGCAGGCGTAGGCCTCGGCTGCGCGGGCGCAGGCTTCCGCCGAGCGGCGGCGCCGCTGCTCATAGGTTTGGAAGATCTGTTCCCAGAGCGACCGCGCCCGCGGACGCGGCTCCGCCGTCCCGTTTGCGTGGCCGGAGCCAGCGGGGTCGGAGGCGTCGTTCGGTGCGGCGTCGTCCACACACATACGGCTGGTCTAGGACGGGGTGCCAACAGCGGCAAGAATTATTTCTTAGACGCCGGGGCGCGCGCCTATACCCAAGTCTGAGAGAGTGCGACTCACCTCGTCATCGCGAGCCGCCGCTTGGCGGCGTGGCGATCCAGGGCCGCGCGGCAGGCGTTTGTCACGCGGCCCTGGATCGCCACCCGCCACGCCTTCGGCTCGCGGTCGCGATGACGAGTGAATGGGGGGAGGCGTTCGCAGAAGGCGTCCTGCACAATCTCGACGCGGAAGATGCGCTCCCGGTCGTGCGGCGGCGACGCCGATGACCGCCCAGGAAATGGGCGCCGGTAGTGCGAGCTGCTGGCCCTCCCCGTTTGTGCTATAATCCCGCAATGGATCGCGACGCCGCCATTGCCACGCTCAAAGCGCACGAGGCCGAATTGAAGCAGCTCGGCGTGGAGCACCTTTACCTGTTCGGCTCAACCGTGCGGGGGGAGGCGCGTGAGGATTCTGACATCGATCTGTTCTTCGACTACAAGCGCGGCACGTTCGGCCTTTACGAGCTCATGGACGTGAAGGAAGCCGCCGCCCGCATCCTCGGCCGCAAGGCCGACATCATGACGCGCGACAGCATCCACAAGGCTCTGCGCGCGCGCGTCGAAGACGAGGCTATCCCCGTTTTCTGATGGTACGGCGCTCCATAACCCTGCGGCTTGATGACATGATCGAGGCTTCGGAGCGCGTTCGGGAGGTGCTGGGCGATCTGTCACTCGATGCCTTCGAAGGCGATTGGCAGCGGCAGTGGCTCGTGCAGCGCGGGATCGAGATCATCTCCGAAGCCAGCCGTCACTTGCCTGACGATTTGAAAGCGCGTCAGCCACACATTCCGTGGAGGAAGGTCGCCGGGATCGGCAACATTCTGCGCCACGGCTACGAAGACATTGCCGCACCGGTTCTCTGGAAGCTTGTTCGTGAAGACCTTCCGCAGCTTGAACGCGCGTGCCGTGAAGAATTGGCGACGGAGCAAACCCACGAACAGCGATGACCGTCAAGGAAATCGGTACCTGCCGCAGCTAGCTGCAGGGCGGATGGAGTGAAACTCAGGACGGCCTCGACGTCACCGGATGGTCACCTCGACTCTCCGGTTGAGCGGCTCGGCGACCCCGGGCGGGCGCTTTACCCGCGGATTGTTGGCGCCATGATACTCGACCGACATGATGTCGCGACTGACGCCGGCGGTGACCAGCGCGTCCCGGATCAGCTCGGCACGCCGGCGCGACAGGGTTTCGTTTTCGGCTGCCGTGCCCGTGGCGTCGGCGTGGCCCGAGATGCTGATGTCGGCGTTCGGCGTGGCGCGAGCCGCCGCGATCGCCGCCTCCTCGTCGCCGCGCGATTTCGGGTCGAGAACCGCCTGGTCGTTGAGGAAATACAGCACGAAGATCTTCGGCGCCCGCGGCGTGGCCGCGACGGTGTCCGCGAAGGCGCGGTCGACGTCCTTCTGGTCGGCGATGAACGGCTTGCCCAGGGGGTGGCCCGGCCCGGTGGCGACCGCAGCCAGAGAACGATCGAGTTCCACCGCGCCGCCCGTATTGCGGACGATGACCTTTCCGGTCGACCCTGTCTCGTCAGGCACCAGGACAACGACATTCGCCGGCAGCCCGCAGCTCGCCAGCAGCGCGCACAGCAGCCAGGCGACACCGCGTGAACGCGAGCCGGGCGGCGGTATGGTCCAGCTCATCCTAGTCGTCCGCCCGCACGAGGAAGCGTGTGCCGCGTACCGCGATGGTGGCACCCGGCGTTTCAACCGACATCGAATCCGGCGCCAGCTTCGCGGTCAGGCCGGAGATGTACTCCAGCGATCCGTGCAGGAGGCGGAGCACGAACCCATAGCGCGGCACGGCCGGCTCGAAGACGAATTTCGACAGCTCCAGCCGGCTGTTCGGACCGAGCGCCACGCGGGTGTTGTCGCGAAACGTGACGCCCACCTCGCCGTCGTCCCCGGTTTCGAGCAGGTCCGCCTGCTGCAGCGCCATGCCAACCGACGCAGGCAGGATCGCCCCGTGGCGATGCACCGTCGCCGTGCCGGTGACCACCTTGATGTACCCGACGGCCATCTCCTCGGCGCCGGCCGGGGTGATCGGCATCAAGGCGACGAGCGCCAGGATCGTCAGGACGGATAGCACCGTGGCACGCAAGCCGGCGCGGCTCATGGGCGGCTCCTGCAACGACAGGCCGACATCTCCAGCACACTCCTCTACGGCGGTGAATCGATCAAGCAGGTTCGTGCGCTACGTCTCGCGTCCAGCAGCGCCTCGAACCGGCGGCACAAAGCGGGCATCTGATACGGCTTGTAGATGATCTCGAATCCATCCTGTCGCGTCTCGATCCCGGTTTCGCTGTAGCCGGTGGTCAGCAGCACCGGCAGGTCGGGCCGCTCGACGCGAAGGCGCTCGGCCAGCTCGTATCCGCTCATGCCGCCCGGCATCACGACGTCGGTGAAGACGAGATCGGTCCCGCCTCCGTCGCCGATCATCGCAAGCGCCGCAACGGCATCGCGGGCGATGCGCACCCTGTATCCGAAATTCGGCAGCGACGTGGCGAGCAGATTGGCGATGTCGCGGTTGTCCTCGACAACGAGTACGGTTGCGGAACCGTGCCCCGTGGTCTGATCCGGTGTCAGGGCCGGGATCGGCGCGGCGACCGTGACTGCGGGAAGGAAAAGCCGCACCGTCGTGCCCGCTCCCGCGGCGCTGTCGATCGTGACCGAGCCGCCCGACTGGTTCGCGAAGCCGTGCACCTGGCTCAGCCCTAGCAGCCTGTCGGAGTTAAGCACAAACCACGAACAAATCGGAGATTTCTTTCGATACTTCACGGTTCTGCACAACAAGAGAATCCGCCGGTGGCCGTTGGCGACATATTCATCCGCAAAACTGCTAACTCCGACAGGCTGCTAGGCCGGTGCCTTCGCCGATCGGCTTGGTCGTAATGAAGGGCTCGAAGACACGCGGCAGGATGTCGGGGGAAATGCCGGTGCCCGTGTCGGACATCGCGATCACCACGAATTCGCCGGACAGGCCGAGGTCTTCGTCGTGCAGCTGCCGGTTCGCAGCAGCGAGGCGGATGCGGCCGCCGCCCTTCATCGCATCGCGGGCATTGATACCGAGATTGAGCAAGGCCAGCTCAAGTTCGGTCCGGTCGACGTGCAGCGGCCACAGCCCTTCGGGCAGATCGATCTCGATGGTGATGTCGTCGCTCAGCGAAGAGATCAGCAGATTGGCGAATTCGCGCAGCACGACGCCGGTCTGCAGCACCTCTGGCCGCAGGCGCTGTTGCCTGGCGTAGGAGAGCAGCTGCCACGTCAAACTGGCGCCCGCCGCAGCGGCACGTTTGGCGGCGTCGAGAAGCGGACGCGCGGGATCGCTCAATGATACTTCGCGTCCTGCGAGATCCAGATTGCCGATGATGACGGTGAGCATGTTGTTGAAGTTGTGGGCGACGCCGCCGGCGATCATGCCGATGCTTCGCAACTTCTCCGACTGATGCAGGCGTTCTTCCAGCCGCCGTTGCTCTGTGATGTCCGCCACCACCCCTGCCATGCGCAGCGGTACGCCGTCGGCGTCATGGCTGATCCGACCGTCGATCACGATCGCCGCGCGTGTGTGATCCGGCCGCACGATCCGGCAATTGACATGCAGCGCGCCCGTCTGCGCCGCCTGCTCGAACGCTCGCTTGACCGTCTCGCGGTCTTCCGGCGCCACCCGCGACAGGATCGCGTCGCGCCCCCAGGGGACTGATGGGGCGCAGCCGAAGATCTCGTCGTGTCGGCGGGAACGCTCGGAGCCGCCAGTGCGCAGATCGCAATCCCAGATGCCCATTTGCGCCGCATCCAACGCGATCTCCAGGCTCTCGCCTGCCCGCTTGGCCGTCTCGCGCAGCTGGCCCTCGCGCTCTGCCGCCTGCGCCCGCTCCAGCGCCGTGCGCAGCTCGGCTTCCTCTTCCCGCCGACGGCGTCGCGTCGTGGCCACGCGTCCCACGAGCAGCCCAGCATCGGCGGCCGCCAGGACCGCGACCGGGAAAGTCCAGTCGAGCAGCAGCCCGTCCGTGCAGAACAGCAGGAAACCGCCGCCGGCCAGCAATGCGCCCGCACCTGCCTGCATCAGCCAGAAGACCGGCTCGCGGATGCGGCCGAACATCAGGATGCTGCCGACGCCCAGGCATAGGGCGAGCAGCAGTTCCGCAGCCGGTGCCAGCGGCGGCCTCACCAAGGTGTCGCCGGCGTGCAAGCTGTCGACCAACTGCGCCTGCACGCCGATCGCCGGGAGGCTGCGGCCCAAGGGCGTCAGGAAAGTCTCGCCGATCCCGAGCGCGCTGACCCCGATCAGGACCACCTTGTCACGGAACCATTCCGGGTCGGCCGTCCCGCTCAGCACCGTCCAGGCCGCTACGGTGCGAAAGTGCTCCGGCGCCGTGTAGCGCGGCCGGATTCGGCCAAGCGCGTCGGCGCGGACTTCGCGATCACCGATCCGGAGAACCGATGTGCCCGTCCACCCGGCACGGAGCACGATCCTGCCGACGGATCCCCCGACGCGGACGACCTCGGCGGCGAAACCCGGCAGCAGCGTGCTTCCGACGCCCGAGAACGCGGGCAGCCGGCGCACGACGCCATCGGCATCGCGCTGCGCCGTGACCAGGCCGATGCCCCGGGAGACGCGGCCGAAGCGCGCCAGCGGCATGGCGATGTCGGATGCCTGGGGCAGCGACAGCCACGCGCTGTCGTCGGCCCGGAAGATCGGCGTGGCAGTCTCGAACGAGGGGCCAGCGGCGCCGCGGACGCTCGGTGCTGCGGCGGCAGCAAGCACAGTGGGAACGCGCTCGAGCGCCGCCGCCAGGGCGGCGTCGGTGTCCGGCAGAGCGAGCAGCGCCGCACGGGTCTCCGAAGACAGTTCCGGGCGCGACATCACCCAGACGGCGGGTGCCAGGCGATCCGGCTCGCTCAGCAGGATGTCGATGCCGACCACTTTCGCGCCGGCAAGCCCGCTGACCAGCCGGGCGACCTGATCGCGCGGCCACGGCCACTGGCCGATACGGCGGATCGATTCGTCGTCGATGTCGACAATAACGATCCGCGCCGTCGATCGCTGCGCAGGGGCCAGCCGCTGGTAGGCGTCGAACACCGCGTTGCGGGTGGCGTCGAAAAACCGGCCGGCACCTAGCCCGGCAAGCAGGACGCCCACGCACCCCGCGGTCGCGACCCCGGCGATGAACCGCCGGAAGCGACGCCCGACCCTCGCGTTCACATGCGCCTTCCCCGAGATCGCTCCGTCGCAACGGGCTGTTCCGGCGCTGATATCATGCGAAGTCGATAGGAACGTCAAAAGCGGGAGGCTGGACGGCCTAACCCGCCCCCTCAGAACTGCCGCAGCAGCCGATCGATATACTGCAACTCCTCCTCCGGCCGCGACCGCTCGGCGCCCCGCCGCCGCAGCTCGTCCTGGATCGCCCGCGCGCGGTCGCGCTCCATCTGCTCGGGCACCTTCACGTCGCTGCCCTCGTCCGCCCCCGAGTTGCCCTGGCCCATCTCCCGGCCCAGCGGGTCGCGCCGGTCGCCCCGCCCGTGCGTGCCCGGCGTCGTGCCCGCCTGCGAGCTGCCGTCGCCCTGCTGGTCGCCCAGGCCGATCTCGCCCTCGCCGCCGTTGTCCTCGCCGCCCATCTGGTCGCCGCGGCCCGGGCCGAACTGGCGCGACAGCGTCTCGCTCATCTGCTGGCCGCCCCTCTGCAGCGCCTCGATCGCACGCTGCTCGGCGCCCGCGGCCGGCGTGTCCTGGCCATGGCCGAGCGCGTGGCCGGCCTCGCGCATCGCCTGGTCGGCGTCGCTCAGGCCCTGCGGCACCTCGCCCGTCAGGTCGCCGAACTGCTGCATCAGCTCGCCGAGCGCGCGGCGCAGCGCCTGCTGCACCGCCTGGTCCTGCCGCCGCTCGGCATCCGTGTCGCCGGCCGGCGGCGCGCTCGGCAGCGGGCGGCCGGTCAGCGGGTCGATCTGGCCCTCGCCGGTGCGCGACTGGCTGTGGTCGAGCAGCCTTCCCTCCCGCGACACCATGTCCTGCAGCGCGCCCACCTGCTGACGGCCCTTCTGGCGCTGCTCGGCGTTGCGGCGCTCGCTCGGGCTCTGGCCCAGGCGGGCGGTGCGCAGCTGGTCGAGCATGCGCTCCAGCTCCGCCATCCTCCGCTGCGCGTCGTCCATCCGGCCTTCGCGCGCATCGCGCTCGGCCTCCTCGGCCAGACGCTGCATGTCGCGCTCGGTCATGCGCTGCGCGTTCTCGTCGGCCGGCAGCTCGCTCTGCTCGCGCCGCGCCTGGTCGAGCAGCGCCTGCATGTGCTGGTCGATCGCGCGCTGCAGCTCCTGCAGCTTGCGTTCGAGCTCGGCGCGGTTGGCGTCGGTCGGGTTCTGCGTCGCACGGTCCAGCGCCTCGCGCGCCGCCTGGCGCGCCGCGTCCAGCGCCCGCGCCGTGCGTTCGGTGTCGCCTTCCTCGAAATGCAGGGCGAGGTTCCACAGCCGCGACTGCGCCTCGGTCACCGCGCCGTCGGACTCGTCCTCCGCCAGCAGCCCGGCGGTGGCGCCGAGCGCGATCACCGCGCCGAAATCGTCGGCGAGCTCGTCGGTCTGCTCCAGCACCGCGTCGATCCCGTCTTCGGCCGCCTTGCGGTCCTCCGGGTGCAGCGACAGCCCCTGGCGCACGGCGATCAGGGCGCGGGCGATCGGGTTGCGGAACGGCCGCATGGGGAGTGCGAACGCGGCGTCCGCGCTGGTGCCGGTCAGGCCCGGCGCGTCGCGCGCGACGAGGTGCGCGATCACCGGCAGCCCGGCCCAGGGATGGGCGGTGAGGTCCTGCAGGCTGACGCCGTGCGCCTCCTTCTGCGAGCCGCCGGGCAGCGGGATCGTCACCACCAGCGGCGGCGCCTGCGGCCGGTCGCGCAGCCGCATCTCGGCCTGCAGCCCGACCACGCCGTAATCGTGCGACACCTGCCAGGGCAGCCTTGTCTGCTGGCGGCCGCGCTCGGCCTGGCCGGGCGGCTCGCTCCAGGCGGCGACCGGCGGCCGGTCGGCCACCACGTCGAGGTCCCACGCCGCCAGCTCGCCGTCGCCGCGCCGCACCGACAGCCGCCCGCCCGTGGTCAGTTCGCGGTCCGCCTGCCAGCTCGTCGCATCCAGCCGGCGGAATTTTCCCCCGCTGTCGCCGAGGACGAGCGAGGGTTCCGCCTCGCTGCCCGTCACGTTCACCACCAGCCGCGCGCCGGCGGGCACCGACACCTGTCCGCCCTCCGGCTTGAGGAAGATCGGGGCGAGGTCGGTATAGGCGGGCGGCGTGATCCAGGCCTGCAGCTGGGTGGCCGCGGCGCTGGCGCTCATCGTGAGCCGCGGCGTGACGCTGTCCATCAGCCGTGGCCCGGCCTCCGGCCCCGCCACGATCAGGCAGGCCACCAGCGCGACCAGCAGGCCGCCGCGCAGCGCCCGGGGGTCGCGTGCGGCGAGGCCGGGATGCGGCAGCCCGACCCGCAGCCGCCCGACCTGCGCCAGGGCGCGGGCCACATGCGCCCGCCACAGCGCCTCGCCGAGCGCGTCGGCGGTGTCTCCGTGCGCGGGAGCGTCGTCGAGCACGGCGAGCGGCCGATGGCGCAGGCCGCTTGCCGCCTCAAGCCGCCGGTCCGCTTCGGAATCGTCCGGCTTGTGCAGGCCGCGCAGGCCGCGCCACAGCAGCAGGCCGGCGGCGGTCGCCGTGGCGGCCAGCAGCATCAGGTGCAGCACCGGCGGCAGCAGCGGCGGCAGCCCGAGCAGGGCGAGGCAGGCGAAGGCGGCGAGCACGCCGAGCGGCGGCCACACCGCCGGCCACAGCCGCTCGAACAGCAGCGTCGCGCGCGCCTGCTCCCGCCGGCGCTGCAGCCGGCGCACGATCCGGGCGGCGTGCGTCTCCTGGTCCATCAAAGCCGTGTCATGTCAGCGAGCGGGTCATTCCATCCAGTCTGGGATGCATTCGGCCTGCCACAACGCCTCGACCGGCTGGCGGGCGCGGATCGGCGCCCAGTTTTCGCCGTCGACCATCGCCTGGGCGGCGAGCGGGCGGGCGTTGTAGGTCGAACTCATCACCGCACCGTAGGCCCCGGCGTCGAGGATCGCCACGCGCGAATTGTTGCGCAGCTTGGGCAGGCGGCGCGCCCGCGCGAAGGTGTCGCCGGTCTCGCAGACCGGCCCCACGATATCGGCCTCGGTCGTCGCTGCGACGGCGTCGGCGGCGGCGACCGGCACCACGCCGTGCCAGGCCTCGTACAGCGACGGCCGCAGCAGGTCGTTCATCGCCGCGTCGAGCACGACGAACCGCACCCCGCCGCTGTGCTTCTCCTGGATCACCGAGGCGAGCAGCACGCCGGCCCCCGCGACCAGCCAGCGTCCGGGCTCCAGGACCAGGCGGACCAGGCGGACGCCCAGATCGCCGAACGCCGCGCGGATCGCGCCGGCGAGCGCGGCGGGCGAGGCCTCGGGCTCGTTGCGATAGCCGATGCCAAGCCCGCCGCCGCAATCGGCGACCTCGACGGACAGGCCCTCGGCCCGCAGCGCGCGCACGAGGTCCGCGACGCGGGCGAAGGCGGTGCGGTAGGGCGCCATGCTGCGGATCTGGCTGCCGATATGCACGGCGAGGCCGATGGGGCGGATGCCGGGCAGGGCGGCGGCGTGTCTGTAGAGCGGCACGATCTCGTCGTGCGCGATGCCGAACTTGTCGCCCGCGCGCCCCGTGGCGATCTTGCCGTGCGTGCCGGCGTCGACGTCGGGATTGACCCGCAGCGCCACACGTGCGGTCGCGTTCGCGGCGACGGCGAGGGCGGACAGGCGCGCGAGTTCCTCGGCACTCTCGACGTTGATCTGTGCCACGTCGTGCGACAGCGCGAGCCACAGCTCGTCGTTGGTCTTGCCGACGCCGGAGAACACCACGCGGGACGCCGGAACGCCGGCCGCCAATGCGCGCGCGAGTTCGCCGCCGCTGACCACGTCGGCGCCGGCGCCCTCGGCGGCGAAGACGCGCAGCACCGCGAGGTGATCGTTCGCCTTCACCGCGTAGTGGATGTGCGCGTCGAGCCCGGCCGCGCGGATGGCGTCGGCCAGAGCGCCGTAGCGCGCCCGCATGGTGCCGGCGCCATAGACCCAGGCCGGCGTGCCGAGTGCGTCGGCGATGGCGTTCAGCGGCACGCCCTCGAGCAGCAGCCCGTCCATCGCGTCCATCCGCAGCTGCGGACGCGCGGCGATCAGCTCGGCGATCGAGGGCTCGTCGGCATGGACGGCGGTGTCGTTCACTGCGTCTTCCAGCCTGGCACGCGTTCGAGGAACGGCGTCACGGCCGGCAGCCATAGCTCGGCGTGGGTGATCGACTGATGGCCGTAGCCGCCGTGCAGTTCGGCCAGGCGGGCCGAGGGGATCGATCCGATCGCCTGCTTCATTTGCGGCACGAGTTCGACCGGATTGAGCAGGTCGTCCTCGAAGTTGACGGCGAGCAGCCGCGCGCGGATCTGGCGCAGCTGCGGCTGCGGATCGTAGTCGGCGGAGCTGCGCAGCGCATAGAGCACCGTCGCCGCATCGCGGCGTTCGTACCCGCCGACCAGCATCTCGTAGAACGCCAGCGTCCTGGCCCGATCGGGTCCTGCCTGCTGCATCTTCTCGGCGTTGCTGGACATGTAGGCGAACAGAGGCCCGGCGATCTTCGCCCAGGCCGTCGGCGTCGTGGTGTAATCGCCGCCGTTCCAGCCCGGATCGTCCTCGATCGCGTGGACGATGATCTGGCGCCACATCAGGTTGCGGCCGCTGATCTGCATCGGCATCGCGCCGATCGGCACCGCGGCGTCCATCGCGTCGGGGAAGCGCTCGGCCCATAGCCAGGTCTGCATCCCGCCCATCGACAGCCCGGCGACGAGTTTCAGGTGCTCGATGCCGAGGCGTTGCAGCGTGATGTGCTGCGTGTCGATCTGGTCGTTGTAGCCGTAGCGGGGGAACTTGCCGTGCAGGCCGTCGGCCGGCTTGCTCGATCCGCCGGCGCCGATGCCGTCCGGCAGCACCACGTAGAACCGCGACAGGTCCAGCAGCTGGCCGGGCTTGAACAAATGGTCGGCGAGGTCGGGGTTGAGGAAGTCCTTGCCGGTGCCGGACGTGCCGTGCAGCAGCAGCACCGCGTTGGTGACGCGGCCCTGCGCGTCGCGATGCGGCGTGCCGAGCGTGGTGTAGTGCAGCTTCAGCGTCGGGAATTTGTCGCCGCTCGCGAGGGCGACGTTGTCGAGGGTCACGTCGCCGTCGGTCTGGCCCGGCCAGTCGGCCGCCTGCGCCGCGCGCAGCCCGAGCAGCAGGCACATCGCCAGCAGCGCCGCCCGGAAACACGTCATCGCAGCCTCCGCTCAGTGGCTCGGATAGGTGTGCGGATAGATGATCTCGCTCGCCGGGCCGGGCGCCGACGGTGGGCCCTTCTTGCCACAGGCGGCGAGCGACACCGACACCGCGGCGAGGCAGGCGAGGGCGAGCATGCGGATCATGCCAGCGCCTCCAGCCAGCGCGCCGCCTGCGCGGCGACGTTCGCCGGCGCCGTGCCGCCGTAGCTCCCGCGAGAGGCGACCGAGGCGTCGACGGTCAGCACGCCGAACACGTCCTCGGTGATCGCCGGCTGCACCGCGCGCATCTCGTCCAGGCTCAAGCCGGCCAGGTCGACGCCCTTGGCCTCGGCCATCGCGACCAGCCGTCCGGTGACGTGGTGCGCCTCGCGGAACGGCAGGCGCAGGACCCGCACCAGCCAGTCGGCCAAGTCGGTCGCCGTGGCGAAGCCGGAGCCGGCGAAACGTCGCATGCGTTCGGTGTCGGGGCGCAGGTCGCGCACCATGCCGGCCATCGCGGCCAGCGACAGCGCCCAGGTCTCTGCGGCGTCGAACACCGGTTCCTTGTCCTCCTGCATGTCCTTCCCGTAGGCGAGCGGAAGGCCCTTCATGACCGTCAGTAACGCCACCAGCGCGCCGGTCATGCGCCCGGTCTTGGCGCGCACCAGCTCGGCGGCGTCCGGGTTGCGCTTCTGCGGCATGATCGAGCTGCCGGTGGTGTAGGCGTCAGACAGCCGCACGAAGGCGAACGGCGCCGAGCACCAGATGACG
>Ga0074046_10001430_pt1 | contig 21591 bp, 19 predicted proteins | sample BogForMeECP23OM3_FD_94441 | JGI IMG/M metagenome (GOLD analysis project Ga0074046, IMG submission 94441) | Bog forest soil microbial communities from Calvert Island, British Columbia, Canada - Bog Forest MetaG ECP23OM3 | ecosystem: Environmental > Terrestrial > Soil > Wetlands ... | reverse complement strand
TTCTCGAGACCATTGCCAAGACCGGCAAGCCGTTCCTGATTATCGCCGAGGATATCGAAGGCGAGGCGCTGGCGACGCTGGTGGTGAACAAGATTCGCGGCACGCTGTCGTGCGTCGCGGTCAAGGCGCCGGGCTTCGGCGATCGGCGCAAGGCGATGCTCGAAGATATCGCGATCCTGACCGGCGGGCGCGCGATTTCCGAGGAGCTCGGACTCAAGCTCGAGAGTATCACGCTGACCGACCTTGGCCGCGCCAAGCGCTTGGTCGTGGACAAGGACAACTGCACGATTATCGATGGCGCTGGCAAGAAGGCCGACATCGAGGGCCGGATCAAGCAGATTCGCGCGCAGATCGAGGAGACCACGTCGGACTACGATCGTGAAAAGCTGCAGGAGCGGCTGGCCAAGCTGGTCGGCGGCGTCGCAGTGATTCGCGTCGGCGCGGCGACCGAAGTCGAGATGAAAGAGAAGAAGGCACGCGTCGAGGACGCGCTGCATGCGACCCGCGCCGCAGTCGAAGAGGGCGTGGTCCCGGGCGGCGGCGTCGCGCTGATTCGCGCGTCGGGAGTGCTCGACAACATGCGTGCCAGCGAGGCGGAAAAGGTCGGTATCGCGATCATCAAGAAGGCGATCGAGGGCCCGGCGTGGTGGATCGCATCCAACGCGGGATGGGAAGGCTCGGTCGTCGTTGACAAGATCAAGAACAACAAGGGGCCGTTCGGATTCAATGCGGCCAGCGAGGAGTTCGAGGATCTGATGAAGGCCGGAATTATCGACCCGACCAAGGTTGTGCGTAGCGCGCTGCAGAATGCGGCGTCGGTCGCGAGCCTGCTGCTCACCACCGAGTGCATGGTGGCCGAGAAGCCCGACGAAAAGGGCGCGGGAGCGGGCGGTGGCATGCCGGGCGGAATGCCTCCTGGCGGCATGATGTAACCAGAGAACGGAATTCATCACTCAAACAACGGCGGAGCCATCGAAGCTCCGCCGTTTGTTTTTTTGGACAGCACAGAGCGATCGAACAATGTCACCGCGATGCAACAAATCACTTAGATGCAACGTTGATTAGAAATTCCGATCGTACTGCAGCCGAACCGCAGCCGAACGGAGAGCGCCGAAATAGTCAATTAAGTGGCCCGCAATCGCACTTGGCTAGTTTGTTCGCGATTCGGGCAGATGCGTTCGAAGCGCACACTTCTTGGCCCCGCCCTTGCTAAATAGTAAAAGGGGTCGCCGCTGTGAACGCCTTGGGGACTGGGCTGGCGCAGTGCTCGTCCAAAGGAGGAGCTGCTGATGGCAGTACGAGTGCTCATTGCGGACAGCTCGGGGATTACGCGCGACATCATGCGCAATCATCTCGAATGCGGTGGATGTCAAGTGGTGGCGGAAACCGAGACGGTCGCGCAGACAATCGATCTCTTTCGCACTACGCGTCCCGATGTCCTCACGCTCGACGTCGGGTTGCATAGCGCGAATGGGATGGAAGCGAAGTCGCTGTTCAGGATGATTCGCCGGGAGTCGCCGCATACGTCGATCGTGATCGTAAGCGCATCGCAGGCCCCCGACGACCAGCGAATCTACCTGCGCGAAGGCGCGCTGGAATGTATCGTCGAGCCGTTCGACAGTTACGGGTTGGAGCGGATGTGGCGCCGGCTGTCGGATATCTATCCCGAGCTCAAACGGCGGGACGAGGCGGCATCCGGGCGCTGACTGCTAACCGACCGTTAGTCTAACGCTCTAGGGCAACCATCAAGCGTTCGATTAAGAGGGGCTGGCCGGGAATGCAGTTGATCCACAGTACCCACCCGGAATTTTCGCTCGAATAGAGCGGGGCCGGCGTGCCGCAGTAAAAGGCGCGCGTCGAGCCCTGCGATACGTCGCTCAGCACGTGTACGTGGCCGAGCGCGACGTAGTCGTAGCGCGAGCGCTCGATTTCCGCGGGCGTGATCGGCGACGATCGCTCGATCTCGCCTTCCTCCATGAAAAATCCATGCGCTAGCGCGATGTTCCACAGCCCTTCCTCGCGCTCCGGTACGCCGCTCATCGGCCGGTAGTCCGGGGTGTGCTCGACCAGCGCGCGGCCCCATACGCGAGTCGCGAGTCCGGGGAAGTCGATCGTCCTGCCCTCAGGCTCGAGGATGAGGTGCAGATTTTCGGGGAGCGCGGCGGGCGCGAGGCCTGCGTAAATCGATCGCTCGTCGTGCGCGTCATGGTTGCCGGGAATCATCACGACCGGCATCCGCGCCCGCGCGATCGTTCCCAGCGCGAAGGCGAGACCTTCTTCGGTGACGCGCGCTGAATCGAACAGGTCGCCGACTATCAGCAGCATGTCGGCGTCGCGCTCGTTGGCGATGTCGATGACGCGGCCGAATGCGGTGCGCACTTTGTCGCGCAACTGCACGCCGCGCTCGCCGGACCCGAACGTGTCGGTCTCGAGATGGACGTCGGACGTATGAACGATGCTTAGTGGTCGATGCGGCGGCTTAGCTGGCAAAATTGCGTCCTTCGATGCGCCAAGCGGGTCGCGGGCGCTCAGTTCCGGTCGATGTGAACATGCTGTAGAGTCAGATTTACTAGAGTTCGAGCACGCATTCCATCGCAATAGGTTATCGCAGAGGGTTTATCACTTGATCGTCGTAATGAAAGCGCATGCCACCGAAGCTGAAATCCAGGCCGTAGCCAAGATGGTCGAGGAACTCGACTACAACGCGCACATTATCCGGGGCATCGAGCGCACGGTGGTCGCATGCGTCGGCGACGAGCGCGGCGAGCAGCATCAACTGACGCATCTCGAGTCGGTCGCCGGGGTCGAGCGGGTGATGCCGGTGGTGCGGTCTTTCAAGCTGGCGTCGCGCGAGGTGCGGCCCGAAGGCTCGCGCATCAAGGTCGGCAACATGGAGATCGGCGGCAAGCGTATCGCGGTGATCGCGGGACCGTGCGCAGTCGAGAGCGAGGCGCAGGTCGAGGCCGCCGCCGACGCGGTCAAGGCGGCAGGCGCTCATGCGCTCCGCGGGGGAGCGTTCAAGCCGCGGACGTCGCCCTACTCGTTCCAGGGAATGGAAGACGAGGGGCTGAGATTGCTCGAGAAGGCCGGGCGGCGCGTCGGGTTGCCGGTGGTGACGGAAATCATGGATCCGCACGATATCGACCTGGTCGCGGCGCATTCCGACATGCTGCAGGTCGGCGCGCGCAATGCGCAGAATTTTTCGCTGTTGCGCCGGCTCGGTAGAATCAAGAAACCGGTGCTGCTCAAGCGCGGCATGTCGATGAAGCTCGAAGAGTTCATGATGGCCGCCGAATACATCCTGTCGGAAGGCAATCCCAACGTCGTGCTGTGCGAGCGTGGGATTCGCACCTTTGAGACGGCGACGCGCAACACGCTCGACCTCAACGCCGTGCCGCTGCTCAAGGAATGGACCCATCTGCCGGTGATTGTCGATCCGAGCCACGGCACCGGCATCTACAAGATGGTGGCGCCGATGGCTCTTGCGGCCATCGCGGCGGGCGCCGACGGATTGCTGATCGAGGTCCATCCGAAGCCCGACAGTGCGCTGTCCGACGGCCCGCAGCAGCTGAAGCCGTCGCGCTTCGCCGCCCTGATGAAGTCGCTCAAGCCGCTGGCCGAGGCGGTTGGCAGAACGCTGTAGCCTCACAACGGTTTGTGCCAGAACTCCATCGCGACGCGGTTCGCGCCGACGACCACGCGATCGAAACCGACTTTGCGGTAGAGGCCGCGCGCGGCGCGGTTGTCCTCGCGCACTTCGAGCGTGATGCGGCAGCAATTCAGCTCGCGCGCTTTGGACTCGATTCGCGCGAGCAGCATCGCGCCGATTCCGAGCCCGCGCAGTGAAGAATCAACGAAGATGTCGTGGATGTTGAGCAGCGGGCGCGCGTTGAAGGTCGAAAATCCCAGGAAGCAAATCGAAAAGCCGACCGGCTTACCGTCGCGATAGGCCATGAATACGTAGCACGCCGGATGCGCGCGCAGGCCCGGCACCAGGTCGCGCTTGACCTGCTCCGAAGGGGGCACCCCGCCTTCCATCGGGTCCAGCATGTACGCGTCGAGCATCGTGACGAGCGCATCCTGATGCTCGGCGCGCGACAGGTCCGCCTCGACGATCGTCACATTTGTTACTGATGCAAGCGTCATGGAAGTTTGTTGCCATCCTTGTAGGTCTCTTCCCAGTTTTTGAAACCTTGAGGATCCCATCGCTTCCAAACGCCCTCTTGCTTGCCATCCTTGTACATACCCATGGCGGCGATTTTGCCGTCGGTGTACCAGCCGGTGTGCTCGCCGTCCTGCACGCCGTCCTTGTAGTGATCGACGGACTTCTTCTGGCCGTTGTCGTACCACATGGTCCATGCGCCGCTCTGTTTGCCGTCGTGGTATTCGCCCTGCATCATTTTCGAACCGTCGTCGTGATAGACGACGTACGGTCCCTCCTTGACGTCCTGACCGTTGACGTTTTTCACACATGCGGTCTCGGATCCGTTGGGTGGAGGATCGCCGACGAGCCGGGTGCCGAGCGGGCAGATTTGGGCAGTTTTGCAAGCTGAGAGGACGAGTAGAAATGCCAATTTATACCATATGTTGTTGTTTGGTAATCGTGGCACCACCATCGGTAGCTTCGTTCCGTCAAAATTAGTATTTCGCGCGAGCAGGTTTTGCCCGAAGATTCGGGATTTATGGGTGCGCGGGGAATGTGTGCGATGAGGGGAGTGCACGGTGATCATTTAGCACGTCCGGGGAGAAATGATCAGGCTGAAAAGTTCATCCCCCTGAAGTGCATCCGATGAAAATCCGGAGGCTCGCACGGCGATGTCAGCAGAGGATCGCTCCGCGATTTCAGAACCGGTACCGGCTTCGCTGGCGCGAAGCTGTCCGAGATCCTTCCTGCCGCTCGCGCTGCTCGCTTCGTCAGGATGACACAAAAAAATGCTCGCTTCGGCACCAATGTCGAGTTATGCAAAAGCTCTCCTGCAACAAGAGCTTTGCATAACTGCTCGCCGCCTCTTCCCCTCTCCCTGCAAGGCAAGGGAGAGGGGAAGCGCGTTGCCCAGCCGCCTGGCTAGTTCGAGCCGGTCGAGCCTAGCAGGTTGCCGCCGAGGGTTGCGTTGCCGACTGAGACGTCGCCGATCACGTTGATCAGCGCCGGCTTGCCCGACTTGAAGGCGCGCTCGAGCGCGGGCTTTATCTGCTCGTTGGTCTCGACCTGCTCGCCGTGACATCCCATCTCGGCAAAAATCTTGTCGTAGCGGATGTTCGGCAGCATGTTGAACGGATCAGTGCGGCCTTTCAGGCCAGGCATCTGATCGAAATTCGGGCCCCACGAGCTGTTGTTCCACAGCACCGTGATCACCGGCAGCTTGTAGCGCGCCGCCGTCTCCATGTCCCATCCGCCGATTCCGAGGCCGCCGTCGCCGCTGATCACGACGACCTGCTGGCCCGGCCGCGCGAGCTGCGCGCCGATGCCCATGCCGACGCCGTGACCGACGGGAGCGAGCGGGCCCGCGTCGACGACCTGGCCCATGAAGCGGCAGGTGAACGCGCGGCTCATCCACCCGGAGAGCGTGAAGCTGTCGATGACGGTCGTGGCGTTCTTGTCGAGCACGGTGATGAGGTCCTCGCAAAGGCGCGCCGGATGAATCGGCTGATTTTTCTGGACCTTCGCGTTCTGTTCCTTGATCGTATTGTCGAAGCGCTGGCGCGTCTCCCAGACCTGCTTGACCCACGGCGAAGTTTTGTTCTTCGAGAAGTCGAGCTTGAGTTCCTTGATCCGCTTGATCATCTGTTGCAGCACGATCTTCGGATCGCCGACCATCGGCAGGTCCGCGTTGACTTGCCATCCGATACGCGTCGGCGTGGGATCGATCTGGATGTACTTGGCCTTGTCGGTCCAAGTCGGCGGCTGCCCGAAATGCTCGCCGCTCCAGAAGCGGAAGCCGATTGCGACCACCACGTCGGCGCCGCCGGTGAACGGCTTTTTGAATGCGCCACGAATCGCCAGCGGATGCTCTTCCGACACGACGCCTTGGCCGGCGCGACGCGCGTAAATCGGGATGTTGGTCAGCTCGACGAATTCGCGCATCTCGGGGCCGGCCTGCGACCAGAACACGCCGTCGCCGCATGCGATCAGCGGACGCTCGGCCGCCACCAGCATCTCGAGCGCGCGATCGATCTTCGCGGGATCGCCGGCCGAGCGGACGTCGTCGATCGTGAACTCGCGCGCGCCCTTGCGCTGCCCCGAGTCTTCTTCGTGGTGATAGAGAATGTTCTGCGGAATCTCGAACAACGCGACGCCCTGCGGCGGGGAGATCGCCTCGCGGAAAGCTGAGCGCAGATCGAACTGAATCGTGGACCAGTCAGTCACCCGCTTGGTGAACTTGGAAAAACTGTCAACGACTTCGGAGCCGTAGGCCTCCTGGAAAGAGCCTAGATGATCTTCGGTGTTGGGATGCTGGCCTGAGATGCAGACGACGGCGCTGTTGGTCAGTCCCGCGACGCACAGTCCCGTCACCGCGTTGGTGAGGCCGCATCCCGCGGTCACCATGCACACGCCGACTTCGCCCGAAGTGCGCGCATAGGCGTCGGCCGCGTAGGCGGTGGCCTGCTCGTGACGCATGTGGATCAACTTGATGTCGTGATTGCGCAACTGGCCGAGGATAGGAAACAGATGCCCGCCGTTGATTGCGAAACAATATTTGACATGATTCTCGCGCATCACGCGCGCGATTAATTCTCCGCCGTCAGCTTTCGCCATTACTGAGCTCCTTTTGAGGAAATCTTTCCGCTTGCTCCGAATCCTTGCACATTTGCGGCGTCGCCGAAAAGCGCGCTCGCACATCGTGACGATCGGATTGCATGATGCAGTGGCGAGAAATGCATCCGAAGGGTTGATCGCGGCGTGCAAGCCTGTCAGCTTTGAGCATCGTTCGGTGCAAAGGGGCTCGGGAGAATCCGAGCGCCGGTTGTGGTGTGGAGCGGTGGAAGAGTAGCCGAAAGCCAACAGGCAAAGTTTAATCCCCAGGATCCCACGATGCGGCGCGCCCTCGCCTACCTTTTGCTAATCGCCACATTTGTTACCGCGGCGGCTACGGCGCACGCCGACTCGATCCCCCAGGTACCTTCGAACCCTTCGGTACCAACGTCTTCATCCAGGTTCTCGCTGCTCGACCCCAGCACCTGGACAATGCCGCAGTACGACTGGAAGTCTTTCAAACCGCAGGACCCCAACTCGTGGCCGTTCATCCCGGTGCCTGAAGTTGCGACCGATCCAAACGGTGGCGTCACTTACGGCGTGCTGCCGGTGTGGCTGTTCACCGACGACAAGAACGAGATCAGCAGCATCCTGGCGCCCGACATCAACACCAACAGCACGCTCGGGCCGGGCGGCAATTTTCGCTACCTGGCGTATCCCTCTTCGGACATAAACTGGTACGTAGTCGCGGGCGCGCAGGAAACGATCGCGCGCAAGGTCGATCTCGACTACCAGGCCGGACGCGAACACAAGAAGTGGTGGTCGTTTGAAGGCCGCTTCTTTTTCGAGAAAGACCCGACCGAGCGTTTCTATGGATTGGGTAATCATTCTCACGAAGGCAATCAGAGCAACTACACGACCGAGCAGCTTTACGGCGAAGCGATTTTTGGCCTGAATTTCAGCGACCGGCTGCAGCTCTCGATGACCGAACGTCCGCGCTACGTGCGAATCCAGGAAGGCGGCTTCAACTCGGTGCCCTCGATTTTCCAGTTGTTCCCGAACCAGAAGGGTATCAACGGCGGCACCGAAATTCTGTCGCAATGGGTTATGCAATACGACTCGCGCGACTCGGTCGACATCCCGCGAGCTGGCCAGTTGGGGCGGCTCTATTACGGCGTTGCGGATCGCAGCTTCGGCAGCTCGCAATCGTACAACCGCTTTGGCGGCGAATTCCGCGAGTTCTATTCAGTCGGTCAACGCATCACCTTTGCCGGCCACATTTTCAACGAGTACGAGCCGGCGGGCAACGAGATGCCGTTCTGGTCGCAGGCGCGCCTTGGCGGCGACGAGAGCATACTTACTGATCAGCAAACGCTGCGCGGTTACGGCACCGGCCGCTACATCGATAACAACCTGTTCGTCATGAACGTCGAGATGCGCACGCGGGTGTGGGACAAGAATATCTTCGGCACCCACGGGATACTTGAATTGGCTCCGTTCGCCGAGGCCGGCCGCGTCGCGCATGACATGGGCTACAACCCGTTCTCCGATCTGCATCCGGTCGGCGGAATCGGATTCCGCGGAATCGCGGAGCCGTTTGTAGTTGGCTACGTCGATATCGGATGGGGTGGCGAAGGCGCCGCCGTCTTCTCCGGCATCAACTATCCGTTCTAATCTGGTCGAGCGCAGCTCGCTTTCCCCCTCAATCGAGAGTTGTTGGAGACTGCGGGACTCGTTTCGCACGCGAATCACGTTTGAGCTTCACCTCAGATGCGGCTTTCTGAACTAGATTACGATTTGCCCGAAGAACTGATCGCGCAGGAGCCGCTGGCCCGCCGCGACGAGGCGCGCCTGCTCGTGCTCGATCGCAAATCTAAATCGATCGAGCATTCCCGCTTTTACAAACTCGTCAAACATCTGCGCGAGGGCGACCTGCTCGTACTCAACGACACCCGCGTGCTGCCGGCGCGCCTGTTCGCGCAGAAGGAGTCGGGCGGACGGGTCGAGTTGCTGATGGTGCGGCCTGCCAGCCCGGCTGAAGGTCCTGCGGGCGCGTGGCTCGCGCTGATACGCACGCATCGCGTGCTCAAAGAGAACGCGCGCCTCCTCCTGGGCGACGGTCACGTGCTGAGAGTCGCTGGCTATGCGCGCCCTGGCCGCCCAATCGTCGTGGCTGAGGGCGATACTTCGATTGAACAGATACTCCAGCTCGACGGTACGCTCGCGCTGCCTCATTATATACATCGCACGGTCGGCCCCGCCGACATCGACGACTACCAGACCGTCTATGCCGCGCGTCCCGGCGCGATTGCGGCGCCCACCGCAGGCCTGCATTTCACCGACGACGTCTTCAAGGCGCTGGCTGACGCGGGTATCCGCACGGCTACGGTCACGCTGCACATCGGTCCCGGCACTTTCGCGCCGGTGCGCGCCATCGAGGTCGAGAGTCACACGATGGAATCCGAGTGGTACACGATTCCGCCCGCGACCCGCGCCGCCATCGAACATGCGCGGCGAATTGGCGGGCGAATAATCACGGTCGGCACCAGCTCGACGCGCGCGCTCGAGTCGTGGGCAATCACCGGCGATGTCGAGGGCTTCACCGGGCTCTTTATTCATCAGGGCTTTCGCTTCAAGCTGACAGACGCGATGTTGACGAACTTCCACATGCCGCGAACGACAGTGCTCGCGCTCGCGATGGCGTTCGCGGGACGCGATCAGCTTCTCGCCGCATACCGCGAGGCGATTCGCCACCGCTACCGCTTTCTCAGCTACGGCGACGCGATGTTGATTCTCTGATGAGCGGGCCAATCCAATTCAGTGTCACTGCCGTGGACGGCGACGCGCGGGTCGGGCGGATTGTAACCCCCCACGGCGCGATAGCGACTCCCGCCTTCATGCCGGTCGGCACGCGCGCCGCGGTCAAAGCGATGGCGCCCGACGAGTTGTGGGCGATGGGCTACACGATGGTGCTTGCCAACGCGTACCATCTCGCGATTCGCCCGGGCGCGGAGCTCGTTCGCGAGATGGGCGGTGTGGCGCGTTTCATGGGATTTCCCGGCGCGGTGCTGACCGACTCGGGCGGTTTCCAGGCGATGAGCCTGGCGAAAATCAATTCGATCAACGAAGAGGGAATCCGTTTTCGCTCGCATCTCGACGGCGCGCCGCTGATGCTCACGCCCGAAAGCGCGATCGACATCCAGGAACAGCTCGGCGCCGATATCATGATGGCGCTCGACGAATGCACGCCGTTCCCGGCCGAGCATCGCCGCGCGCTCAAGTCGCTTGAGCTGACCGCGCGATGGGCCGGGCGCAGCCTCGCGGCGCGGAAAAGCACAACGCAGGCGCTGTTCGGAATAATACAGGGCAGCATTTTCGAGGACCTCCGCAAAATTAGTGCGGCGCAGATAACCTCGATTCCGTTCGACGGCTACGCGGCGGGCGGACTCTCGGTCGGCGAGCCCAAGGCCGCGATGCTCGAGATGGCGGCCCTGTCCGCATCGATGATGCCGGAGGACAAGCCGCGCTACCTGATGGGCGTCGGCACACCGTCGGATCTGCTCGCCGCAGTGGCGATGGGCTTCGACATGTTCGACTGCGTGTTGCCGACGCGAAATGCGCGCAACGGGATGGCCTTCACGAGCATCGGGCCCGTCTCCGTCAAGCAGGCTGCCCACGCGCGCGACTCGATGCCGCTCGATCCAGCCTGCGAATGCCGCCCCTGCCGGACCCATTCACGCGCCTACTTGCGTCATCTATATTTGTCGGGCGAGATACTCGCGGCGCGCGCCCTGACGGAGCATAATCTTCACTTCTTCGCGAGCTTGATGCGTGATTGCCGCGATGCTATCGCATCCGGGAATTTCAGGGCATTTGCTGCTGTCGCATCGGCGGGCTGGAACGAGGCCGCCGAGCCGGCCGAAGAATGACTTTTCGTTGCGGGAGATCTAAGTTTGATCGATCTTGAGGATGTGACCTGATGTTGTTCGAAGGTACCGCATGGGCGCAGGCTGCGTCCGCCAATCCAGCCGAAGCTCCGTCGTTTGTCCAGCAATTGCTGACCGGGCCGGGACCGATCATGGCGCTGGTCGTCGCCGTCATGTACTTCCTGGTCTTCCGGCCGCAGAGCAAAAAGGCGCAGGAGCAGGCGAAAATGCTGAGCGCGCTCAAGCGCAACGACGAGGTCGTGACGACCGGCGGCATCATCGGGCGGATTCAGGAGGTCGGCGACAAAGTGATCACGCTCGAAGTTGCGCCCAACGTCAGGCTGCGGGTCGAGCGCTCGCAAATCGCGTCGATGTCGAGCTACAAGGCGTCCGCGAAGAAAGACGACAAGTAGGGGCTTCACCATAGTGGAACAGACGCAAAGTTTCGGACCGATCCTGATTCTGCTCGTGCTGATCGTGTCCTTTCTCTACATGCATTTCACCAACGGAAGCGGCCTCACGCGCATCTACATCGCCGGCGCGATCGTGCTGGCGGCAGTTCTGATCCTGCTGCCCAGCCTCAATATCGATCTGCCCGACTGGTTCAAGGCTGGATTCGGCGCGACCAAAATTCAGCTCGGCCTCGACTTGCAGGGCGGGACGCATCTGCTGATGGCGGTGAAGCTCGACGAGGCGGTGAAAACGCAACTGCGCCGCCGCGCCGATGACCTCAAGAAAGAGCTCAAGAGCAACAAGATAGATTTTGACGATGTCGCGGTGGACGATTCGGGCAACCTGATCGTCAAGCTCAAGTCGAGCGCTGATCGCACGCCGTTCCTCGATCTCGCGCAGAAATCGTTCTCGGACTTGACCGTGTCGAGCAACGCCGATTCGTCAAGCATCGGCGCGGCGTACTCGCTCGCCTACAAGCCGCAGGAGTTGCAGACGATTCGCACCAACGCGATGGACCAGGCGCTCGAAACGATTCGCAATCGAATCGACCAGCTCGGCGTGCGCGAGACCACCGTCGCCAAGGAAGGCGACAACGAAATTTTGGTGCAGTTGCCCGGTATCCAGGATCCCGAGCGCGCCAAGGAACTGATCGGCAAGACCGCGGTGCTCGAATTCAAACTGGTTGACGACTCGAAAAACGTGCAGGACGCGATCAAGGAGGGTCCGCCCCCCGGCGACGAAATCCTTTATGGCACCTCGGAGCGCGGCGGCCGCGAGCCGTACCTCGTCGAGTCTCCGGTGCTGATGACGGGTGACGTTGTTACGGACGCGCGCGTGCGTCCCGGCGCGCGGCTCGAGGGTCCGTACGTGGCGGTCGAGCTCGACAATCGCGGCGCGGACATCTTCGATGCGATGACGTCGCAGAATGTCGGGCGGCGCCTGGCGATCGTGCTCGACCACACCGTCTACTCCGCGCCCGTTATCAAGGAGCGAATTCCCGGCGGTCACGTGCAGATAACGGGGCGCTTCTCGATGGACGAGGCGCACGATCTCGCAATCGTGTTGCGCTCGGGCGCGCTGCCGGCGCCCGTGGAAATCGAAGAGGAGCGCACCGTCGGGCCGTCGCTCGGCCGCGATTCGATTCGCCAGGGCGAGCTGTCATTCGTGATCGGCGCGGGCGCCGTGCTGATCTTCATGGTGCTCTACTACAGCGGCGCCGGCCTGCTCGCGGATTTCGGCCTGTCGCTGAATATCCTGCTGCTGATCTGCGTGATGGCCGCGCTCGGCGCCACCCTCACTCTGCCGGGCATCGCCGGGATCGTGCTGACGCTCGGCATGTCGGTCGACGCCAACGTGCTGGTGAACGAACGAATGCGCGAGGAGTTGCGCAACGGCAAGTCGCCGCGCGAGGCCGTGAAGCTCGGCTATGAGCGCGCGTGGTCGGCGATTCGCGATTCGAATATCTCGACCTTCGCGGCGGGATTGATCCTCTTCCAATTCGGCACGGGCCCGGTCAAGGGGTTCGCCGTCACTCTATGCGTGGGAGTGCTGACCGGACTATTTTCCTGTATCGTGGTTACACGAGCTTGGTACGATTACCGGATTTCGATGCGAAAGTTGACCAGAATAAGTGTTTAATTACCGTTAATGAAGCTAAAAGACGCAAACTGAGCTTTGACGATTTTGTGGGGCTGTGGGCAAACTTTCCGGTTCCTCGCGGCTCTTACCTTGACTTGGGCGCTGAGCGCATACTACAAAGTCGCGTCTCTGACAAAATTCCAAGTGAGGCGTCTTGTTGGACTCGCATGGCCGATAAAGACGACATACTGCTGAACTCCCGCGAAGTCGCGTTCATGCTCGACCTGAGTCCGGACACGGTGAACGAATTTGCGCGGCGCAATATTATTCCGGCCTTCAAGAAAGGCCGCCAGTGGCGATTTCGCAAGCGCGATATAACCTCCGTCAAACGTCAGTTGCGAGGAATCAACGCGGCGGCCTGACGCGACGCGCTGAAGATCCTGTCCGGCGCCGATCTCCTGGGCTGCGTCTAACCCCGAGGGAGTCTTTCAATGTCCCAACCGCATGAGAGCCGTGTCTACTCCGACCTGGCGCGCTTCTACGATTTTTTCTTCGGCCGGGTTTTTGTCGATCGCGAGCACGAGGTTATCGAGAGCTTGAATCTCAGGCCCGGCAACCGCGTGCTCGAGGTTGGCGTCGGCACCGGAATCGCGCTGGATGGATATCCGCCGTACGCGCACGTTGTCGCGATAGATCCGTCGGCCGACATGCTCGCGTGTGCAAAAAAGCGCGTGACCGAGAACGGCTGGAAACATATCGAGCTCCGCCAGGGCGACGCGCTGAATCTCGACTTTCCCGACAACAGCTTCGACTACGTTACGTCGTTTCACGTGCTGACGGTGGTGCCCGATCCGTACCGGATGATGTCCGAGATGGTGCGCGTGTGTAAGCCGGGCGGACGCATCGCCATCACGACGCATTTCCAGAGCTCGAACCCGATCGTCGCGGCGTTCAACACGATTGTGAATCCGATCACGCGGCAACTGGGATGGACCACCAAGCTGCGCAAACAGGATGTACTCAAGGGCCATCCGATAACGCTCGAGCGCAACGAAAAGATCAGCCCGATGTCAGTGCACACGGTGATCATCGCGCGCAAGAACGTTTGAGACAGCATTCCTCGTAGTAATTCCGCTCGATAATTCCGCGTCCGCGTCCCAAGCCGTAGCAGCAAGACCTGCAGAAGCGGCCCTCATTCGAACGGCCCTCGGGTGTTCGGCGAATCTACTTCCACCAGACTGGTTGCACCCAAAGGAAACACGTCCGAGTGACTTCCGATATACTTAATCTTGATGAGATCGAAATGAAGTCGGGGCCGCGTGCGTCTAAGAAAAGAAGGCACGGCATGGCAAATGCGCTGGAACATCGCGAGTGAAGAACCAGAAGACCCGGGCAAGCGAATGCACCCATGACAGGAGAGGAGAAACAATGAACTACAGACGTCTTACTGCTGGTATCGCAAGTATCGCTGGTATTTTAGTCCTTTCATCGATGGTGGCCTTTGGGCAGCCGGCCACTTCGGCGGCTCCGTCGCAACGAATGGGCATGGGCATGATGGGCGGCCAAGGAATGATGGGCGGGCCCAGTATGATGGGCGGTCAAGGCATGATGGGCGGACCGGGTATGATGGGCGGACCGGGCGGCATGATGGACATGCCTATGATGCAGATGATGATGAGCGACCCCAAAACTCGCGGCCAGATGATGGAGATCCACGGCCGGATGATGAAGGAGATGGGCGAGCTGATGGAGAAGCGTGGCCGGGAGCTGGAACAGGGCAAGTAGCATTTGCGACGCGTGCTTGGAGAAACCTTGAGCAGTCAAGTCGTCGATCCAGTGTGCGGGATGATGGTCGATCCGGCGAAGAGCGCTGGATCGTTTGAATACAAGGGCACGACCTACCATTTCTGTGGCGTCCGCTGTCTCGAGAAATTCAAAAGCGATCCTGACGGCTTCCTAGCTCGCGGGTTGCCGCCGAAGCCGGGGCCGGCCAAAGGCAGCGCGCCCTTGCCAGCCGCGGCGGCGAGTCCCCTGTACACGTGCCCGATGCATCCTGAGATTCGGCAGGACCATCCGGGGTCGTGTCCGAAGTGCGGCATGGCGCTGGAGCCGGTCGCGCCAATCCCGGCAGCCTCGAAAACCGAATACGTCTGCCCGATGCATCCGCAGATCGTCCGTTCCGCGCCCGGCAATTGTCCGATCTGCGGTATGACGCTGGAGCCGCGCGTCGTCAGCGCCGGCGAGGAGGTCTCCCCGGAACTGGCCGATATGACGCGGCGATTTTGGATAAGCACCGCGCTCACGATTCCGCTGATTTTGATCGAAATGTCGGACATGCTCCGGGGCCAGCCGCTTCAGCGCGTGATGCCCGCGTCGATGCGGACGTGGATCGAATTGGCGCTCGCAAGTCCCGCCGTGCTGTGGGCGGGCTGGCCGCTGTTCGTGCGCGGCTGGGATTCGATCGTCAACCGCAGTCTCAACATGTTCACCTTGATCGGGATGGGCGTCGGAGTCGCTTACGGTTACAGCGTGTTCGCCGCGGTCTTCCCGAATTTATTTCCCGATTCGTTCCGCACCGCCGACGGTAGTGTACCGGTTTACTTCGAGGCCGCCGCCGCTATCACCGCGCTGGTGCTGCTCGGCCAGGTCCTAGAGCTTCGGGCTCGAAGCAACACCAGCAGCGCGATCAGAGCGCTGCTGGGATTGGCGCCGAAGACTGCGCGCGTCATCATGCCCGACGGCCGCGAGGAGGATATCGCGCTCGAGCGCGTCGTCCCCGGAGATCGGTTGCGCGTGCGGCCGGGCGAGAAAGTCCCCGTCGATGGCATCGTAGTGGAGGGGACCAGCTCGGTTGACGAATCGATGGTTACCGGCGAGGCAATCCCGGTTGAAAAGAAACCGGGCGATCGGCTGATCGGCGCGACCATCAACGGCACCGGCGGATTCATCATGCGCGCCGAGCGCGTCGGCGCCGACACTCTGCTCGCGCAGATCGTCCGCATGGTAAGCGAGGCGCAACGCAGCCGCGCGCCGATTCAGCGGCTCGTCGACATAGTATCATCGTATTTCGTCCCAGCCGTCGTGCTGTCGGCCGTGATTACATTCATCGTCTGGGCGGTCGCCGGCCCGCAGCCGCGGATGGCGTATGCGCTCGTGAACGCGGTCGCGGTTCTGATAATCGCGTGTCCCTGTGCGCTCGGCCTCGCAACTCCGATGTCGATCATGGTTGGCACCGGCCGTGGCGCGACCGCGGGCGTGCTGATCAAGAATGCCGAGGCGCTCGAGATTCTCGAGAAGGTGAATACGCTCGTCGTCGATAAGACCGGGACGCTGACCGAAGGAAAACCGCGCCTGGTCTCGGTCACCGCGCTCGATGGTTTCACCGAAGCCGATGTCTTGCGGCTCGCCGCCAGCCTCGAGCGTGGCAGCGAGCATCCGCTGGCGGCTGCGATCGTGGCAGGCGCCGAAGAGCGCAAGCTGACGCTCGCGACCGCCGAGGACTTCAAGTCGGTGACGGGCCAGGGCGTAACCGGGCGCATCGAAGGTCGCGCAGTCGCGCTTGGAAATCAGCACATGATGCGCGCGCTCAGCGTTGCGCTCGACACTGTCGCGGCCGATGCCGACGCGCAGCGAAAAGACGGCCACACCGTGATGTTCGTCGCGATCGACGGGCGCCCGGCTGGACTCATCGGCGTTGCCGATCCAATCAAGGCTTCAACCGCGGAAGCGCTCAAGTTGCTGCAGGATGACGGCGTCAAGATAGTCGTCCTGACCGGCGACAATCGAATCACCGCGGCGGCGGTCGCGAAAAAACTCGGCATCGATCAGGTCGAGGCCGAAGTGATGCCGGATCAGAAAGCTTCGGTGGTGAAGCGATTGCAGTCGGAAGGGCGGATCGTCGCGATGGCCGGCGACGGCATCAACGACGCCCCCGCACTCGCGCAGGCGCAGGTCGGTATCGCGATGGGCACCGGGACCGACGTGGCGATGGAGAGCGCGGGCGTCACGCTGGTCAAGGGCGACTTGCGCGGAATCGCGAAGGCGCGGCGCCTGAGCCGCGCGACGATGCGCAACATCCGGCAGAATCTTTTCTTCGCGTTTTTCTACAACGTGCTAGGGATACCGCTCGCGGCCGGCGTTCTCTATCCCACGTTTGGCCTGCTGCTCAGCCCGATCATCGCGAGCGCCGCGATGAGTCTCAGCTCGGTGTCGGTAATCACCAACGCGCTCAGGCTGAGGAGAGTGAGTCTGTAGCTCAGAGCCGTCGAGGTTTGGGTTACGTTGACAACTCGATCTCATGTTCGATAGGTGTTAGCCGCCGAGCGAGACGACAAGCGCAGCGTGGCTGAATCGAACAAACCCGACTCTGATTCTCAGGAGAACGACGAACGCGTCGAGCAGCTCGCCAGGGAGCTGGCCGACCGTCTGCGCGCGATGCCCAATCGGCAGGAACTCACCGACTACGCGGTGAGCCTGCTCAAGGAAAGCAACGAGGATGCGGGCACGTCCGAGCAGGCGGCGGCGATGGTCGAACGGGCAGCGCGGAACGATCCGTTCAACCCGATCGCGTTCGCAATTCCACTGTTCGTGATCGGCGCTGTGCTGTGCGCGACAGGAATCTTAGCGGGCGTCGGCCTCGGCGTGATCGGGATCGCGCTGCTGATGGTGCTGTGGGGGCTGATCGTCGCATTCTTCAGCCGCTTCCGCCGCGGCGCCGATAAGCCGCAGTCGTAAGGTCTTCCCGAGAGGATCGCTTCTTCCCCTCTCCCAATGGGAGAGGATCGAAGGTGAGGGACCTTATTCAGCGCGCGATTCTTTTTGCGCGCGATTCAAGATTCTGAGCTCAGAAATTTCTCGATCTCGGAAAGAACTTCGTCAACGCTCCCGAGTACCTGATCATTCCAGAATCGAAGCACGCGGTAGCCGCGCGAGGAGAGATACGTTGTGCGGGTTTCGTCGTCCCCGGATTGACCCGCATGCTGGCCGCCGTCGACTTCTACAATCAACCGACGCTCAATTGAGCAGAAATCGGCGAAGTACGGTCCGATCGGAAATTGACGGCGGAACTTATACTTCGCACAATCGCCTACCTCGAAGATGCCGCCAGAGGATCTGTTCAGCCGGCGTCTGCTGGCGGCGTAGTTTTGGGCGGTTTGGTGCGATGTTTCGGCTTGCGGCATCGTTACGAGAATTTTGAGGTTCCGAGCGAAAAAGCAAGGCACGCGGAGAACCGGAATCTTGAATCGCGCGCGGGAACGCGCGCTGAATAAGGCTTTGATCCTCTCCCTGCTGGAGAGGGGAAGTGCGGGAGAGGGAAAGATTGGGGAGGAGAATGCAGGATCGCCTGGTTGAACATCAGATGTGCAAGATCCGTCATTCTAATGAGTCTTTTTTGTTGCAGAGATCGGGCAAAATTAGGTAGCCTTACGCCGGATTTCGAGCAGGGTTGCGAGTAGAAAGTCGCAACGATTGGAATTTTTTACAGAATTTTGCTCAGATTGCGGTGAGCGCCTGCGGGCGGCTCCATGGAGTTTTGGGTGGTAACGGATGGCTAAGTTTGACTGGAACGAAACGAAACGCCAGATAACCGATTCGCAGGCCTGGCAATCGATATTCAGGCACGGCTACGAAGACACCCCACGCAACCGGATCCTGATGGTCTCCGGCAACGTGTTCCTGCATCTGCATCCGTCGAAAGTGCAGAAGCATACAGTGCGCCTGCGCTTCACCTGGTGCATGGGCGGCATCACGTTTTTGCTTTTCCTCGTCACCGTCATCACCGGCGTGTACCTGATGTTCTACTACCGGCCGACGGCGGAATACGCTTACGCCGACATGAAGTACCTCGAGTTCGACATGCCGTTCGGGATGCTGATGCGCAACATGCATCGATGGGCCGCGCACGGGATGGTGATCGCGGTGTGGCTGCACATGTTCCGCGTGTTCATGACGGGCTCATACAAACCGCCGCGCGAGTTCAACTGGGTGGTCGGCGTGATCCTGCTGGTGCTGACGCTGCTGCTGTCGTTCACCGGGTACCTGTTGCCGTGGGATCAGCTTTCGATCTGGGCGGTGACGGTTGGATCGAATATGGCGCGCGCGACGCCATTGCTTGGGCATGGCGGGCCGTTCCACGAAGTGTTGGGTGTGAATCCGGTTTACGACGCGCGCGCATTTATTTTCGGTGGCGCCGAGATCGGGCCTCATACGTTGCTGCGCTTCTACATATTGCACTGCATCTTTTTTCCGTTGATCGCGAGCATCTTCATGGCGGTGCACTTCTGGCGAATCCGCCGCGACGGCATGTCGGGGCCGCTCTAGGATTGGTCGAGGCTGAGGATGGGAGACGTATTTTCGTGGTTTTTGCACCAGGGAATTGTGCGGGTGCTTTCGGTGCCGATTGGGATGTCGCTCTTGCTATATCTAATGTACAGGCTGGCAGCGCCGCCGCCGTGGAGCGACGACGAGGACGGAGCGCCTCACTAAGGGATTAATCATGGCAAGCCCGGAAGGTAACGAAGGCGGCATCGTGATGCGCGCGGCGGGCGCGGGTGCGGGAGCCGCGTCGAGAACTCCGCCGGCGGCGGGCGGCAAGCGAATCGAAGTCCCGATCAAGAAGGCGGGCAGCGGGGTCGAAGAGAAGCTGCACACCTGGCCGTTCCTCGTGCGCAACGAATTCCTGATGTCGCTCCTGGTCATCATCGTGCTGACGGTGTGGTCGCTGCTGCTCAACGCGCCGCTCGAGCAGCCGTCGAATCCCACCCGCACGCCCAATCCGTCGAAGGCGCCGTGGTACTTCCTGGGCTTGCAGGAAATGCTGGTGTTCTTCGATCCGTGGTACGCGGGCGTGGTGCTGCCGAGCTTCATCATCGTGGGCCTGATGCTGATCCCGTATCTCGACATCAATCCGAAAGGTAACGGCTACTACACGTTGCGCGAGCGATTTTTCGAGATCGCGGCTTTTTTCATCGGCTTCCACATTTTGTGGGTCTCGTTCATCATCATCGGCACGTTTTTCCGCGGCCCCGGCTGGAACTGGTTCTGGCCCGGGCAGGTCTGGGATCCGCACCTGGTCGAGGCGCTAACCAACGTCGATCTGCCGTACATGTTCGGCTTCCGCGACTACCTGGCGTCGGCGCTGTTCGGATTGTTCCTGATAGGCGGCTACTTCGTGGTCGGCTACGCGGCTTTATATTTTTGGATACGATCGCGGCCCGCGGGGGATCCGTGGTCGGCGTTTCCCGGCGGCGGTCCCGAGATTCTACAGAAGTGGGGGCCGGTGCGCTTCGGCATCACGGGATTTCTGCTGATAGCGATGGCCGGCGTGTTCATCAAGATGGCGTTGCGGCACGCGCTCAACATCAAGTACATCCTGGTCACGCCCTGGATTAACATCTGACGTGGCCGCGACGACCCCGTGTTCATCCTCTCCAAAGTATTGCAGGCGCTCGGACTCGCCGACGTCGGGTTCGCGCTCTACGTCGGGATCACCCAGGCGCACGGGATGGGCAACGAATACAAGTTCACCGGGATCGGAATTTTGGTTTTTCTCGTCGGCTACATCATCGAGGGGCTGTGGGTTCGCGCGGGCAAATGACTACTGACTATTCGACTGAGTATTTGGACGGTGGCCGCGCGGCGGCTTTTGGAGTTGAGGGATAGGTAGAGCAGATGGCTGGCAGACCGGGGCTTGATCCCACCGAAGAAGGGAAATCATACAGCGCGTTGTTCGTGCTGCTGGTAGCGGTGCTGCTGGTCAGCGCGGTCTGGTCGATATGGGACGACAACATCTCGCGCCGGCCGTGGAAGCAGTATCAAGTCCAGTGGGATCACCTGGCGTACGACAAGTATATGCAGGATGCGGCCGACGAGCAGAAACGTCTCGACGCCGATCCTGAATACCAGAAAGTCAGCAAGGCGCTGGCCGAGGCGCAGAAGGAACTCGACTCGGGCGCGACCGCCGCGAAGCTGGCGGATCTGCGCGGGCAGTTGGTCGATCTCAACAATACAGCCAACGACAAAGATCAGCTGGTGCGTTTCACCAAGTCGTATTTGACCGAGCGATGGTACGACTACAACCACGCCGTCCAGCACAAGGAAGACCCGACTCCTTATAAGAAGGAAATCGATCAGCTCGACGCGGAACTCGCGCAGGAAAATATCGTCTCCGACAAGGCCAAGGCCAATCTGCAGGCGGTGAAGGATCAGATCGAGGCGCTCAACTCGAAGGTCGACAGCCTGACCGATCAGATGAAGAAGCTGACCACCAAGCGTGACGACTTCTTCGACAAGGCCGACTCGTGGATGATCCCGGTCAAGTTCCGCAACACCATCCTGTTCCGCTATCCGAAGATTCCGAAAATTCAGCAGACTGCGATCGACGACTTCGATCGCAACGCCTTCGACGAGGCGATCGCGCGGGTCGATCGATGCCAGAGCTGCCACATGGGCGCCGACAAGAAGGGCTTCGAGAATGCGCCCGAGCCGTTCCGTACCCATACCAACTTCGATCAGATCATATTGAAGCATCCGCCCGACAAACTCGGATGCACGCCATGTCATGATGGGCAGGGACCCGCGGTCAGTTCCGTGCGGCTCGCGCATGGCGACGATCCGGATTGGGATTCGCCGATGCTGCGCGGCGACAAGATGCAGTCGCGATGCATCAAGTGCCATATCGACGTGGGCTCGCTCCACGACGCCGCCGGCAAACCGATGGCGACAAACTGGGTCGAGGGCGAGCGCATGTTCCAGCAGATGGGATGCGCGGGATGTCATCTGGTCGCGGGCTACGAGGACATGCCGAAGATCGGTCCGTACCTGAAACTCGCGTCGGCCAAGCTCGACCCGTCGTGGACCGTGCGATGGATCACCGACCCGCACACCTTCCGGCCGCACACGCGCATGCCGAACTTCTACTTCTCGCATGACGAGGCGACA
>Ga0074046_10001429_pt1 | contig 21604 bp, 20 predicted proteins | sample BogForMeECP23OM3_FD_94441 | JGI IMG/M metagenome (GOLD analysis project Ga0074046, IMG submission 94441) | Bog forest soil microbial communities from Calvert Island, British Columbia, Canada - Bog Forest MetaG ECP23OM3 | ecosystem: Environmental > Terrestrial > Soil > Wetlands ... | reverse complement strand
TATGCAGATTCGCCAAGCGATGCTGCTCGGCTTGACCTTTAACCTCTATCGCTTGAGGCACCGCCGCGACTCCAGAGGATGTCAACAAAGCTACTTAGAGGCGAAATCGCGGTATCAAGGGGAGGCAAAGGACTTAGGGGGATTTCGGGTGCGCACGAACGGATGGGGAGTAGCGAATCGACATAAGAGCAGCGTCCCCCAACCATGACTGCGAAAGTATAGCACGTTATTTATCAAATGTGAACTAATATTTGAAGAGTATTCTATTCGAATAGGCCGGCTCTGGGGAATGTGGGTAGGGTACACTTGACCACCCAAGACCCAGGTTCTGAACAGCGAACCTGGGGCACCCGGCAGAGAAACCCAAGACCCACCCTTCGAAACCAAGGGTGGGGTGCCTCTGCGTTTTTTGGGATTTGCGCCAGGGGCCGACCAAGCAGTCTCAACGTTCTTGCCCACGGAGAAAGTACGTTCGGGCCTTGGGAGTTGAGTGCGGATTCCTCGGGGGCTAAAGCCGTTCGAATGCGGAGACTTGATGTCGGAGCTGAAGCTCCGATCCCCTAGACAGAAAGAGCCGACTTGTAGGTCGGCCACTACGAAAGCAGGAAGACATCAGCAGCACGGCGGACGGCCGCTCAGTCAGCTGAGGGACCAGCCGAAGAGGGTGAGCATGAGGAACAACGCGAGGGCGCCAAGGCTGATGAGGGAGAGGGTTTTGCCTCGGCCGAGGAGGCAGTCGCGGGTCTCGGACTTGAGACAGAGAACGACGGCGACGAGGAGTACACCTCCCCAAGAAACGGCGCAGGGTAAGCCAGGATACTTGGCGAGAGCGGCGAGCGTGCGATCCGACGGTTGATTGGCGGGGAGCCACCAGGGCAGGATGGGCGCGAAACCTGCCGCAAGCACAAAGGTGAGAATCTTGCGGCTGACCCAGCCTTTCACTTTGGTTACGGGCTTGGCCTTGCGTAGCTTGCGCCACACGAAAAATTCCCAAAGCAGCAGGGCCGCGGCGAGGGGCATCCAGCCGTACAGCGAACTTTCCTTGTCGGCCCACAGCCAGCCACGAAAGAAGAAAACGGACGGGTGCGTTGCGGACAACCTGGGAAGGAGATACAGCCCGGCCACTGAATTGCCGATTACCGCCAGAAGAAGCACGGCCAGACTGAAGAGTTGGACCCACTCGTGAGATGGCGATCGGCCACAGCGAGTGCACACGGGCCGTTCGGGAAAAATCTTGATGCCACAATGCTCGCAGTACACGGCGACCTCACCTGTTTCCGAGTGATGACACCGGATAAGTGCACAGAGCGTAGCGCAAGGCAGATACGCGGACTACTGGTCCGAAGTGCAACTGACCTGGCGTTAGTGTGGGGGCTGAAGCGGAGATTTGTCGCGCGGAAGGATGCTGGCCGATCTAAAGATCGGCCAACTACATTGGCCGAGCGGCCACCTCCTACCCTTCGTCAGGGCAGGCAGAAGGCGTCCCTGCGAGGGAGACCCAAGATGGAGGCATAGAGCCTCCTCTACGAGGGCAGGCGCGCGTGCTGTGATTTAGCGCGTGGCTGTGGCTGCTAGTTCTTTGGCGCGGGAGTGCTTCCAAAGTTCGATGTAGGGCTTCAGGTCGTCCATCATGCGGGCGAATTGGGTTAGTTCCAGAGATTGGGCGCCGTCGCTGATGGCTTTTTCGGGCGCGGGGTGAGCTTCGATGATTAGGCCGTCGGCACCGATAGCCACGCCCGCGCGGGCCAAGGCGGGGACGAGGCTGCGTTTGCCAGTGGCATGGCTGGGGTCGAGGATGATGGGAAGGTGAGTGAGCTCGTTCAAGACGGGAATGGCGGAAATGTCGCAGGTATTGCGCGTGGCGGTTTCGAAAGTGCGGATGCCCCGTTCGCACAGGATGATGTCGGGATTGCCGTGCGCGGTAATGTATTCAGCGCTCATGAGCAGTTCCTTGACGGTGCTGCTGAGGCCACGCTTGAGGAGCACGGGCTTGCCGCATTTGCCCAAGGCTTTCAGGAGCATAAAGTTTTGCATGTTGCGGGCGCCGACTTGCATGACGTCGGCGTATTTGGCGACCAAGTCCACGTCGCGGTCACCCATCACTTCGGTGACGATGGCCAGGCCAGTAGCCTTCTTGGCTTTCTGCAAGAGCTTGAGGCCCTCTTCTTCCATGCCCTGAAAATCGTAAGGCGAGGTGCGGGGCTTGAAGGCGCCGCCACGGAGAAGTTTTGCTCCGGCTTTGGCTACCGCCTCGGCGGAGCGCATGATCTGCTCTTCGCTTTCCACCGAACAAGGTCCGGCAATGACGATGAAGTCGTCGCCGCCGATTTCTGCGCCGTTAACCTTGATGCGCGTCTTGCCCTTGCGAAATTCCTTGCTGACGAACTTATAGGGTGCGGTGATGCGCATGACGTTTTCGACTTGAGGGAGGGATTCGACGGATTCCAGACAGGGGGTGACGTCGCCTACTCCGACAACGCCAATGACGACGCGCTCTTCGCCTTCAATCGAATGAACTTTGTAGCCGAAGTTTTTCACGATTCCGCAGACTTCGTCGATTTCCTCGCGGGTGGCGTGAAGCTTCATGGAAATGATCATGTGCGTGGCCTTTCTCCTTGCCGGTCGAAAGACCGGCGGCTACATCGCCGGATTCTCCGGCAAAAAATAAAAAAGCCCACTCAGTGCGAGTGGGCCGAAGATCGCGAAATGTTGCCTGCTTAGACGGCGGCCCCTCGTTTCCTGTAGGTGCGGTACGTAAATCGCCACGAATACGAGCAGGCCGTGAAGTTCATGGAAGCCAGTGTAGCGGGTCCTGTGGAAAAGGCAAGTTCGGATTCCTTATGACGGGTATTAGCGAAAGTTGAATAGCGAGGCTCGACTAAAAGAATAAGATCGCGATGCGGAAACGGGCGAATTCGGAGGAGCCGCTGGAATGGCACGCGCCAATGGTTGCGGAGTGGAACTTGCCCGAAGCGGCTTTCTGCAGGACTTCGTCGGGGAGATTGGAGAGGTCGGACATTTCGTAGCGGAGGACGGTGGAAGGCCGTGGTCCAGCCCAGCCGCGGTCCAGTTCGCAGGTTTTGCGAGCGTCAGGGGAACCAGTATCCACGTGAAGGCCGTGCGAGGTGAGTTGCGAGGCGACCTGGTGCTCTTGCTCGTCCAGCGAGAGCGAAGGAACACTGGTGGAGAAATCTTCTACGGCGAACAGGGTATTACCGGACTGGACTACCGAGATGCCAATGGCGTTCAGATCGGGATCGAGGAGATTGGCACGATGGGGTGCGGAGTTCATCCATTGCGTGTGCAGACCGGTGACGTTGGGACCTTGGGCGACGTTTTCAGCGATCATGCTGAAGCGGGCACCAGCTTGGCGGGCGCGATCTTGCATCGGTGGTTCACCGGGAAACTGGTGCGAGAGCTGATTCATTTGGGCCATTCGCAGGGCGTGCTGGTGCGCAGCGGTGGCCAGCGCGGGATCCCATCGCAGAGGCGGCAGGCCGACGGCGGCGCGATCGCGGTTGGCAGCGTTAAACAAGGTTTGGTCGGCGGCGCTAGATTGCGGAGGCGCAGCGTGCAAGGCGGGCGTGACGAGCAGCCCGAGCAGCACGATGGCGGCGACAGCGATGAGGCAGCGCGAAGCAATGGCCACGAGAAGCTCCTGCTTCCATTGAACACTGAGGCGGGGGAAAAGGTGCGTGAAAATTTGGTTAGTGTTGCGCGGGAAAGATAGCTGGACCCGTGGACAGCCAGCGGTGCCTCAGGGCTGAAGCCCGGTTGTGAGACTAGACCTAGCCGCGGACGTGGACGGCGCTGAAGCTTAGGACTACATGGCCACCGGCAATGGGGCGGCCGAAGCTAAGCATTGGACGGAAGCGGGAGAAGATGAGCATCTGATCCAGATGATGGCGAACATCCGGCGAATCCGAACCGGAAATGATGTCGTAGGTGGTCATCTGACCGTTTGCATCCACGGTGACGTCCACCGAAAGGTCATTCTGCAACTCCACACCCGGATGCTGCATTTCGGCGACGACGGCCTCCGGATAATCGGAGAGGGAAATAAGTTCGGCGGGTTGCAATAGGCCGGTCGGAATGTCATTGGGATCAGCCTGAACGGTGATGCCAGGCGCGATCATATGCAGGACAAAGACAAAGATGATGAAGGCAGAGAAGAGGCCGCCGGTGGCCGGCACCGTGAGCGGGCGGAACACGTTATCGAGCAGGATTTCGGAGCGGTCCTTGATGCGCTGCCAACGACGCGCCCAGCCTTGCGTTTCCTGCGCTTGCGATGCAGCAACTTTAATGCGAATGGCCAGATCTATGGGCGGCACCGCGCGAGGCATACGCGAAAGCAGCACGGAAAGCCTGCGATAACGCTGCAATTCTTCCCTGCAATTCTCGCAACGATCGAGATGTTGCCCAATTCTGCGGCGCTCCTCGGAACCGGGAGCGTTCACCAAGGCATCATCGAGATACCCTGCCAGCCGAGTACGTATAGTCTTGCAACTCATGGTAGGTCCTCTCGCGTCCGTGCAGGACGCAACTCTTCCTCGGCCCTTGAACAGTTCGTGGCCCGCACGTAGGCCAGATCCAAACCAACTTGCGCATCGAATGGCGAACCTGGAAAAGAATGTTCGCGGGCGGCGGCAGGCGAATGGGATTCTTTCCGCACCGTCGCGTGGTGTTCACCGAGCAGCGGTTCCAGGATTTCCTTGAGCGCACGGCGTCCGCGGAGAATGCGAGACTTCACGGTGCCGACACTGACTTCCAATACTTCCGCCACTTCCTCGTAGCTCAACCCTTCCAGATCGCGGAGAATCACCGCGCCGCGGAAAATGTCCGGCACTTGCTGGAGGGCGCTCTGCACCGCCACCTGAATTTCCTGAGTGGCCAACTGGTCGAAAGGAGTGGCGCCTGCATCTTCGACGTCAATCTGGGCAAATCCGTATTCGGGCTCCGCGTCGATGGAGACATTCTTTTGCAGATGGCGCTTGAACCAACGTCGATGATTCAGAGCTTCGCGGATGGCGATGCGGTACAGCCAGGTCTTCAAGGAACTGCCCTGACGGAAGTGGCGAATGCCCTTGAATGCTTTCAAGAAAACTTCCTGAGCAGCATCGGCGGAGTCTGCGGTATCTCCAAGCATGCCGAGAATCAGGTTATAGACGGGACCGTGGTAGTGAGTGACCAGCCAGTCGAAGGCCGTTTCCGAGCCGGCTTGCAGCTCTGTGACTAGCTCGGCTTCATCCCTGCCCCAAGAGAGGGCGCTCGCCCAATCGGACACGGTTTGCCTTTCTTCGCCGGGCCGTAATGCGGCGGCGAACTGGCCTGTTTGGTTGGGCCGTATGCCCCAACCTTTGTCCGCTCTACATATTAGACACCGCAAAGAGCGGAAGTGTTTCCTGCCGACGTTTGACCGGCAGAGGATGCCAAACTTGATTGTGGCACTGCGCGTTTCCGAGCGCAATGGGTCGGAGGTAATGGACGGAGGTAGTGGGGCAGAGATAGGAGCGAGAATGGGAAACCAGGGGAACTCATTGGAAAGAATGGTTGTTAACTAGGCTGAACCGCTCTTCGAAAGAACGGGTACACGGAGAATTTGCGGTGACATGAGACGGGATTAAGTTGAGGGATGCGGGGCAGGCTGGCCTGTTCCGGCCAAAGCCTTAGTAACAATAAGGACAGATACCTACTAGGGCGGAGTTCCAGAATCGCCCCAGCAAAGGATTCGAGAGCTACCGTTGCACCGGCCTGTAGTCGGCACACTTGCAATCGGGAAAGTAACAAGGGTGGCGGAGCTTTCCCTTTTTATCTCGTTCAACACGGTGAATCGATTTACCGTGGGTGCATCGGCAAGGCTGCTTCTTTTTGGAGTTGGTCATGGGGTCGTGTGCCAGCATCCTACCATCAGGTCATAGAAATAGGAGAGGGAAAATTCGCTGGGAGGCGAGAGCGCAATTTAGATTAAAGACTAAAACGGGGCGGCGGGCAAGCAGCAAACGCCAATAGTCCCGGGGACGGAGCCAGCCACGGTAGCGCAATGCACCTATTGTGGTGAGGGTGTCCCGGTCACGGGTCTAGGTGACGTTTGTGCTTGCGCCCCCTCGATGTCTCGCTACGCTTGAATTTATTCAGAGCGTATCTACACGAATTGGGGGCCTCTTCATGAATCGACTTGTTCAGCTTGGCATTTTGCTCGCGCTCACTCATTTGTGTTCCGTGGTTTCGGCACAGGACTCCGCGATGTTCCGGGAGAACCTGCAGCATACCGGGATCTATAACGGGCCGGGTGTGATGAAACTGCCGGGAATCAAGTGGAAATTTCACACGAATGGTACTGTGATCTCTTCGCCAGCGGTGGTCAGCGGAGTTGTTTACGTGGGGAGCAGCGACGGCAACATGTACGCGCTTAATGCTGCAGACGGCACTATGAAATGGAAATTCGCGACGGAGAGCCGGGTGACCTCGTCGCCCGCCGTTGCGGCGGGTTCGGTCTATTTTGGAAGCTACGATGGCAACTTTTATGCCCTGGATAGTGCGACGGGCCAACTCAAATGGAAGTTCCAAACTGGTGGCGAGAAGCGCTACACCGCCAAGCATCTACATCACATGCAGCCTGCGGGCGAAGCCATGCCGGATACCTGGGACTTCTATTTGTCATCGCCGAGCGTGTGGAATGGCGTGGTTTATTTTGGTAGCGGTGACACGAATATCTACGCCCTGGATGCGAAGTCGGGCAGTCTGAAGTGGAAATTCCCGACCGGGGATGTGGTGCATTCCTCGCCGGCGATTGCTGATGGAACCCTTTATGTCGGGAGTTGGGATTCCTTTCTGTATGCGCTGGATGCAACGACTGGAAAGGAAAAGTGGTGCTTTAAGACTGGCGACGATCCCGAGATTCACAACCATGTAGGGATTCAATCGTCGCCCGTGGTGGTGGACGGAACGGTTTATTTTGGTTGCCGGGATGCGAACGTTTACGCGATTGACGCGGCAACCGGCAAACAGAAATGGAGCTTCTCAAACGAAGGTTCCTGGGTAAACAACTCACCCATGGTGTACGAGGGCAGAGTCTATTTCGGGACCTCCATACCTGGGATTCTGCATGCCGTGGATGCAAAGACCGGCACGGCTTTGTACCAGTTGCCCGCAGGCACCCCGGTTTTTTCTTCGATGGCGGTGGCCAACGGAATGCTGTACATGGGCAACTTTGGAGGAAAACTGACGGCGATTGATCTGAAGACGCAGAAGCCAGCGTGGGTCTTCGAGACGGATGGCGCGAAGCAGAATGGCGCGACCTATACCAATGCCGATGGAAGCTTTAAATTTGAAGCTGTATTTCCTTCGCAGCAGTTGTTCTACGACGACATGGTCATGGCGGTGGCGAAGATTTTCTCGATGGGTTCCATTTTGTCTTCGCCAGTAGTTGTCGGCAATGTGGTGTATGTCGGGAGCACGGACGGTAATCTGTACGCCCTGCAGTAGTGGGGGTCAGCGCGGAGTCACCTGGTAGCGCGCCACCATTCCCGCAAGCATGTGATCGCTGATGTGGCAGTGGTAGAGCCAGATGCCGGGGGCGTCCGGGATCATATCCGCAGTAATCATCTGAGCAGAGGTCACTACTAAGACGTCAGTGCGTTGGCCGGCAACGAGCACGGTGTTGCCATGCCAATGAGGTGTGTGGGCATTGTTGAAATCGCCGAGTGTGGCGACGTACCAGCGGACGCGGTCGCCCTGCCTCATGGTCATCAAAGGCATGTTTCCGAAGATGTAGCCGTTGATGGACCACTTGATATTGGTGTCGACAAAACCAGTGCCGACGATGGTACCGGCCATCCCTTGTGGAGTAATAAGAGAAGATTCTTTGCGGTCCACGCCGCTTGGGTCGGTAGCATGAGCGCGGATATTGTCCTCGAGGTACCAGCTCTCGTTCTCGTTGAGGGCGATGTACATACTGACGAACTCTCGATCCACGTCCTTTGGGCGACCATCGGGAAGCGCCATGCCGCGGCGAGTCACCACGATGACGCCGAACAATCCGGCCGCGACGTCCTGCAATTCCTCGGCGTGGGAGTGGTACAGCCAGAAGACTGAACTCGGATCGGCCGGACCGGGCCCGGCGCGTTCCGGGACTTGCCACACATATACGTGCGTTGCGCCAGGAGACACGGCACGGTCGGCTTTGTCCGCGCCAGTGGTACCGTCCTCGTAGTCGGCACCTTCTGAATCCTTCTGATAGAACACGCCGTGAGGATGCATGCTGTAAGGACGTGAAGCTTTGTTTTTGAAGACGACTTTGATGGTGTCGCCGACTTCAGCGCGAAGAATGGGGCCAAGAATGCCGAGATAAGCGTCTTCGGGCGCGCGGGGTTTGACCTTCGAGAAAGAGCCATCCTGATACTCGCGATACACCGCTTTCTTGTAGATGCGGCCAATGCGGTGAGGTCCTGGCTCGGCGTAGCCCTTTTCGATCTCGTCGAAAGGGTGACCCATGGCTTCATCTCGTCCCGATGGTGCATAGTTCCATTCCAACTCTTCTGCGGCGACGTAGTATGTACGGATCTTGCCCGTAGGCTGCGGCGTACTTTGAGGATGAGCAACAGGCAGGCAACAAAAAAGAAGGGCGAAGAAACAAATGGCCCGAAGTAAAAGCCTGGACATCTTCTGACTCATTCTTCCTCCGCGTCACATATCACTTGCTCAACCCTCGATGCAGCCGCTACTGCCGGCAGAAAAGCGTCAACGCAGCATACACAAAGGAAGAGTTGGTGTCAGGTGCACGCGCCAACTTTGCTTACGAGCCGAGAGAAACCAGAGGTCCAACCCCGCGGTGTCAGCGGGGTCGCGGAACCGTCGATGCCGGGTCGGGGACCTGGCGCTTGAGGTTGGCGAGGCTATCGTAACGGAGAGCTTCGTTTACTTTGTGGAGGAGAATTTCGCGGGTAAAGGGTTTTTCGAGGAAGATGTGATCGGCCATGAGTTTGTGGCTTTGTTCGATGTGTTCCAGGTAGCCAGACGTGAAGATGACTTTCAAGCCGGGCAGAAGGTTGCTAAGGCGATGGGCGAGTTCCGTGCCGCGCATCCTGGGCATGACCACATCGGTGAGCAAAACGCTAATGGATGACACATATTCCGTTGCAAACTGCAGTGCTTCGACGCCATCCCTGGCGGCGAGGACGCGGAAACCGGCGGTTTCCAGGAAGCGGGCAGCGAGTTCACGAACAGCGGTGTCGTCCTCGGCAACGAGAATCGTGAGCGCCTCCGGAAGGATAGGGATAGGAACGAGTTTGGAAGCGGCGGGTTCGGGTTTTTCTTGCACCTGCGGCAGATAGACCTCAAAACGACTGCCCCGCATGGGAGCGGACTCCACCCAGATAAAGCCGCCGCTTTGCTTGACGATTCCATAGACGGTGGAAAGTCCCAAGCCTGTGCCTTTGCCTACGTCCTTTGTCGTAAAGAAAGGCTCGAAGATGCGAGCCTGCGTCTTGGCGTCCATGCCATGGCCGGTATCGGTGGCAGAGAGCAAAACATAAGAGCCGGGGAGCAGTCCGGGGCGCGATTGCGCGAGAGCGTCGCCGACGATAACGTTGTCGGTTTCGATGGTGAGCTTTCCGCCCTGAGGCATGGCATCGCAGGCATTCACCGTCAGATTCATTAAAACCTGTTCAATTTGCCCGGGGTCCGCTTTGACGCTGCTTAACTGGTTGCCGGGTAGAAAGACGAATTCGACATCCTCTCGAATCAATCGGCGGAGCAACTTGTCGGTCTCGCTGATGAGAACGTTGAGGTCCAGAACCTTGGCTTGAAGAACTTGGCGCCTGCTGAAAATGAGGAGTTGTCGTGTGAGCGTGGAGGCGCGGTCGGCGGCTTTGTGGATCTGTTCTCCGCTTTTGTAGGAGGCGTCGGTGACGCTGAGGCGGTCCAACAAGAGTTCGCTGTGACCTTTGATGATGGTGAGTAAATTGTTGAAGTCGTGCGCCACGCCGCCCGCCAAGCGTCCGAGAGCTTCCATCTTCTGCGATTGGCGAAGCTGCTCTTCCAGTTGCTGGCGTTCGGTTTCGTTGCGTTGCAAGGTGTGACGCATACGGTCAAACGCGCGGGTTACCTTTGCAACTTCGCCTCCTCCCTGGACTTGCAGTTTGTAGCTGTAATCGCCCTGCTCCAGGGCTTTCACGCCGTCGACAAGAGACGCGAGCGGTTCGGTAATGGTGCTAGAAATCAAGAACGCCAACAGCCCACCGGCAACAACCGCAAAAAGACCGACACGCAGGAGGACGGTATTGACACGCTGAAGAAAGGCCACGGCGTCCGCCTCCGAGCGAAAGACCACCAGGCTGGCACCGTCAGGTTGATCGGGCGTGAGCTCCACAGAGCTGGCAAAATAGCGGTCGCCACCGAGGGTGATGCGGTCCGGTGGAGTACGCCCGTAAAGTTGCGTGGTCAGTTGGGCTTCACGATACGGGTCGAGGGTGCTGGCGACGACGCGGCCGCTGTAACGGAGTGCCACTTCACAGGAAAGAAGATGGCCCAGGTCTCGGACGCTGCGTTCGTCGAATTCCTGGCCGACGATCACGGTTGACGATTGGACTGGGGTGGCGTTACCAAGCGCCCGAATGGGTTGCAGCTGGACCTGGTAAAGACGGCCCTGGGCAAACCACCAATCGGAAGTGCGGTTCCTGGCGAGAGAAGACCGCAACAGCGATCCGACCGATTGCGGCGTGAAGTCAGGATGCGAGGTGTGGAGAGCGACAATCTTGCCGTTGGCGTCGGCCAGCGCCATCAGGTCACTTCGCGAGGTATCCAGGGGATTATTGGTGGAATCGGTGAAGGAACTGGCGTCGTCGTCGGAGAGGAATGCCGAAGTAGCAAGAAGGTCGGCTTTGCGGGACATCAGTGCCTGGCGCTGGTGCTGGAGTATATCGAACATCACCAAGGAGTTGTGCGCACTGGTGGATAGTTCCTGGCGAGCATGCTCTTGGACGGTCTTCCTCACAACAAGGAGTGCGACGCCGATGAGAAAGGCAACCACCAGGATCATGGAGAGCAGGAATTTGGTCCGTAAACGAAGATTGGCTAATAGGCTTGCCATGACCTCTGCGGAAACCTCGGATCGGACTGACCTTTACGCTGGGACAGTGAGGTTAACATTGGCACCGCAGCGCTGGAATGGAACTCCGGTACTCATTTCCGTAGACGAAGGTACCAGCGCATGGATCGGCGTGGCTCCTGAGCGATTTGGGGGCTCGAGGGCAAGTGCTTCGCGTCCAGATATTGTTCTCACAGTGAACGGCGAGTCGGGTCGACTAGAGAGCACGACCGGCGGCTGCGGCCGAGGCCCAAGCCCACTGAAAATTGAAGCCGCCGAGTTGGCCGGTGACGTCGACAACCTCGCCGATGAAGAAGAGACCGGGAACGAGACGAGATTCCATGGATTTGCTGGAGAGTTCGCCAGTGCTCACACCGCCGGCAGTGACTTCGGCTTTTTCGTAGCCCTCCGTGCCAACAGGAATAAGCGTCCAATCGTGAAGCTGCTTTTCGAAAGCAGTGAGCGCGGGATTGGTGTAGTCGGGCGGGGCGTGGAATTCGAGCCAACGCTCGGCCAGGCGCTTGGACAGAAATTCTTGCAGAGCTTTGCGGATGACGGCGAGATCCCGGTGCGTCGAAGCCCGAAGAGAGGCGGTGGCGGCGCGTTCTGGCGCAAGATCGAGGTGGATGGGTTGGCGCTCTTTCCAGTAGGACGAGATTTGGAGAATGGCGGGACCACTCAGTCCGCGATGAGTGAAGAGCATTTTTTCGCGGAAGGTACCTTGCCCAGCGGAGGCGATGACGTCAGTGGACACACCGGCGAGTTCTGCGTAGCGACGGTGGTCGGTACGACTGAAGACGAGAGGAACAAGGGCGGGGCGCGTGGGAATGATTTTGTGGCCGAACTGGCGTGCGAGGTCGTAGCCGAAGGAGGTGGCGCCCATTTTGGGAATGGACAAGCCACCCGTGGCGACGACGAGGACAGGTGCACGAAATTCTACTGATTCAGCACGCAGGACGAATTCGGTGGCGCGGGTCACGTCGGTGATGCAGGTATTGAGGAAGATGTGAACTTTGGCGGCGTGGCATTCCGATTCAAGGAGGCGAGTGATATCGTTGGCGGAATTGTCGCAGAAGAGCTGGCCAAGAGTTTTTTCGTGGTAAGGGATACGATGTTGCTTGACCAGTGCCAGGAAATCATGCGGAGTAAAGCGAGCCAGGGCGGATTTGGCGAAGTGCGGATTGGCGGAAAGAAAATTTTCGGGTGTGGTGTCAATGTTAGTGAAATTGCAGCGGCCGCCGCCGGAGATGAGGATTTTTTTGCCGATGCGGTCGGCATGTTCGATCACAGCGACGCGGCGGCCGCGTTTGCCGGCTTCGATGGCACAGAAAAGACCTGCGGCACCGGCACCGAGGATTAATACGTCAAAGGGACGGGACAGATGGGCCTCACGATAGAGATTGATGAGGAGCGGCGAATCTCGCCGGTTAGTTTAGGTTAGAAACCGCGGGGAAAGAAGGGTGGACTCTTCCGGGGGCTGACGAGATGTGAGGAGCAAAAGTCGCAGGTGAAGATCGGACCCCGAGGCGGAATCCTCAAAAACCGCCAGGATGCCGGCGCTACCAATCAGTCGAAAGAGGTGGGGAGGTTGGGGTTGCGGAAGTGTTCGAAGAGATGAGTTATCTGCGAGGGAGTGACGCGCAGTAGAGAGAGCGGAGGTAGATTATCTTCGGCGAAGAATTGCGCGTCGGCGGTTTCGTGGCTGTCTTTCGCAGAGCCTCCAGTGAGTTCCGCGAGGAAGAAAAGCTTGTAGGCGTGGAAGGCATAGGGCGGGTGACCGTGCAGGTCGCGGTCAAAGACGGCGGCGAGTTTGGTAATGCGAACTTCGTAGCCAGATTCCTCGCGGGCTTCACGGGCCGCCGCCACTGAGGGAGGCTCGCCGACATCGGCCCAGCCACCCGGCAGTGTCCAGCAGCCGTCCTCGAGTTCGCGAACCAGGAGGATGCGGGAGTCTCGGAAGGCGGCGACGCGAACGTCGATTTTGGGGGTGGCGTAGCCAGATTGCTGGGCGAAAAGATCGTTGAGGGGAGCGTGATCGGGAAGTGAAGTGCCTGCCGCCATGATTTCCGCGGCAATGTCTCGGACTTCATGGTAACGGTGAATATCAAATTTGTCCTTGCAGTAGGTGAGACCAGTTTGCGAGATAGCCTGAAGGCGTCGCGCCCAGTTGAGCCACGGAGGAATGGACATGGAGGTATTTTGGCAGCGAGGGAGGCGGCAAACAAGTCGGAGGGATTACAAGTGTGTTAGCAGCTAGTAAGGACAGAGAGTCGGTGGGCAATCCGAAGGTAGGGGAAATGACGTATTATCGGTAGGAAAATTTGGAGCGGAACTGAGGTGGCGTGAGGGCGAACGGCACAACGGGAGAGACCACAACGGATTGGTCGCTGCTGGCGCGCGTAGGGCAAAAAGACGAAGAGGCCCTGTCCGCGCTGTACGACCGGTATAGCGGACTGGTGTTTTCGGAGGCCAAACGCATCTTGCGAGACACAGGCGCGGCGGAAGAGATCCTGCAGGACCTGTTTTATCAGGTGTGGCGGACGGCGGAACGATTCGACCCCGCCAAAGGATCGCTGGCAGGCTGGCTGCTGGTGGCGGCACGAAACCGGGCCATTTCCAAATTGCGCCGGAAGACCGGAAAAACGGAAGACCTGGACGAGAACGGTGTGTCGTTGAGCATAGACGTGGAGTCTCACGCGGCGCAGAATTTGCTTCTGGATAAAGTCCGAACGGTGATGGGAAGCCTGCCGGAGAGCCAGCGGGAAGCTTTGGAGTGCGCCTATTTTGAAGGAATGTCGCACACGGAAATTGCGGAAAAGACGGGACAACCCTTGGGAACAGTGAAGACCAGGATTCGGAGCGCGATGGAAGCGTTAAAGAAGGTGCTGGGTTGAGCAACGGAGAGCACATTCGCTTGGAAGAGCTGGAGCTGCTCGCCCTGGGCGCGTTGCCCGAGGACGAGGCGGCAGCGGTGCAAGCGCACGTGTCTGGATGCGGAGAATGCGCGTTGAAGCTGGCGCAGGAGCGCGGGAGTGCGGCCGTGCTGGCGTTCGCGGCGAAACAAGAGAAACCCGCCGGAACGATCAAGGCGGAATTGATGGCGCGAATCCGAGCGAACCGCGAGTCCGAAGAGCGCTTGGCGTTGCCAGCGAGACTGCGAGCCGACGGAGGCGCTGCGCTTCCACGACTTGGTGCGAGAGGCAATTGGTGGAACTGGGTGCTGGCGACGGCAGCGGTGGCGTTGGCGCTGGTCAGCTTCGGCCTGTCGTGGCAGAACCGGCGAATGGCGGCGGAGTTGCAGAAAGAACGCCAAGCGGCCGATACGCTGATTCGCGACCGCGAACAGATTGAGAAGCTGGTGGGTGTGCTAGCCGCGCCGGATACGGTCACGGTGAAATTGGCAGGTGTGGGAGATGCGGCGAACACCAGTGGATTGGTGAAATTCAACCCGAAGACGGGGATGGTGCTGTATGCGGCGGAGTTGCCGAAATTACCGGCAGACAAGAGTTACCAGATGTGGCTGGTCCCGGCGAATGGCGCGCCGATCAACGCGGGATTGCTGGGAGCAGGCGGGCATGCCTGGGGCAACCTGTGGACCGCGGAAGTGCCCTTGAACACACAAGCGAAGGCGTTTGCGGTGACGATTGAGCCCGCGGGTGGAATGCCGCAGCCGACCGGGCCGAAGGTGTTGCTGGGTGCGACGTAAGGATGCGGCGTTTGAGCATGGCAGTTTCCTTCCATGATTGAACGACTGAGCCGGAGTTATAGTTGAGGTCCTTCAACGATCCCTGTTGGATTGGCTGAGGGCGACACCGTGATTCACGAATCGTGGGCTAGTCGATAGTCCCTCTCGTGGGATTTTTCAATTTTCCTAAATCCAAAAATGAAGTGAGCGCGTACTTGAGGTGGAACGACACTGTTCCGCTCTGTTGTCCTGCGGGGAAGCCAGTTGTGGACGCGGGCTTCCCCGCAAATCTCGAAAAAACTCGGGCGCGAACGAGGCCTGTGGCGGGCTGAGCGGGATGGGTATGTCCGAAGAGAAAGAGGGGAACATGAAAGCAATGGAAAAGAAATCAGATTGTGCGGTGGCAGCGTTGGGGAGGCGGCATTTCTTGCAGAGGACGGGGCTGGCTGCGGCGGGATTCACCGGGTTGGGACTGCTGGCTGGAATGGAGGCAAGCGCGGGTACATTGCCGCGGGGAGACGACCGGTGGGGCGGAGATCCCGACGACAAGCATTCCGACACGGCGCAGCAGATTTTCACGGCGGCGTTGATTGCGGAAGACCTGGCGACGACCATGTACTACAACTCGCTGGTCGGCGGAGTGATCGAGGATCCGAATCTGGCGGGGCCAAGCGGATCGTTGAGCAATCCGGCGAGCCTGGCGAACGTGGGCTATCTGCAGGGAGCGCTTTCGGCGGAAATCGCGCACGCGAATCTGCTGCGGGAACTGACGGGGGGAACGACCGCTGGAAAAGATCCCGTGCAAACGTTCTATTTTCCGACTGGAACGTTCGACAATTTAAATAATTTTCTTCCGATTCTGATCGCGCTGGAAGATGCCTTCGTCGGGGCGTACCTGACGGCGGTGCATGAGTTCAGCCTGATGGCCGCACGCATCGAGCCTTACGAACGCGAACAGAAGGATCCGACAGGAAAGCCGTATAAACATTCCGAGCTGGCCTATTTCTCGCAAGTGGCTTCCGCGATTCAAGGAGTGGAAAGCGAGCATCGAACGCTGGCACGCGCGATTCCCGGAATTTCACCGGGGAACACGGTGTTTGCGGGGATTGACCTGTTTCCCGCCGACAATTTGACATACGAGCAAACCGATGGACTCAAGGCCGTGTACAACGGAAACGCTTCGGCGGTGGCGGCATTGACGCCGTTCATTACACCGGGATCCGGGAAGGCGGCTTTTTCGTTTGCCGCGGCATTGGCCGGATCAGGAAAAGTTGCTGTGCCCACTACCGGAGGTCTTCCGTAGCCGTCAGCGGGAGGAAACGGGGCCGCCGGCACGAGCAAGCGCGGACGCGCCGGCGGCTTCGCGAATATATCCTACATAGGGATGGGATCTTTGGCGTGACGAATCATGTACCAACACGGGGGATTGCCACTGTGAGGAAACAACGAGTGGCTACAGGGGACGTCCTCTTCGGGGCGTTGCGCGTCGATTTCATAATCAATTTTGTTGCCCTTGGAGGCGATGGCAAGCAGACGGATGCGATGTACGGAGCCAGTGGCGGGGCCTAGTTTGGGGACGACGACCCGCAGTTCATACCAGGCAAAATCGGCGAGATAGACCAGGACGAAAAGCGCCACAAGTCCGAGGAGCAGCCGACGGGCAGAGAAAGACTTGGCGCGGGGCGACACAGGGGTTGTGGCCATGAAATGGTGAGACCTCCAAGCCTTTCGGAATTCTACACGGAATTTCTACACGAACAGAGCTAAGGTGATGCCTTCGTTGCTGCGGTTCAGGTCACGATCGTGGCGGAGTTCCGGGCAGCGCTCGATGGCGTAGCGAGTATCTTCCTCAAAGACGCTCCATTTTTCACCGAAGATGACGCGGGTGACGAGGCCCTCTTTTTTGCGGCGGAGCAGGGACGTACGCAACGCTCCGCGAAGGGCGCCCCCTTTTCCGGTTGAGCCATAACCATGGATGATTTTTACGGCAATGACGCCCGATTGCTTGGCTTGGCGGAGTTCGACCACGAGCTGCCGACGTGCTTCGTCTACGGTCGGCAAACCCGCTTCAATATTAATTGTTTTGAACGTAGCCATGAGAACCACGGGAATTGTGCCTGAGGGTACGAGGTAACACAAATGGGCCGGACTGCTCGCCCTCCTCCTGCAGGCTGGACACAGCAAAAAACACTGCGTGGTAGTAAAGTACGGGACGACGCCTGCCCCGCGGATGGTGTGCACGGCGTCTGGAAGAGAGCTGCAATGAGAATACTGGTGGCAGTAGATGGTTCAAGCTCCTCAGATGCAGTGATGCGTGAAGTGGTAAGGCGACCGTGGCCGGTAGGGTCAGAGTTCGCGTTGGTACAGGTTGTGGACCCGTTCTTTTTTCCGAAAGCACCGTTGTTATTGCAAGAAACGAAACAAAACACACGGAAGGCGCTGGAGGAATTGGCCAAGCCGTTGCTGGAGGCGGGATGGAAAGTAGAGCCCAACGTGATTCTGGACAATCCGCGGCACACGTTGCCACGAGCGGCAAGCGAATGGAGGGCGGAATTGGTAATGATGGGCTCGCACGGGCGAGGAACCGTGGGCCGGCTACTGGTGGGCAGCACGACGCAGGCAGTGCTACGTCACGCGGAATGTTCGGTGGAGATCGTCCGGGCTAAAGCGGAAGATGGGAGTCGTGAGGAAGGAATGCGCGTATTGGTGCCAACAGACGGCTCGGAGCATGCGCAAGCGGCGCTCGCCGCGGTTGCGGCGCGGCCATGGCCGAAAGGAAGCGAGTTCAGAGTTATCGCGAGTCCGGAATATCCAGTGCTTGTGGGCGAGTATCCATACTATGCGCCGGATCAAGTGGCTGAACTGACCCGGCAGAGCCTGGAACATGCGAAAACGGCCATAGACACGGGAATAGATTCGTTGAAGAAGGTAGGCTTGAACGTGAGCGGCGAGGTGATGGAACCGGAGGATACGCCGTCGCATTCGATCCTGGCGGCCGCCGGGGAATGGAAGGCAGAGTTGATCGTGATGGGATCCCACGGCCGGCGAGGATTTGACCGGTTGATCCTGGGAAGCGTGTCAGAAACCGTGGCGCTGCATGCCACCTGCTCCGTGGAAGTGGTACGGATGCCGCTGGCAGTGATGTGAGCGGATAAGGCTTTGCCTGAGTTCACGCGTGTCCAGAGCCAAGAGCGCGGGATGGTCGAAGAGGTGATTCTTGAGGGCCGAGAAAAAGAACGGAACTAGACAGCAGCTTGAGCCAGGCGGGCATGAGCCGAAGGCGAGAACGTGCAATCCACGATCTGATCGATAGCGTAAATCGACTCCCTTTCACAGCAACGGCAACGCAGTACAAAGACTCGGGAGATGAGCTGGAACTGCGAATCATCACAGGAGTGATCGCCGCGGTTCGCCTGGTCCTTGCGCAAGACGATATCGGGAACGCGGACCGGTTTACTGCAGTGACGGCATAAGACACCGCGGAACTGTTGCGACGACAATTCGACAGGCATGAAGACTGCTCCTTGGACAGTTATTGGCCGAGTGTTTAACGAGGAGGATACAGAAGGGCCCTGGAACTTGTCCATGGGCAAGATAGCAGTTGGTTGAGGAAAAGGAAAGTGACGGTAATCACTGGGGGTGGTTCATCCTAAACAGCTTATTGTCAATGTCTTACAAGCGCTGCAAGGTGATTATACCAGACGAAAAATTGATCTCGCTGTGGAAGAAACCCCGGCTTTTTCACACGGCTGTAACATTGCTCATGCGCCTCCACGACGTAGAAAATCGATTCAGCCGCTTCCCTCCGTGCCAACATTCCTGAGACCGTTTTAGTACTCTTAATTAATGAGCAGGGCGAGAAAGAAAAAGGCAGAGATGAACGGTATTTCTCTTGGTGTTGTTTCTTCTGAGGCTTTGGCTGGCGCGGAACGGAGCGAAGGCGAGCGAAGCGAGCCGCAGCGGAGTGCAGCGGCAGCCAAAGCGGCGGCCGGCGCCGGGTCGGTCGCGCCGCATGATTCCGAAGTGGTTGCCAGGCCCAAGCGCCGTACCTTCACTGCGGAGTACAAACAACGTATCTTGCAAGAAGCCGAAGCGGTTGCCGCCACACCTGGCGGCGTAGGCGCTCTGCTCCGCCGCGAAGGACTGTACTCGTCGCTGCTGGCCTATTGGCGGCGTGAGCAGGCCAACGGCATTCTGGAGGCGTTGACTCCTCGGAAGCGCGGGCCGAAATCCAAACGCAATCCACTGCTAGAAGAAAATCTGAAGCTGCAACGCCAGAATGCACGCCTCACCGAAGATCTGCGTAAGGCCCACATCATCATCGACGTCCAAAAAAAAGTGGCGGCGCTGTTGGGCCGTCCGATTCCGGAACCGGACCCAGAGGAGAACTCCTGATGGCCACGGTCACCGAACTGGCTACAGCCGTGGGTACGCGCGCTGCTTGCCGTGCGCTGTTTGCGTCGCGAGCTTCCCACTACCGTCAAAGGGGTGCGGCGATCGGCTCGGCGAAGACGAATCCGCGACCTTCACCGCCGCGCGCTCTTGCTCCAGCGGAACGCGAAACGGTTCTGGCGCATCTGCACGGAGAACGCTTCCAGGATCGCTCGCCAGCCGCTGTTTATGCGACGTTGCTCGATGAAGGAACCTATCTCTGTTCGATTCGCTCCATGTATCGCATGCTCGAACAGGAAGGCGAATCGCGGGAGCGCCGCGATCAGTTAACCCATCCGCCCTACAAGAAACCGGAACTCCTGGCTACGGCTCCCAATCAGCTCTGGAGTTGGGACATAACCAAGCTGCTGGGACCTGCCAAGTGGACCTATTTTTATCTTTACGTGATCCTCGATGTGTTCAGCCGCTACGTCACCGGCTGGATGGTAGCGATGCGCGAAAGCGCAGAGCTGGCCAAGCGGCTGATCGAGGAAAGTTGCGCGAAACAAAAGATCCAGCGTGGACAACTCACACTGCATGCCGATCGCGGCACTTCCATGAGTTCAAAACCAGTGGCCTTCTTGCTGGCCGACTTGGGTGTCACCAAAACGCACAGCCGTCCGCATGTCTCCGACGACAATCCCTATTCGGAAAGCCAGTTTCGCACCATGAAATATCGGCCGGAGTTCCCGGCCCGCTTCGGATGCATTCAAGACAGTCGCGCTTTTTCGCAAGGATTTTTCCGCTGGTACAACGAGGAACACCGCCACTCCGGGTTGGGTCTACTTAGTCCGGCCATGGTCCACTACAACCAAACTGCGCTCATTCTCGAACAGCGCCAAACCGTTCTCGATGCCGCCTATCGCGATCATCCCGAACGCTTCGTCCGCCAGGCTCCCAAGCCAGCAGCGGTTCCAACCGAGGTCTGGATCAACAAACCGCTCAACTCAAATGAAATTACTCACTAAATTCCATGAACACTGGTCTCAAACTCGTTGACACGCGCCGTTCTTGATTACACGGCGACGTGGACTGGCACGCGAGAAGCGCCCCTGGGCTATGAGTGGGTCTGCGGTGAGATTGCGCGCATTCTTAAGCGTTATGGACTGAATACCGTGGTCGGCGACCAGCATTGCGCGTCAATCATCCAGCAAGAGTTCCTAAAATTGGGTATTCGTTATCAGGAAGTGACTTTCGGTGCTGGAACGCGTCTCGACCTCTTCGGGAATCTAAAACATTTGTTCATTCAGAGGAAAATTCAAATCCTCGACAAGCCAGAGCTGCTGCGGCAGCTTCTGGGTCTGGAAGAACACAAGACGACTCGCGGAAACATTGAGATCCGCTCCGCGTACGGTGTCAAAGATGATCTCGCCGTAGCAGTTGGACTCGTCGCGCACCAGTTGTCCAACATCGACGAGGGCCCAACACCGTTTCTGATGGGCCGAGTTGCGAGACCCTGGGACGGCGTGAGGATCAGACCGTACGACCTGTGGGCACCTGAGAGCAGACACTCACTTAACTTGGACCGGGACCCGGCACTTGTTTTCAGCAGGCCATTTGCGACAACTTTCCATATTGCATGGACGAAGGTTATTGTTTGGGCTTCAAAGATAACGGAAGGTCTAAATAAGTTCGACATTTCTCTGCTATTGATCGGAGACAGAAGCATTGCAAACACATCTAAAAATTTCCCAGTCTCTAGGGTGGGTTTATTCTTGTAAGCTATTGCTGTTATGGTATTTACAGGCGATTCAGTCCTGGGGGGAAAGGCTAAAGTTGACAATCTACGCGCCCGTAGAGCCGAGGTCGACCCGGATTGGTGTTAGTCAGAGCTATTTGTCTGCCGTCGAGCACGGACGCAACGAACTCGGGGCGGAAGTCCTGCGCGCGATCAGTCAAGAATTTGGTAAGTCACTAGTCCCTTTTATGGGGCCTCGGACTGTTCGATAGATCCTCGCCATTTCATCCCGCTCCATCTATAACTTCTTCGTTCTGAGGAGTAGAATTCACAACAGAAGCAGTTCGGTTAACGGAAACGGACTACAATGAGCGACAATTTCGAGCCTGCCCTAGCAAGATTGAAAGACAAATACACTACATGGATTCTGGGAAGTATCGACGAAACGTACACGGCCACCAGGGATGGCGAGAATGGCAGCACTCCTTTGGCGGCCTTTATCCTGGTGTCTTGCGCAATTGATTTTATGAGCGGCTTTCTTGAAGGTATTGACAGTTTTGAGCCCAGTGCTTCCGGAAAACTCTACCGGCGATATGTAGAACGGTATATGCCGGCATATAACTCCAAAGATGTTTATCGCAACATTCGCTGCCGCCTTGCGCACAATTATACCGTTGGGGACGCAGTGGCATTGATCCACAATAATTCATCGGCGCATGATCCT
>Ga0074046_10001428_pt1 | contig 21608 bp, 18 predicted proteins | sample BogForMeECP23OM3_FD_94441 | JGI IMG/M metagenome (GOLD analysis project Ga0074046, IMG submission 94441) | Bog forest soil microbial communities from Calvert Island, British Columbia, Canada - Bog Forest MetaG ECP23OM3 | ecosystem: Environmental > Terrestrial > Soil > Wetlands ... | reverse complement strand
CGTCCAGCATTTTTCGCGCTTCGCCGCGATCGAAATTCAGTATTTGACCTAAATCTGCACTGGAGAATTTCTGGAGCGGGTGATCGGTTTCGAACCGACGACCTCGTGCTTGGCAAGCACGCGCTCTACCAACTGAGCTACACCCGCTCTCCAAACCGGTAGATCGAATCCACTTGATTATCCGGCGCGAGCGCGCCTGTCAAATCACCGCGCGTTTGCCCGCCGCCGCGAACGGCTTCGGCCGCAGCGCCGCGACCACGCGCACGTAGTAGTCAACGCCCGACCACAAGCTCACGCCCATCGCGAGCCACAGGATAAACATCCCGGCCGCGAAGAAATCGATGTGCAGATGCGTGTAATGAATCAGCAGGCCGTGAATCGCGATCGCCTGCAAGCTCATCTTGTATTTGCCAAGCTCCTCGGCGCCGACGATCAGCCCCTCGGCCGCCGCGACCGCGCGCAGTCCCGTCACCATTATTTCGCGCGACACCAGCACCACCACCATCCACGCCGGCACGTGCGGCGTGCGCGCCATCCCGGCCAACATGATCAGCGCCGTGGTGACGACCAGCTTGTCGGCCATCGGATCGAGAAACTTGCCGAGCGTGGTGACATAGTCGTAGCTGCGCGCGAGGTAGCCGTCGAAGAAATCGCTGACCGTCGCGACGAAGAACACCCCCGCCGCAAGCCACGACGCGGCAGGGCCCGTGTGCGTCAGGATCCAGATGAGCACCGGCGCAGTCGCGATGCGAAACAGCGTGACAATATTTGGCGGCGTCATCGGCACGGGATTGCCTTCAGCCTTTAGACGAATCTCAGGTTTTTTCGTTTCGATCCGCGCCATCAAGGATATTTGAATCGGCTGGAGGGGGCAAATCGCAGCCGCTCGATCGCCTTGACTGGCCGAGCGCAGACCTAGTAGCGTCAAATTGACACAACGAGGCCAACCTGATGGGGCATAACGCGCAACTGTTCAGCGACTTCCTGGTAATCGGCGGCGGCATCGCGGGTTTGACCTTCGCGATCAAGGCGTCCGAGGTCGGCACCGTCACCGTGCTGACCAAGGCCGGAAGCTCCGAGGCCAACACCGCGTACGCGCAGGGCGGAATCGCGAGTGTGTGGAGCGTCGATGACTCGTTCGAATCGCACGTCGAAGATACGCTGCGCGCGGGCGCCGGCCTGTGCGATCGCGCCGCGGTCGAAACGATCGTGCGCGAAGGTCCCGAGGCGGTGCGCGAACTGATCCGGCTCGGCACTCGCTTCACACGCGTCGAGGCGGGCGGGCCCGACGACACCGAACTCGAATACGACCTCGGCCAGGAAGGCGGCCATAGCCATCGCCGCGTGCTGCACGCGCAGGATCTCACCGGCCGCGAAATCATGCGCGCGCTGACCGAGGCCGCCGCCGCACGCCCGAATATCCGCACTTTGGAAAATCACGTCGCGATCAATTTGCTGGTCGAAACTCCGAGCGCGGGCAAGCCCGGCGCGTGCTGGGGCGTCTATGCGCTCGATCGCAACACTCACGAAATCCGCAAAGTGATTTCGCGCGCCACGATGCTCGCGACGGGCGGCGCTGGCAAGGTCTATCTCTACACGACGAATCCCGACATCGCGTCGGGCGACGGCGTCGCTATGGCGTATCGCGCGGGCGCGTCGGTCGCCAACCTCGAGTTCTACCAGTTCCATCCAACCTGCCTGTATCATCCCGCCGCCAAGTCGTTTCTGATTTCCGAGGCGCTGCGCGGCGAGGGCGCGATTCTGAAATTGCCCGACGGCTCCGCGTTCATGAAGCGCTACCATCCCGACGCTGAGCTGGCGCCGCGCGACGTGGTTGCGCGCGCGATCGATTCCGAGATGAAGCGTCACGGCCTCGACTTCGTGTACCTGGATCTGAGCCATCGCGACGCTGATTTTATCAAACGGCGGTTCCCGAATATCTTCAAGCGATGCTTGAGCTTTGGCTATGACCTGACCAAGGGACCGATTCCGGTGGTGCCCGCGGCGCATTACATGTGCGGCGGTGTGCAGACCGATCTCGACGGTCGCACCTCGATCCCGCGCCTGTACGCGGCCGGCGAAGTCGCGATGACCGGGCTGCACGGCGCCAACCGTCTCGCGTCGAACTCGCTGCTCGAGGCCGCGGTAATGGGTCGTCGCGGGTTCGCCTCGGCGCGCGAGATCGTCGCGTCAGGAGGCGGCGTGCCGCCCGAGTTTCCCGAATGGGATCCTGGGCGCGCGATTCGCAGCGAGGAGCGCGTGATGATCACGCAGAGCTGGGACGAGATTCGGCGCCTGATGTGGAACTACGTCGGCATCGTGCGCAGCGATCGGCGCCTCGAGCGCGCGCTGCGCCGAATCTTGATGGTCAAGGACGAGATCCACAGCTACTACTGGGATCACCTGCTCGACGCCGACACGATCGAGTTGCGCAACCTTGCGAAGGTCGCCGAGCTGGTCGTGCGCTCCGCGATGAGTCGGCGCGAGTCGCGCGGCCTGCACTACAACATCGACCATCCCGAAACCGGCGGCCCCGAATGGGTGCATCCGACCGTGCTGCAGAAACCCGCCGGAGTCTGACCGGGCCTTCGATTCAGGATCGCACGCGATCCGGATTCATTCGGGCACGGCTTCGCCCGAGCCTCCAAACTCTTTCGGAAAGTCCTTCAGCTTGGGGAGACCGTCACGCATCGGCAATACGGTCTCGGCGTAGTTTACGTGGACGCCGGGGCTGAACCTCAACATCGGCAGCGTCGCGGCAAAAACATCCACCAAACCTAACGGCGGATGGTTTGTCATCAGGTGCCCACCGCATTTCTTGCAGTATTGCCGATGGCTGAGCTCTGTCTTTTTGAACGTGGCGATATTCTCAGCGCCCGCAGTGACTCGCACCGCGTCGGGCTTCCACAGCGTGAATGCGTTGACCGGACCTCCCGACCACGATCTGCATGACCCGCAATGGCAATATCCCATCGCTTCCGGCGCGCCGGTAGCCTCGACGCGAACAGCACCGCAGAAACATTCGCCCTTGTACGATGTCGCCATTGTCTTCCCTCCAGCAGGCGTGGATTATCTCGCTCCGAGTACAATATATTACTCAGGCTGCGCCGCTTTCCCAGCAGCATAACCATACACGATGCCCGCTGAAACGAAAGAAGTGAAAATGTACTCGGACTACAAGAGTCCGTTTGCGTACCTCGCTTTCGATCCCGCGTTCGAGCTCGAACAGCGATTTCGAATTCGCATCCGATGGATTCCGTTCCAGCTTCGCATCAAGGGCAAGGGCGAGCGCAGTCTCTACTCGGAGCACAAGGCGCGATACTCATATCTCGACGCGCGCCGATGGGCCAAGCCGCGCGGCTTGATAATTCGCGGCCCGTTGAAAGTTTACGACACGACGCCCGCGCTGATCGGTGGCCTGTTCGCGGAGCAGCAAGGCCGCCTGCTCGACTACAGCCGTAAAGTGTACGAACTGTTCTTCAAACGCGAACTGGAAGCCGACCAGCCCGACGCAGTCGCGAGCGTGATCGAAAGCCTCGGCATGTCCGCCAACGACTATCGCAAATTTCTGTCAGTTGATGGCGCCTTAGCCTACCAGCGCGCCCAGGACGAAGCCGCGAATGATCACGTCTTCGGCGTCCCACTGTTTTTTTTCGAGAACGAACCGTTCTGGGGCCACGACCGCCTCCCGGTTCTGGAAGACCGTCTTACCCAGGCAAGGCTGGCGCTGGACTGAACTACGCGACTGGTGCCGGCTGACGTGCTGGATTCGGCTCGTACGAAAACGCCAGCTTGTCGCCGTCGAGGTCTGCGGTTGCCTTGCCGCCCTTTGTCAGCTTGCCGAATAGGACCTGGTCCGCGAGCTCGCGCGCGATCTCATTTTCGATCAAGCGTCCGAGGGGGCGCGCGCCGAAGCGTGGATCGTGACCGTGTTCCGCCAGCCATTTCTTTGCGGCCGGCGTTACCGTCAGCGTGACCCTCTGCTGGTCGAGGCGCTCTTGCAGCTCCGCGATGAACTTATCGACCACGCGTTCCATCGTCGCCGGACTTAGCGGCGCGAATTCGATCGTCGCCGACAGCCGGTTTCTGAACTCCGGCGCGAACATCTTCTCGAGCACGCCCTTCGGATTTCCCTGGCCGACGCCGCCGTGGAAGCCGATCATCGCGCGCGACAGTTCCTGCGCTCCGGCGTTGGTCGTCATCACGAGGATCACGTTGCGGAAATCCGCCTTGCGCCCGTTGTTGTCGGTCAGCGTCGCGTGATCCATCACCTGCAACAGGATGTTGAACAAGTCGGGATGCGCTTTTTCGATCTCGTCCAGTAGCAACACGCAATGCGGCGTCTTGTTGATCGCGTCGGTGAGCAAGCCGCCCTGGTCGAAGCCGACGTAACCCGGCGGCGCGCCGATCAGCCGCGACACCGTGTGCCGCTCCATGTACTCGCTCATGTCGAAGCGGAGGAACTCGACGCCCATCACCTTCGCGAGCTGGCGCGCGACTTCGGTCTTGCCGACGCCCGTCGGTCCCGCGAACAGAAACGCGCCGACCGGTTTGTCCGGATGGCTCAGCCCCGAACGCGCCAGCTTGATCGCGCGAGCGACCGAGTTGATCGCCTCGTCCTGCCCGAACACCGCCTGCTTCATGTCCTCGTCGAGCGTCTGCAGCCGTCCGCGATCGGTCGCCGACACTGTGCGCTCCGGAATCTTCGCCATCCGCGCGACCGTCCGCTCGACGTCGCGCGTGCCGACCGTGACCGGCTCGGTCGTGCCCGTGCCGCGGAGATGCCCCGCGACTCCCGCCTCGTCCATCACGTCGATCGCCTTGTCTGGCAGGAAGCGGTCGTTGACGTAGCGCGCCGACAGCTCGACCGACAATCTGATCGCCGAGTTCGTGTAGCGGACGTTGTGATGCTTCTCGTAATACGACTTGATGCCGTTGAGAATCTGCACCGCTTCGTCCTGCGTCGGCTCGACCACGTCGATTCGCTGGAAGCGCCGCGCGAGCGCCTTGTCCTTGTCGAACGAGCGCTTGTATTCCTGGTAGGTCGTCGATCCGATACAGCGCAAATCGCCCGACGCGAGCGCCGGCTTCAGCAGGTTGGACGCGTCCATGGTCCCGCCCGACGCCGCTCCCGCGCCGACAATCGTGTGAATCTCGTCGATGAACAAGATCCGCTTCGAGTCGCCGACTACGGCCTTGATGACGGCCTTCAGCCGCTGCTCGAAGTCGCCACGAAAGCGCGTGCCCGCCAGCAGCGCGCCCATGTCGAGCGCGTAAATTTCGACGCCCTTCAGCGCGTCGGGCACGTCGCCCTTGTGAATCGCGAGCGCGAGTCCCTCGGCCAGCGCCGTCTTGCCGACTCCAGCCTCGCCGACGAACACGGGATTGTTCTTGCGGCGGCGCAGCAGTACATGCACCGCGCGCTCGAGTTCCTTCTTGCGGCCGACTAGCGGATCGATTTTTCCGTCCGCCGCGCGCTTCGCGAGATTGATCGCGTAAGTGTTGAGCGCCTTCGACGGCGACATCTTGCGCTCGCCCTCTTCGTCGCCGCCTTCATGCTCGTGGCCGTCGCGGTCGATCGAATCCTTGCCGTCCGATTCGTCGCCGTCCTCGTCGTCTTCGGCGCCGGCCTTCGAAACGCCGTGCGAGATAAAATTGATCACGTCGAAGCGCGTAACGCCCTGCTCCTGCAAAAAGAAAATCGCCGGCGATTCCGTCTCATGGAACATCGCGACCAGCACGTTGCCGCCCGTGATTTCCTGGCGCCCCGCCGATTGCACGTGCAACGCCGCCCGCTGCAGCGCCCGCTGCACTCCGATCGCATAGCGCGGCGAGACCTCTTCGCCCTTGGGCATCCGCTCGACCTGCTCGTCGAGATAATGCGCGAGCTTGCGCCGCAGCGCGTCGAGGTCGGCGCCGCAACTTTTCAGAATCGTGGTCGTCGTCACGTCATGCAGCATCGCGAACAGCAGATGCTCGAGACACACGAACTCGTGGCGCCGGTTAACGGCTTCGGTCATCGCGAGCTGCAGCGTTACCTGCAGTTCGCGGCTGATCATGATGTTGTTATTCGGTGAAGCCATCGATGCTATCGCTCGGTCACTCCTTTTCCATCACGCATTTGAGCGGATACTCGGCCTGCCGCGCGAGTTCCTCGACGGTGTGCGTCTTGGTCTCCGCGACTTCGAATGGATACACACCCGCTACGCCCATGCCGTTCTGATGCACGTGCAGCATGATTCGCGTCGCGTCGGCATGCGGCTTGTGAAACACCGCCTTCAGTACTTCGACGACGAATTCCATCGGGGTGTAATCGTCGTTGAGCAAAATCACCTTGTAGAGAGGCGGTTTGGCGGTCTTCGACTTGGTGCGGGTCTTGCGCTCGGTGACGATATCGCCGTCGCCGGAACGGCCGTCGCCATTGCCGTCACCCTCGGTGATTCGCGCCGAAATTTTGCGCACGAAATCCTCCATCGCACCTCTGTCGCTCGGAGCGCCTCGCTCCGTCTGATAAATATAATAACAAATTCTCCGATGCCTAGTGAGCATCGGAATAAATCGGTTCAGTTGCGATAAGTCTGATAGTTTGACCGTTCTGAATTGCAATGAATGACTCAGCGCCACGACTCGACGTCGCGATCGTCGAGGGTATCGACAAAATTTCGCGCGACGCGTGGGACAGTCTGCTCGCCCCGGACGACTCGCCGTTCGTCGAATGGGACTGGCTGCGCGCGATGGAGCAATCCGGCTCGGCCGCGCGCGACACCGGATGGGCCCCGTACCATCTCGTCGTTCGCCAAGGTCCAAAAAAGCAAATCGTCGCCGCGTGCCCGCTCTACCTCAAGACGCACAGCATGGGCGAGTTCGTCTTCGACCACGGATGGGCCGACGCGGCCGAGGGCGCAGGCATCCGCTACTTCCCGAAAATTCTTGTGGGAGTGCCGTTCACGCCTCATACGGGACGCCGATTTCTCACCGCGCCGGGCAGTGATCGAGCGGGCCTGATAAATCTGCTCGGCCTCGCACTCACATCCATCTGCGAGGACAACAAGCTCTCGTCGGTGCACGTGAATTTTTGCGAACCCGACGAAGCCGCCGCGCTCGCGCCGATCGGATTCATGGAGCGGCTCGGCTATCAGTACCATTGGCACAACGCGGGCTTCGCGACCTTCGACGACTACCTGAATCGCCTCAAGCACAAGCGCCGCACCGCAGTCCGCCACGAACGCGCCGCGATGGACGATCAGGGCGTCCACGTCCGCGTCGTCGCCGGAGAGGAAATCCCCGACAAGAAGTTTGCCGAGATGTACCGAATCTATTGCTCGACGATCGAGAAGCTGTACTGGGGCCGCCGGTATCTCACGCCGGATTTTTTCGACCTGATCCGCAGGACGTTCAAACGCAACATGGTCTTCATCGGCGCGTACGCGGGGCGTGAGCTGATCGCCGGCGCCGTCAACCTGGCCAAGGCAAACGTGATGTACGGCCGCTACTGGGGATGCTTCCGCGAGGTCCGCTTCCTGCACTTCAACGTTTGCTACTACGCGGGAATCGAGCACTCGATCCTGCACGGCATCCAGCGCTACGAGCCTGGCGCCGGCGGTGAATACAAGTGGCTGCGCGGCTTCGACCCGGCACTAACGCAGAGCATCCACTATGTATCGAATCCGTATCTAAAGCGCGCGATTGCGGGATTCCTGAAGCGCGAGCGCCACGAAGTCGAGCGATGGATCGTCGCCGGCAAGGAGCGGAGCCAACTGAAACCGCCACCGCCGTCCGACCAGGAAGCGGAATAATCAAAAGACGGTTATGCGATTTCGCGGATGTTCGTCGGCGTCGAGGGGAAGTCGAGTTCAGGCGCTGGTTCGCCGGTCAAATTCGTCACGCGATTTCGATAGCGCGTCAGATGCCCCTTGGCGACTTCGAACGCGTCCTGCGCCTTCGACAATGACTTCCCAAGCTCATCGAACCGATTCTCGAAATGGCCGAATGCGTTCTGCGCCTTCTTCAATTCCTCGGTCGCGCGCTCGTGCCCCTTCGCATACTCGTACATTTTGAAGACCATCTGGATCGACTGCAGCGTCACGATCAAAGTATTTGGCGAAACCGGATACACGCGCCGCTTGTTGAGCCAGTCGCTGAGTTCCGCGTTCAGCACAGCTTCCATGTAGAGCGTCTCGCTCGGCAGATACATCAGTGCCATGTCGGTCGTGCCCGCTTCGGGCCTGATGTATCCGGCGATTCGCTTGGCCTGCTCCTTCATCACACGCTCGAATTCGACGCGCGCCTGGTCAACAGACTGAGGATCGTTCGCTTCGAAAAGCGCGAGCACCTGCTCGCGTGGAAACTTGGCGTCGATCGGCAGCACGCGGTCGGGAAACTTTATGATCGCATCGACGCGGCCCGAACCCTCGCCACCCGGCGACGCCTGCAGGTCGTACATATGACGCGGCAGAAAATCCTCAAGCAGCCGCTCCAGACCCTGCTCGCCGAATCGTCCCCGCAGATGGGGCATCTTGAGCAGATTGTTCAGGTCGTTGATCGACGCCCCGATCACGCCGAGATTTTTCAACTGCTCCTGCGCTTCATTGAGATGATTCTGAACTTTTTCGAACTGCGCAAAACCGTCCTTAATGTTCTGATCCAGCTTTACCTGCACATTGTTCGTAATCGCCGCCAGCTTTTCGCCGACGTCCGAGCGGATCCCCTCGATGCTCTCCCTGGTCTGCGTCGTCAGCGTCGTGATCTCCAGCTTGAGAGAGTTCGCCTGCTCCTGGCGTCCCGCAGAGAGATGCTGCTCCAGCGCGGCGTTGAGGTTCAGGAATCCTTCGGACAGACGATCGGCGGTCGCAAGGCTGAGATCGCCCTGCGCCTGCTGAAGCCGTCCGGCAAGGTCGGTGCGCGTCTGCGTCAATTTCTCGTCGAGACTGCGAGCGACCGAATCGAGGCGCTCGTCCAAACGCGCGAAGGAATCATTTGCCCGGAGCGAGCGCAGTTTGCCGATTACAACTAGAATCCCAGCAATCGACAGGACGCTCAGAACAACCAACGCCGCCACAATCATTTCCGATTCCATCAAAGCCACCTCCGCGCCACCCGCGTCGATTCTAACCTTCGATAGGGGCGGCGTCGAACTCACGATCCACATCTTAGCGCCTCGCGATGACAACGGTTCCTCGCGATGCGCCCAATCCGCGCGCCTGCTATCGTGACCATCCAACGGAGCCGATACTTGAAAGACCTGCTCACCAAGGGCTCGATTGCGATTCTGCTCGGTACCGGCGGCGTCGGTAAAACCACGATTGCCGCTGCGCTCGCGCTGGCGGGCGCAGCGGCGAATCTCAACACCGCGGTGATAACAGTCGATCCGTCCGAGCGCCTGCGCGACGCGCTCGGCCTGGCGCGGCTGGGCGGGCAGCCGACGCGAATAGGCGCGCGGCAGCTGGCGAGCGCAGGACTCGATTCGCAGCTTCAGCTATCCGCCATGATGCTCGACGTGTCCGGGGCGTGGGACGCGATCGTCGAGCGGTTCGTTGCGGATCCGGCGACGCGCCAGCGGGTTTTCGAGAATCCATTTTACAAAAGCCTGACGGCAGAGTTCGCAGGCTCCGAGGCGTTTGCCGCGCTGCAGCGCCTCTACGATCTTCACCAGACACACGCCTTCGAGCTGGAAGTCGTGGACACACCGCCGGCGTCGCACTCGTTCGAGTTTCTGCAAACGCCCGCGCGTATGATTCGCCTGCTGGATTCGCGGACCGCGCGATGGCTTTTTACGCCGTCGCTCTCCGCTGGCCGGATTGCGATGAAGGTCGCGAGCGAGGCCGCGCGATTTGTGGTGCGCGAAATCGAGCGCTTCGCCGGCAGCAACGTGCTCTCGACTATAACGGACTTCTTCGCCGCCATGGCCGAGAGCATGGACGCGATTGTCGATCGCCTGCAGAAGACTGAGGCGTTGCTGCATTCGCCTGCCATTAAATTCGTGATGGTCACGACACCGGAACCCGACCGCATCCGGCAAGCGCGCGAGCTGCTCGCCCAGATGGACGCCGAGGGACTCAAGCTCTCCGCGATCGTGATCAATCGGTTCCTCGACGAGCGGACATGGTCGGCAATAGCGGGCTCCGGCGGCAGTCCGCTCAGTCATCTCGCGGAGATTTCGCAATTAAGATTGTCGCTGAGTAAAGATGGCGCGGACGCCAACGGCTTGGGCCGGATGGTCAGTTATTTCGAGGAGTATCGCGACCGCACGCTCGACGAGGTCGAGCGCGTGGCGGCGTTGGCGCGCGAGCTGCCGAAGGGGGTGAAGCTGGCAATCGCGCCGGAGATTGAGGCTGGGGTGAGGGATTTGGCGGCATTGTCGAGGGTGTCGGGGTATTTGATTTCAGGCACCGCTATTCTGAAGGCGTTGGAGATGGCAGCGCGCGTGGTGGTGGTGTCGGGGGGAACCTAACCCCTAACCTCTTCCCGCACTGGAAGGGGGATCGGAGCTAGGAGAGGAAGACTGTGCTTGAATCGCGGAACCCTCACCTAACCTCTCCCGTGAAATAACGGGCGAGGGATCAGAGGCCGCGCCGCCCGGCACATCGAACGTTCACTGAAAAGAGAACCGGAGTGAGTCTGTAAGCCGGGTTTTGTGTCCCTTGCGGGCGGCGGTCATTCCTCTAGGCCGCCGATTGCTCGGCGGCTCATGCGACCATACCCGAGGCCTTAAGAGCGGGCCGCTCAGCCTCCTATTTGGTCTTGCTCCGGATGGGGTTTGGCATGCGCGCACGATCACTCGCGCGCCGGTGGGCTCTTACCCCACCATTTCACCCTTACCCTTGCGGGCGGTGTATTTTCTGTGCCACTTTCCGCGAATCGCTCCGCGCCGCCGTTAGCGGCCATCCTGCCCTATGGAGCCCGGACTTTCCTCTTCCCATTTAAGGGAAGCGACCGCCCGACTCACTCCGGCGGTGTTAGAGTAGCATCTTTTCGCGCGGCGCTCCGCTATCGGCCACTGAAACGCTGGAACAGAACCTTGAGTCGCGCGCGAAAAATGCGCGCTGCATAAGGACCCTCACCTTCATCCTCTCCCTTGCAGGGAGAGGGGAAGAACTACGAGCCAGGATTGTGCACAACTCTCTCGTACAAAGGAGAGGTTAGGATCCGTCCGCCCCTAACAACTTCCTAACAGGGACGACGTCCGTCCTCTCATTAACATTAACATTGGTGCAGGGGTCACCCCTGCCCAGGGAGGTGCGGAACCCACGGCGGGTTCCGCATTCAATCAAGTGGTTTTCCCTTCCGCCGGCTCCTCGTAGTACAGCACGCGCTGGCAGTTCGGGCAGAAGTGGATCTGCAAATGCTTCTGGATCTCGTTGTACAACTGTGGTGGCAGCCGCATCCTGCATCCCTGGCAGGTCCCGCCCTTGGCCAACGCGACCGCGACGCCCGCGCGCCGGCTGAAGATCATCTGGTAGCGCGAGAGCAGGTTCGCGTCGACGTTCTCGGCGACTTTCTCGCGCGCCTTGCGAGTCTTGCTGATATTGCCCCTGAGCCCCTCGACTTCCGCCGCGATTTCTTTTTCCGCCGCTGTCTGATCGACGCGGCCCTTCGCGATCGCTTCCGTGAGCTCCTTGATTCGCGCCGTCCGCACGTCCGCGCCTTCCATCGACGTGAGCAACTCGGTCTCGAGCCGCTGATTGGTCTCCTTCAACGACTCGATCTCATGGGTCAGCGCCTGCAGCTCCTTGTCGTTGCGGACCAGCGTCAACCGCATCCGCTTGTTGCGGATTCTGACTTCGCCCTCGGCCAGCTCGCGCTCGGCCTTTTTGCGCACCGCGGTTATTTCCTTGTCTTGTTCGGTAAGGCGATCGAGTTCGGCCTGGTTGCTCTGGTTCTCAATGCGAAGTTGGTCAACTCGCCCGGCAATCGAGGTCAGCGACTGCTCCAACTCTTGCAGTTGCCGGTCGATGATCTGAAGATCCATCAGCCGGTTTATCTCTTCACGCAATTCGTCCCTCCGCTAAAGTTGTGCGCGTCGCGCAAAGTTTTTTGTTCGTTATAGTGATGCGGCCCGCCAGTGCCGCCGCAGGCACGAATGGTATGGGCCCACCAGGATTTGAACCTGGGACCAGCCGGTTATGAGCCGGCAGCTCTGAACCTGGCTGAGCTATGGGCCCTCTGAGATGCATCAGGTTGCCCTGATGGTAGCAAGTTCGCGCGGCAGACTTAAGGGCTGATCGCTTAAACATTCGTTCAACTTATGTACATGCGTTAGTTCATGCACCGCGGCTCTCGCGCCTATGCGCGATTACGGCCTGCGCGGCAGCGGCCGCCTGGCCAGGCTCCGACTCACGCGCGGACACGTCGGCTGCGCTCTGGCGCAGGCGTCCCAGTTCGCGCGTGCGGCGGCGGCGCTCGAGCGCAACGACGAAATCGTTGACCAACGCACGGCACTTCTCGAGCTCGCTGGAAACTTTCTCAGTGTCGTTGTCGAGCTCGTCGTTCAATGGTCCGACGGCAAACTCGCTCACGCGACCTTGCTCGTCGGGCGACAATCGATCCGCAATCCATTGCTCCAAGGCAGTGTATGGCTCGTCGGTGCGGCACAAGTCAGCGAGCACTCCGCCGAGGCGAATTTCTTCGAAATTCGCCCTCGCCCCGGACTGCGCAATTTCATTGCGGAGCTCCGGATGCAGGAGCGCCAGCGCGATAAGGCCGATCTCGGCCTTCGCGCCGGCGTCGCCGCCGCCACCCGCCGCGGCGGGCGGCGGATTGGGGTTCGCGCGCGTATCGCGCGCGAACCGCGACGGCGTCGCGGACCGCGATAGCGGTCCGCGCGCCTCTTTGCGCAATACTTCCTCGCCTATCGACAGCAGGTCGGCGGCTTTGCGCGCCAGCAAATCGAACTGGAACGGATCGCCCACCAGCTTCAGCATCTCGGCCACGCGCTGCGCCGCGCGCGCCCGCTCGGCGATCGAGCCGCGCGCCTCTCCCGCCTGCTCGCTCAGAAAATAATCAACCAGCAACTCGGATTTGTCGGTCAATTCGGCGAACGCGGCGGCGCCGCGCTCGCGAACGAATGTGTCGGGATCGAAACCTGACGGAATAAAAATCCCGCGGCCCAGCAAGCCCGCCTGCAGGAAAGTCTCCAGCGCCCGCATCGAGGCTTTGCGCCCCGCCGTGTCGCCGTCGAAGCACGCGATTACATTCTTCGTGTAGCGGCTCAGCACGCGAAGCTGCTCGACCGTCAGCGCCGTGCCGCATCCCGCCACCACCTCTTTGAATCCCGCTTGCCACAGCGCAATCACATCGAAGTATCCTTCGACGAGAATGGCGCGATCTTTCCCGGATGACGCACTCGACGAAATCGCCTGCCGCGCTTCGAACAGCCCGTATAGGGTGCGCGTTTTCGAATACAGCGGAGATTCGGGCGAGTTGATGTACTTGGGGAGGCGCGCGTCGAGCACGCGGCCGCCGAATGCGATCGCGCGGCCTTGCGCGTCGCGAATCGGGAACATCACACGCGCGCGGAACATGTCGTACGCGCCCGATTCGTCCTTCCGGACCAGCCCGATCTTGATGCCCGCGTCGCGCAGGCCGCGCTTTTCCAGCGCCTTCGCCAGGGACGCCGGCCGGCTGGGCGCATATCCGACCATGAACGCGCGCGCCGTCTCGATACTGATACCGCGCGACTTCAGGTAATCGCGCGCCATCGCCCCGTCGGTCGTGTTCCACAGCACGTGGGCGAAGAATTCGGCGGCGACCTTGCTTGCTTCGAGCATCGCCTCGCGCTCGCCCGCCGCCGGTCCCGATACATCATGCTCGGGCAGAGTCACACCGTATTTTTTCGCGAGCGAGCGCACCGCTTCCGGAAACGTCAGCCCCTCGACGCGCGTGATGAAATTGAAAACGCTGCCGCCGACGCCGCATCCAAAGCAATGGAAGAATCCGCGCTCGGCATTCACCGAGAACGACGGCGTCTTCTCATTGTGGAACGGACACAGCCCGACGAAGTTGCGCCCCGCCCGGCGCAGACGCACATGTGCGCCGATAATCTCCACGATATCGGCGCGCGAGCGGACTTCCTCGATCTTGTCGTCGCCGAAACGTCCCATCAGCCGCCCACCACCGTCCGCAACCGCTCTGGATAATTCGTCATGATACCGTCAACACCGCATTCGACGAGCGCGCGCATCCGCGCGTCCGCATCCACCGTCCAAGTGTACACCCTGAGGTCGCGCTCGTGGGCCGCCTTGCACAGGTCGGCCGTGACCATGTCCCAGCGCGGGTTGATCGCATGCGCGCGCATCGCAACCGCGTTCATCATCAGGTCAACCGGCTTCTCTTCGGCAAGCAAGCCGACGCGAATGTTGAAATGGAGCTGCTGAATTTTTTTCAAATATTCCCAATCGAAGCTCGACACGATGCTATCGCTGAACGCGTTGCGCGCCTGCATGATCTGCGCGACCTGATGCTCGAGGCCACCAGCTTTGAGCTCGATATTGAGCCCGCACCTGCCGCTGGTGACGGCGAACACTTCGTCGAGCGTGGAAATTCGCTCGCCCGTGAGCGCGCCACCCTTGAACTTCGCGCCCGCGTCCAAGCGCTTGAGCTCCTCGAGCGTCAGTTCCGCGACCTCGCCCTTGCCGTCCGTCGTGCGCTCGACAGTCTCGTCATGAATTACGACGACGCCGCCGTCGCGGCTGAGCTGAACGTCGAGTTCGCACATGTCCGCACCTGCGTCGATAGCGGCGCGAAACGCGCTCAGGGTGTTCTCGGGAAAAGTACCGCTCGCCCCGCGATGGGCTATGTTCAGCACAGCCCGCTTCCACCACCTTGGAACAATTGAAGTCTGATAATGAAGCGAGTTTACGCGTTCATGGAGCGGAGGCGCAAACGCGTCCTCCCTCCTTTTCAACAATCGATGCGGCGAAATGAGGCCTCGAAAGAAATCCGCGCTGATGCCAAACTTCAGCCGGGACTGTATGCAACACGCAGCCGCATCGAGGCGAAGCTACACGAGGGCGATTTTCCGCACGCACGCGCATCTCGCGGACGAAGCAGCGGGAATCCTCGTCGCGGGCGGCGCAATCGGATGCGCTGTCGCTGGCATGAAGTTGCCGCGCGCGCGTGAGGATAAGACCGTCGCGCTCGAAGCATACTTCGACCGGATCTCAGCGACCGAACTGTCGCGACTGCGACTGATGATGGAACAGGCGGGGATGCTCGCCGACGCCGCGCGCGACGGCAGTGTGAGGAGAATCGTCGATCCCGGATGGTCCACGCTTTGGATGAAACGCTTCGGGCCGTTTCGCGTCGGGCGGCGAATGCTGATCGTGCCGCCGTGGAAGCGAGAGAATGAGCCCGGCCGTACAACCGTCGTGGTCCACCCCGCGCGCGCGTTCGGCACCGGACACCATCCGACGACCGCGGGCGCTCTGCGCGCGATCGAATCGATTGTCGCCGCGCATGCACCACGATCGATCCTCGACGCCGGCACCGGCTCCGGCGTCCTGGCGATCGCGGCATCGCTGCTGGGCAAGCGCAACGCGGAAACAATCGCAATCGACATCGATCCGACGGCGCTGGAGAACGCGCGCGCCAACGCGCGCCTCAATGGCGTCGAGAAATCAATTCGATTTTCGTCGGTGCCGCTCGCATCGATCCACCGGCACTTCGATCTGATCGTGGCAAATATCCTGAGTGGCACGTTGATCGAGCTCGCACCGCATCTGAAGCAAATCGTCGCGCCCGGCGGGCGGTTGGTCCTTGGCGGCTTCCTCGCCGACGAGGCCGACGACGTACTCGATCACTACCGGCCGCCGTTGCGCTGTCTCAGCCGCAAGACGCATCGCGGCTGGACGACGCTCGTGATGTCGCGAGCGCCACGCTGATGCCTGCGACGCCGCGTTTTTCGCTCGCACACGCCCCTGACGCGAGACACCTTGCGCAGGTCGAGGGGGAGGAGTTGCATCACATGCGCGCGGTGCTGCGATTAGCCGCCGGCGCGCGCGTGTCCTTGCTCGACCCGGCGGGCATCGAGCATCACGGCGTGATCGAACGCTACGAGCGCGAGCGCGCCGTCGTTCGCATCGAATCGTCGTCGCCCTCGCCCGCTCGGCCTCAAATCATTCTGGCCGCCGCAATCATCAAAGGGCCGCGGATGGACTTCATCGTAGAGAAGGCAGCCGAGTTGGGCGCGTCCGAGCTGTGGCCTTTGGTATGTGCGCGCGGATTGGTTCGTTCGCCCGGCGCGGAGCGGCTCGCGCGTTGGCGCCGGCTCGCGCTCGCGGCAGCAAAGCAAAGCCAGTCGCCGTCCGCAATGGAAGTACGGTCGCCGGTCGGCGTTGACGACTTGATTCGTGGTGTGCCGCCGGGGACGCTCGCCGTAATCTGCGCGCAAGGCGGCGAGCCGCTGGGCGAGGTGATTCGACGCGCGCATCCGCGTGCGATATTGATAGCGGTTGGACCTGAGGGTGATTTCGACAACGACGAACGCGCGAAAGGCGCGAAGGCAGGATTCGTCGCGGCGGGGCTCGGGCCAAATCGCCTCAGGAGCGAGACGGCGGCTCTGGCAGCGGTCGCTATAGCACAGGGGTTGCTTCACGATGGGCAAGGGTCAAGCGAAGATGCCGAAACGAAGTAAGACGATGGCGCGCAAGTTCGCGTTCATCATGGACCCGCTGGAGCGGGTGCTGGTCGACAAGGACACGACGTTCGTGTTCATGCTTGAGGCGCAATTCCGCGGCCACGAGATTTATTCTCTCGGGCTGCGCGACCTCTACGCACGCGGCGCCCAGGTGATCGCGCGGGCCCGGCAATGCGAGCTGACGCGACGCGAAAATCCGCATTACAAGTTTCTCGACGAGGGCGCCGAGTATCCGCTCGAGGCTTTCGACGCCATCTTCATGCGCAAGGATCCGCCCGCCGACGCGGCCTATCTCTACGCCACGATGCTGCTCAGCCTGGCCGACAGCCGGCGCACCTTCGTGCTGAACAACCCGGCCGGCCTGCGCGAGGCTAACGAAAAGCTCTACTCGCTGAATTTCCCCGACGCGATTCCGCCGACGCTCGTGACCTATGAAATTCCGCGGCTCAAGACTTTTCTCGACGAACAGGGCGGCGAGATGATTGTGAAGCCGCTCGACGGACACGGCGGCGAGGGCGTATTCCTGGTCACGACCAAGGATCGCAACCTCGGCGCGATTCTCGAGACGGTGACGCAGTACGAAACGCGGCTGATCATGGCGCAGCGCTATCTCGCCGACGCTCGCAACGGCGACAAGCGATTGATCGTGCTTAACGGCGAGCCGCTCGGATGCACGCTGCGGGTGCCGCGCGAGGACGAGCATCGCGGCAACATCCACGTAGGCGGCACCTGCGTGAAGGCGCCGGTGACGGCGCGCGATCGCGAAATCTGCCGGATGCTGAAGTCGCGGCTGGAGCGCGACGGGCTATACTTCGTCGGCCTCGACATCATCGGCGACTACCTGACCGAGGTGAACGTGACGAGCCCGACCGGAGTGCAGGAGATCGACCGGCTCGACGGCGCGAACCTGGAAGGCAAGGTGATAGATTTTGTCGAGTCACGAGTGGCGAGCCTCAAGCGATAAGCGAGCCGTTGCAAGGCGCGTCAATCATCGGTACGAATGATCTCTTCAGTGTCCCATCCTCGCGTTCTGTGAGATAACCGATCGCGTGAAGATGACCGAGACGGTGGGCAGGTAGCTCAGTCGGTAGAGCAAAGGACTGAAAATCCTTGTGTCGAGTGTTCGATTCACTCCCTGCCCACCAACAAAATCCATGCAAACAAAGAGTTTTCTGATGAGCGACGGCCGCTTCAACGCTCTGCGATGCCTCTGACTTTGCCCGTACCGTGTCCATTTTCAAAAATCGAGCTTACGCCTTCGCGAGCGCGACCACCTTCGGTTCGGATTTCTTCTGAGAGTCGGAAAGATGGAGCGCCGCCAGCCTCGCGGCGCCGTCTTTCAGCATGGACTCGTCCGCGATTGCGTACCGCTGGTAGATGCTCTGCGTGCGATGCCCGACCATCGCCATCGCAGCCGACCGCGGCACGCCGGCGCGCTCGAGGTTTCGAACGGCCGTCCGCCTGAAGTCATGTGGAATCTTGCCGGCGAGGCACGCGCGTTCGCAGGCGCTCATCAAGCCTTGCGAAAAGAGCCAACGGGCTTGCCCTCGCGATGAAACAGCCACGGGATAATCTGTCCGCTCCCTCTTTCAATAGCGCGCGTTCGGTCGAGCTGCGCTGCCAGCGTCGCTCGCAGCTCCGGGGTCAGCGGAAACATCCGGCCTTCGCCGTTCTTGCTTTCGCCGGGGTCCAGCCGGAGCCAGCCGGCCTCAAGGTCGACGTGACGCTTCTGCCGCGTCAGGATCTCCGAAGTGATGCGCCATCCTGTGATGTATCCGACCTCGAGCACTGGCCGAATCGCCTCAGCGGTGCGCTTCGCCATCGCTAGCTCGTGGTTAATTTTAGCTGGCGTCATTCCCTTCCGTCGTAGCCGCTCGCGGAACGCCTCGTCCTCTTCGCGAGTGACCGGAAGCTCGGCGAGTACCGCCCTGAACTCTTCGGCTTCGAAAAATCCCTCTCGCCGATTCGCTTCATGTAACATCGAAACGTGCGGCCGTGATGCGACCTTGCCGGCGATCTCCGCAAGTTTGAGCGCCCGCTTCAATGCTGCGAGTTCCCGGTTGATCGTCGCCGCGCTCGCCTTCTGTGACTGCCGATGGGTGACATAGGCCGTAATCCGGTCGCTCGTAATTTCGATCGCATGAGATTCAGCGAAGTACTCGCGCAGATGCCCGAGCGCATCTTCGACCCGATCGAGGCTCCGCCGTCCGTTGGCCTTGTAATCCGCGGTGAGCATCGAAGCCAAGTCCTCGAGGGTCGTTCGCTCGACGCTTGGTCCTACCGGCCGGCCACGCGACACGTCGCCGAGCCGCTGCTTGAGTAACTTCATCGCGGCCGCATGGCTCAGCGGCCGGCCATCTTCCGAGCGCCCGGCGGATTCGCGATGCTTCTTGCCGCGGTGATAGTAGGAAATCCACCAGACGGCTGACTTCTTCCGTCGTCCCGTCTGCTTGTCGATGTAGGTCGGCTGATAGACCGACCCGATTCCACGCGTCTGTCTCATCGCGCACCCCCTTGACGCTTCGGCGTCGATTTGAAGTAGAAATCCAGTGCAGCGGCGATCACGTCCTGAAGGTCCCTGCCCTCGTCGAGTGCTCTTATCGATGCCTCGCGCCATAACGCCTTGGGCAACTTTACACTCGTCTTGACGGTCGCGGCCGCTTCCCTTGCTGATGTTCCCTTTACCATATCCAGATATCTAGCATCCTGAATATCGCAACGTCAAACGGCCTTTCGTGTGGCGAGCCGGCGTCTAATACCAAGCTCAGAGCACAGCAGCGTCTTTCGCGAGATTCGTCTCACAAAAGGCAACCGCTTCGCGTTGCGGTAGATCCACCGACGCGGGCGTCGTAGCACGGTCGCCGCCTCGTCGGGTGTGAGCATCGGTCCCTCGTCCTGGGTGGCGGGTGCGGACGACGGCGCTGCGGGCGAAGCAAGCTCTGGCTCGACAAGCAGCCGCGCCACCAAGGCCGGGATCACGGCCGGGATGTGCTCACGCGGTATAGAGGCAACGAAGTCAGACGACACCGGAATCTGTGCGGTCATGAGGACCTCACGCTCGAAAGATTCCGGCGAGAAAGGCGCTAGGGCCGGTGTTACGCCTAGTCGCTAATCTAATCTTCGTCGCGCCTTCTATCAAGGTCATACTGGGACTTATGATTTTCAATCACATGGTCCCAGAATGGGCCAACGGGCAGTGGGGCTAACCCGTACCTATGACGGAACTATGGCGGTTAGCCTTGAAAAATATTTTTGGCGGTACTGGTTACGGGTCCCTCTGTCGCGTATTGAAAGCCACTATGGCGAACGTCGCGCGCAAGATCAATTCACTCCTGGGTGAACGTGTGGGCGCGCGATTTTAGGCCCTGGTTCTTAGGCGTGGTGGGGGGTCGAAATTCAATAGGAAAGGCAAAGAGTCTGGCAGTGCCTTTGATAACTAATCAAAGGTTCCCTGAATAGCTCAATCGATCCGCGGCCGATTCCCCGAGCTATGGCGCAACTATGACGCTAGACCTGGGCTAGACCGGGGCTCGGCCGAGCCCTGCCTAGCTGGCAGTGATGAAACAGCGCTTATCGGTATATCCGCTCTTTTGGCATTGGCGCACAGTGTCCAATCAACGATTGTTTGATTGTGGCGATTGTCTAGCATCTGCAAGGGGTGGGGGTGAGGGAAATTCAATAAGATTCTCTGTTCACTAATGGTTTGCGACGCAAGGCTTCGCTCGGGCGACCCGGCTAGGACTTCTATGCACGATGCGCATCAGACCTATTCAATCCTACACTGCGCCAATGACTAGACTGATGCGCTGAGTCTAGGTGCAGGAATCAGCAGGCGTTGACAGCTAGTCACAATCAGAAGACGCTAGAAGCTAGATTCGAAAGCTCGATCTCGCGCGACAATCACCCACGCGCAGAATGGGAGCGAAATAAACAATGAGACTAACAGATGAAATGTCCGACAAACGAACAATTCCAAGACACAAAGAAAACCCGCGACTAGGCTCAAGTTGGCTGTCCGAAAATGCGGTCCAAAAATCATCGCGGCTGATCGGGTACGCGCGAGTGTCCACCACCGATCAACACCTGAACCTGCAACAGGATGCGCTCGCGAAAGCAGGATGCTCGCGAATCTATGCTGATGAGGGTGTCAGCGGCGCCGTGAGCGTGGGGCCACAGCTTACACGCGCGCTCAGCGGTCTCCGGGCTGGCGACACGCTGGTTGTGTGGCGCCTGGATAGACTTGGCCGATCGCTCTCGCACCTGATTGCGACCATCGACGATCTAGGCCGGCGCGGATGCCATTTCAAATCGATCACCGAAGCTATCGACACCACCACGGCCGGGGGAACGCTCATCCTTCATATTATGGGTGCGCTGGCGCAATTCGAGCGCACTCTAATAGTCGAGCGCACGCGCGCAGGCCTGACAGCTGCAAAGAGGCGTGGTGTCCGCCTTGGCCGTAAGCCGAGTCTTAATCAGGAACAGATTAAGCACGCGCGCCAGCTGCTCGAAACCGAGGGCGGCCGGGCTGTAGCTCGCACGCTAGGCGTTTCGCGCTCGACACTTTACGCCAGCTTGCGCGGTCCCCTCTTACCCGTTAAGGCGGGGGAATGATGTTGCCACTGTTGTCTGTCGGACAAGTCGGGCACCCAGCATTCTCACGCTGCTCGGCCTGCCTTTGTTGTTCAGCTTCTTCGCGCTGCTCGGCTTGTTCGGCCTGTTCGGCCTGCTCTTGTCGCTCAGCTTCGTGGCGCTGCTCCTGCTCTTGTTGTTCAGCATCCTCGCGCTGCTGCGCCTCATAGCCTTCGTCGTAAGAAGACGACTGCGCCATCACATATCTAGGCCCTAAAAGCACTAGTGGCCTGTAACAGATGAAATGGTATCAAGGCTGATGCGCTGTGAGGGGTCGCGGTAAGTCCACTTGATAGGCTTGGGTGCGCGATTGTAGTGACGGATGTAGCGCATGAGCTTGCGG
>Ga0074046_10001427_pt1 | contig 21612 bp, 20 predicted proteins | sample BogForMeECP23OM3_FD_94441 | JGI IMG/M metagenome (GOLD analysis project Ga0074046, IMG submission 94441) | Bog forest soil microbial communities from Calvert Island, British Columbia, Canada - Bog Forest MetaG ECP23OM3 | ecosystem: Environmental > Terrestrial > Soil > Wetlands ... | reverse complement strand
GGTGCGTAGTGTCCTTGACGCGATTCTGCAGGACCTTCTCAGTGATCTCTTCCTCATCGAAGACGACAATTTCCTTGATCGAGCGTACGCCGCGTTTCAAATCCTCTCCAATGGCCAGAACCTCGCGGATCACAATAGGCGAGCGTGAAAGTGCCTTCAGCACTCGCCGCTGTCCGCGCTCGATACGCTTGGCAATGTCCACTTCCCCTTCACGGGTGAGCAGAGGGACTACGCCCATCTCGCGCAGGTAGATGCGGACCGGATCGTCAGTCTGTTCAACAGCGCCGGGAGCCAAGTCGAGTCCGAGGTCCTCGCCGGGCTCCACTTCCTCCTCAAATGTTCTTTTCAGTAACGAGGAAGGCAGCTTGGGCTGGCGTTCAAGCACGTCAATGCCCAGCGTGCCGATGGTGCCAAGCACGTCGTCCAGATCCTCCGGGGAACGGACATCATTGGGAATCAGGTCATTCACCTCCACCTCTGTTGTAGGCGAGATACCCCTTCTCTTTTCCGGCATCAATGAGTTTCTTAATGTCGTCAAAAGCCAAGCCGAATCCCTTTCAGCGCCTTCCCGCATGGAGCAAAAGGCGCTTTGACAATAACTAAGCTTCCGCCCGTGAGCTGTCGCGTTAAACCCCGGTTGAAGCCCGAACGGGTTCACTTCTCATTTTCGCCGATACAGCTATGCGGCGGGGAGTTTCGTTTCAAGGTCCGCAAGAATTCTCAATTGCTGCGTCGCGAATTCTGTATCGGCGAACCGCCCAATTACATCATTGATGACGTCTTGAACCCGCATATCAGGGCCAAGGAATTTCCGTGTTGCCACTGAGACGAGTCGGCACAACACGAAGCGATTCGGGATATTGGCCAAAGCCTTGTGTATACGATCAGAACGCATGATCGGTCCTTATTGTAGGGCGTTGGGTTGAGCGCATGAGTTTCTTTAAGCTTAAGCGTAGAGATGCAAGATACAAACGCCCCTTCCTTGCCCGGTTCGCCGGAAGGCAGCTTAATCGCGAAGGCGCAGGGTTGTGGTCTAGCTGCAACGACGGGTCTTCGTGATCAAGAAACCTCTTACTTCGCTAGCCTGTCACGCTCCTGCCGGACGGCGTAAGAAACCAGGCGCTTGTCGCGGTCATCCCATGCGTCAATATGCTTTTGTGCAAGAGCATCGTAGAGGACATGTTCAGCCTTGCTGTCGGTCTCCGATGAATTGAAATCGGCATACGATTGAGTGCGTGCAGAGTTAAGGACTGGATACTCGTGAGCGCGCAAATCAGCCAGCGTTTGTTCATCGAGGAGAATGCTCTTCAATTCACCGCCGTCGGTCAACAAGAACTGAGCCGCGAACGACTCCAGTTCTCTCACAGTAGCAATCTCCACATCCGCCTTCAGATCCTTTGCTCGCTGCCGTGCGGCTGCGTCGTCTCCCGCAGCAACCACAACGCAATTACCGTTTCGTAGCCGTAGGACGAATAGCGTCATATATTCCCCGACTGAGTGCTACGCCAATGGCACCGAAGCAATGTCTGTTGTGAATACCTCGCCCAGCATCACTGTCAACGTTCGGGAAGCGTATCTTGCGACCAAAAAAAAGGGGTGGCACAGCTAGCCACCCCGGGCGATTGACGAGGCACCGTCTCAGGCGGCCACGACGGCGGGTTTGTGAATAGTCGAGCTAATCACATCCGAGACCCGCACTTTGGGAGGTCCGTCCAGCACCTTGTTCAGGCTCTTGAGAACTTCCGGGTAACTGGCGGTGTTATAGGCTTCGGCATTCTCTTTCGTATCCCACAGACTGATCGCGATCACGTCGGTCCCACCGGGGATCGCAAATGTGATTTCGTCCTGGAATCCCTTTTGCTTCCGCAGGATGGGAAGCACATTGGTGTCGAAAGTCTTCGTGAAATCGCTGAGCGTGTTGGGCTTCAGATGGAGAGCTACATGGCGAGCGTACATGGTCAACCTCCAGGGATTGATAGGTAATCTAAGAGGGGGAACTTCAGATGGGCTGACTTAGATCAGGAGACCTGAACGAGCGGAACATGGACATCGCTCAAGCCTCACCCTAGGCTCAGGCGGGCAGGTTGTCAAGTCCGGGTAGCCTTCCCTGTAGCCTGGTCCCTGTAGCCTGGGAACTGCATACGGGAGCCCTACGCACCGAGCCTCACCGAGATCGCAAACTTGCCGCAGCCGAAGCGGTAGGACCAAAACCCATCAAACGATAGCCTCGCTGAGGTCCACGGGACTCTCTTGCACTGGCCGTGATGCCACTAAATGTACTTTGAATCAGCAAATCTGGCAGGATAAGTGGACGGGGAAGAGGGGAGCGGGCGATTGTGGAGTTTGGCCACACCATGTCTAACAACCAAGGAGCGGCGACGGCTCGTATACGATGGAGTCGGGCAGGAGCCAAAGGAAAAAGCCCATGATCGGCAAGCCGTGGGCTGGAAGTCGCGTGTTGGTTCAGTTGTGATAGGCCAGACTTGACCTCACACGCCCTGCTGTCGGACGTGTCGTCAGGTGTACTACGCCATGTTCATCATTTCGCATTGCCCGTGACTCGGGAGGAACGAGCCAGACACGAGATGCGGTTTGTCGGTTGCCACGGCTTCCGCCCGCTGCGTCACTACCGGCGCGTGGAATTTCAAGTTATCATTTCAGCGAGACTGGCGCTGGTACCGCTGATTGCGACCTCGGGAACATTGACAAATTATTTTGGGGGAAGGATGACGATCAACTTTGTGTGGACGCGTGACGGAAACGACGACTCCATACGCTTGCAACCAATGGAGCGCCTAAAAGTATATTTGTTCGGGACAACTGTATTGTTCGCATCGTTTGGGATGGGTGAAGCGGTCTATCGACTCTTGTTTTCAGAGTTTGACGGCGCAACCGATCGCATTCCGGTTGAGGTGCTGTTTGGTTCGGTATTTGCCTGGCTTGCCACTAAGTTCGTCTGCGGCGTTTACAGAAATCGCAAGGAGAGAAGCGCAAGGCTCAACTTCATTTGGGATCGGAGTCACAAAATACGAGGCGCAGTGGAAGGAATCACTCCGGTGGCCCACCCATTGAAAAACCAACAATCGATCAGAGTGATCCGCGAAGAAGTCGATAGGATCGAGTGGGCGCTTAAGGAGATCTTGCCGGGCTAAGCTTCTCGGGCAAGCTGCAACTGGAATAGCTGCTTTCAACATTTCAACACTGCTGAGTGGAGGAACTGTTCGGTCTAGTGAGCCCACAACTTCATTATAAGGAAGCTGATCTTTGCACCCACATTTCCCGTCCGTCGACATTGAGCCATGCTAAATGTAAACCGGAGAGGAGGGCTTCGAGACATATAGGATGGAACCCGACTCAGAGTCGATGGCAGGAGGTAGATTGGGGCACGAGGCGAAGTGGGAGTATTTCTAGGCGGTCTAGGGGCGTTACCGCAAGGCGGGGCGCGAAGCCAAGCAAGGTTGGCTTGATACGGTGAGCACCACTGAGCAGTAGCTTTCCAAGGTCGAAAAGCGCATAAGCGACTTTCAATTGACAGGAAACGTAATTACTGGCGCGTTACGTTCACCCCTCCGCTGCTTGTGCGATCGTCTCGATCGCCTCCACCTGCGGCACTGGACTGGCGGGAATCCTCGCGGGCGCGCCGCGCCAGGCACCGGCCGTGAACCCCTCCTTTACGAGCTTGAAAATAGTTCGCCGATTTTGCGCAATCACCTTCACCCACGCCATTTCCCCCATCATCGGGAAATAGATGCCGCGGAAACACAGGCGCGCCAGAAAGATGTTGACGCGATAACCCAGCGGCTGGTCGTTCAGCGAGTCGACCGCAGCCGCCAGCGCCTCCGGACTATAAGCCTGCGCCCAGCCTTGATCCACTTCAGCATGCGCTTCTTCGATGGTCATCTTCAGCGGGGTGTGGGCCATCGCAAACGGAATGAACTCCTGCCAATGCTTGGGCCGCGTCAGCCGTCCGGCTTTCTCCAGCCGCTTATAGAGCGGCGTCGCGGGCAAAGGAGTCAGCAACCCAAAGATCGGCAGACCCGGAGGCCAGGTCCGAACTTGCCCCAGCGTCCGCTCGGCGACTCCGACCGTGTCATTGTCCATGCCAAAAATAAACGAAGTGATGGCGTACACGTTGCGTGACGCTAACCGTTCCAGCACCGCCGCGTACTCACCCGGCTTGTTGAATCCCTTGTTCATATCTTTCAGATTTGCCGGGTCGATGGACTCCATGCCGATAAAGATCCACTTGCCTCCGGAGGCCGCGATCAGGTCGACCAGTTCTCCGTCGCGCAGCAAATTGGCGGAGATCTGCGCCACCCAATGCACCTGCGCTTTGGCGGCAATGATGTCGCGCAGCAGCGACTTCGTGCGCTTGATGTTGATGGCAAAATTATCGTCGATGAAAAACACCGCCATCTGTCCCTTCTCGCTGCGGGCGCGGGCCTTCAACGACAAAAGTTCATTCACCACGCTCTCATTGGTGCGGAAGCGAATCGAATCCCCGAAAAATCCTGTCACGGTGCAGAACTCGCAGCCATAAGGGCAGCCTCGTCCGGATTCGACCGGAATAATGCGAAATGTTCCCCAGCCTTCTCCGATTTTCTGGAGCAGGGCGGTCGCGGCCTTCGGCACCAGATTGAACTGCTTGAGATCGATCGACTGCCACGGAATCACCGGGTATTCCTTCAGCGAAGGCTTGCTTTCCTGGCCAAAGGCATCCACCGGCGCGTAAACGTCCTTAAGCTGACCGCGAGCGGCATCCTCAACAATCCGCGGCCAAGTCGCATCAGCTTCCCCTAGCGCGACAGCGTCAGCATGGCGCGGCCCGCCATCTCGACCGAGGGCCTCGTCGGCCATCTCCGTCACATGAGGTCCGCCCATCACCACCGGAACCCCTGTAGCCCGAACCGCATCCGCCATGCGATACGCCTTGGCAATCATTCGGGTCATGGCGCCGATCCCGACCAATCCAATGTTGTTGTCGCGCACAAACTGCGCGATCCCCGCTTCATCCATGGGTTGGGCGTTGCCATCCACCAGCAACACCTCATGGCCCGATGGAGTGAGCGCCTGCAGCAGAAACATCCAGAGGTGCGGCATGAAATTACGTGTTACGCCATTGTCGGGGTTATAAAGCAGAATTTTCATAGGGTTTTTAGCGATTCCGCAAAACGCCGCTTTGCTGCGTGCTTCACCGCGAGGAAGAAATCAGCGACGCCACAACGGCGACTGGCCCTTTGCGGTTAAATTATTAGAGGTCTTTCGATTGGAGTCCCAATCGTAGGGTGCATTGTACACCGTGATCGCCAGGCTGATACCAGATCATTCGCGTTCGAGGGTTCGTACTCGACGATGTACCCAGCCACCGCGCTCGCTGCCACGGTCAACGGCGATGCCATGTACATCTGCCCCGGCGGCAAGGACGCAACCCTATGCATATTGAGTAAGCGAGAGTTTTTCGGAGAACGTGGCTTGGCTGGACAGCCTTGACGCATGGGGTCTGCAACCGCAATGACGGACTGCGCTGTTCTGCGAATCAACAAGAAAGCCATGATGGAAGCGCTTCATCGGGAACACGAATTTTCCGACCTGTTCGTGGCCTATTTGTTGGCGCGGAACATTCGTTACGAAGAAGATCTGGTCGATCAGTTGTTTAATTACAGCGAAAAGAGGCTGGCCCGAATCCTTTTGCTGCTCGCTCATTTTGGCAAAGAAGGCAAACCCGAGACGGTAGTTCCCAAGATCAGCCAGGAGACGCTGGCCGAAATGGTGGGTACAACCCGCTCGCGGGTCAGCTTCTTCATGAACCGGTTCAGGAAATTGGGATTTGTTTACTACAATGGCGGGGGCTTCCAAGTCCAATAGTTCGCTGCTTAGTGTTGTTCTCCACGACTAGCGTGACATGGTTTAGCGAGGCTGGAGATGTTCTATTCCATTTGGTTATTCGCAGCAGCTTTAGCTGGTTGGGCCGCGGGCAAGATCGCACAAGACGACGGATTCGGAACATTGGCCGACATTTTCCTCGGAATCACGGGTGCTTTCGTGGTTCGTTGGTCCCTTGAGAACATCGGCATTTCCCTGAAAGATGTGTACCTGCTGCTGTTCTCGATCTGGTGCGCAGCCTCGGTCAAAAGTGCGATCCCGGCTCCAAAGCGATTAGCCCATGATGCTCGCCGTTGAAAGACGGACACCATGCCAGATGACTGGGACGAGCACGATGATATTGCGGCAGGGTCCTCGCCGCTGAGATGAAGCTGTGCGCCATTCTCTCGCTCAAGTTTCATGAATATCATTGCTGCGTGCCCGGATGAAACTGCATCGATCATGCAGAGCAACCCAGCGGAAGCAGCTCCTAGCTGCCGATCAAATAGGTGGGTCGCCAATACACGAGAAGCTGCAATGAACTCTGGCGATTTACAGTCCGTCTTTGTGAGTTCGCGAACGTGGCCCGGTAGGGGCGACGTCGGCGTGCTCAGGAATTGAATCGGGTACGCATATCTTGAATTGAGGACTCGTGTGAGCTTCTTTTGCAAATGAAACTTGTGCTGCGCGCTTACGTCGGTCTCAATGTCGGATAGGTCCGGCTTTATAGAACCCTTCTTCAAGTTCTTTGGAACGTCATGAAAAATGACATGCCTAATTACAACAGTGGCCAGATCGTCACTTGTAATCACAAGGTGACTTCACTTTCCGGGGAAGACAACCATCGTATCTTGCCCGTTCAAATCGGCGCAAGCCGCTCTTTTCCCGCGCCGAATGCTCCGTCGATCCTCCACATGATCCGCTCGCCCACTGAACCGCAGGCCACCACCTACAGCCTAGAGGTTTCCTCTGCGCGTTTGAGGACATCCTTTATGAGGGCGAAGTGCTCTTCCAAGTCTTTGGACGTAATGCTGAATGTGATGCCCTCAGTCCGACGCGGGGAAGCGTCGATTCCTCCCTCTTGTAAAGAGGAAACAATGGAGTCTCGCGTTTCGCTTGTGGCTCGAAACTCAATGTGGCAGTGCCCCGCTGTTTTGCGAGGATGAAACCAACAAAAATTGTAGCCCTTCGTGCCCATCGCGATGTGATAGCGGTTGTAGGTCAATCTCGGTTCAATCGTGTCGGTCTTAAGAGCTGCAACAATCTTGTCCACCATCGCCAATGAAACTCGATCAGCCTTTTTATCCCAGTACGCCAGGTCCGCCTGCTCAATCGGATCGCCGCCACCCACATCGGTAGTCTCTTCAGACACATCGAGCACGGTCACAGGATGAAGGATCACGTTGTTGTCAATCGGAAAAGCACTCAGTTGAACCGCGATCATCGGCACCGCCCGATTGAGCAGGCGCAAGACATTAAAGAACCGAGAGGTGATATGCTCCGCAACGATCACTGCGCGGTGGGTAAAACTTGGCCGTCTTTGCCGCTCAACATCCCAGTATTCGATGCTTCGGATGATGTGACTGGCATCGAGTTCGCCCAGCATCACCTCCACTTCGTAATAGGTCTCATCCTCTGGGTCGCGTAGCAAGAAATCAATTCGTCCGCCGACAGGTTGTCGGTGTTCGCGACCAGCAATTTCTAATTCCCCCAGACCCAGGATTCCAGGGTCCTCGCTTATCTGGTCTTGAAGCCACTTTTCGTCCAATCCCAGCGACCGCAATTCGACGGGTACGATTTTCTTCAATTCACGGGGCATTTGTCTGACCTGTTCCTCGGGTATCAACTGTTCGCAGGTTCACTTCTCGGCTTTAGAAAAGCGACATTTACAATTCCGGAGCTTTTTGTCAGCAGAATACCGGGGCCGGGTATCGGGACTACCGACGTTTGGCCGTCCTGCCCATATCCGATCCAACTAGCGTCTCCGACAAAGAGACTACCGTCTTCCGGCTGATCCGAATAATGTTGCAGATAGCCAAGCACAAAGCGTCCATCCGAGAGTTCCACCTGCACGTAGTTCAATTCTCCGTGTTCATAAAACGTATCGTGCCAAACAGAATTGCGTGCGCTTCGGCTCACGACGCCAAATTTGCGCAGCCACTTCCACGGAACATCGAGGTTGTTGCAAATCATTGCGAGAAATCCCCAGGCCACAGCAATGAGCAGGAGCCAAAGCAGCGGCCCCCTCAGGGCATCAACGCTGTAGTGCGTCTTGTTTCCCTCTGTCCAAGAGTTGATTTGCAAGGGAAGTCTCTTCACAAAGACTGCATAAACGACTACTACACAGAAGGTGTGGATAAGGGCTTCGACAACTTTGTCAAAGTCACTTTGCTTGGCAGCGCCAACGCAGAATGATTGCACGATTCGGGCAGCAATGAGGCCTGGAAGCAACATGAGGAGCACGACCCCGGCTTCGTATCCAATCGTGGGCATGGCCTTCCCTTATGGCTTCCCCTTGGGTGGTATCACAGGTTGAGGCTGCTTAAGGTTGGCGGGTTTCGGCGGGACATACGAGTCTCTAGTTTCTCTCCGAAATGATGGAGGGCTTGCTTTCTTGGGCGGCTTCGACACATGACCCCCTTATGGTCGGTTAAGACAGTTGCACAGCACCAGACTGAGAAACTCCTGGCTACGGTTTCCCTTTGGGTGGGATGACCGGCTGAGGTGGCTTAAGGTTGGTGGGTTTCGGCGGAACATATCCACTCTCTTTTTGAAGCGGCTTGGATGGAGGAGGTGGCGTTTCGTTCAGAGGTTCTGTCACTGCATTCCCCTTTCGTGCCCAATCTTAATCAATTAAGGCTACTCCCAACGAGTGCCGCAATCAAACTGCCGTGCGCTTCACAAGAAGTTGATACAACGGAAAATAGAAAAGCCACGGCTGGCACCGTGGCTATTGCATCGCACAAATCTATTTTAAGAGGATAGGTGTGTGAATGCAAACTATCAATTCGACAACCGGGAAACGGCTTCTTGCAGTTCTGCAAGCGTCCTTTGAACTTTCACAACAAGTTCTTTGTTCTTTTCCTTTTCCGAAGCGATTTGTGCGTTCAAGTCGTCTTCGATCTCTGGGTAATGGAATACCAAAGTCGTCTTTAGAGCAGAAACGTGATCGGCGACCGCAGCTAAAGCAAGCGACTGGGTTCCGCAGAGGGCGACTAGAGAGGTGAGAATATCTTTCATAGTTCCTTTCAGACAGGCAGAAGTTGATTTAACGACCGGACCTCGGTTGTTTGTGACACCTGCCGTCATCGCGGGCCTCACACGCAGCGATGAATGTATACGGCAGAAATTATAGTGCGCGAAGTGCAAAGCGCAAGCGGCTTTGAGATGCCGCAATCGCTTGCTGAACCCATTCGTCAACCTAGTAAATCGGCGCATCTGCCCGTACAGCTTGATTAGCTGCGAAGTCCACCTCGGAGCCGAACGCATCTCAACGCAGCCTCGGCATCAAGCTGGTGAAGAAAGCTGACTTGTAATTAGGTTGAACTCGACCTTGCGGACAGGGCTGGCGAGACTCCACGTATCGGACACAGACTGGTATCCAATTGGGGAATTTTGAGTGTAATTGATTTTTCAACAACAACGAAGTGGCTTTTACCATCTTGTCGCCTCTGGCGGTGGCGGCACTTTCTACAGAATTAAATGGCATGGCTTCAGTTCTTGGGACCTGCCTGGTTGGCGGGGAGTTGTTGAGCTTTCAGAATTTTCTTGATGATTTTGGTTTCGTGCTCGCTACCATCCTCACTCTTTATGTAGATACGGTCCTTCTCCATTGCAAATTGTACTGGCCCGTTCACCGTAAGAACAGCGGGCTTGGACCATCTCCACTTGATGTGCTCTTGGCACACATAAACGTAATCTCCGGCTTCGATGGTGTAGGTTTCGTACACCCGATACACGGCAGCTGAACTGCCACTTGCATTGCCGTATGTTGTGCCGCCTGAAGTCGTGGCGGTTCCCGATGCATTGCCCACACTCCCCGCATACGTCCTGTCACGGTTAGTGTCCACCACCTTACCTGTCTGCCACTCGCGTTGCTTCTCTTTGGCGAAGGAAGTGTTGGCGAGAAGCATTAGCGGAACGCAAATCACCGCGAAGGCTAGAAGAGGCTTCATGCTAAGCATTTAATACCTTCACGTGTTGGTAATCAAGGAAGCGGTGAAAGCGGTGTTCAAGGGGACACTCTGGGCACGGCTTTTGAAGTCTCAATTTAGCAGCGTAAGATGGTCATTATCACGTCGGAAAGGCGGTCACTTTGCACGAGGCTTTCAAAGAATATGTCGAGTCGATGCATGGGTCGTTCGAACGTCTAACGGGGATGGAACCGGTCACGATAGCCACGGTGCCGAAAGATGCCCCGTCTGAGTGCATCTACCTGTTTAGCGAAGGTTCCCGTCCTCTGTACGTCGGGCGTACAAGGCACTTGCGCCAGCGATTGAGACAACATTCGATTCCAGGGGCACAACACAATCAGGCCGTCTTCGCGTTTCGATTAGCTCGGGAGAAGACTGGTCAGCTGACGGCAGCATACAGCACAGAAGGTTCTCGCGTAGCTCTCTGTTCGGATAGTGAATTCGGCCTGGCGTTTCTAGAGGCGAAAAGACGTATCCGAGAGATGCAGGTGCGGTACGTCGAAGAACGCGATCCGTTACGCCAGGCTTTGCTTGAAATTTACGTCGCCGTGGTCCTCAAGACCCCTTACAACGATTTCAATACACACTGAGTTTTAGCGGGAAAAGCTAGGGAGCCGCATCCTCATTTTATGGGCAACCCCATCGCCTTTGCCCAGGTTAACCCGGCGTCTTTCTATCCGCCTGGAGATAATCAGACTATTCTGGTTTACTTCCGGCTACCGCACGGCTACCCTAGAGGCTGTAAAGAAAAGCCAGTAGAACTGGCAAATTCAATGGCTGGTATCGTAAGCTCTTTTAGAATCAGCGTAAGTCATTTGGAATCAGGGCCGGTTTAGAATCCCTCCCTCTCCGCCAGATTCTTCAAATGAAAGCACTTCCGAATCTCCTCTACTCTGCCTTCTAGATCGAAATTCCCCGCTGCAGAGAACAACTAGAGAACAAAATGTCCGACCGGTATCCGCAATCGCGCTTCACTGCACCACCTGATCTGAATCAACATCCATCAGATGAGCCGACGACTTGATCTCGGCCACGCGGCTCGAGAGTCGCTGCATGGCTGCGATCGCATCCTGTGAAGTCGTCTTGATGTAGCAGCGTTGGGTGACCGCCACGTTGGAGTGGCGCAGGATTGCTTGAATCACTGAATCGTCCACGTTAAGTCGATTCAGGTTCGACGCCAGCCCGCGCCGGAAGCCATGCCACCCTTTCCACTGGATACCTGCCTTTTTCAGAACGTCCCCGCATTTGTCGCCAATACAGAGCGTCCAAATTCATCGGATTTCCGCGGCCATTGACGAAGATCGGGCCGCTGATGGGATTGCCACACGCTCGTCGATGAGCCGCCAGACGCGCAGCGAGTTGCGGTACAACTGGCACGGGAGCTTTTGAGCGCTCGGTTTTCGGTTCGCCGACATGGTTGCGCCAAATTGAACGGCGCACTTCTAGACAAGCCATTGATTCATCGTCGGGAGCGGCTGGACTCCGGCGTCTTAACATCGTCCACAACCTGATGAACGATGCCGCGTGCAACGTTGAGTTTCCCCTTGAGCCAATCCACATCCGACCATCGCAGTGCGAGTGCTTCACTTATGCGAAGGCCAAAGCACATGCACACAAGAGCAATCGTGTGGAAAGGCTCCTTAAGTCTGGAACAGCTCATGAAGCATGTCGCTCACTTCCTTACAGAGCCCATCGGCCGGGCGCCGGCCATATTTCTTGTCCATGGCCTCCGTCAGCTCGGCGCCCCAATTCGACTAATACCGCCAGCGTGCTTCGAGCATTTCAACAGCACCCTGGGCGTTTTCGTCGGTTGGATTCTTTGCCAAACCCTCTCTGGCCGCCATGATGCCCTTACTCACTTCCGTAGAGGCCGTTGCCAGTGCTAGGGCCCGGTCGACAAGGTGGCTGGAGCGGCTAGAGCATTACTACGAAGAGCTACGGGAGAGTATCTCCGCGGGGCTAATTGCAGAGGAAGGGTGAACGACTATGGACGCCCAAGCATCATTGAGCTGCTGCATCCGCCGCGCGTTCCCGCCGTGATCGGGTCTGCGTACCGCACCGCCGCCCGGCTTCTGCACACTTGCGCGGCACTAAAAGGCAAGAGCGTTGCAAATGCAGTCCGCGACGAGCCGGAGCCGCTGGAGGGCAGAATTCCGGCGCCGCTCAAGTGGCTGGTGGAACGCTGCCTGGAGAAGGACCCCACGCGGCGCTATGATTCGTCGCGGGAGGAGCTGGCTACACAGTTTGCCGACGGCATGGCCGCCGCGCATGCGGCGGGCATTGTGCACCGCGACCTTAAGCCGGAGAACGTACTGCATATCTTTGACGGACTATTTGCTCGGTGCGAAGACTCCGAAGCGATTGTGCTGGCGATCCATTCTGCTGCGCAGCCAACGCCTGGTCACTAGTGAGTCTACCCTCAATTGAGACACCGTTGTTGGTTGTCCGCGAACTGCTTTGATTCACCGTGGCCTCACTCGAACTTCTGTACCCGGAGTTCGCGGTAGAAAGGCAGCTTGCTGGATGCCGCTCCGGCATTTACAGGACCCGCCTGCGCGGGTATATGGGTCGCCATCAATGGTCGCCTGTCCTAAGTTTTTCGTCGTTAATTTGTAGTTTCAGGTTCCAGCGTACGCACCAGCCAGGGAATGATCACCTGCTTGAAGATAACGGGATCGGGCCATACTTTAATTTGCCGCCCAAGGTGACCGCCTTGCGGATTGATCCAGGCGGTCTTCGGCACGTCGCCTTTGTTGAGGAGCAGATAAATGTCGTCGATCGGCACTTGGGTATCGAGCACTCCGGCAAGAATGAGCATGGGCGCCATGGGCTTGCCGAGCAGCCCTTGTTTGATCAGCGACATCTTGGGCAAGACCTCCGCCATTTCGTCCACGGTTTTTACATTGTCAAAAATGGCCATCAGCGCCGGAACCTGATCGAAGAGATATTCGCGATTGCCGATCAAGGAATTCATCAGGAAGTCTTTCTGAAAGAACCTGTCGGTGGGCGGTGACTGCGCACTTGCTCCCCGCAAGCGGGCACGCTCTACGATGGCCATCTTCGTGGCCCAATACGCACCCCAACTTACACCGTGCATGGCCACACGGTTCTTGTCGATCTCGGGGCGCGTAGCGATGTAGTCGAGCACGCGCGAGAGCACACGCTCCGCATTCTCGCTGACTTTGATCGGATTCTGCCCAGTGCCGGGGCCATCTACAGCCAGAACACCGATGCCGAACGGCAGGATCGCGCTGAAGCTCTCCGCCAAATCTTCCTTGCGGCTGTCCAGTCCATTCACGGCCAACACGAGCGGCACGGGTCCGTTTGCATTTTTCGGGAGGCGGAGATAGCCGATGATTTCTTTTCCTTCGAAAGGAATTCTCACGATTTCGAGCGGAGGATCCCAGAAGCGTGCGTGCGCCAGGAAAGCCTCGATGGCTTTCTCGTAGGAGCGCTGTTTGCCGGGAGAAGCGGGGATAGGCCAGCGTCCGAAGGAATAAAGTCGCCAGGCGCGGATGTAATCGGCGTTCGATTTCACCGGGTCGGTTTTCTCCAGCGACTTGGCTTCATTCATGTAGCGATCGGCCACTCCCATGAAGCCCGCCGCCCACTCGTCTTTATCGCGAGTATGGATGGAGTTGAAGGCTTCCTTGACGTCGCCGGGATCGAGTCCGATGAGCGGATACATACCGTTCTCAGCGCGATGGACAGCCTCAGTCTTGATCTCATCGAGCGTGCGCTCGGCACGCTGCTGCGAGAAGGAACGGATGCCCAACGAGAGGATCAGCGTCAGAGTTATTGCTAATGACGTGGCGCATGACATCCTCAGTCGAGCGGGGTGATGAGGATGGCCTAATGGTGTTGACACGGGATGAATTCCTTTCCAGTTGAAAATAAAGATGGGGCCGGGAGGGTTGGTCCGGCCCCGAGTCAAGGGAACGCCACTCGCTAAAAAGTAAGCTTCAGCCCAAGTTGAACCGAGCGCGGGCCTCCCGAACCCACGGCCGGGTTGGCGGCGGCGACGTCCGGGGTGGCACAACCGCAACCAAAGCCACCCACGGAAGGATCGTTGAAGCCGAAACCATTCTGGCCGCCGTATGGGTTGGCGAAGTTGGGATGGTTGAAAATGTTGAAGAACTCAGCCCGGAACTGAGCGCGGAAGCGCTCGCCCAAATGCCAGTTCTTAGCGATCGAGAAATCCACATTTTTGAAACCAGAATCGGGGAAAATGTTGCGTCCCATGGTGCCGAAGGTTCCCAGAGCTGGGGGAATCATGACGGAGTTGCCTGCGGCATAGCAGCCAAACAGGTTGACGGCAGCAGTAGCTGCTCCCGGATTCCCCCCGTCCAAAGCCAACGCCTTTGCGGTACAGGCCGCGGGTAAGCCGCCGGGTGAAGAAACTTTGTACTGTGGAATTCCGGTCGGCCCCGACTTGAAGTCATTCGGATTTCCATAGAAATTCCAGCGAATGGGGCTTTGCGCTGGAGGACTGACGGGCAACGCACCGATGCCGGCAGCATCGGTTCCTTCATCCATCGCTCCCCAGTGTTGCGGGCTTTGCAATGTGATAATCGAGTTGAGTTCCCAACCCTCCAGGCTCTGCGCATAGCCCTTCTTGCCGGGAATGGCGTAGGTGAGCGAGACCGTGAGGCGATGCCGCACATCGAAATCGCTGTTGGCGTATTCCGCGCCCGGGTTATAGGCGTTCTGTGGAAGTCCTGATCCGTAGCCGAAATCCCAGTTCGCGCCCACATCGTCGAGAGCGTGCGAGTAGGTGTATCCAGCGACCATGCTCAGGCCGTGGAAATTTCTAGAATTCAGCGTCGCTTGCAGGCCGTTGTAGTTCGACCTGTAGATATTCGCCATGTTGAAGATGTTGCCGAGTTCCCCGAACTTAGCCACGAAGGGCACGGCTAACGCCTCAGCGTTGGTGTCAGGGGCGCAGTTATTGTAGCCAGAGCTGGCGCTGGCCAGACAGACGTCGAGGGTACCAGTTTTACTACTGTTGGTTGTCCAGCCCGATCCTACTGGCGGCTGGTTGATATCACGAATGCCAGTCAACTTCCCACCGTGGTTCCCGACGTAAGCCAACTCCAACGTGAGGTTCGGGGTAAAAGCGTGTTGCAGACTGAGAGTCCAGTTCCAGACGTAAGGCGTGGTCAGATTGCGGTCCACGCTCATGATGGGGCAGGGATTGCCGAATGGTGGGGGGGTGGGGTTGGGGGGGGTGCAAGTGATTGTGGTGCTGTAGACCGGCGTGTTGTCCCATGTCAAGTTGAACGGGGGGTTGTTCAAGAAATTCTTATTGGTGACGTTCCCGGTCGTGATCGTGCCGCCGGGTACGATACCCGCCGTAGGAACGCTGCCGGGGCCGAAGGCGTTGTTGAAGGCGATGAATGACTGCCAGTTCACAGTTTCGTAAACCAGCCCGGCGCCGCCGCGGATCACGGTCTTGCCTTTACCGGTGGTATCCCAGGCAAATCCGAAGCGCGGCGCGAAGTTCTTGTGATCGGGATTGTAGAGGCTTGGGATCTGACCGGTACCCGTTTGCACCTGTACTAACCCGTAGGTCGAGTTCGGATCGAAGTTGCCCAGCAAGTTGTGCTGTTCCTGCGGGACGCTGCTGAACTCGTAGCGCACTCCGAAGTTCACGGTCAGATTCTTGGTGGCTCGCCAGTCATCCTGCACGAACAAGCTATATGCCCAGTTATGGAGATGTAGCGTCGGATTTCCCACCTCTAACGACGACTTGAACGGCAAACCCGCAAAGAAGTCTTCGAGTGGGGTCGACAAGAGGACGCCGGGGGGCGGGGGGCCCGGACTCAGAACACCGCCAAGGAACGTAATACTGCCGCGCGCGTTCCCGTAGGCTGCATTCGTGACGTTGCTGCGATGTAGTTCGCCGCCGAACTTGATCGAGTGGCTGCCCGCGGTGCGGGAGACGTGGTCGATGAACTGCACGATGGAGTCCGGTCCCTGGAACTTAGGCCACTTGAAACCACCCAAACCGGGGAAGAAATATCCGCCAAACCCGATGCGCGGCAGTCCGCCCGTGTTCGGACCCGAGAGGCCGCCGGTGTCGAGCCCATAACTGGACCCGGGTGTGTTCAGATCGCCCGGCAAGGTTGGCTGGTACAGGCGGTTGTAGCCAACGCGCGCTTCATTCACCCAATGCGGATTGGGATTCCACGCCCAACTTCCGCCCACCACCTGGGCCCGCGTGTGAATGTCCGATCGCCACCGCGATTGATACTCCGGGAAGTCTTCCACGGTTCCCGTGTTATTCCCGAAGAAGTACATCCCGCTGACGCGGCTCTTATCGTTGATGTTGAAATCTACCTTGCCGATCGCGTTGTAGACCTTGACGTCGTTGGGGAATCCGTTGGGAATATTGATGTTGGGATTATTGTTAAGGGGGAAGCCGGTTCCGTTGCATGTAACCGAAGAGCCCGTGAGCGAGCATCCGGCGATATTCAAACTGGCCTGGCTTACCGTGACTCCGGCTGCTATCGCTGCCGGCGACGTGAGATCCGCGATCACATTGGGAATACTGTCCGCGCAATCGCCGGTTGAGCCATAGACGCATGCCTGGCTTGGCGAGGTCTGCGTCATCGAGACCATGGACGGGCTTGTGACGCCACCGAAGGAGTTTCCTACGTCATAGATCTGCCCTTCGTAGGCGCCAAAGAAAAAGGCCTTGTTCTTGATAATCGGCCCACCGACGCTGCCGCCGTATTGCTCCAGCGTTCTCTGCAGCTTTGTGTTCGGCACGGTGTTGAAGAAGTTGCGTGCATCAAACAGGTCGCCATCCCGGCCAAATGCAAAGGCAGTCCCATGCACGCTGTTGGTGCCGGACTTGAGGCCGACATTGACCACCGCTCCGGGCTTCCACCCGAACTCTGCCGGTGCGTTCTCTTCCACGTTGAATTCCTGGATCGAGTCGATGGGCAAAATGGTCGCAGAATCGCCAGCGATGCCGGCGCCGTTGATGATGGCTTGGCCGGAGTAGGGTTCGCTGTTGAACAAGCCCTCCACGAAGTAGGCATTATCTTCCGCCCGCAAACCGTTTGTGCTCGTGGTCGAGAATCCGCCGCCGGGATATCGCTCCACACCGGGACGCAACTGGAGCAGGTTCTCGTAGTTGCGGCCGTTCAAGGGCAAATCATTGATCTCCGAATTGCTCAGCGTGCCACCTAATGTGGAGGATACGGTGTTGACCAGCGGAACTTCGTCGGTTACAACCACCGTCTCGGAAACCTGTCCGGTCGGGAGCGCGATATCGACGCGCACGTCCTGCGCAACCTCCACGGCGATGTTTACGCGCTCCACGGTCTTGAAACCCTTAGCTTCCGCGCGAACTTTGTAAACTCCAGGCTGCAGCTGCGGGGCGAAGTAGTTTCCGGAGTCATCGGTGGCTACGGCTCGAGTGGCGCCGCGCTGCACATCGGTGATGACGACCGCGGCTCCAGCCACATTGGCGCCGGACTGATCGCTAACGGTCCCCAGGATACGGCCCGTTGTGGTTTGGGAAAACATGGGAAGAGACAACGCGAGCGCCAGGCATACGATGCCTAAGACCCGAACACCATTCAACAGACAGTGCATTACTACCTCCAAAATAGGGAATGGAACATTTTCTCGGCCGGACACCCATACGACCGAGTTCGATTCTCGTGCGAAAAGGAAGCGCGATTGGAAGATATACCTTGACTTGGCCTACCCGTCAAGTAGTATTGTGGTCCGACCACAAACCAACTGCCAGCCATAGGCGGCAGCTGGTGGCGGGAAACTTAAGGTATTATCTACCACACTAGGGGGAATAATCGAGCGTGTTGACGGCGGTCGCCACCAGCAACCCAGCGACCGGCGGGCTCGACACCAAGATATTCGGACCCGATAGTTGGTCGGCGTATGGTATATTGGTCATACCGCTATACCATTGTAGGCTGATCGGATTGGGAAATTGAGAGTCGAATGACAAAAGAAGAACTAGATTCCGCGACCGCCAAGCCGGTGTACCGGGTAGTGAAGCCGTCTCGCTTGTACGAGCAGATTGTGCAGCAGGTGGAAGACTCCATTCTGAAGGGCCAACTCAAGCCCGGCGACCAGCTGCCGGCGGAGCGCGAACTGGCCCAGCGTTTTGGGGTAAGCCGCACCGCGGTGCGCGAAGCGGTGAAGACCTTGCGTGAAAAAGGATTGGTGGAAGCGTATTCGGGACGCGGCACCTTCGTGACCAATGGGACTTCGCAGGCGATTCGGCAGTCGCTGGATCTGATGATCCGCATCAACCAGCAGGAAGGCTCGGCGAACCTGGCCGAGTTGCGGATGGTGCTGGAGCCGGAGATTGCCGCTCTGGCTGCTCCTCGAATCGAGGAACAACTGCTGAGCACTATGCGGGAAGCAGTGGCCGTGATGGATCGCAATCTGCGGGATCCCGACGCATACGTGGAAGCGGACCTCGATTTCCATTTGGCGCTGGCCGAAGCAGCTGGGAACCCGCTGATTCTCTCGCTGCTGGATTCGATTGTCGGTCTATTGCGCGAGCAGCGCAGCCGGATTTTCGATGTGAGTGGAGGACCGGAGCGGGGACAGTACCATCACAAGCGGATCCTGGCGGCAATCGAGCAGCGCGATCCGGAGGCGGCGCGAGAAGCGATGCGGGCTCATCTCCAGCAGGTGCTGGCGGATTCGTCGTCATCGGCAAAAGGGGGTTCGGACCGCAAGCCGAATTTCTAAGCGGAAGGGAACTGTCATATGGCGAAACTTGGATTCATTGGTCTCGGCGTAATGGGCGGCAATATGGTAGCCCGCCTGCTCGAAAAGGGGCATACCGTGACCGGCTACAACCGGACGCGCTCCAAGGCACAGTGGTTGATCGACAAGGGGATGAAGTTTGCCGAGTCCCCAAAGGCGGTGGCGGCTGCGTCGGATGTAACGTTCACCATGGTGACGAACGCCGCAGCACTCGCGGCGGTAACGGATGGGCCGGACGGATTGCTGGCTGGCATCGGCGCTGGCAAGTTCCACATTGACATGAGCACCGTGAGCCCCGAAGTGAGCCGGGCGCTGGCTGCGAAAGTTCGCGAGAAGGGCGCTGACATGGTGGACGCGCCGGTTTCGGGCAGCGTCATTACGTTGCAGCAAGGCAAGCTCTCAGTAATGGTCGGCGGGCGTAAGGAAACCTTTGAGCGCCTGAAACCTTTGCTCTTTGATATCGGCCCGAAAGTAACGCGTGTCGGCGACAACGGCGTGGCGTTGTCGATGAAGATCGCTGTGAACCTGCAATTAGCGGTGCAGATGATGGCCTTTTGCGAAGGCGTACTGCTGGCGGAGAAGAGCGGAATCCCACGCGAGGTTGCCGTGGACGTGATGATTCACAGCGCGATCGCTTCGCCCATGATCGTGTACCGCGGTCCTTTCGTGCTGCAACAACCGGAGGAAGCGTGGTTCGACGTCAACATGATGCAGAAGGACATGCTGCTGGCAATGGAGTTGGGCCGCAAGCTGAATGTTCCCCTTCCCACCACCGCCGTCAGCAACGAGTTCCTCACTGCCGCGCGCGGCATGGCTTGGGAGAAACTGGACTTTGCCGTCATGTTTGACGTACTGGCGCGCATGTCGGGAGTTGCGAAATGACGACTACCACACAGCCAAAAGAAGCGTCGGCACAAGTCGAGTTATGGCTCCGGATGTACCGGCAGATGGTTGCCATCCGCCAATTCGAAGCGCAGGTCAATGAGCTTTACACGCGGGCCTTGATGCCCGGACTGGCTCATCTCTACATCGGTGAAGAAGCGATCGCCGTGGGCGTATGTGAAGCGCTCGAGCCCACCGATTACATCACCAGCACGCACCGCGGTCACGGACATTGTTTGGCGAAAGGCGCCTCCCCCGATCGAATGTTCGCCGAACTGCTGGGCAAAAAGGCCGGGTACTGCAAGGGCAAAGGCGGTTCCATGCACATTGCGGACCCGGCCACTGGTAACCTGGGAGCGAATGCAATTGTATGCGGCAGCGCAGGCATCGCCACGGGGGCCGCGTTTTCGGCTCGCTGTCTCGGTACCGGCCAAGTGTCGGTATGTTTCTTCGGGGAAGGCGCGCTCGGACAGGGTGTGCTGTACGAAGAGATGAACCTCGCTCAACTTTTCAAGCTTCCTGTGATCTACGTCTGCGAGAACAATCTCTACACGGAATACACGCATTACTCGGAAACCACTGCTGGAGATATTCTGATGCGGGCGACTGCGTTCGGCCTGGAAGCCGCCAGCGTAGATGGTCAGGACGTGCGCGCGGTTTATGGCATCGCCCAGCGCTTGGTGGATCGCGCCCGCAGTGGCGGCGGTCCCGCGTTCCTGCTCTGCAATACCTATCGCTATCACGGACATCACGTGGGCGACATCAACCGCGAATATTACCGCTCCAAGCAGGAAGAACAGACATGGAAGACAGAGCGGGACCCGATCGCAAATTTTGGAAAGTGGCTGGTCGAGCAGAAGCTCGCCGATAAGGCCGCACTGGATCAAGTGCATTCTGAGCTTGAGGCAGAGATGAAGAAAGCCGTTGAATTCGCAGTCGCGGCGCCGTACCCGACCGTCGATGAAGTGGACGAGGACGTGTATGCCTGAAGCCGGTGCCCGTGAAATCACCTTTGCGCAAGCGATACGCGAAGCGCTGGCGGAAGAGATGCGCCGCAATAAGACGGTCTGCATCATGGGCGAGGACGTGGCCGAGGCGGGCACTCCTTTTAAAGTTCTCTCTGGCCTGTTGGAAGAATTCGGTAAAGACCGCGTGCTTGATACGCCGATCTCCGAAGCAGGCTTCACCGGGCTTGCCGTGGGCGCGGCCATGACGGGAATGCGTCCGGTGGTCGATATCATGTTCGGCGACTTCATCACGCTGACCATGGACCAGATGGTGAATCAGGCTGCCAAGGTCCATTACATGTCGGGCGGAAAGTGGAAAGTGCCGATGGTGATGCGCACGACCTTGGGAGCCACCCGCCGCTCGGCTGCGCAACACTCTCAGTCGCTGCACGCGTGGTTCTGCCACGTTCCGGGGTTGAAAGTCGTTTTGCCTTCGACGCCTTACGACGCCAAGGGACTGCTGAAGGCGGCCATTCGCGACGAGAATCCGGTTGTCTTTTTCGAAGACAAGATGATGTACAAGCTGAAGGGCTCCGTGCCCGAGGGCGACTACACCGTCCCACTGGGCGTTGCCGACATTAAGCGTGTCGGCGAGGATATCACTCTCGTCGCCACCAGCAGCATGGTGCAGGTGGCGCTAGGTGCTGCAACCATGCTCGAGGGAATCGGTGTTAGCGCGGAAGTGGTCGATCCACGCACCATGTGGCCGCTCGACGAAAAAACTCTGATTGAATCAGCAAAGAAAACCTCGCGGGCGATCGTGCTCGACGAAGGTTACGAACGCTATGGCGTCACCGCGGAGCTTGCGTCGGTGATCGCCACGGGCGCATTCTACGATCTGGACGCTCCGGTTAAACGCATGGGCGCGATGCATGTTCCAATTCCGTTTTCGCCGCCTTTGGAAGATGTAACCG
>Ga0074046_10001426_pt1 | contig 21617 bp, 17 predicted proteins | sample BogForMeECP23OM3_FD_94441 | JGI IMG/M metagenome (GOLD analysis project Ga0074046, IMG submission 94441) | Bog forest soil microbial communities from Calvert Island, British Columbia, Canada - Bog Forest MetaG ECP23OM3 | ecosystem: Environmental > Terrestrial > Soil > Wetlands ... | reverse complement strand
CGCGATGTAGGCAGCGGTCTGAGGGCCATACCCAACGTCGCCACCGATTCGAATCGTGCTGCTTTCGGTACAGGGGAGGGGACAGCCTTTGCTGCCGATGTCGATGTTATTGTTACCAGTCGTATTGTTACTGCCAGCGCTCAATCCATAGTAGATGTTCGAGTTGCCAGTCGTGTTGCTCAGACCAGCCGCGTTGCCGGCAAATGTGTTGTAATTTCCAGTCGTGTTCGAAAAGCCAGCCATGGCTCCAGCAAAAGAATTATAGATGCCTGCTGTGTTATAGTAGCCTGAACTAGTTCCACTAAAGGTATTGCCACTCCCGCTGTTATTGGAGTAGCCGGCAGACTCGCCACTGAAGGTGTTCGAATTTCCCGTAGTGTTGGAAAGGCCAGCTTGATAGCCGCTAATGGTATTGTAAGAGCCTGAGGTATTAAGCAGTCCTGCATTGCTTCCGGCAATGGTGTTGAAGATACCGGTCGTATTGGAATAACCAGCCGAGTCTCCGCTGAACGTGTTGCCGTTTCCTCCGAGGTTGGAATAGCCCGCATGGTAGCCGCTGAAGGTGTTGCTGGTTCCAGAGGTATTGTTAAAGCCCGCCTGATATCCGGTGAATGCGTTCCGCTGCCCTTGTCCCGGCGCATCGCTGATGCCGGCGCCAAGGCCAAGAAACACGTTGTTGTCCGCGGCACTTCCGGTACTCAGTACGCTGCCACCTCCAATCTGGTAGGTCGTGGCGCTGTTGAAACTATTTGCTGATCCGTTACCGCTGATAGTGAAACTGCCGCCTCCCGCCGTGCCTAGCTTGCCGTTGGAGTCAACGAAGACTGGCACGCCTGCGTTCGTCGTCGCCCCGTTGATCCCCGCCATGTAGGCTGCACTCTGGTTGGCGGGGTCGCCGATGCGGATGGTTCCGCTGTCGCCCGACGCCCCCAGACTCGAGATATAGACGTTGTTGGTTGCCCCAGCATTAGCATTCAGCCCAGCGTTGTAGCCCAAGAACGTGTTGTTACTCCCGGTGGTGTTGTTGAAGCCTGAGTAAGTGCCAAAGAAGCTGTTGTAGTTTCCTGTGGTGTTGTTGACGCCCGATTGCAGTCCCATGAACGTGAGGAAACTCCCGGTGGTATTGTCCCGGCCCGAGGCGTTACCTACGAAGACGTTGTAGCCGCCGGTGGTGTTGGAATAGCCCGAGTTGGCGCCCACGAAGCTGTTGTAGTTTCCGCTGCTGTTGGAGTAGCCCGATTGCATGCCCAGAAACGTGAGGAGGGTTCCGGTGGTGTTGTTATGGCCCGAGTAGGTACCCATGAAGCTGTTGTAAGTTCCAGTAGTGTTGCTGAGTCCCGATTGCAGACCTAGAAACGTGAGGAAACTCCCGGTGGTATTGTCCCGGCCCGAGGCGTTACCCACGAAGACGTTGTAGCTACCGGTAGTGTTGGAATAGCCGGAGTTGGCACCCACGAAGCTGTTGTAGCTTCCGCTGCTGTTGGAGTAGCCCGATTGCAGTCCCAGAAACGTGAGCAGGGTTCCGGTGGTGTTGGAATAGCCCGCATAGGTGCCCAGGAAGCTGTTGTAGTTTCCGGTGGTGTTAGCTTGCCCGGCAGAAACTCCGATAAACGCGTTTTGCAATCCGGTATTGCTCTGGCCCGCCCCGGGACCAAGAAAGAGGCTCGAGGTTCCGTTGCTGCCCAGCACGGGAACGCCAGCCAGTAGAAATTGCGACGTCGCATTAAAGGTAGCGGCGGTTCCGTTTCCATCAATATTAAAGTTTGCCCCGGTCTGCAAGGCAGTTCCGTTATCAACGTAGGGATCAGGCCCTGCCCCCTGCTGGAGACCCGCTTTCACGCTAGCCGAGCGTTGCGAGGGTGCCACACCAGCGCCTGGAGCTGTTGCCAGAGAGTCGAAAACCACGTCCAGTTCCGGCTGGTGGCTGGTACCTGTGCTCTCTTTGCTGTCGAAGGAAAAACTGCCGTTGACGCTGGTGAGCGCAATCGCAATTCCCTGATTGGGGACCGACCCGTCGAGCCAGCTCTGCGCGAGGCTGGTGATGTCGACCAGAATGAACTGGTTAAGGCTCGCCCCGGTAACTGAGACGGGATGTCCGCCGGTTGCTGAGACCCCCAACGACGGTGCGTTATTGAAGCTTATCCCCTTTTCACTCCAGCCGGAATTGACCTGGTAAATGTCAAACAAGCCCGGAGCGGCTACTGCATTCACATACAACCGCAGCGTAGCTTTAGCGACGGATGCGTTCTCCGGCAGCGCCGCGAGGTTTAGCTGGATGTAACTGGTGGTTCCAGCCTGAACCGGCAGCAAAACGCTGCTGCCGAAGTTTGCCGCCGGCTGGGTGTTCGTGACGAAGGCATCGGCACTGGGCGGCGCCTGGGCCACTCCGGGCAGTGAAACGAACAACACCAACAGAAGCACAGCGACAGCAGACAGGTTGCGTGGCATGCGTGAGATCACCTTCGTGGTGGAATGAAATATCCTGCGGGGAATTTCCCGATTGTGCTGGTATTTGCTCGGCCTGTCAACCTTTTTGGAGGGTCGTAAAACGCAGACCTAGACGTCGTAATACATCAGGAATTCGTAGGGGTGGGGACGAAGGCGGAGCGCATCCACCTCTTTCTCACGCTTGTAGTCGATGTAGGTGTTGAGCATTTCCTCGGTGAACACGTCGCCCTTCATCAAGAATTCGCAATCCCGGGACAGCTCCTCCAGCGCGGCTTCCAGCGATCCGGGCATGGACTGGACCTTCTTCAGCTCCTCCGGACCGAGGTCGTAAATGTCTTTGTCCAGCGGCGGGCCGGGATCGATCCTGTTTTCCACGCCATCGATACCTGCCATCAGCATGGCAGCAAAAGCCAGATAAGGGTTGCAGCTGGGATCAGGGGGACGGAACTCGGCGCGCTTCGCCTTCGGCGAGGCAGAGTACATGGGAATGCGTACGGCCGCCGAGCGATTTCGCCGGGAATACGCGAGATTTACGGGAGCCTCAAAGCCCGGCACCAGGCGTTTGTAGGAATTGGTGGTGGGAGCGATGAGTGCCGCGAGCGCGCGACCATGCTTGAGGAGTCCGCCGATATACCACAGTGCCAATTGGGAGAGGCCAGCATAACCATCACCGGCGAAGAGCGGGTTGCCATCCTTCCACAGCGACTGGTGGGTGTGCATTCCGTTGCCGTTGTCCTGGAAGAGCGGCTTGGGCATGAAGGTCACGGTCTTGCCGGCCTGATTGGCCACATTCTTCGTCACGTACTTGTACAGCATCATGTTGTCGGCGGACCGCAGAAGAGACTCGTAGCGAAGGTCAATTTCCGTCTGGCCGCCCGTGGCGACCTCGTGATGGTGGCATTCCACACCCATACCGCAGCTCTGCATGGCAAGTGCCATTTCGGTGCGGAGGTCCTGGTAGTGGTCGGTAGGAGGAACTGGAAAGTAGCCCTCTTTGTAGCGGGGACGGTACCCAAGATTGGCTTCTGCGCGCCCGGAGTTCCAGCGGCCTTCGTCGGCATCGACGAAGTAGTAGGCTTCGTGCTCATTCTGGTCGAAGCGGACATTGTCGAAGATAAAGAATTCTGCCTCTGCTCCGAAGTAGGCGGTGTCGGCGAGGCCGGTCGAGGTCAAGTAGATCTCGGCTTTCGTGGCGATATAGCGCGGATCACGGTCATAACGCTGTTTGGTGACTGGATCGATCACGTCGCAGACCATGACGAGCGTCGGCACCTCGGTGAAAGGATCGAGCAGATATCGGGAAGGATCGGGAATCAGGAGCATGTCACTTTCGTGAATAGCTGCCCAGCCACGAATCGAAGATCCGTCCATGCCGAATCCATCTTCGAAGGACTCTTCGGTGAGTTGCGCGATGGGAAACGAAACGTGATGCCAGAGGCCGGGCAGGTCGGTGAACCGCAAGTCGAGCATCTGGACATTGTTGTGCTTGGCAAACTCAAGAACGGATTTCGGATCGGCGTTTGGCGCAACCATAGCAACTTCCTCCCAAGGGTCCCTCGACAGCATACGCTGCGGTTTTGGGCGCAGGGCATACAATGATTTTATTGCCTGGATAATTTCGTATTATGGACATGACACCCGCGTAGGGCCAATGGACTTCGATCAAATCGAGACGTTCCTGGAGGTCGCAAGGCTCAGCAGTTTTTCGCGCGCTGCGGAGCGACGCTTTCGCACGCAGCCGGCCATTTCTTCGCAAATCCGTTCACTGGAGGAGGAAGTCGGCGCGAAGTTGTTGGATCGGAGCGGCGGAAGGGTCGCGGTCACGGCTGCGGGCAAAGTATTTCAGAAGTATGCCGAGGAGACCATCGAGCAGCGCCGGGTTATGCTCATCGCCCTGGCGGAAATGCACCGCATTCCCCGGGGTGAGATTGTCGTTTCTGCCAACGAGGGCACCTGCCTGCACATCCTGCCCGAGGTGTTTGCGGAGTTCAAACGTCAGTACCCCAGTGTGGCGGTCAGCGTTAGGCGTTCGGAGAACCAGAAAATCCTGGAAGCAATCATCGAGAACTCATGCGATTTTGGTGTTGTCTCGATGCCTGTTAAGGACAAGCGGTACACCGTAGTCCCGATCCACCGGGACGAGCTGGTGGTGATCACGCCTCCCAAGCACCCATTGGCGGGCCGGTCGGAAGTATCGCTGGCGGACGTGGCCCAGTATCCGCTGCTACTTCCCAAACTGGGGCGCACCCGAGATGCGCTAGAGACACTGTTTCACGAACGCCGCCTGAAACCGATTGTCTCGATGGAATTGGATTCAAGCGAACTCACCAAGCGCTTCGTAGCCGCCAACGTAGGTATTAGCTTCATTCCTCGGTCCAATGTGGCGGATGACGTCAAGGCGAAGGCACTCTCGGCCGTGAAGGTATCAGATGCTGTGCTACAGCGTGACCTGGCGCTCGTCTTTCGCACCGACAAGGCATTAAGCCGGGCCGCCCTGGCTTTCATAGAGATTGCAGTAAGGATAAAAACGGGGGCTCCGGTACCCGGAATTGTCCGCAGTTCGTGAATCGCGGAGCAATAGCCGACGATTTTTTCTCGCGCTGAGAAATCGCGTATTATTCTCTAGCCATTCGGCGACGGCATAGTTTCTGCCCAGGAGGCGCTCAAATTGGGCAAAGGCATGGTTCCTAAGAAGATTTTCCTCACCAAGGGTGTAGGAAAACACAAGGAACGACTTACATCGTTCGAATTGGCCTTGCGAGACGCCGGCATAGCTGCGCAAAATCTTGTTCGCGTTTCATCGATCTTTCCGCCCCATTGCAGATTGATCCCGCGCAAGGAGGGCCTCACGTACCTTTACCCCGGCGAGGTTGTCTTCGCGGTAGTAGCCGAGAACTCGACCCGCGAACCGCACCGCCTGGTCGCATCCAGCATTGGATTGGCGATTCCAGCCGACCGCAGCACCTTCGGCTATCTGAGTGAACACCACTCTTTCGGCGAAAAGGAAGACGTCGCTGGTGACTATGCTGAAGAGCTTGCGGCTGAAATGCTGGCCACGACGCTGGATGTTGAATTTGACGCCGACAGGTCCTGGGACGAGAAAAAGGAAGTCTACCGGCTCTCCAACAAGATTGTCCGCACCCTGAATGTCACTCAAACCGCGGTCGGCGATAAGCGAGGTTTGTGGACGACGGTGATTGCGGCCGCTATTCTGATTTTCGAATAGCTCAATTTGGCGGGCACGCGGGGTAAGGGCGCGACGTTGTCGCGGTCTTCCGCATTCGGAGAAATTTAGGACTGGAAGCGATCTCACAAAGGATGGGCGGAAGGGAATTCGATTTCCCGCAGGGGCTAAAGCCCAATGCTTACGGTGCCCGGATCGGCACGGCTGAAGCCGTGCCCTTTCAAATCACATTTACGAGATCAGGCTAGCGTTTATAGACTTGTGGTTCGGGCCCGGTCTCCAGAACCTTCCGGTTCCAGATGAGTCCTTCGCGGCTGTATTGGGCCATCTCAAAGTCCTGAGTGAGTTCCAGGGCGTCAGTCGGGCATGCATCCTCGCAAAGGCCGCAGAACATGCAACGGCTCAGGTCGTAGGTGAACTCGGTGAGTTCCTTGCGGCGAGTCACGGGATTGCGCTCGCTCCCCACAACGATCAGGTGCTCGGGGCAGGCCACAGCACACAGATCGCAAGCGATACAAAGCGATTCGTTGGTTTCGGGGTTGACGCCCAGGCGGGGCGCGCCGCGAAACCGCTCCGCGATCTGCGGGCGCTGGAGCGGATATTGCTCGGTAATCAACTGCTTGGGGGACTGATTGCGGAAGGTCACCCCAAGTCCCTTCACCAAGTCAACGAACAGCATTTTTCGGATGATCTGGTTCATCCCCACTCCTACGATAGCTGAAGTTTAGCACAGGACTTCCCTGCCCTTGTGCTCACTTCGTCCGCGGGACGATAAGCGACAACCGATGCGGCAGTGGAGTAGAATTTCATCACGTATGCGAACCGCGGCCGGGACCCTGATTACAATCGCGCTCACTGCCCTGATGTGGGCGCAGGATCCCTCGGCGAATGTACCGGCCAGCGCCAACCCAGGCGATTCTGCAGAGAACACATCTGCTGTAGTCTCCGTAAAACCGGGCACGAACATCGTGCCTGCGCCGCCCACGTCCAGGGATGTAGCCGAAGCCAAGAAACAATTTGCGGCAGGAGCGAAGCTACAATCCTCCGGCAAGCCGTCGGAGGCGTTTGAGAAGTTCAAGACGGCCTCACAACTGGATCCTCGAAACGTGGAGTACGCTACCGCTCGCGAGCTGACCCGGCAGCACCTGGTGATGGAGGCTTTGGAACGCGGCAACAAGGCGCTTCTGGCGAACAACGAGGTCGTCGCCACGGCAGAGTTTCGACAAGCGCTCGAAATCGATCCTACAAATGAATTCGCACGCCAACGGCTGCACGACGCGATTTGGGAGGACAGCTCGGCTTCCGGCCGCACGTTGCAGCTGGCGCAACAATCGATTGAAGTGGCACTGTCTCCTGACTCGAAGCGACAGGACTTCCACTACAAAGGAGACTCGCGGGGATTACTAACGCAGGTTGCCCGGGCCTATGGCATTACGGCGACCATCGACGATTCCGTACGGACCCGGCCGGTTCGCTTCGACATCGATCACGTGACATTTGCGGAAGCCATGGAGGCGGCCACAAGTGTCACCAAGACGTTCTGGATAGCGCTGTCCGGATCGCAGATGTACGTCGTGGCCGATACTGCCGAGAATCGACGGAACTTTGAGCGCCTGGCCATCCGGACCTTTTATCTTTCCGACGTCTCGACTCCGCAGGAGTTGACGGAACTGGTCAACGCCTTGCGGGTGATACTCGATATACGGTTCATATTGCAGAACGCCGCGCAGTCCACGATCACCATCCGGGCACCGCAACCGGTGGTCGAAGCCGCCAGCCAACTCATTGAAAGCCTCATGGGAGGCCGGCCACAAGTGATGCTCGACGTGCGCGTCTACCAGGTGAGCTCCAGCCTGGCGCGACAGTTAGGAGTGCAGTGGCCGACCCAGTTCACGATGTTTAACATCAGTCGCGCGCTGATTGCCTCTCTCGGCGTCGGGGCGCAAAACCTCATCAACCAACTCATTGCTTCTGGCGGTATCAATCAAGCCAACTCGCAAGCCATACAGGCACTGCTGGCGCAGTTGCAGCAATCGAACCAAAATCCACTTTTGTCGACGCCATTTGCGACGTTCGGCGGCGGCCTGACGTTAATGGGGCTTTCCTGGACACCACCGCTCACCGTAAATCTTCAAGTCAACGAGTCCGACGTGCGCAACCTCGAACATGTTGATTTGCTGGCGTCGCAGAATACGCCGGCGTTGATGCGAATCGGTGAGCGATATCCCATCGTCAACGCGACGTTCGCGCCCATTTTTAACTCGACCGCGATATCGCAGGTGCTGGGCAATCGGTCGTATGTCGCTCCCTTTCCTTCGTTCAATTTTGAAGACCTCGGCCTGAACCTGAAGGCGACGCCCATTATCCACTCGAACACTGACGTCAGCCTGAAGATTGAACTGAACATTCGCACTCTGGGTGCTCAAACCAACAACGGGATACCCATCATTCTGAACCGCGAATACGTCGGAAGCATCACGCTGAAGAATGAAGAATCGGGTGTAGTGGCGGGACTGATTTCCAAGGAGGACGCGCGCAGCCTGTCTGGGTATCCATTTCTGAGTCGCGTGCCCGGGGTTAGCTACGCCGCCAGTGTCCACGATAAGAACGTGAACGACGATGAACTGCTGGTAGTGATGACTCCGCACATCGTTCGCATGGCGCGCTCGGAAGGCTTCGCGGTGCAATTGCCGGTCGGACATTAAGCGGCGGTAGAAGAAATGCCGGAGTGAATCGCTCCGGCATCGGGTCTGAAGAACATCGCAGTTATTTCGCCGCAGTGCCTCCGTTATACTCGACGATCGCTTTCACGACTTCATAGGGAGTGTTGTTTCCGAAGCCCACGACTTTGCGGCCATTAATGAAGAACGTGGGGGTGCTGGTAACGCCCAGCTTGTCGCCGAGTGCGATTGACTCGCGCACCCGCTGCTCGGTCTCCGGCTTGGCGACGCAGGCGGCGACTGCATCTGGGTTGACACCGGCTTCCTTGGCGTAGCGCTTGAGCGCCGTGTCCGCGGTCTCGGCAGTGATCTCCCCTTGATGCTCGTACACGGCACTTATGAATTTCCACACGGCATCGTTGCTCTCGCGGCTCACGCAATCAACGTACTTGGCCCCCAGCATCGCCCACTTATGGACTGTCTGGAGCGGGAAATTCTGGAAGATCAACTTCGCCTTCGGTTCCTCCTGCATGAGTTTGGTCACGTTGGGCTGGGCGGCTTTGCAGGCTGGGCATTCCAAGTCGCCAAATTCCACGATGGTCACAGGCGCATCGGTTGGACCGTGCGCCGGGCCGCTGGCCGCTTTCAGGTCCGCTCGGGCGGTGGCGAACGGATCGGCCCCGAACGGTACCATGTCGCCGGTGAGGGCAAATTTCTGATCGGGCGTGACGTAGATGCGGAAGAGTTGCTGACCCTGCGGCGTACTGAATACGGCGGTGACCTCGGCAAATCCAGCGGCTTCCGAGGGCTTGATTTCGGCTATCTTCCAGGTGAGCTCCTGATTCCAGCCGAACATCTGCTTGAGAAAGCCTTCCACGGTTGCTTCACTGGGAAGCGACGCCTTGGCGGCTGAAGAGGAGGCTGGACTAGATGCAGATGCCTTGGTCTGGGCGAGCACGGGAAGTGCCGTGAGGGCAATGAACCATGCGATAAGTAGCCCAGATACATTAGTTTTGGAGAAATACCTCATTTTATCCTTTCGGTAGTTAAGTTTCGCCGCGAATCAGACACCAAGTTTGGCAGCAATGGGATAGCGCCGCCCGAATCCGAAAGCCTTCGGAGATATTTTCAGGCCCGGCGCAGCTTGCTGGCGCTTGTACTCATTGCGGTCAACCATCCTGGCAACTTGACGCACCAGGGTCAGGTCCAGACCGTGCTCGGTTGAAATCGTTTCCGGTGACTGATTGTCTTCCACGTAGGCTTCGAGAATTGTATCGAGAACGTCATAGGGTGGCAGCGAATCGCTGTCCCTCTGGTCCGGACGCAATTCTGCCGAAGGCGGCTTTTCGAGTGTGGACTCAGGGATAACCGGCGTACGTGAATTGACGTAGCGGGCCAAGCGGTAAACCAGAGTCTTGGGGACGTCGGAGATCACGGCCAAACCGCCGCACATGTCGCCATACAGAGTGCAGTACCCCACCCCGATCTCAGACTTGTTGCCGGTGGTCAAGACAAGCGCACCAAATTTGTTGGAGAGTGCCATTAGAAGCGAGCCGCGAATGCGTGCCTGCACGTTTTCTTCAGTTACGTCTGGGGCACGATTGGCAAACGCCGGCTGCAGAGCGTTGAGATAGGAGTCGAAAACGTCACCGATCGGGATCAACTCAAACTGAATGCCCAGGTTCTTGGCCAATGCAGCCGCGTCATTAATACTCCCCTGCGATGAATAGGGGCCGGGCATACCCAGTCCGATCACGTTCTCTTTGCCCAGCGCATCAACTGCGATGGCCGCGGTGAGCGCTGAATCAATGCCGCCGCTAAGGCCAAGGACGACTTTGCTGAATCCACACTTGCGCACGTAATCGCGGGTCCCGAGCACCAGGGCCGCATACGCGCTGGCCTCGAGACCGTCGTCGCGATCATGGATGTCGCCTGCGAGCGTTTCCGAATCGAAGCAGACAAGATCTTCTTCGAACGACTTGGCCTGGGCAATGATCTTCCCGTCCGGGCCAAGCGCGAGGCTGGAGCCGTCGAAGACCAGGCTGTCGTTGCCGCCGACCTGGTTTACCATGGCGACCGGTACCTTGTAGTGCCGGGCGATCGCGGAAAGCATGTCGTGCCTGAGCTCGCGTTTCCGCAGGTAGAACGGCGAAGCGGAGATGTTCAGCAGAATTTTCCCTCCCGCCCCGATGAGATCTTCGACAGGGTCGATGCCATACAGCCGGCGGTCCCAGAAGTTCTTGTCGTTCCAGGCGTCTTCGCAGATGGTGAGGGCGCAGGAAGTGCCATCGAGACTGAGCAGTTCCTGCTGGTCGGCGGGTGCAAAGTTCCGCTGCTCGTCGAATACGTCATAGGTGGGCAACAATCGCTTTGACCGAATGGCCGCAATCTTCCCGTCACGCAGCAGCGCGGCAGAGTTGAGCACGGATTTGCCGGTCTTGCTCTTCGCAGGAGTGACCAGACCGCAGATGACCGAGATGCCACGGGTCTTCTGGGCGATGGCTTCTGCCGCCTGGCGGTTGCGCTCCACAAACCAGGGCCGCTCGACCAAGTCGCGCAGGGGATAGCCGCAGACGCTGAGTTCCGGGAACAATACCAGATTGACGCCAGCGCTTCTGGCCCGCAAGGCGTAATCAATGATCTTCGCGGAATTGCCCTCAAAATCGCCAACGGTGGGATTAATTTGCGCGAGTGCGATCCTCACAGTACCAGTGTAACGGCGCGGCTGCAGTCACGCCAAATGTGAAGGAATGGATGCTGGCTTACCGCTGCGTTACGAGAACGGCACAGCGTGCGGGGGCGTGCCGGTCGGAGTCATCGGAGGGCCGCCCGTAGGTGTCATGGGAGGCGAACCAGGCGGGCCGGTACCCGTGGAATCAGGATACGGGTTCCCGTCCGTTGGAGCATTGCGGTCCTGCGGACGCGGTGCGCGACCATTGGATGAGGTAGTGGGGAATTCCGGCTCCTCACCGGGCCGGCGCAGAGTAGGCGCGGCTTGAGACTTGGCAGCCGGTTTCTGCTGCGCGACTTCGGTTTCCTTCGACGGCAGATCGACTTCTTTCTCGGTGCGCACGATCTTTTGACCGTCAACCGTCATGATTTCCAGGCGGGCCACTTCATTTCCCTTGAAGCGCACGAAGTCCACTTCTTCGGGTGGATTGCCGTAGATCCATTCTTCGTAGTCCTCACCTTGCGCGTCTTTGTCGCGAATCTTGCGCGGCGGCCGGCCCTTGGAATACATCACCATTTCCCTGTCCATGCCAACGAGAATCTTGTGGTCCTTGATCGCCTCCTGCAGTTTGGGTGGAAGGGTCTTCTGGTAGGCCTCGGCCTGGGTGAGTGCCTTGAAGTCGAAAACGGGAGCCAGCAACGAGCGTACCTGGTCTCCGTTCAGCTCGGGTACATACTTGTCGAATTCAAGGGTGACGGTCGTACCATGGGCGTCCAGGCTTTGCGGACTCGGGCCGCCGGGAAGCGGCGTGGAGCCGGCATTACTGACGACCTGAATGTGCTGATACCACTTTTGGTGCTTCTTCGACCCGCCGTTCACATCGAGAACGATTTCCTTCTCAGTAACCTTTACGTCGGTAATCACGCAACGATCGCCCGCCCGGGCAGCAGGGCCATACTCGGCAACCTGCTGCGCAATCACCATGTCGCTGGGACTCACAACGCCGTTCTTGATCTTGATTCCCTTGTCACCTTGCGGAAAAAGAATGCGAGCGAAGACACGCTCGGACTGCAGGCTGCGAATCACGAGCAATCGCGTCTGAGGTGTCATCTTCTGCGGCTGGTTCGGATCCGGAGCCTTGGATGTCTGGGAATATATGGGGCCGGTCATGGTGAGTACGCACACCACCGCCAGCAGCAGTGCCGGAAACTCAGACAGCGGATAGCGATGGCGACTCATCGAGGAACCCGTCTGGCCCGATTATAAGCCTGTCGGGGTGGAAGCAGCGAGCTACTTTGGCGAATTTGACACATTCATCCGCAGGTCGTCTTGGGTTGGGGACGCGTGCTCGGGGAGCGCCAGCGTTTGCATGGGCGCACGCCACAACATGAGCAGTCCTGCGAGTATGGCCACGGCGCAGGGGGCGCTCGCTTCGACTCCGTAGCTGCCGCCGGTAAGCCACTTCGGGCCAGTGACGGATGCGTGCACCGCCATATTAAACAGCCGGAGCCCGCTCACCGGCAGGCCGAGGATAAGCCCCAGGGCCAGATTCCATGCAAAATGGAGCCCCCATGGCAACCACAACGTACGGGTCCGAAGATATGCGAGGGAGAGGAGGACTCCGATGGCCACCGTGTTTAACAAACCCCATGCACTCGCCCCAGGGTTCAGCAGGTGTACGAGGCCGAACAGCACGGAAAACACCACAATCGCACCGGGCGCTCCCGTAGCCTCGACCAGGCGCTGAAACGGATAGCCGCGGAACATTAGTTCCTCGGCCAGAGCGCCAGACAGAAGGACGAATAAAACGACTGCAATCCTGAATATGGTGTATGCGCTAAACGTGGTGCGAAACGAGAGGCTTCCCCAAATCGCAATCGGCACCACCGCGACAATTACCATCAGCAAGCCGATGATGCAGCCGGTGCCGAACTGCTTTGCCCATCCTGGGGACAGTGGAAGCCCCTGGGCATCAATGCGATGCGCTTCGACATGATTGGCCACCGTCAGCAGCCAACTGAAGATCCCCAGTAGCACGATGGCGAGCAGTGGCCGAAAAATGGCCTCAAATCGCAATACGTGGTCGCCGGCCAGCGCCGCAGCAAGATAACCGACGGCGACGAATGCACCGCAAGACAGCAGCGCTGATAGAACAAACGCCCAGACCGGCCGGAGCCTTCCGTCGCTGTCGATAAACATGGTCACGATTGTCTGGATACTGAAACTGGCCCGTGAAATCGCAGCCCGTGGCGCGCCACCTGGAAATCCAACGGCTGGCCGCCGTTCTTTCGGACGGCTTCTTGTACCCGTTCGCGGGAACCCTCTTCGACGAGAGCAATCACGCATCCTCCGCCGCCAGCGCCGCAAACCTTGGCTGCGCGCGCGCCCTGCTTCCGCGCGGCCGCGATCAACTTATCGATGAGAGGTGTCGCGATTCCCGGAGCGTTGGTGCGGCGGAGCTTCCACTCTGCCTGTAACAAACGCTCGACGTCGTCCCATTTCATTTGTGACACGGCGCGGTGCATTGCCTGCGCGATACGCGAAATCTCGGCGAAGTTGCGAATCACGTGTTTGTCGCCGTTGATGTGTTGCTTGAAGACTTCCCAATTGTTGATTCCCGACTGCCGAGGCGCTCCGGTATAAAAAAGCACGAAGCGCTTGTTGATTTCGTCCGCTGGAACGGCGATCGGCTCACAGCGAATTCCGTCTGGGGCAAGGTGAATGGCGTTGACCCCGCCATACATCGCCGGGTAGTAATCCTGGCAACCGGTGGGTACGCGAATCAGTTGCGCTTCCACGTTCTGGGCAATTACCCGAATCTGCTCGATGTTGACTTCCTGTTCCATAAATCGGGCCAGTGCTGCGCTGGTACAGATCATCATGGCAGACGACCCCGAAATACCCGCGCCAGCCGGAGACTCGGAGTGCGACTCCAGCAGGAACCCCCGCTTCGGTTGGAAGAAGCGCACCAGGTAGGCCGCAAGGGCGTGCCGATACTTCTTCGCAGCCATCAGAGAAGCGAGGCTGGGAAAGCGGTCCTCTCGACCAGTGTCCAGGGACTTCAGATGAATTCCACGCCCCTTACGCGGTGTAATCTTGCAGGTCGTCAGAATATTGACCGCCATGTTGACGGTCACCGACCCAGGATGGAAAAGGTACAGAGGCCAAAGATCGAGGGTTGAGCCGGCCAGGTCAGCCCGGCAGGGAGCTTGGGCGAAGATCTGATCGTTGGTTGACGGCAATGTAATTCGAGACGTGGTGGGCATTCTAGGATTGAGTCCCTGAGGAAAGTTCTCTGCCGACAGCGATGACCCCGGAAGGACAAGTGGATTCATGACGATTAAGCCTGAAGTCCAAATGGCAGGACAGTCATTGTAACTTGCGGCGGGCCGTGACGGAGTTAGCGGCAGCGCCGTTTCACTCGATGTCCGATGGTTGCAACTCAGCCTACCCTTCAGGGGATGTGAGCGTAGCTCCCAAGAAAAATGGGGCCGCGATTGCGACCCCATCAAGCGACATTTCTTTCGATCCTAATTGGCTTGCGCTTTGCGCACGAGTTCCACGTCGATGGTGATGGTGATGTCTTCGCCTACCATGGGGTTCGATCCACCCACTCCAAAATCTTTGCGATTGACCGTTGTGCTGGCAGACGCTCCGATGTGGCTGTTTCCTTTAGGGTCGGTCACGGGAGCGCTTGGGCCGTCGACGTCCAGCGCGACTTCTTTAGTTACACCATGGATGCTGAGGTCGCCCACAAGCTTCAGCTTCCCAGTGCCGGCGGCCTGTACCGACTTCGATTTGAAGGTAATGGTTGGATACTTTGCCACATCGAAATAGTTGGGACTGCGAAGATCGTCATCGCGCATCGAAACCCGCGTATCCACCGAGGCGGCGTCGATCGTCGCGTCGACAACCGTCTTGCTGGGGTCCGCCGGGTCGTATTGGGCGGAGCCGCTCACTTTTGTGAACGCTCCCCTGACGGTCGAAATTCCCATGTGGCGAACCGAAAATTGTGCGGCGGTGTGGTTGGGGTCGATCTGCCAGGTTTGGACCTCGGCTGTGGCCGAAAGCGCGAGCAGCAGGACAGCGCTAAAAAACGCAAGAAATCTCGACACTCTTTGTATCTCACTTTCAGAATAAGTTGACGCAGCCTGGGGTTTTGCCCAGGCTGCGAGTTTATCAGATAGCTACTGGCCTGCAACCTGACTTGGCGACTCGTGTAGCACTAGAGTCGTGTCGCGGAATTGGATTTCGGTAAGAACGCGCGATCCGTTTTCGTTCTTGGTCGCGAATGCTTCACTCTTTCGGCGAACCTCCACAACTTGCGCGGGCGCAGTTGCCGTGGTCTTGCCCTGTTTCAGCGTGACCTGGGCATTGTCACCCGAACCGGTCCACGTCACCTTATACTCTCCGGCGGGGAGTTCCGTGGAACCAACCTTCACCGCACTGTCGAGGCTGACCTTTCCGGAACCTCCCTCGGCGGCAAAGGCCGCAATTGAAATCATGGTCAAAAGAATCAACAAACTCGAAAGGCGTTTCATCCGTGTTGTCCTGGTGTGATCTGGGCTGCTTGCAACGGAAGCTTCGGCTGCCTATCACTGCGATTCGCAGCTCCCGTAACGCGTTATGGGTTCGATCTACCTGCGCAGGTATTTCGTCTGATGTGCAATTAGACGCTCGCGAACCCGCAGAGGGAGCACGGTTGCCGCAATATGTGTGGCAACACAGATTGAAAATATCTATAGTGGATATAACGCTTTTGCCGCGCGCGTTACAGAACGCATCTTGGCGTTACAATTCGTTACGAAATCGTGTTCAACCGCGGAACGCCACACGTCGGATGTCGAAGTCGCACGACGGCGTCATCATGATGCAAACTCGGAGTCATATATGAACTTGGGTAGTCACAGCGTGATTTGGACCGTGCGCTCTGCCGTGCTGCTGGCAGTCGCACTGATACCCTGTGCAGCGATCTCTCAGTCACCCTCTACTTCACTCGTGGTGTTGAACAAGGATGACAATGCTCTCGCAATCGTCGATCCCGCTAGTCTCAAAGTTGTCGCCACCATTCCCACGGGGACGGCTCCGCATGAAGTGGCGGTATCGGCCGACGGAAAATTCGCCTACGTGACCAACTACGGGAAGTTCGGCGCTGCTGCGGTTCCGGGACATACACTCTCGGTGATCGATCTGGTAAACCACAAAGAACTGCGACAAGTCGATCCAACAGCACTGGGGAGGCCACACGGCGTCCAATGCGCCGACGGATTGGTGTACTTCACTGCCGAAGTGAACAAAGCAATTGCACGCTACAGCCCGGCAACGAACCAGGTCGATTGGGTGATGGGGACGGGACAAGACCGCACGCACATGCTCTTCCTCAACAAAGATCTAAGCAAGATCTTCACCAGCAATGTCAACTCCGGCACCGTAAGCATCTTTGAACGGAGTTCTGAGCCGTCGGGTTGGACAGCAACTGTCATTGCCGTCGGCAAAGGTCCGGAAGGCGGCTCTTTGTCGCCCGATGAAAAAGAATTTTGGGCAGCGAATTCCGAGGATGGCAGCGTCTCCATCATCGATGTCGCTAGCAAGCGCGTGACACAGACCATCGACGTCCAGACGAAGCACTCGAACCGGCTGAAATTTACTCCCGATGGCCGCATGGTGCTCATCTCCGATCTTGGAAGTGGCGATGTTGTGGTGCTCGACGCCGCCACCAGGAAGGTCACAAAGCACCTCAATGTGGGTCGCAACGCCGAAGGAATTCTGGTGGCGCCGGATGGCTCGCGAGCCTACGTCGCAGCAAGTGCGGACGACAAGGTGGCCATCATCGACTTGAGGACGCTTCAAGTTGTTGGGAGCATCCACACCGGAAAGGGCCCGGACGGCATGGCGTGGGCTGTACGGTGAAGGAATCGCGTCATCCCTCGATCGTTTGACCGGCAGAATAGCGTCATATAAACTCAGACAGTTGCATCTGCTCGAGTACGCGTCTCTGAGGCGTGTGCGACGGGCGGTTAGCTCAGTTGGTTAGAGCGCCTGCCTTACAAGCAGGAGGTCGCAGGTTCGAGTCCTGCACTGCCCACCAGATCTGTCACCGAACATCACACTGGTGATGTGCCCGGAAGGCCGGGCACCGGCGATGTACGTCGCCCACCGGGCAGTATAGGACGGCGTTGCGGAAGTGCAAAACGCCGGTTCGGACCCAATATAGTCGGGTTGATCGGCCCGCAAATCTTTCCCAGCGCCCGGTAAACCTTACCGGGCCCCAGATGCACCCTCCTCGATACCCTCATGTTTTCAGTGCATATCTCTGGCATATCACTTGCTTTCCCAGCCACGTCGGCAAAATCAGGCCTGATTGAGGATTGGTGTCCCAAAGGATGCAATAGTTGTAGCGGCCCTGATTCTGGCGGTCGTAATTCCATCTTCGCGCCACGCCTACACATGGTTCTGTAGAACGTCTGCCAACAAGCGACTCAATGTCAGTGACGGTTTAGACCATCCGGAGAGTTCAGCCGATCCACAAGTTCTCTTGGCGGAAGCCGACCGCCTTTACTGGCTGAACAACGGGCCGAGATCTGCATCGCTGTACGCGAAGGCCGAAAGTCCGTTCGCAAGTCGGAGGGACGCGCGCAAAAACTCTACGCCGAGATCGGACACCTCAGATCAGAAGCTGAGACGATGTCCTTCGTTGATCTCTCGCGATTCTTGAACGACCAGTTGCAGAACCCAATTATGCGCAACGATCCAGGGTTGCGGCCTCGCCGCAAAAGGCTAAGCGTTCGCTAGGCTTGAGTGGAGTAAGCGGCCCGCGGTTGGTTCATGCCCGCGATTCCAGTCCCAAATGGCCGGCACCATATGGTTGCCAGTGCAACCCGCGGAATGAATTCAGGAAGAACCAAAGCCTCGTGGAGGGATTATCCCTTGACGCATTCGCAGGTCCCGATGGTCTCGTGTTGTTGCTTTCCATGATCGCCCGACAGGAGTATCCCACAGACCAGCTGATCGAACTTGCCAAGCGACTGCACCTCCCCGGATATGAGGAGTCTCTAATGATTTTCCAGCAGGCCGTCGGCGAAGGAGTAGTAGCGCCTGCCATTGCTCCGGGTTACCATCTGCAATGCGAGATTCAGGAAGTACTCACGTGGGCAGCGCGGAAACTCGAAGATCCGCTTGGGCAGTGACTTCGAATGGGGAGCGTTGTGAGGGAAATGGGAGACAAATTACCCAAGATATACCTCGCGAGACACGGCGAGACGGCTTGGAACCTTACGGGCCAGCACATGGGACGAATCGATATGCAGCTGACCGAGCAGGGCGAGGGCAACGCTCGCCGGCTCGGTAAACGGCTGCGGGGGCTGACCTTCGCCAAGGTCTTCACCAGCCTGCTGCAGCGGGCGTCCCGGACCTGTGAGCTGGCCGGTTTCAAGGCCGCCGCCGTAGTGGATCCCGATCTCACCGAGTGGGACTACGGTGCCTATGAGGGCAAGACGACAGACGAGATCCTGAAGGAGCGGCCTGGCTGGCAGATGTTCCGCGACGGCTACCCTGGCGGCGAATCGGCGGAACAGGTCCGGCGCCCGGGCGGACGGGTCTTGAGCCGCGTCCGGGCGATCGAGGGCAACGTACTGCTGTTCTCGCACGGGCACTTCTTGCGGGTGCTGGCTGCCCGCTGGCTCGGTCTCGAGCCGGAGGCCGGAAGATTCTTTGTCCTAGGCCCCGCCAGCCTGAGCGCTGTGGGGTATGAAGACAACCGTTCTCAGCCGGTTATTCAACTCTGGGACGATACTTGCCATCTGGGCACGTTTGTCAGATCCCAGCCCGACCCACATTGAAAGGAAACAGCATGACAGCCAAAGCCGCGGTACCGTCAACATTAGGCGCGAGTCTGCGAGGGAAGGTGGCCGTAGTCACCGGCGCCGCTCGGGGGATTGGGCGCGCCACGGCCATCGCCTTCGCCTGCGAGGGCGCGGACATCATCGGCCTCGACATCTGTGCGCCAGTCGACCCGCGTTCCGGTGTTAAGCCCTCGACCCCAGAGGACTTGGAAGAAACTGGCCGACTGATCGGGGCGACCGGGCGCCGTCGGCTGGGCATCAAGGTCGACCAGCGCGACCTGCCTGCGCTGCGAGCGACTGCTGTCCGAGGCGAACAGGAATTCGGCGGGATCGACATCTTGTTTGCCAATGCCGGCATCCAACAATTCCATCCGCTGCTGGAGATGGAAGATGCGGACTGGCACATTACCATTGACGTCAATCTGACGGGGACGGCGAATGCCGTCCGGGCCTTCGCGCCTTGCATGGTGAAGCGTGGTAGTGGACGCATCATCTTGACCTCGTCGACCCAAGGGCAGCACGGAACCAAGTACGGGGCAGCTTACTCGGCATCGAAGTGGGGGATCATAAGACTGATGAAGTCGGCAGCGCTGGAACTCGGGCCCTATCACATCACGGTGAATGCCCTCATTCCCGGCCTGATCGACACGCCACTCACCCGCCACGAGGAGCGTTACGCGCAAGTCCTCGAAGATGCCGGAAAGCAGGCGACGGGATCATCCCAAGACGAGGAAGAGGCACGAAAGATTCTCACCACCAAGACACCGCTCGGCGTGCCTTGGATTGAGCCCGGAGATGTCGCGCCTGTGGTGGTCTTCCTCGCCTCTGACGCTGCACGCATGGTTTCGGGTGCGACCTTCGATGTTACAGCGGGCGACAGCGCCCACAACACCGCGTGACGGTCTCGCTGGGGGCTAGGAGAAGTTTATGTGGATCGTTCGACTCGCACTGCGACGGCCTTACACCTTCACGGTGGTGGCGATACTGATCCTGATCATGGGAATGATCGCGATCTTCCGCACCCCAACGGATATTTTCCCGAATATCAACATTCCCGTCGTCAGCATCATTTGGAGCTATAGCGGACTGGTTCCGCAAGAGATGAGTGACCGCATCGTCGCAGTCACCGAGCGGGCACTCACCACGACCTTCGACAACATCGAGCACGTCGAATCGCAGTCTCTCTACGGGATTGCCGTTGTGAAAGTGTTCCTGCAGCCGAGCGCCAACATGCAGCAGGCCATAGCGCAGATTACGGCCATTTCCCAGACCCAACTCAGGCAGTTACCCGCCGGTACCACGCCACCCCTTGTCCTCGCCTACAGCGCGTCGAGCGTACCTGTTCTGCAGCTGGCCCTTGGGGGAAAGAACCTTTCCGAGCAACAACTCAACGACTACGGACTCAACTTCATTCGTACGCAACTCATAACCGTCCCTGGAGCCTCAGTTCCATATCCGTACGGTGGCAAGCAACGCCAGGTGCAGGTCGACCTGAACACAACCGCGTTGCAGTCAAAGGGTTTAGCTCCGCTCGATGTGGTCAATGCAATCATTGCGCAAAATCTGATTCTGCCGACTGGGACCTCTAAAATCGGCACCCGGGAATACGACGTCGACATTCCCAACGCCGCGCCGCAGACGATTGCGGACCTGAACCGCATCCCGATCAAGACCATCGGGAGTACTACCATCTATATACAGGATGTCGCCTGGGTACGCGATGGATCCCCTCCGCAAACCAACATCGTGCGCGTGAACGGCCAGCGCTCAGTATTGTTGACGATTCAGAAAGCCGGCAATGCATCAACCCTGAATGTAATCGCGGGCATTAAGGCCCTGCTGCCTCAGATTGCAGCAACGGTCCCGCCGCAGCTGACGATGACCCCGCTGTCCGATCAGTCTATCTTTGTTCGAGGCGCCATCAGCGGCGTTGTTCGGGAAACGGTCATTGCGGCGTGCCTGACGGCCCTCATGATTCTTACGTTCCTGGGCAGCTGGCGAAGCACGCTCATCATCGCCACTTCAACACCTCTGGCCATCCTGACGTCGATCATCATCTTCAGCGCGCTCGGGGAAACCATCAACATCATGACCCTGGGCGGACTTGCGCTTGCGGTTGGAATCCTGGTCGATGATGCCACGGTGGAAGTTGAGAATATAAATCGAAACCGGGCCCTCGAGCCGGACAAGGACATGGACGAAGTTGTCCTGGACAGTGCATCACAGATCGCCACTCCCGCCGAGAAGGGCAGTCTTATAACATTTATTATAATGGCTCTATGAGGGTTAAATCGCGCGAGATCGCGAGCGGGTCTGCGACTTAAGGGCTGGGTGCCGAGGTTACGAAGGTAACCGGTTCTTGTCAAAAGGGGAACGCGTGGTGCCGGTGGTCGCTCGGGCTGAAGGCCTCTTCACGATCGGTCGTCCCTGCCAAGACTCCCGGTCTATAAACGAGGCTACCGACCATTGAAACGGTGGGGCTATCATCTTCCGTCCGCCGAGGGCGGACTGGATTGTCGTGGGCTCGGGCGGAATGGATGTTCCCGATCTGCATAGGCCGCTGTCGCTGCGCGACAACGGTGGGGCACGCGGCCGGTCAAATTGACAGGAGTGAGGTGATTAACCCAGATGACGGGAGCTTCGCGTTGATCTGCTCGAGCAGTCTCACTATCGCTACCAGCGCTCGATACATAAATATTCCACCGCAGACAATAATCAATAGAATCGCTCCGAGCAGGGCCGCAGTCAGAGTCATTGTTCCCCCTGCCGGATAGGTTAGCATTCCCGAGTTCGTCGCCAAGTCATGGCCGTGG